>Ga0126381_100003614_pt1 | contig 16778 bp, 12 predicted proteins | sample PanSoiMetPlot_28_FD_96465 | JGI IMG/M metagenome (GOLD analysis project Ga0126381, IMG submission 96465) | Tropical forest soil microbial communities from Panama - MetaG Plot_28 | ecosystem: Environmental > Terrestrial > Soil > Tropical forest > Bulk soil | place: Panama | collected 2016-02-17 | reverse complement strand
GCGCGTGAGCTCCTTCATATCCTTGAGTTCGGCCTCGGAGAGGTTTGGCTTGTAGTTCTTCCAGCCGGGTCCATACTGACTGATATACTTCGCGCCGGCGTTGACCCGCTGCTGGACAAAGCCGTTAATGTCCACGGTAATGTTTTCGTCCCCGTGGTCATAGTCATTGAAAAATACATATTCAGGGATCATGTACTCTTTGAGACCCTCCTGCGTGATCTGCCCCTCGAACAACAATCGCCACATGGCGGCGCGCGCCGCGTCCGCTGCCAAGTACGAGGCAGCGCGGTGGTCAGACTTGTGCCAATGCTGATAGTTTTTGCCCGGGTCCCACGCGAAAAGTAGGTCGGGACGGAGCTTGCGAATCCATCGAACGAGATTTTCAACCACCGCTTTGCGATCCTCAAACTCCAATAGACCATCGTCGTAGCCCAGATTTATGTAGTGCTCTCCAGGAATGCCTAACTCAGCCAGGGCTGCCAACTCCTCCTGCCTCCTAATTTGCGCCAGCTGCGTCCTGGAAAGATTTGGGTCTTGAGTGCCAACATTTCCGGTTGTAAGCGTCAAAACATAAACTTGATTCTTGTGGGCCTGGAGCATCGCCAGAGTTCCATGCGACAACTGATCATCGTCTGCATGGGCGCCGATGAGCAGGATGGTCTTGCCTGTCCACTTCTCTACGGGGATTTCCGGCTTCATCTCTGTTTGTTGCGAAGATATGGGAGCCGCCACAAATGCGAAATAGAACAGCAGCGCGGTAACTCTCACGAGACCTCCCAACCTAAAACAGAGTTTAGGACCAACGCGCTAGGAACGAGATTATAGTCCCTAACTTAGCTAACGGCTTTCCGGCACTGGCCTGACACATTACATGTTTCTCGGCGGCCTCGAGGATGGGGAGGGTGTCGCCTGTGTCCGGGCACATAGGCAGGGCCCCTAATCAGATGACAATTCGCCCTTTTGGGGCCGTAGGCAACTTAGAGGACTTGACACTGCGCGAGTTCAGCTTTGATTAGCCGATTGACGACACCTCAACGAAGTCCCCGACCCTATGAAGCGCTGTTGACAAGTAGTTTGCTGTTCGTTCATCGTGCACAGCGTTAACGGTCTCCATACTCACTACCTTATAGAGCAGTTTTACCATCTGATGGTCTTGTATCGATCTATCGAATGCACCCCTTAATCAGGGCTTTGGCCTGCGGATAGGATTGCTGGTAAGTGGAAGCGAAAAAATCAGCTCACTAGCGGGTGATCCAAAGCGAGGTTTCTAGAATGTCTGTAGTAAAACATGGTGAGGCAATAGGGCAATCTTTGGTTGTTTTACCATAAAAGGTCAGATCGAAACCTCTGTTGTCAGAAGTGGTCAGCCGGATCGTGCGGAGCTCCGGAGCTAGCAAACTGCCATAAATATCATCTCCACAGTAATCACAATAGAAGTTGGCATAAACAGTTGAGCCAACGAGATCGACAAAACTCCGGATGGTGCCGTTGTCTTTACTTATGGTGATGCTCCTGGTGTCGCAGCGTACCCGGATCTCGTAGGGGTCTCCCTCAGGTTTGAAGCCGGGAGTGACCACGTTCTTCCCTTCGTTACAGAAAATTATCATGTCCAAGTCACCCCAACTGTTCGTCTTGCTAAACGACTTCGGGACTTTTCTGATAAAATTGAGGTCGATGTACATTTGAGTTACAAAGCTGAAGAGGGGCCTTTCTTCGATAGAACCTCCCTGCGGAAAACCAAAATCGCCGAGTCCAAAGTTCGCCTTCACCTGAATGGCAGGGTGGACTCTAGTCAGGTAAGACTGGGCATGCACATTGTTGCCTGGCAAGACAAGCTCAACCTCCGCTGACAAATCCTTCAATGACAATGGAGCCGCGCTCCGTCGGGCCTCGCGCATGCTGTCGAGGCTGACCTTGGCCGTTTTTTGCACTGTCTCCGAAGTGCTGCTGAGGGTTCGTAATGCGGAATCCAAGTTCTTCGAGATTTCGAGAGACTTGGTCAATTCCATAGAGACGGATTCATGTATTTCTTTCTGTTCCGCCGCAATTGCCTTCCGATCGTCCTGATCTTTCCTTGCCTGAATGTGCTCACGGTAATCCTTCAGACCATCGCTTGAAAGACTCAAACTCGTACTCACGACGAGGAGCAGAATACCCGCGTAGCCCTTTCTCTACAGTAGCTTTTTGCCATTCTTTTCTTCGCGAAAATCGGTGAGGGTTGCGTACACGCCGTATACGCCCGTGAGGACTGCTGCGGTGTACTTAATCACGTACAATAGAACATTCATGGCGCTGGGCTCCAGCGGGTAAAGCTGTATCACAGAAAGATCGTATCTCGAAAGGCTTGTCTTACCGTCAGCAAGATTCTCATGTTGGATGCGTTTCATCACCCGATTTCAATCAACTGCTGACCCAGCCAAATGAAGGCTGCCGGGCAAGTCGTGCCGGATCAGACGGTCGACGCAACACTTGCTTGAAGTTTGCCCGCCAGCTGAAATCCAAAAATTGTCCGCGACATTCGCTGAACCCGAACATGACCGAGCGTTTTGGCCACTTCGTTGACTCGCCCCCAGGGCGCAGCCTAATATGGCGCCACTATGGCGGAGTCCGACACCCTCATCGGTCAGACCGTCTCCCACTACCGCATTATCGAGAAACTTGGCGGAGGCGGGATGGGAGTGGTGTACAAGGCAGAGGATACTCGCCTTGACCGCTTTGTTGCCCTCAAATTCCTGCCCGAAGGCCTAGCCCACGACCGTCAAGCAATGGAGCGGTTTCGGCGGGAGGCCAAAGCCGCGTCTGCCCTGAACCACCCAAATATCTGCACGATTCACGACATCGGCGAAGAAAACGGCAGGGCGTTCATCGCCATGGAGTTTCTGGAAGGCAAGACCCTGAAGCACACCATCGCTGGCCGACCAATGGAAACGGAATTGTTGTTGGATGTGGCGATTGGTGTGGCTGATGGGCTTAACGCCGCACACTCGAAAGGCATCGTCCACCGAGACATCAAGCCAGCCAATATCTTCGTTTCCGAGAGTGGTCATACGAAGATTCTCGACTTTGGACTAGCCAAAGTCAGCCCGGTAAAAAATATATCTGCAGCGGCGGAAACGTTGGCCACGCAAGATGTGGACCCGGACCACCTGACGAGTCCTGGTAGTACGCTCGGAACCGTCGCCTATATGTCGCCGGAGCAGGTAAAGGCCAAGGAACTAGACGCGCGCACGGACTTGTTTTCGTTTGGTTCAGTGCTCTACGAGATGGCGACGGGCAAGCTGGCGTTCGGTGGATCGAGCGCAGGGGATATATGTGGTCTGATCGTCCATCAGCAGCCGAAGCCAGCCTCGCAGATCAATCCACATGTTCCAGCCGGACTGGAATTGGTGATCCGCAAGGCGCTGGAGAAAGACCGGAACCTGCGCTACCAGCACGCTTCCGACATTCGCACTGATCTACAGCGGTTGAGTCGAGACACGACGAGTACAAGACTGCCTGCGGCGCGAACGACCGAGGGGCGTACGGTGATTGCACGTCTTTTCAGTCGTCGCAGTATGATTGGTGTTATCACAGTCGCCATAGCGTTTCTTGCAATGGCTTTCATCTATGTGTGGAGACAGCATGGATCGGTTCCGCACAAGCGCAGCGGAGAGTCAATCGACTCGGTGGCGGTCTTACCATTTGCGACTAATGATGCCGCCTTTGAGTACCTCGGCGACGGTGTTGCGGACGGCATTCGTTACCGTCTCTCCGGATTACCCAACTTGAAAGTGATTTCCAGCAGTTCAGTATTGCGGTACAAGGCAAATGCGGAACCGCCGCACGACGTAGGGCTGGAATTGAACGTGCGTGCGGTGCTGACGGGGCGCTTCGAGAGGCATGGTGATGATGTCATTCTGGAGGTGGAGTTGGCGGACACAAATGACAATTCGCTGCTCTGGGGGCAGCAGTTTAGGGGCAAATTCTCCGATCTAGAGAGACTTCAGGCACAGGCTTCGAGCGCCGTAAGTGAAAAATTGCGTCCCCGCGTAACCACCCAAGAAACCAGACGATACACTGGGAATCCGGCTGCGTATGAGGCTTACCTCAGAGGGCAATTTTACCGGGCGAAATTCACTCCTGAGGCAGGGAGGAAAGCCGTTGACGAATTTCAGAATGCTATCCGTCTTGATCCGGACTTTGCGGATGCTTACGCAGAGGAGGGCATGGCGTTTTGGCTACTTGGGCAAGGACTTGGAACCCTACCTGCGAAAGAGGCCATGCCTAAGGCGAAGCAGGCTGCGTCCAAGGCTTTGGAGATCGACGACAACGTAGCCTTGGCCCACACTGTACTCGGTTGGACTGCGTCTGTTTACGACTGGGATTGGTCTAAGGCGGAGCAAGAGTTCAGACGAGCGATTAGTCTAAACAGCAACGAGGCTTGGGCGCACATGGGATACGCCTTCCTTCTCTGTTCGTTGGGTCAACACGAACGGGGAATTGCTGAGGCAAAGCAATCGGTGGAAGTTGCACCTCTCGACATAGCCATCCGAATCGGGCTGCCCCAAGTGTACATGTTTGCCCATCAGTTCGATGCTGCTGCGAGGGAATGCAACGAAGCTATGAAGATGGACCGTGAATTTCCGCCGTCTTACGTGTTTTGCGCGCTCGCCTATCACTTTTCCGGGGACGACGACAGAGCGATAGCTGCGGCCCAACAGGGAATGCGAGTAGGGCACGCGGATCAGGATTACGTCAAACAGCTTGATTCGTTAACTCTTGTCCTGAGCATCCATCGCAACGGAGGAATGAACGCGGTGAGTAGGCGGCAGTTGGCTTCGGAAGTTGCGCCCAATGACAGCTTTTCAGCCGCCGTCCTTTACGCCGAGTCAGGCGAGCGAGACCGAGCGATGGCTTACCTCGAAAAGGCTTACGAGAACCGTGAAGGCGCACTGTCATACATAAATGTTTGGCCGTCGTTTGATGTGATGCACTCCGATCCTCGATTTCAGGAGCTTGTGCGGCGGGTCGGCCTACCGCAGTAAAGAACGAAGAGCTTGCAGTTAATCCTATCCTTAAGCAAGCCAAGGCCGAGTACGCAAAGCTGCAGTAGATTACTGCGTTGGTTTTCTCTGGGACTCGTTGGCGTGAGACTCCAAAGACGAACTCTTCACTCACGGTAGTGAGAGGCATGGACTCTTAGAAAACTACACCGAGTCGTTGGTGCACCCTGATCTGGAGCAGTGGGTTTTGACGTTTTAGGACCGGTCCTCGTCGAACTAGTTGGCATAACGTGGATTTGAGCATATATTTCGGACATGTGTAGGCGGATGCAGTTACGTGGGGGTCTGCTGGCTCTTTTCTTCTCTCTAGTTTTGTCTTGTTCGCTGCGCGCCCAATCCCAGGAGTGCATGGACCACTCCTCAGCAACCTCGCACAAATCCAAGAAAATCAAAATCAACATCGTCGGCGTTGAATTTCGTGGAGAAACTCCCTTTTCAGATGAAGTGCGCACAAAACTCGTGAAGAGAATCCAACGGTCAGAAATCGAAGTCTCTCCACAAGAACCGGATACGGAGTGGGCAAATCCGCTCAGAGCGCAAACCGTTATCAGGGTGTTGAGGGCGCAGGGGTACATGGATTCAAGTAGCGAAGTGACTCCGTACTTAGTGAGAGCAGAGCTTGACCAACTCGACTATATGGTGAGCTTTAAAATCGAGGCCGGACCTCAATACCGTATCGGCGTAATGCAAGTCCAAGATCCAACTGTGTTCTCGGCAAGGGAGCTGAGGGCGCAGATTCTGTTAAACCCCGGCGAAATCTACAACGGAGACGTTGTTTTACAAGGCATTGAATCGATGCAGCAGTTGTATCGCAGCAAGGGCTATATCGACATGAACGTTGGAATGACCCAATCGATTGATAGAAGCAGACTGCTGATCAATACCTACGTGGAAATAGAGGAAGGTGCTCAGTACCGAGTGGGAAGCGTCGAAATCCTTGGGCTGGGCTCACAAGCAAAAAATCTTCTGCGGTCTATACCGAAACCGGGTGAAATCTTCGACAGCCGCTCGTTGACAGACTTCTTGAAAGAGAACAGATATGTGCTGCCCGCCAATACGTCCGGAGAAGACGTTGCCGTCTGGCCAAATCCCCAAGACGGAACGGTAGAAATAATTGTCGATTTGCGGCGCTGTTCTAAGGCATGAATCAACATCCGCCGGAAATCCTAATCGAAAGCCGGATGTTGAACGTACGTTGCTGGTTCAAGTCCCCAACAAAGCTCAAAGTTTTTCCATAATCCACCGGACACTCATTTGATCTCTACTTGACTTTCATCGCCATTATCGCTATCTATACTCCCAATTTGGACCCTGTGAATTTCCAAAGATCAATTCTTTACTCCGCGATCCGATAGGCGCCCTTCCTCTCTGATCGCGGGTTCAACTGTTTTGCCGTGTGCACTGTACGTGTGCCCGGGCAACAACTCGGAGGCTTCATGCGAGTGACTCGTCCTGTCGTCGTGTTCGTCGTCGTTAGCTCCTTTTTGGTTTCCACGCTTGTTGCCCAGACTGCCGCGACCTCCACTCAAGCCGCGAGCGTCCTACAGAATGCCTTCGCCGCCCTTGTCGGGAAGTCGACAGTAAGCGACGTCACACTTACTGGCATGGTTGAGCGCATCGCCGGTTCCGACGACGAATCGGGCAACGCGACGTACAAGGCCCTGCCTGGCTCGAATCGACTGGATATGGCATTTTCTAGCGGGACGCGTACAGAGATTCGGACGACAGGGAATTCAGGGCCATCCGGGAGCTGGATTGGAGTCGACGGAGTTTCTCACCCCGTTGCGAGACATAACCTGATGACCGGAGTGGACCTGGTCCCGTCGTTCCTACTTAACTCGCTTTCAAACACCAGCCAATACTCTCTAACTTATGTGGGGCCGGAAACCCTGAATGACGTCAGTGTTACTCACATGTTTGCCGCAGAAAATACGTCTAGCCTTCCCGACGACCAAGTCGCGCTTGTGACGCATTTGAGTCGGATCGATCTGTATTTCGATGCCTCCACAAACCTTCCTTCTAAGATTGCCTTCAATCAACATCCCGACAACAATTTCCAGATCGACATTCCCTCTGAGATCCGGTATTCGGACTATCGCATCGTCGACGGAGCCCAAATTCCTTTTCATATCCAAAAATACATAAACAACAGCCTCATTCTTGATATTCAGTTTCAGTCCGCTGTCCTGAATTCCGGCATTTCTTCTAGCACGTTCCAAGTTCAGTGAACTGGTCGCACCGGGAGATGACGATGATCCGTCCCTATATCTTTCTGAGCCTGCTCGTAATCTTCGTAGTTGCACCCGGACTTTTGCTCGGCCAAATCCCCACCGGCACGCCTCCATTTGGGACATTCAGTGGCAGCCCGGACACCATTAACGACGAAAATCTCAATATCAATTTGGTCGTCCCGATTGTTCACAAACCAGGGCGAGGAACAGAGTTTACGTACGATATGAGCTACGACAGTTCCATCTGGACACCAGTGGGTTCAAGCGGCCATCAAAACTGGCAGCAAGCAACGAATTGGGGCTGGCGCCAAGTCACCGAAGCCATGAGTGGCTATTCAAATTCTTCGACTGGTGGTTATACTGGGGATTGCATCGTTGGTGGAAGGAATTACGGGAAGATATTTCAGTATTCAGGTTGGGCTTATCACGGGAATAAAGGCGCGAGACATCCTGTTTCAGGTACATCAATTCAGGCGCCTATTCAGTGTGGGGGGAACGCTGGGTTTACAAGCACGACCAATGACGGTTCAGGGCACACTGTACAAGTTAGCGGTCCTCTAGGACTTTCCACCACCGTTACAACGCGAGCCGGGAATGTCATAATCCCCAGTCTCGCTGGATCTTCAACATATACCGATAAAAACGGAAATCAGATTTCTGCTGGAAGCAGTGGCACCTTCACGGACACCTTGGGAACAACTGTATTGACTGTCAGCGGCACGAGTCCCAATCCTGTTTTATTTACCTACACGCCGCCGTCAGGCACCGCTGTTTCCGTTAGCATGACTTTTGTCACGTACAGTGTGCAAACCAATTTCGGCTGCACCGGTGTAAGCGAGTACGGCCCCATAAGCAATGCTCTGGTGGATCGCATTACCCTGGCGGACAGTTCCTTCTACCAGTTCACTTACGAAGCAACTCCGGGTGTATCCGGGAAAGTCACCGGGAGAATTGCTTCTGTCAAACTGCCTGCAGGCGGAACAATTTCGTATTCCTATACTGGGAGCCACAACGGAATTGAGTGCGCCGACGGAACCACCGCAGGGATGCATCGCACTACTCCCGACTCGGGAAGTAACTATTGGGCCTACGATAGATCACCCGGGACCGGCGCTGCCTATACCACCACAATTACCGACCCTCAGGGAAATCAAACTGTTATTCAGTTTCAGGGGATTTACGAAACGCAGCGCAAGGTCTACCAGGGGGGCGCTTCTAGCGGCACTCTGCTGGCAACGACAAACACATGCTACAACAATGCCGCTTTACCCTGCACAGCCACCACGGTAACAACCCCAATCCTTAACAGGACTGTGAATACCCAGCTGGGCGCCAGCGGAGTTCAGACGCAACGCGTTTACACCTACAGCTCACGAGGACTGATAACGGAAGAAGACGACTATGACTATGCGACCGGATCTCCTACGGTAGTTCTGAAGAAGATCGTGATCTCCTACGCGACCCTTACGAACGGGATTTACGACAAGCCTGCCGCAGTCACCACCTACGATGGGTCTGGCAACATCGTCGCCCAGATTACTACCAATTACGATGAAACCTCTGTCGTGAGCCCACCAAATACTCCGACACCGCAACATACCGCTATCACTGGATCGCGTGGGAACCCCACGACTGTAAAAACGCTCGTTCGAACAGGCGTAACGCTCAACAAGACCTATACGTACTACGATACCGGCAACATCAAGACTGGAACGGACGTAAATGGTGCAGCTGCGACATACAACTACGGCTCTCTGTCATCCACGTGCGGCAATTCGTTCCCAGACAGCGTGACCGAGCCTTTGAGTCTCTCAAAAAGCTTTGCCTGGAATTGCACAGGTGGAGTTCAAACCTCGACGACAGACGAAAACGGAAAGACATCGTCTGTTTCCTACACCACCGACCTCTACCTCTGGCGCCCCAATGCAACGACTGACGCAGCAGGGAACCAGAGAACGTTTTATTACCAGCCAAATACAACGTACCCTAGTTATGCAACAGTCTGGTCGCTCAACTTTAACAATGGAAGCTCTGAGGCAAGCGATTATAGGTATCTGGATGGGTTAGGTCGCACATACGTGGATCAGCATCAGCAAAGTCCCGGAGCCTCCACACTTGATACCGTGTCCTATACATTTGACTCCAACGGCAGGCCATATACCACTTCCCTCCCATGTGCCGTCACTTGGGCAACAACATGTCCAACCGTGCAGACCACGACAACCTACGATGCCTTGAATCGCATGGCTCAAGTAACGGACGGTGGCGGCGGTACACTGGTAAATACGTATACTCAAAACGACGTCTACGTTTCCGCTGGTCCTGCGCCAACGGGAGAAAATGCCAAGCGCCGGCAGAACGAATACGATGCCTTGAGCCGACTCACTTCAGTCTGTGAAATCACTTCCGTATCCGGGTCTGGGACCTGCGGCCAGACCAGCCCACAGACTGGTTTTTGGACACTGTATTCTTACAATCCACTGGGCAAACTAACAGGCGTTACTCAAAATGCCCAGACGTCCAGTACGCAGACGCGGACCTACCTCTACGATCTGGTAGGCAGAATGACCAGCGAAACAAACCCGGAAAGTGGCACAACAAGCTACGTCTATGACACCGATTCCACTTGTGGCACTTCCAACGGCGATTTGGTCAAGCGCACCGACGCGATGGGCAATGTGACCTGTTACTCATACGATGCGCTTCACCGTCGCCTTTCCATAACTTATCCCTCCGGCAGCTACGCGCCGAAAACACCGAACAAGTATTTTGTCTACGACTCTGCGACAGTAAATTCAGTCGCGATGGCCAACGGGAAAACGAGGATGGTCGAAGCCTATACGGCGACCAGTCAGACAGGAACAAAGATCACGGATTTGGGTATCAGCTATACCGTACGCGGAGAACCGTCCGACGCTTACGAGTCCACTCCTCACTCAGGGGGCTACTATCACATACCAGAAACCTACTGGGCCAACGGATTGGTCAATCAAATAGGAAACAACATTGTTGGCTTGCCCGCGTTCACGTTCGGTCCCGATGGCGAAGGGCGTGTTTCGTCCGTCTCAGCGTCTGCCGGGCAAAACCCGGTAACGAGCGTGTCTTACAATTCGGCGAGCCTTCCGACAGCCGTTAACTTAGGTTCAGCAGATAGCGATACGTTTACGTATGATCCGAACACCAACCGCATGACCCAGTACAAATTCAGTGTGAATAGTCAGCTGCTCACCGGCAATTTGACATGGAATGCAAACTCCACGCTGCACACGCAAGCCATCACCGACGCCTTAAACAGTACGGATACGCAAACCTGCAACTATCTTTACGATGATCTGACCCGGATCGCTTCTGCGAACTGTGGTTCCGTATGGTCACAAACATTTTCTTACGATATTTTTGGAAATATCTCAAAAAGCGGCAGTGCATCGTTCGCCGCAAGCTACAATCCGGCAACAAACCGCATAAGCACGGTCGGGGGTTTCACGCCGACCTACGATGCCAACGGCAATACATTGACAGATCCAGCTCACACTTATGGCTGGGACTCCCAAGGAAAACCCGTCTCGATAGACGCCGTCAGCCTGACATACGATGCGCTGGGCAGAATGGTGGAGCAAAACCGGTCCGGCTCTTACACTGAATTCGTTTACTCCCCGGGCGGTACAAAATGGGCTATTATGAGCGGTCAGACGCTCCAAAAGGGGATGGTTCCTCTTCCAGGTGGTGCCGTCGCGGTGTATGGCCCAAACGGCGCAGTTCTTTACTACGGACACTCCGATCATCTTGGCAGCATACGTGTGGGCTCGACCTCTTCCCGCTCGGTTTCGTTCGATTTGGCCTATGCCCCGTTTGGAGAAATTTACGCGACATCTGGTTCTACAGACCCAACCTTCACCGGCCAACGGCAGGACACCGTGTCTGGTGATTTTGATTTTCCGGCTCGTGAATACAGCAACGAAGGCCGGTGGACGACACCTGATCCATCAGGCTCGTCAGCATTTTCTCTAGTTGATCCCCAGTCGTTGAATCTCTATGCCTACGTGCGGAACAGTCCCCTGAGCCTTACTGATCCTACGGGCCTACGACTCGAAGGTTGGCCCCGCACCATGCCCGCTTTCTTTTCGGGCGCGGAAGGAGGTGTTAACAGCATGGATAATATTTTTGGTTGTAACATTGACGGCATAAGCCAGCCCTGCTCGCTTGCTGGGGAAGGTGGGGAAGCTACCGTGGCGTGCCCAAACAATAGTTGCACGCAGGTGGACGCTTTTGGAGCCGCTCAGAAGTTTTGGGCTTTTGCTGGCGGAGGTTCCGGTTTTTACGCGTTCGCTGGACCCGGCGCTCTTTATTACAGTCCCGACCAAGCTGGTGCGGCAGCCGTTCTATTTTATGGGCCGATCACAACGCAGTCGGATGATGCTGGCCTTAGACAGGAGTTCAGCGGCGCAGTTTACTTGGATCCGAATGGCGTGTATTCATATACTGAGCCGACTGAATTGGGACCTCAATGTTCGCCGACGGACGAAAAGTGCACGGTAATACCCGCAACATGGGTTCCGCCAGGAGCGACGCAGGTTGGAGATTGGCACACGCATCCTTGGGACAGCCCAGCGGGTGCTCAGCAATTCGGATTTGTAGCGAGAGGTCCTATTATGATGGGTAGTACTCAACTGGAACCCGCTGTTTGGGTCGGAGACCTGGCCTCTCCTAACGCTTATCCGGGGTATGTTTCGACTCCGATTGGCAACGATTATGGGGTTTTCAGATTCCTGGGAGGGGGAAGCCACACCATATGCAATCTTTCGGGTCCCTCTCTTGGGATACCATCGTGCCATTGAAGTGCTAGTTGAAAGTGAGGGATTCTGATGTCGCGAGATAGAATTAAATCTTTATTCCTGCTGCTTGTTTTAGGATTTCTGTTGCTCGTGGTTTCACATCTTTCCGCTCAGAATACTTCTCCAACTCACTTGCTCCCGATCGCGAGCGAGAAGGAGTATCAAGAGAATGGGTCACGGTATTTTCCCGCAGGTACAATTTCGACTCCCAAGGACACGTCTAGCGACCCGTTTGGTAATTCTTTAGCTTGGCAGCTCCGAAGCATCGGAGAACCGCCTCTAAGCACTTCGTCTGGGAATTCGGAAATCTACGCGTATCGACTCATCCTTCTTACCTTTCCGGCGGGCAGAACCTTTGTTCTGCGATTGCAAATAGCGAAGGATCACACTGGAGAACTTTTTGTCAAAGAAACTGATCCGGGTGGCACAGTTCTTCTCGAAAAGCGAGTGAGAGTGTCGGATGCTCAGACTGATCAGTTTCTTGGATTCGTGGAAAAAAGTGACTTCTGGAAGCTACCCACAAGGGAGGAGGCTGACGAGCGTATTTACGACGGATCATATTGGTTCATTGAAGCGGCAGGTCAAGGTAAGTACCATATGGTTTACCGGCGGGCCCCGGATGCTGGGCCATTTACCGATATTGGCCGATGCCTTGTGAAGGATCTCGCGCAGCTCCCCAATTCAGTCATTCGCCTTCAGGATGAGGGTCGGCCTGAGCTAATGAAGCGCGCGAAGCCTGACTGAAACCATCATTGTGTTTTGCGCAGCGGACGATAGGCAGCCCCGAATCAGGAAACTTGGCTCTCCGGGTTAGCTCTTCCCGAGGGGTGGTAAGCAATCAATCTTCACGCGACTACTGGCAGGAATCCATATAACTTTCGCGCCGGAAATGCGTGAATCCTTACTCGAAAGCGGTTCCGAAGACATGCGCTTGTGCCCGGCAACCGGCAACGAGCGTATAGCTCAAATCGGCGCCGACCAAGACGGCCAACCAGAGCTTACAAAAGCTCCAAAACCTTTTGGCCTGGAATGTCGCTGGATTCTGAAATCAAGGCTTCATCAAAGCATGCGAGTGCTGTTTCGGCGCGATACATCATGCAGCCCTGCAGGTTCGCGCGTCGAAAATTGGCTCCCGTTGCGTCGCTGAAGGACATCTCCGCGTTCCGTAAATTCGCCCTGCAAAATGAAGTGCCGACCAACCGTGCTCCGAATAGGTTGATGCCCTCACAATTCGCGCCATCGAATGACATTCCAAATAGGTCGGCGTGCGACCAGTTTGTCTGCGATTGCGGTGGGATCCAAAAGCGTTTCGATGTTACGCGATGCGGCCTGAGACTAATGGAACTTCTTTTTAAGCCGTTTTGCGATCTCCTTCGCCACGTGATCTGTCGCCTTCCCCTCCCCAAACCCGGAGAGCTTCTCCACCCGGAACAGCTCCCGGCCCTCGGCGTTGCACACGGTAGCGACCCCAGCCGGATACCCACTCATGAACCCAGAGCTATCCCTGGTGGTCTCGTATTTAACGACGTAGGTATAGCCAGACTCGACCCGCGCGAAGCTGCCGTGCTTGTTCAGCTTCTCGAGGAGAAGCCTGGCGTCCCACTCGTTGGCGTCAATCTTCAGTGGGATGGGACTGGAAACACCTTGAGGCCGAGCGGCCGCTGGAAGGAACAGCAGAGCGAGCCCGAGAACCAGTCGTCCTCTGCGACGGACTTTAACGCCCAATCCATCCGTTGGCATAGCCTCCACACCTCGAGACAGCACAAACGTCACCCGTAATCTCATTCGGTGGTACTCGTAACCATACTACGGGAGACTTCCGCTTGGAAATCCTCTCCAAGTGGCTACTCTAAGGAAGAAATTCGGGCAACGTCTTCGGTCAATCCGCGACCAACGGCGGATGACTCAAGAGCGATTTGCAGAGGTTTTGGAAATGTCAGTAGATTTTCTGAGCCTTATAGAGCGGGGAATAAGCGCTCCTTCGTTTGAGACGTTGGAGAGGATTGCCAAGCGGTTGAAATTGTCTGTAGCGGATCTTTTCACTTTCGACTGAGATTCTTGCGCCATGCTCAGTGCCCTCGACCAAGGATCTAACGTGGCTTTTCTGCCTCGCCGGCGTGTGACGTACTTTGTCCCATAACCCCATCAAGCATACCCCGCTAAGTACTGCTCAAGCTTGCTCAGCCTAGCTAAACGGATCTGCTCGAATTTGCGAGTTATCTCGAGGCCCCGGGTATCACTTGTGCTTACCCTTACTCACCGGTGCTTGTTTGCGAGCAGGGGTCAGGGAAGAGCTGTCAACTTTTTGTGGAAGCGTTAAGGACAAAAGACCTGGCCTGCACGATCGAACGTTTTAGACGCATAAAGTTTAAGGCCGACCGGACTTAAAACTGGGCAACAAATTAGGTAACAACCGGGCCGAATGCTGCTCAAATCTGCCTAACCCGAAATGGGGAAACCGCAAGAAAACATTGAGAAATAAGCATTTCGAGCCGTCCTGCGACTAACAACGGGTTGGAGGTTCGAGTCCTCCCCGGTTCACCATTCATAATTAGAGACTTATTCAGCAATAGCCTCCGGTCAGAATAGTCCCCGTGTAGTAGGAATTGTAGTAGCCCCGCGTCGAAATCGAGGCAATGATTCTGTCGCTGGCTGATCAAGACTCGAGAGTTATTTAGCAGTATCGAGTTTTTGTGGCAATCCGGCCAATCCCCCTAACCCTCCCAGTGGGGACCCATTACGAAGGTCGAGCCACCCCACCCCCATCTTTCCCACCAGCCGAGAGGCTCCACGCGCAAGGTGATTTATAGGTCAATTCGAAATTAACAGTAAGCCAATTTTAGAAGGGTGCGGGGCAATCAGTTGAGAGTGCGAAGTGTGCTTGCCGCCTGCGTGCAGGGTCAAGGAAAGAGGGGATATGCGGATATGGGAGTAAAAAAAAGACCACCCTGCCCGGCGGGCGGTTTTATAACTCCTCTGCACACAAGTTCTCGTGGCCCTCAGCGATCGTTCCGAACATTTTCAGTTCCACAAGCGACAGGACTTGGGCGTGTGGATTGTTGGTTGGGAACACTTCCCTCGTCAGTACCACGCCATCGTCCGCTATCTTCACAGTCTCCACGACCACGGCGGAAACGCGGGTTGTACCCATGAAAAATCCGTTCGGCTTTCGCTGCATTTCGTGAGGGAAATGTTCGGCACCCGGACCGCCGCGAATGACGACCAGCAAATCACCGTAGAGTGTTGCCGCCAACGTAAACTCATCCACCATCAACCTCGCGAGATCGGAAATCTCAAGCACGATGACCCCCGGCTTCCCTTTTGGTAGTTGCTTTTGCTTTTTTCGCAGGATCGATCGCAATCGCAAGTACGTATCGTCTGGTTCCAGATGTCTGCGATGTGGTCCGAGCGGAAGAACTCCAATGGTGGTGCGATCATGCAACTCCCCCGTGTCATCAAAATGCGCTTTGAAGCGTACATTTCCTGTCCAATGTTGGTCGCGAACTTGACGACCAAGATTCTCCGGGTTCCCATAATCGTATTCGACCGCTTGTTGGTCGCCCTCCCGAAGTTCCACATCATCCGGATTGTTGTAGTACAGCGTTGCCGTTTGCACTTGCCGTGCGGCTAGATCTTCTAGTGTTCGTCGAACGATCCTCGCAGCCTGCTTCAATTCCGGTGAATGCGCCGAGAATTGATCCGTCATGGAAATCACGATACTGTAACGCGATGGTGTGTCGCATAGTCGCTCAAACACATCTTCGGTCGCCAAATCTGCGGCGGCGCGAGCCTCATCGAGGCGCACATTACGAACTTCAACGAAATACTCTTTGTCCTTTACTGCTCCGAGATCTGGTCCAGCTGCGGGGGCTGTGGGCTCCATCGTCACGAGCAGCCCCTGCGTTGTTAGAAACACGGCATAACCGAGTTCAGTCAGCGTATCGACGAACTCGCCTTTCAGCTTGGTCGCCAAACGAGGAAGATCACACTTCAGCACATCCCCCCTGAGTGCGATTTCGACGAGATCGTCTGTGTATTTCGTTACCGGATTGTTAGGGTTTTTCTTATGCCACTTGCCCAATGGATGCTCAACGTCCGGGCCCAACACTTCCGCTTCCACCCATTCGTCCCCGAATAACCTTCGCAGGTTTCTCATGGTTTTCATTCGGGTCACGGCTCGAATCACCCCCCATCCAACTAGACCGGCGATCGCCGTGACGACAGCAAGCCGAATCCATTTCTTCATGAGCAGAATTGTAGCCTAACCCATTCGATTGTTCTCTTAAACGAATCGAATGCAACAACGCAACCGGGACGATATTCATGGGAGATTGAAAAGGTCTATGGTAATCGCAGGCACCGACACTATCCTTGTCGAATCCCCATCACGAGCTTCGCGAGCGTTGACGCCTTTACTTTCCTCCCGCTGAGAATCGCACGAATCGTTTTGCGATCAAGCTCCGTTTCTCTAGCTGTTTTTCGCATTCCACGCTCGCTAATCTCCGCCACTAAGCTTTCATTCGCGGCCACCCGCCCGCCGTCGTAATGAATGCACATGTCATCGATGTTGTCGATGAAATCGTCTTTGCCCGGCCCAAACCGTGAAACTTCTTTGCCGACCAGATTGAAACAGGTGCGACGTAGCAAAGCAAAGCCAAAGCAGGCAAAATCGC
>Ga0126381_100003613_pt1 | contig 16779 bp, 21 predicted proteins | sample PanSoiMetPlot_28_FD_96465 | JGI IMG/M metagenome (GOLD analysis project Ga0126381, IMG submission 96465) | Tropical forest soil microbial communities from Panama - MetaG Plot_28 | ecosystem: Environmental > Terrestrial > Soil > Tropical forest > Bulk soil | place: Panama | collected 2016-02-17 | reverse complement strand
GTCGGCGTCGTCCAAGTCGCAACACGCGTCAACGTGAATCCCGCGGAGCCGGGCATGCCGCAAGACGTGCGGATTCACCTTGCGATAGTCGGGCGAGACGCCGGCCGCCTCGAGGAGCTGCGTAACCGACCACGGCACCGGAGCGCCGTCGAGGCGGTAGACGTGCGCCTCGGGCTCGAAAGTGAGAATCGAGCCGCCCTCGCCGGCCACGTCGCGGGCGCCGGCCATTAGGCGTCGTCGAGGGCGGCGAGAATCCGCCGCGCTAGCTCCGGGTCGTGCCGAATCCGCGTTTCAAGCTCCCAACACGGGTCGCACCGCCTCGTGCCAAGCATGCGAGTAGGTCGACCACAAAGCCCACACGGGACGCTTGCCTCGCCGGGGAATGGCTCCGTCGTTCGCATACGCCTAGTAGCCGCGGCGAGCGAACGGCCGCGGAGCGCTAAACGTGCGGCGTACGAGCCGGGGGCGCGGCCGCGGGGCCGGCCCCTGGCCGCCTAGCGCCGCGTCGACGGCGGCGGGTACTTGCGCACATAGCTCGTCGTACGCCCGCCACGAGCAATCCGAGAGCCGCTCGCGGCCTTGTGTCGTGCCAACCCAATCCGTCAGGTAGGCCCGGGCGGACCCGAAAATTGCCTCGTGCTCCTCCTCGGGCACCTCGGCGCCGCGGATTGCCTCGTGCAAAAGGGCCATTAGGCGATTGACCCGGGCAGGCGAGAGCGCGTCGGGCGGCGTCGCTCCGGCGGCGCTTCCTGCCATGCGAGGGGCCGGGCGGCCCGTCGGGCGTGGCCCGGGTTGCGGTGCTCGAGGTGCCGGCCGCGGGGCAGGCGTGCGGGCGCTCCGGGCCGCCTCGACCGAGCGCTTTAGCTGCTGCTCGAGGCTCGCGGGTGCGGGTGGCGGCGGGGCGTCGGGCTTTGCGCTCTTACTCTTTGGCGTCTGGAAATCGCCCCCGTTGTCGTCGCCGCCGGTGTACGCGGCGCCGAGGTCTTCTAGATCCTGCGTGAAAATTTCCGAGAGCCCGGCGAGCCGCAACACGGCGTCGGTTTGCGCGCTCTTTTGCGTCATTTTGACCGACTTGTTTAGGTCGCCGTAATCCATGTCCCGGTGGCGAGCGCCGCGGCCCTCGGCGACGACGACGCCCGAGGCGGTAACGAGCTCGCAAATGAGCGCCAGCACGCCGGGCTCGGAGCCGAGCATCTCCCATGTTTCGGCGTCGCGCTTGAAGCGCGGCCGGAGCTGCAAGAGCCCGCAAATTTTCTCGCTCCCGGGCTTGCACAAGGTCGACTTGCCGCCGCACGTCTCGCATATGCGAGCCACCATGTTGCCGGCGTTCGGGCATTCCTGCTTTTGCCCGCGCGGCCCAATCTTCCGGTGAATCAACGTGTAGTCGATGCCGGGCACCAACTTGGAGAGGAGCCACTTAACGAGCACCTCGCGCGCTTCGCTGTAGGTATCGAGCCGCGCTTGGAGGGCCGCCGGGTCGTTTAAGACGAGGGCCGGCGTGTCGACGCTCGGCGCCAGCTCGAGGGTAGTGGCGGCGGCGGGAGGCGGTGCGGTTTCTTCGTTTTCCACCGGGAGGCTCCCATCTTGCGCCCTTACATGGTAGGGGCGCCGTATAGTGCCGGGTTTAACGGCTTTCGAGCACCGCTCGCAAGCCCGCTCGGGCGGGCCGACACTACTACCGGACGCGAGGGTGCTCTTTACGCCCGACCCGTCCGACACGTTACGGATTCCGCGGGCTCGAGCAGAAACGCCCGCGCGGGCTTTAGCTTTGGCGGTTTTCATGCAAGCGCTACTTGACTTGCGCCGCGCGCCGCGGGGGCAAACGACCGGCAAGGATCGGAACCTCTACGCGGAAACGCGGGCGTGGTTTTTGAGCAACGATAGACGGGGGCCGCATAGCTTCGCATGCTTGTGCGACTTGTTCGATTGGAGCCCCGACGCCGTACGCCGAGCGATCCTCGGCGCCGGGTGGTCGGAGCGGGAGCCGGTGCATCAGCTCCGGTTGGTGCGGCGACCTTAGCATACTGCCCCGGAACTATACGACCCGGCCGGGCACCTGTCAATAACGACACGTGTTGAAAATGCAGGGTATTGGCGCTAGGTTGCGCCATGCCTCGGCGCCGAAACGGCCGGCACAAGCCACGGACGCCGGTTAACGTCGTCTATCGCACTATCCAAGCCTCGCGCGGGCCGACGGCGGTTACCCAATGGCTCGGGATATCGCTCGCCACCCTGCAACGCTGGCGCCGCATGGGGCGGGTACCCGACGCCGCCGCCGTGCTCGAGTGGGCGGGCGGCCTCTACCCCGACGACGCCGCCGCGGCCTACCACCTCGCGCGCCGATTGGCCGGCCTCCCGGCGAAGTCAGAAACGAGATACCGTGCAAAAACGACCCGTCGTGCAAAAGTCCCTTGACGGTGCGGTTACACAGGTCTATACGGGGTGCGATAACACTCAGCGCCAAGAATTTAGGAACTAGATATTAGGCGCCGTACCCCGTGGGGCGGGTAAGGTGGCGGGGTTGTTGGGATACGTGCGCGCTCCGGGTGCCGGAAGCGCGGATGCAAGGTGGCGGAAATTTAGCACGACTGCTCGCCCACGTCGCCGCCCTCGCCGCCGAGGTAACGGCATGCGGCGGCGAGTTACCCACACCCGCGGAGAATTCGCCCCCGGCCGCTCGAGCCCTCTCGACGAAAGAGGCGGCGGCCCGGCTCGGCGTGACGCCCTACACCGTGAACGAGTGGTGCCGGCTCGGGCTCCTCGGCTTTCGGCAAGATACGCCCGGCGGCCGGCGGCATTTTTCCGAGGGCGACCTGGCGGCCTACGAGGCGGCCCACCATGCCGCGCCGGTTGCGCAACCCCTAGCCGATTCGTATAGTCCCGGGCATGGCAACCATAACGGCGGCGGAATTCCGCAAGCTCCGGCTCTCGCTCGGGTTGACGCAAGCGCAGCTCGCCGAGGCGCTCGGGGTAACGAGCAACACAGTAGCGCGATGGGAACAAGGCGTGCACGCGGTAAACCCGCTCGCGCGAATCGCCCTTTTAGCCCTGGCGCGGGAGCATGGTGCCCGAAAAAGCCGGAGGGCTAGCTAATGGCGGTTTTCAAGTGGCGCGAGTTGTGGGCGCACGACTACCGCGACGCGGCCGGCGTACGGCACCGAAACACGTTTGAGACGCAAGCCGAGGCGAAGGACGAGGAGCGCCGGCTAGGGACGTCGGTGCACGGTCGGCGCCGGAAGCTCCGGCCGCGGCTCGATCCGCGCTCGACGGTGGCGGAGTATGCGCCGCGGTGGCTCGAGCGCATCAAGCCGACGCTCAAGCGCCGGGCATGGGCGGCCCATGCGTTCGCCGTGACGCTCTACCTGATACCCCGGCTCGGCAAGCTCCGGCTCGTCGATATCCGGCGCTCTGACTGCAAGGAGTTTCTCGCCGGATGCCAACGCAAGGGTGCCGCGGGGCGGCCGCTCTCGCGGGGCTCGGTGCGGATTGTCTATTCCGCGCTCCGCGCCATGCTAAACGCCGCCGTCGAGGATGAGCTACTGAGCGGCAACGTGGCCGCCCGGCTCGGGAGGCAATTCCGGTTGCAGCCGACCAACCACGAGCGGCAAGCCGCAACGGAACAACGGGTGCTCGAGCCCGGCGAGCGCAAGGCGCTCCTCGAGGCGGCCCGCACACCCGCCGAGGCGGCATGGTTTCCGCTCGTCTTGACGCTTGACCGGGCCGGGCTCCGGCTCGGCGAGGCGCTCGCCCTCGAGGTGTCAGATATCCGGTTTGAGGCACGCAAGGTGCGCGTCAAGCAAACCCGCGACGCCGAGACGGGCGAGCTCGGGGAGCCGAAACACGGGCCGCGGCTCGTCGACTTGTCGCCCGCGCTCGCCGAGGTGCTCGAGGCGCATATCTCGGGGCTCGAGGTGGCGGCCGCGGAGAGCGGAACGAAGCTCGGGCGGTTTCTCTTTCCGAGCGAGGCGGGCACCATGCTCGACGCCCACAACGTGCGCCGAGCTCTCCGGCGTCTCTCAAAAGCCGCCCGATTCGACGCGCCGGTTACGCCGCAAGACTTGCGGCACACGTTCGGCTCGACGCTCGCGACGTCGGAGCTTCCACAGTACGTGCAACAGCAAATGGGGCACCGCGACATATCAACGACGATGGGCACCTACGGAAGCGCGTTCAATGCGAAGCCCCGGCGCGGCGTTTCGCTCATGGACGACGGCATGGTGCGCGTCACCAAGCGCTCGGCTCGTGGTGACAAAGTGGTGACACTGGGGCGGGGTAGGACAAGGGAGGTGGACGTAAATGAGTGATTTTGCTAGTGCCCCCGGTAGGAATCGAACCTACGACCCCCTGCTTAGGAGGCATATACCGCGCCAATGGCGCCCCACGTCGCCCCATGTAAAGCCATGAATTCCGGCGAATTGTGGCCGGAACGTGGTGGGGCGGGAGGGGGCACCATTGGGCCTCGTGGTGACAAAGTGGTGACAGCCCTCCGGCCGGTTTCGGTGCCCGCGCCATCCGCCGAGGAGTTGTCAACACTATCCACACCCCCTACGGGATCCTTGGTAGAGAAGGACGATAATACTAGGAACCTAGAACCTAGGATCCTAGGAGCTAGGGAAGAGAAACAAGGGGGGAGCGGGGGGGAAGAGGAGAAACCGGACGCGGCGACCGGTGCGATTGACGCCGGATGGGCGCGGGCGGAGTCGGCCCGGGCGTATTGCAAGCTCGGCCGGTGCGCCTATGCCAACCTCGAGCGCCGCGGCCCGGATCGTTACCTTGCCGCTATCGGGTGCGACGGCTACCACGCGAGCCGCACGGCGGAGCCTGACGGGCGCCTAACCGTTCGGTGGGGCCTCTGCCCGCGTCAACGCGAGTGGTGGCGCCTCGAGCGCATCCGGCGCTCGGCGGAGCGCGGCAAATGAGCCCCGAGCTCTGGCTACCCCTCGCCGTCGTGCTGCTGCTCGTCGCATGCGACCGGCCATGCTCCGGGTGCGGCCGGTGGTTCCAGCATCGCATGCGGTGCCCGCGGCGCTCGCTATGATCGGCCGGGGCCGCGCCTGCAAAGCTCGCGGCTACTACGCCGAGAAACGCATGGAAGCGCTCTTGCGGCCCTACGGGTTTCGCCGCATGCCCATGAGTGGCGCCTTAGGCGGCGATCATGCGGGCGACCTTCGCCGACCCGCGGAGCCGGTGCCGCGGGCGCTTACCGTGCTCGAGGTGAAGCGCCGCGCCGGGGGGCAACGCTGCATCCGCCGGTGGCTCGTGCAGGGGGCGGCTAACGGGCTCCTCCTCGTCGGCGACCGGAGCCAAGAGCCGCTTGCCGTCCTACCGCTCGAGGTGCTCCGCCGGCTCCTCGGCGAAGCCAGCTACCAGGGAGGGAACCATGGCACGTGAATTCACGAGCGACACGGTGCAGCTCGCGACCCGGGTACCCAAGGCGCTCCATACGCGAGTAAAGCTCGCCGCGCTCGAGGAGGGCTCGACGCTGCAAGAGTGGTTCAACGAGGCGTTGGAGGCGCATCTTGCCCGCGGGAAGCAAAAGCGGCCCGTGAGGGTCGTCAAAGGGGCGAAAGAAGCCACCCCCGGCGCCGCCTGAGGCCCGCGGCGCGAAAGTGAATCCGGGCGGATGGGGCGGCGGCGGCGAGGCGATTGTAGCTCACCTTTATCGTTGCAAACGATACTTGTACCGTGCGCGGAATGTGGCGCCGCGTTCAAGCCGCGGCGCCCCCGCATGCGCTACTGCTCGGGCTCGTGCCGGTATGCCGCATGGGATCGGGCGCACCCGCGGATCGGAGGGCCGGAGGCATGAGGTTTGCCGGATGGCAAAGCAACCCGTACGGCGACGGCTACCGCGGAGCGCTCAAGGTCGGGCGCGAGGTCGGATGGTCTTGCGACCATGAGCACGCCACCCGCGCGCTTGCGACCCGGTGCGCCTACCACGCCGAATGCATCGCGCGGCGGGCCGGGCTCCTCCCGAGCACCCCGCAAGTCAAGTGGAACGACGCCGCCACATGGGGGCCGAAAGAGCGGCGCCGGCTCGAGAAAGCGCACTACCGCCTCTAGCCACTTGCACGACACGTACCCGGGCACGTATCGTCTTAGAGGTATGGCAACCCGAAAGGGCGGCAACGGCAAGGTAACCGAGACGCTTAAACGGCTCCTCCGCATGCAAGACAGAATCGGGGGGCTCTACGAGCGCGTCGTTGGCGTCGAGAACGCTACGCAAGCGCTCCGCGGCGACGTGCAAGGGCTCCGCACCGACCTAAACGCTGGCGTCGGTCGGCTCCTCGCCGGGCTCGAGCGCCTCGAGGCGGCAATAGATCGGGTGGCGGAAACGCGGCCCCGTATCGAGCGGCTCGAGGAGCGGGTTACCCGATTGGAGCAACGCCCATGAGCGTCGTCGGCGTTATGCTCTTTTTTTTCTACGTCGGAGCCGCCGTCGGCCTTATCGCCTACGGGCTTTTCCGGTGGAAGATGCGCCGGCTTGCCGCTAACGCTGAGGCTCGAAGGTCTGTTGCGCCGTCGGCGCGTTCTTAGCAACGAGCGCTTGCGCACCGGCCCGGAGCGGATACACAAACGGCTCGGCGAGCGCGGCCGTTTCCGGCAACCCCGCGAGCCACTCAAGGCCGCCCGCCGTGCGCGCGGCAACGCCCGTAGCAAATGGCACCACGCGCGACGCGATACCGCGCGCAAGCGGGATTGCGGGGCCGGCCAGTAGCAACGGGTTACCCGTGTGCACCGCCCCGGCGATACCGCCACTAATCCCGAGCCCCTCGAGCAATTCCTTTGTGGCTATCCCCTTGCCCGAGGCTTCGATGGCGTCAACTATCCGTTGCATCGAATTGACAGCGCCACCGGCGAGCTTTTGCGCGTCGCCCGATTGCACGAGTGCATCCCATGCCTTGCCGATTTGCTCGGGCGTGCGCTTGGCGACGCCCGCCCACCATTGCCCGAGCCCCGACGCGGTATCGCTCAAGAGCGGGCCAACCTCTTTGGCTGCGTCGACAATCGGCATGGCTTTCGACGCAATGACGGCTGACCCGTAGCGGAGCGGAACGGAAATCAGCTCGCCCCCGGCGCCGCGGATAAAGGCGTTGCCCATGCGCTCGAGCGCCGTACCCGGCTCGGCCGGCTCGGCTCCGGTTACCTTTTCGCCGAGGATCGTTGCCCCCTCGCCGAGCGCGGAGCCGGCGCCCCCGGCGAGCCCGCCCGTTACCATCGACACCTCGGGGCCGAGCGGCAAGCCGGCCGCGGCCCCGAGCGGCGCTAGCGTCGTTGCCCCGATAATCGACGGGACTTGGCTCTTTAGGCTCCGCCGCATGCCGGCGACCCTGGCAATCGTCTCGCCCGTGCCGGCGGGGGCTTCCGGGGCGCCCGTCGGGCTCGGCTCGACGCCCGGCGGAGCGTATGCGTAATCGAGCGGCCCCGAGAGGAAATAGCGCGGCGGCGTAACCGGCGTCGGAGCGGGCGTTGGCGGCATGAGGCTCGCGGGCGCCGGTGCCGGTGCCGGGGGCTCGTAGGAGCCGAGCGCCCATGCCCGGCGTGCACGGTCGGCGTCGGTTGCATTCGGCGGAAGCGGCGGCGGTAGCTCGGGGGGCGGTAGCGTCGTCGTCGTCGTTGTCGTTGGCGGCGCGGGCGGCCCCAAGTACACGCCGCCTTGTGACTGCGCATAGTCGGAAAGCCACCCGTGGCTTACGGGTTGGTCGGTATGGAGCGTACCCGAATCAATCGAGCCGTCGGGGCGTTGGATGCTATACGGCGTCTCGTAGTAATCCGGGCTCGGCGGCGGTGCGGCGTCGTCGGGCATTACTGCGCCGGTACGTTGCGGTAAATCTGCACGCCTTGGAACGACTGCCCGGGTTGCGTGGTGGTCGTCGTTGACGGCACCGTGACGGTTGGCGGCGTCTCGCCGCCTTGCTGCCCCTGTTGGGCGGCGGCGATATCGGCGTTACGCTCGGCCCGGATGCGTGCGAAATAGCTATCGACGAGGTTACGCCACGTCGGCGTTAACTCGCCACTTGGAATCGTACGCAACGCGTCTTGCCGGTACATCGCGGCGTTTAGATCGAAGGTAAAATCTGACAGCCGCTTCTCAAATTGCGTCGAATAATCTTCGTAACCCGTCGGCACCTTTCCCGCGTCAATACCCGAGCCCTCGGGCGGGCGGTTTCCTTTCTCGTTCATAGAGGCGAATGGAGAGAGATCGTCGACGAATGCTTTAAATTTCGGATCGTCGCGCAATTTACTCGCCCAATAGAGCCACGGGCGCGTTATCCAACCGATATATGGGTCGCGGTCCTCGGGCCGCGGAAAATCCTCGTAGAATTGGTTAAGCGCGTCGTGCTTGCCCTGTAGGTAATCCGCCGCGTGTTGCTCGCTCTCGGTAAGCCCGCGCCGCGTGCGGCGGATATCCTCGCCCGCGATTTGCTCGCGCTCTTGCCGCGCCACGCGGAGCTGGTTGAAATACGCGATTTGCTCGGGCGACGCCTTTTGGAAATCCTTAATACCCGCCGCAGCGGCGTCCGCCTCAATTTCGTTGAGCGGCCCGAATTCGTAGACGTCGGTTTGTCCCGTCGCGCTCGTGATTGTGCGGCGCGAAAGCCGCGGCGCCTCGGTGCCCGCCGGCATGCCGGGCGCGACGGCGGAGCCTTCCGTGCCCGCCGGCCGCGGCGTCGCGGGGAGCGCGGGCGATATGATTTGCGTTTGTGGCGGAACGACCGGCCCCGCGGGGATCGACGTATCCGGTGGCGGCCCCCACCCGGGCACGGCGGCGGGAGGGCGAGCGGGCGCCGGTACGGGCGCGGCTCTTGCCGGGGGCGGCGGTGCCCATCCGGGCACCTCGGCGGCGGCCGCCGCTCGAGGCGCCAAGTAGCTCTCGACGCGGCCGATGATGCCCGTCGGCGCCTCCTCCTCGGGCGTCGGGGCCGGCGAGGGATAGGCGGGCTCGGGTTGCCGGTAGACGGGTCGCGACGACGACGCGTCGGGGGCGAGCGGTGCCCCGGGATACTCCGGGGCCGGTGGCGGGGGCGTCGGAAGCTGGTAATAGCCGGCGCCCGGCGACGGCGTGCCAGTCTGCACCGGCGGCTGCCGAGGCGGCGGAGCTGGCGCCGCGGCTCGAGGTGGGGGCGCCGGCCGCGCGGGCGTCGGCGGCGGAACGACCACCGGGGGCGCCGTAATACCGCCGCCCCGGCCGGCGGGCGCGGTCGCCGCCGGAGCCGTGGCGGGTGCCGGCGTGGTTGCTGCTGCCGGCGCCGGAGCAACGGCGGGAGCCGGTGCCTGAGCTGGGGGGCCAACGGGCGCGTTTTCAAATGTGCCCCGCCCGGTCTGAATCGTTTGCTCGTTGGGTTTCCGATTGGCGGCCGCCTCGCCATACGTCGAATATTCGCTTGGCGTCTGGATCGTATAGGGCGAGCCGATATCGAGCCGCATGCCCGGGATGGGTACCTGCACCGTCGAGCCAACGCCCGCCTTGGTTCGGAGGTCGACGCCGCGGCGCACGAGCTCGTCGGTTTCCGCGGGCGACGGGATGATGCCGGCGGCGACCTTGTTAGCGGCACGTTGCGCCGTGTCTTGGCTCTGCATGCCTTGGAGCGCGCTCACGCGGGCCGCCTCGGTTACTTGCTGCTCCGGCGAGTACGGCGGGAGGTTCGGTTGCCATTCCCGCGGCTGCCCCGGCACATAGCCCGGCACGTAGCCGGCCACCGGGCTTACGGTAGGCGGCGGCGTTTGCGGAGCGCCCGACGGCGCGGCCGGCCCGACGAATCCCGGTTGCATATCCTCCGGCGCGACGACGCCGCCGGCCGCGGGCATGCCTTGCCCGGGTTGCGCGATGGGTTGCCGGCTCCCGGTAATCCCAAGAACGCCCGCGGCGAATGGCGAGCCTTGAAGGCCGGCCCGAAAACTCGGGTCGTTCATCATGCGCTCGCGATTCATCATGTAGTTAAGCAAACCGCCGCCTTTGATCGACGCGAGCGCGGAGAGCCCGCCTATCGCCATGCCGGCGCCTTGCTTAATAACGTCGGAAAACGGGGAATCCATTAGAGCCCGCCCATTTTTGGCGTATCGAGAATCCCGTATGAAAGCCCCTGAATGATCCGGTGAATGAGCCCCGATTGCGGCGCGGTAGCCGTCTGGTAGCCCGGCCCCATCTCCGGCCCCTGCAAGCTCGGCCCGGCGAGCTTTTGCATGCCCGTATTGACCATCTGTTGCGGGCTCCGGGCTTGGTTGATGGCGTGCATGAGCTGCCCGATACCGCTCGCGAGCTCGGTGCCCGGGCTCATTGGCGTATCGGCACCCTGCCCCGGATTCATGCCGATAAATCCCTGCGCAAAGCCCTGCATGAAATTCGACGGCGCTTTGTAGGGCGACGGCGGCCCAACGAGCTCCGGGCCGCCCGGCGTACCCTCGGCGGGCGTTTGGGCACCGCCAAAGAGGTCGGAGATTCCGCCGGCAATGTTACTAAGCCCGGTGGATTGCCCGAGACTCGAGAGCGCTCCGCCTAAGCCGCCCGCGTCGCTTCCCATTAGAGGATTTGGCTCCCCTTACTCGAGGGAGTCGCAATCGGCCGCATTGCCTCGAGACTCTGCAACCCCGGCGATACGCCGCCCGTCAGAATGTTTAGCAGCGAGCCCGTTGCCTGCATGGGCAAGTTGAATTGCTGCATGAGGGTTTGCCCGAGCCGGTCGATAGCGTCGGCCTGCATGCCGGCCATTTGCGGCCCGAGCATGCCGATTTGTGCACCTCCCTGCGCCGCTTGCTGCACTCCTTGGCCGCCCTGTTGGAGCGCTTGCACAAACGGGAGAATACTCCCGGCGATACCGGCTTGCCCCTGCGCCGCTTGCTGCACGCCTTGCGACGCACCCTCGAGGCCGGTGATTCCCTGTTGCGTGATGTTCCCGAGGGTGCCGGCGGCTTGCCCCGCGCCGGAAATCGCGCCTTGTTGAATGTTGGCAAGGTTACCCGTTGCGCCCTGCAAGCCCTGTAACGCCGCTTGCCGGTTGGCCGCTTGCTGCTGCCCGAATTGGTTAGCGAGGTTGGTCATAGCCTCATATTGCGCTTGCTGCCCCGCCCCGCCGCCCTCGAGCCCGCGGGCCGCGGCGCCGGCACCAACCGATTGCATGACGCGCCTCGCGGCTTGCTGGTATAAATCCTCGCCCTGTATCGGGCTCGCCATTTGGTTTAGGAAATTCTGTGCCTGCGTAACTCCCTGCGTTGCACCACCCTGCGCCGCGCCACCGGAGAGGAGCTGCTGCGCTCTCGTAAGCGCGGCTTGTGCGCCTTGCTGCGCCGGGCCGCCGACGGCTCCCTGCGCCGCGGTAAGCGCTTGCTGCGCGGCGTTCATGCCTTGCTGGCCGGCTTGGTTAAGCGACGGCATAAGCCCTTGCATGTAGTCGAAAGCGCCTTGCGCTCCCGTCAATCCCTGCTCCGAGGCGTTCAAACCTTGCTGCGCCGCTTGCTGCCATTGCGGGAGCTGCGCTTGTGCGCCGGAAATCGCTTGCTGCAACCCTTGCACGGCTTGCTGGCCCTGTTGGGATACCTGTTGCCCGACATTTTGCGCGCCGCTTATGACACTCGGGGCGTAGCCTTGAATCTGGCGGATTGCCGACGCGAGCGGGCCGGTATCCTTGCCGCTCGCAATGTCAGCTTGGAGGCGCTGCGCCTTTTTCCCGCTGCCGAGCCCGAGCCCCATTAAGAGCGGGCTTATTTGCTGGCGCGAGATACGCCCCGCCATCTGCATTGGCAGGTTGCCGTAGGGCGACGATATCGACGTGCTCGATTGGTTCTTGCCGTAGTAGCGGAGCCGCTCGGTATCGGGTGGCCGGTGGTAGCGCCGGGAGTCGTGCATCATACCTTCCGCTCCGCCACATCTTGCTCGAGCGCGTCAACGTTGCGCATGATGCAAACCGCGGTGGTCGCCCACCCGCGCTCGGCCCATTGGGTATCGCCGGGCACCGTGCGGCCCTCGACGACGCCGATACCGTGGCGCCGGCAATAGGGTATCAATCCCTCTCGAAAGAGCGCGCGGGATATCCCGGTCTTGCGGTGCTCGGGCGCGACGTATACCCATTCGACGAAGAAAGCGGCCGGTGGCTCGCCAACCGCCCGCGCCCATACCTCGCCCGCGAGAAACCCCCTCACGTCGCGGTCGGTGGCGAGCCACACGTGGCACCTCGGATCGGAGTCTAGGCGGTTATCCCAATCGTATGCGTAGTGCGCGGCCGCCGTGTGAGGCTCGAGCCGCGGGTATGCGTCGGCAAAGCGCGCTTGGTGCTCGAAAATCAGCTCGCGGAGCATGGCGGCGAGCTGCCCCACGTCGCCCCGGGTTGCGCGCCGAATCGTCAACATGGCTTGGCGTCGGGCTCCGGCGGGAGCGGCGCCTTACGCGGGCGGCCTCGAGGGCGGCCCGTCGATTGACGCTTACGCCGCGGTCGATTGCCGGCACCGTTGCCATTCGCCGCGGCGACCGGCACGGGCTCCGGCGGCACCGCGAGCGCGGGCGCCGGCTCCATGGCCGGGGCCGGCGGCCGCTCCGCCGCCCCCGCGATAACCGCCTCGAGCGGCAAGACAAAATGGACGAGGTAGGGATACCACCCGCGGCGTGCCCATTGGTCGTCGCCCGTGAGGGATGCCAGCTCGACGTGCGTAATCCCGAGCTGGGTTAGATCCTCACATGCGAGCCGCACGAGCGCGCGGGCGACGCCGTAGCCTCGAGCCCCGGGCGCCACATAGAGCCAATGGGCGGCCCCGTAACGCGTTGGATACCCTAGCACGCGCTCCGATACCTCGCCGCCCAAGAACCCGAGGAGCGCGTGTGTTGCGTCGTCGAGGGCGACATAGAGGAGTAGCCGCGGGTCGACGCCAATGCGGCCGGCGAGGTGCACCGTAAAGTCGTCGAGCGTGCCCCCGTCATGCGCCGGATACGGCACGAGCCGGCGCGATTCCATCTCGGCGACGAGGTGCGCAAAGCCAACCCGGATGGCCGGCAAATCGGCGAAGATTGCCCGCCTAACGATCATTCCGGCAACCTTGCGGCCAATTCCTGAATGGCATTCACGAGCGCGACGAGCACCGGGTGCATATCGAATGTGAGCACCTCGTGCTCCTCCGGGTCGTTTGGGTCAAGAGGCATCCGCGCGGTGCCAACACACTCGGGCAGAATCTCTTTCACGGCGGCCGCGTCGAACCCAAAACACACGGGGCCGTCAGGGTCGGCTTTGAGACGATACGCTATCGGCCGGAGCCGGAGAATTTCCGCGAGCCCCGCCGCATAGGGTGCAACGTCTTGCTTCAACCGCGGGTCGGATGGATTCGTCCACGTCGTGCCACTCGCTTTCTGTGCCGTCCCGCCGTAGATCGTGAGGTTTCCGCCATTATCGACGAGCATCTTTGCCGTGTAGCCGCCACCGGTCGCCCCGCGGAAGAGGCGGAACATATCAAATTGCCCAATATCGAAATTGATTGCCCAGCACGGTAGCGTCGGATCGTCGTTAGTGCTTGTACCGGGCTCGAGGTTGTACGAGAGGTACATGCCGTCAGGCGCTTGGTTTGCCGCGTCAATGCGAATTTTTGGCGTGCGTGCCCCGGCGACGAGTTGCACGGTTTGCGGATTGCTTACCGGATGCGCCGTTGCGGCAATGGTTATCGCGCCGCCGACGTTTATTGGCAGCGCCGGCGTCACGGGCGCGAGCACGCCGCCGGTGGCGGCCGTCCAAAGATGCGCCGTTGCGTCGAGCTTCGCTTCGCTTACCGCGCCGTCGTTGATGTTGGTATTTCCAACGCCGTTCGGTGCCGTGGCGAGATTCGTTGTACTGACCGCTCCGGGGCCGAGCTTGGGACCGGTTACCGCCCCGTTGACGAGATTCGGCGTATCGACGCCGCCGTTAAACGCAGAGTAAATCGTGTCTATGTCGGCGTCGACTTCCGAGGCGAGAATAAGCGTGTATCCCGCCGCAACCTTGCCTTGGTAGGTGGCGGCCCCGCCTTCCTTGGTCGGGCGCGAGATAATAGCCATTTAGCGGGTTTCCCTTGCCGACGGCTGCACGCGTAATTCCAAGTCGCGGAAATCGACGCGGATAGGGTCGTTGTGCGCAACGACGACTTGAAACGCTCGAGCCCGAATCTCCGGCACCGGCACCTCGAATTCCGCGAGCACGAGCGCAGAGACAACCCACCCGGCCGTGTTCCACGCCGCCGTGTTCCACACGCCGCTCCCGGTTGCCGCAAGCGGGAGCACGCCCGTAGCGCTCAACGCCTCGTCGCCCGTCACGGTGATAGCGACCGACGTCGTATGCTCGACGCGGGCAATCACGCGCGCTCGCTTTGCCAATTTCGGCACAAGCGGCGTGCCGTCGTCCAAGTATGCCGTCGTGACACGTGACTGTATCGGCACCGGGGGCGAGCCATCCTCGATATACGAGCCGGCTTGGTCGACGAGCAATACTTTTCCGGCGCCGAGGGCGCACCATTGCCGGTCGTCCTCGCTCGGGTGGTTCTGATAGCGCGCCGTCGCCGTGTAGGCGGGGAAGGTATGCGGCCCCCACCATGCCGGCGGATTCCCGAGCCCGTGGCGCAAGTCGAGCCACCATTGCTGCGTCGGTATCGTTTGCCCGGCTTGCGTGAGGGCGAGCTTGTAGAACCCGCGGTGGAATACCGCCCACGAGCCGCCCCGGGCGTCGGCGGGAATGTTCCGCACGGCGTTCTCGATAGGCCACCCGATATCTTGCGGCTCGCTCGAGCTCGGCGTTATCAGGTAGACGCTGCGCTTGCCGCAGAAAATTACCCCGACGGTCGTTGGCACTATGGTCCGGTCGCTCGGGCACCCGATTTCTCCCGAGAGCTGCGCTAGGCTCGCGCTCGGATCGTCGTATGACAAATCCCCTTGCCACAACCACGTTGTAACCGTGGTGAATATGGCGAGCGGCGCCGTCGGCACCGCAACCGCCGACGAGAGCGGCACGACGGCAAGCCCGGTAATCGTATCGCCGACGTCCCGGGTAAGCGCCGTCGCCGGATAAAAAAGCCCTTGGTCGCGTACTTGCTGCTCGAGCCCGGGCACAAGCACCGCCGACGCCCATGTGCGGTTACCCTCCGGCCCCGGGCCACCGGCGCCGTAGAGGCACCCGCGATGCGCAATGAGGTGCGAGCCGCGGCGCTGCACCGTCGAGGGAATCGGCACCACCGTAGTATCCACCGTCGGATCGTCGTACAACGCGAAAACAGCGGGCGTGTTGACGGCAACGCCGTTCGGCGTTTGATCGTGCGCGCCCTCTATCATTTGGTCGGCGCCGGCAACGAAGAGGTGCCATTGCTGGTTGGCGGCGAGCCCGGCGGCCGGCGAGGCGAATTGGAGCCGTACCCGGCTCGAGCCGTCGGTGGTCACGGCATGCACGGGGCCAATGGCTACCCACCGGTTAGCTCCCGTGTCGTAGATTGCCCAGCGGTACGAATACGCGCCGGCAATGAGATTCGAGTTAGGGTCGGCTACGAGGGTCGCCGATTGGCCCGTGTCAACGGCTAGAGCCAGCTCGAGCACGTCGACGGCGGAATCGCCAAGGTGCACATACTTAATCGGGTCAGTATCGTTGCCAAAGTACACCGTGTCGCCGAGCGACGTAGCCCCGTAGCGCGTGCTGCTCGTCGTAAAGGTTCCGTTCGCGACGGCGGTAAACGTGCCATCGTCGACCGAGACGTACAACGCATCCGGGGCACCGGTCATGCAGACCACGGCAAAGAGGTAGCGGTGCCCGTCGGAGCCGAGGTTGAACAAGAGCCGGTCAATATATTTCACGTTGCCCGGGAGCTGCTGCCACACTTGCGAGCCGCGGCGCTTGGTGAGTACATACGTCGGGTCGGGGATCCAATTATTGCACGCCGTAAGATACCCAGTCGGCACAAACGCCGGGTCCATCGACTGAATACACCCGGAGAAGTGTCGTACCGGTATCTTGTGTTCCCTATCGTCGGCGCCCGGCATCTACCACCCTTGCGGCCAACCACCGGACCACCCGCGCCACGGGGAGCGGAACACGGTTGGGTCTAGCGGAATGTCGGCGCGTTGCGAGCGAAGCGGCGCGGCCCCGAGCCGGATGGTAGCAAGGAGCTTATCGCGGATCGCCGCCTCTTGCATGGCTCGCGCGTCGCGCTCGTGCTCGAGCGCAAACACATAGACGGCTTGGACGAGATAATTATGGTACGGGAACACCGGAATGTCGTTCGGCTCGTCGGCCGGGGCGGGCTCCGCCGGGAGGCGCCGGTAGCGCAGCAACGCCTGCACCGTGTGCCCCGTCGGGTCGGGGAAAAACGACGCGGTCGTATCGGAGCGCGATACCGCCCAATAGAGCGGCGGGGAGCCGGCTTGCATGCCAGGGCCGGAGCGCGCGGCGAGCTCCTCTGGCGACAGCTCGAGCGCAAACGTGTTCGGCGTCGGGTTGCCGTCGTTCGAAAGGATTTGCAACCCGTGGTCGTCGGCCGCCGTTATGAAATCGGCGGGGAGCAACACGGTACGCGTGACAATCGTGAGCGGCGCCGAAACGTAGAGAAAGGGCCAATCGGCGAGCGAGTAGAGCTCGAAGAGGTGTTGCGAGAGAAAATCCGTAGCGTCGGCGTCGAGCGCGCGGTTACCCGCGCGGTTTAACGCCAGGTCACGGATTCTCTGGCGGCTGTATCGGCCCGGCGGTATCGTTGGCATGCGAGTTTGTCTCGTCGCCGGGCGGCGGTGCCGTCAACCCGAATTCGCGGCGGAGCTGCTCGACGGCGGCGTTATAGACCTTCACTTGCCGCTCC
>Ga0126381_100003612_pt1 | contig 16780 bp, 16 predicted proteins | sample PanSoiMetPlot_28_FD_96465 | JGI IMG/M metagenome (GOLD analysis project Ga0126381, IMG submission 96465) | Tropical forest soil microbial communities from Panama - MetaG Plot_28 | ecosystem: Environmental > Terrestrial > Soil > Tropical forest > Bulk soil | place: Panama | collected 2016-02-17 | reverse complement strand
TGTCGACGGATCCGTTATCCACAACAATTAACTCCCAGGGCCGCTCGAAAGCGATACCCCGGACCGATTGGAGGCAGCGACCGAGCTGTTGGCAGCGGTTGCGAGTGCTGATAATCAGCGAGATGTCCATGATCACTGAAGCGATAGTAAGTTGAATGCTGATCGGAGATCCGATGCCCTCGGCCATCTCGTCGAGCCTATAGGCCTACCAAATTCGGCCGGCTCAGCTGATGAGGTCGTCAACATTATCCGGCAGGCAGGTCTGCTTGGCTACGATTTCTGTTAGTATACCGGAACGTCCCTGCCTACCAGCGATCGCCGGGTCTCTCCATTCCGATTGCCGCGTCGCACCGCCGGTGCTACCTTGTCCATCCGCATACATCGGGATGGCCCGTTTTGAAAAAAAAAGTGCACGCGAGTACATACACTCATCCGCACCGACACTCGCGCGATCGGTAGTGATCAAAACGAAATCCGCACGTTCCTGACCGTACGCAACGAAATGCTACGTTTGCAGTGGACCCTCGAACATTATCGCAATATAGGAGTGAGCCGATTTTTTGTTATCGACAACGGCTCAACAGACGGATCAAAGGAGTTTCTGCTGGCGCAGCCGGATTGCCACGTTTTCACGACTCGCGATTCTTACGCAGAATCGATGTATTGCGTAGAGTGGCAGAAGGCGCTTCTCAATGAATATGGCATAAACCACTGGTGTCTTACAGTAGACGCCGACGAATGGTTCATATATCCGGGGTACGAAAGCCAGCCACTATCGGCGCTTGCTACGCATCTGGAACGAAGTGGCGCACAAGGAGTGTTTGCATTTCTGCTCGACATGTATGCTGCGGGCACGATAGCCGAGTCAATCTCCGAAAAGCAGGTTTCGCCATTGGACATTTCTCGCTATTTTGATCGTAATTACGTGTGGCGCCGACGGTTCTATATTCCTCGCGTGCAACAGCCCGCATTTCCCGAATACGACGTCACTGGCGGTCCCCGGCTGCGAATGCTGTTTCCATTCTTGCATCGGCACTATTACTTATTGGAAGTGATGTGGCAGACTAGCTATTGTATCTATCTTGTTACAAAGAAAACCCCACTTCCAGTGGCTCTGAGGCCACCGCCAACCCTGCCGAAGATCCCTTTTGTTCGATGGCTGCCTGGCACACGTTATCAGCATCCCCATGCGACGACACCAATCAAGCGTCGAGCATACCAAATTCTGCCGGCTTATCAGCGAGGCTGTGAACATTATCGGGCACGCGGACCAGTCCGGCTACGATTTTCGTTGATATGCCACCCACCATCTAAGATTGCCGTACTAAGATTGCCACTTCGCCGCGCCGGTGCTACGTTGCCATCCGATAGACTAGTGGTTTGACGCTAACACTTGATACCTTCGGTTCAGTTCTCGATGATGCCGTGCCATGCACTGGCCGGTCACGGTGCCATCGAGGACCTTGAGTGCGGCAAACAGCGCGGTCGTGCCATGCCGGATATTGTCGTGGGTCATCGTCCCGGCCCGGTCTTTCTGCGTCGGCAGGCCTGGCTGCGTGCGGTCGAGCGCGTGAACTTGCGACTTCTCATCAACCGAGAGCACAAGGGTCCGGGCCGGCGGGTCGAGATCCAGCCCGACCACATCCGAGCAGCTTGGCGGCAAACGCCAGATCCCCGGACAGCTTGCAGCGCCGCACCCGGTGTGGCTGCAGCCGGTGCGCCACCCAGATCCACTGCACCGAGCGCAGCGAGATACCAGTGGTCGCCGCCATCGCCCGGCCCGTCCAGTGAGCGGCCTCACCCGGGTGGTTCACCGAGGGTAAGCGCGATCACGCGGTCAACCAACGCCGCCGACAACCCGGGCTTTCTGGCCTTCTCGCGCAACAGGCCAGCCACGCCCTCGCGCATGAACCGCTCTTGCCAACGCCACACATACGGTTTCGAAACTCCACCGCGGCGGATGATCTCCGCCGTGCCTCACCCCTCCGCCGTCGCCAAGATAATCCGTGCCCGCCCAGACATGCTTCTGAGGCTTTTGCGGTCCGCCACCATCGCTGCCAATCGCCCGCGGTCGGCGGCACCTACCTCGATGCTGATCCTCTCGCGCATGGCGCATCATGGCACATGCTGTGCTCATGTTTGTGTCGTACCACTAGGGTGACCGATTTTGCAAAAAAAGTGCACGCGAGTACACACACTCATCCGCACCGATACCCGTGCGATCGGTGATAATCAAAATGAAATCCGTGTATTCATGACTGTACGTGATGAAATCCTGCGGCTGCCACGCACTTTCGAACACTATCGAAAGATCGGAGTGACTCGATTTTTTGTTGTCGATAACGAATCTACGGACGGCTCAAAGGAATTTCTTCTAGCACAGCCGGACTGTCATGTCTTTATGACTCGCAATTCTTATGCCGAATCGTTGTATGGCGTGGAATGGTACAACGCACTTCTCAATGAGTATGGTGTAAACCACTGGTGTCTTATAGTAGACGCGGACGAATGGTTCGTATATCCGGGCTACGAAAACCGGACCTTATCCGACTTTGCCGCATATTTAGACCGGAGTGCGGCGCAAGGCGTATTTGCATTCTTGCTGGATATGTATGGACCCGGTACAATTGCCGAGTCGATTTCTGAACCGCAGCGCTCGCTGCTCGATGCCTGCCGATACTTTGATAGTGAGTATGAATGGCATCGCCGATCTCACGTCGGTGCTCCGTGCTTCCCTGAATATCAGGTGTTCGGCGGCCCTAGATTCCGCCTGTTTTTTCCCAATCTGCGCCGTTACCATTATTTTATGAGAGTTGCGTGGCGTGGTTTCGACCTGGTACGACTTCCGCTCCCGGTTGCGCTCAGACCACCACCTCGGCTAACGAAGATTCCCTTCTTCCGCTGGCTGCCAGGCACAAGCTACCACCTGCATCAAACCACGCCAATCACGCTCTCGGAAACCACGGGGGTTCTGCTGCATTTCAAGTTTCTTCAAGATTTTTACGCCCGAGTTGTCAACGAAGTAAGGCGAAAAGAGCATTGGGATGGCGCGTCTGAATATTCGCGCTATTTGGCCAAGCTGAAGAATAACCCATCCCTGACCTTCCACTACGAGGGCAGTGTTCGGTACGAAGGCAGCGAGCAACTCATTCGGTTGGGTTTATTAAAAGAGGATGGGGCATGGCGGCAGATGCGCGCGCGCGCGGACGATACCACCGCCGAGAATACTCATCACAGCGGTACCCAACCGGCTTATGGACCTTTCGTCACAACCTAGGGGTATCGTCGACGCGTGCGAACGCCGCGTGGCGAGATCGGGGATCTGTTAACTTAAGCCCGTCTGCGCGGCGCGGTTCGCTGCCCGCTTTTTTGTTGGTGCTGGTGAACGCCCAGCGATGCTGAGCACCGTGGTGAATGCGCGCTCAAACCATTTTGGCCTCTGGCTAGCGATGAAGCGGAACCCGATTAACCACCTTGCAAGAGGTCGCGGAGCCGTGGCCACACCCACGAGCCATGCTATGCGAAGTATTCGATTGACTAGCGGCAGCGGCGCGGTGATAGAGGCTCTGGCGGCGTGGAAGAGAGTGGTGAGCGTAGGCTTGCCCGCCTGATCCTCCGAAAGCTTAGCCGCGGCCAGCCGGCACTCGAGCGGCCAGATCGACCGGTTGCGCGCAGCCACCGGGTCGAAAGGGATACCCCAAAACCGACAACGTCCCGCCAAGTAATCGAGCTTTAGTTCAAAAGTCCGGCATCTCGCAATGAAGCGCGCACTATCAATCGTATTTATTGCATACAAATTGCTGTCGTGAATTCGATAGCAGGCCAACGGCTCATATAGGGTCACCACCTCACCATAGAACGGGGCATTACACTCCAAGATCGCGTCCATCCAATGTTCGCGCGGACTCTCTAGTTCGAATCCCCCGTCAGCGCTTATACGGTCCAGCAGCAAACGCGCATATGCATTGCCCGTGGCCGGTGAGTTGGGTGACCCGCCAGTGCGGAGAAGCTCCGTCCGGATTGTCGCAGTGTCCAAATTTTGCGGATATTTAGGTGCCACATGCCCAAGTTGCTGTCCCGCTGTGTCGATGCTCGCGAGGGGAAACTGCATCTTCATCGTCGTGGCCGTCCAGCGCCTGGCCACAGTCGCAGCCGCATGCGGCAAAAGGAGATCGTCGGAATCGAGAAAGATCAAAATAGGATAACGCGCAAGTGGCCAAGCGCTGTTCAGCGCCGCTATCTGGTGACCGTTCTTCTCTCGGAGTATGAATCTGATCTGGTGACCATAACCGGCGATTATGGCTCTTGAGTTATCCGTCGAACCGTCGTCGACGACAATGGTTTCGCATAGCGGGTGGTCTTGGGCGAGAGCACTGTCGATCGCCGAAGCGAGAAAGCGTCCGTTGTTGTAGTTGACGACGATGATGCTGACACCGAGCGGCTCGCTCATAAAGTCTTTCTCATAGCTAAGGCGGAGTGGTGGCTACGTTCGTGACCGGACATCCATCGGGCATGAGCCTCGGCGTAAACTGTGATGTGGCGGCGAGCGATCTCGTCCCAAGATGGAATGCCCGCCCGCCTCAACCACATGGCCTCGGCGAGAGCGTCAAGCTGTCGTGGCGAGCTTGTCCAATCGGCAATTGCTTTGGCCAACGCAGCAGCGTCCGCCGGAGGCACGAGGCGGGCGCCACCACCCTCTTCAAAGAGCTCGCGAAAACCGTCGATGGCGGTCGCCAAGACCGGAACGCCACGGGCAATCGCACTCATCGCGACCCCGCTAGCATCGATATCCCGATAGGGAAGAACGATAGCGTCAGCCTCGGCGAACAGCCGCTCCTCCTCCGTCTCGGTTACGAATTCAAAACGCAGGCTGACGCAGTCAGCCAGCCCATTTGCGTGAACAAACTGCTCAATCCCGGCTGTATCCATATAAGGCTTGCCGACAATGCGGACATCGAGGCAGCACAGTGTTTCTTTCGGGACCAGTGTCAGGGCTTTAAGCAGCAGATCAGTCCCCTTATAAGGCTTGATCTTACCGAACTGCAGCAAAACGAGGCGGTCCCGAGAAGAGGCTTGCACCCGCCGTCTCGCCATGTGCCGGCTGTCACCCAGTAGCCCATGTGGAATTCGGCGGATCTGAGCCCGGTGGATGCCCATCGCCGCAACCCGCTGTTCAGCCTGTCGCGTGTGAACGATAATCGCATTAAACGTCTGCAGCAGACCTCCATAGCCTCGGCGCATTACGGCGTTCTCGACCCCTTGATACGGATTGCTGTCATGCAGTGTGAAAACAACGGGTATGCGACGCTGGAGCATGCCGATAGCCCACCGGTCAATAACCGGGACCGGCGACCACTGGAAGTGGACGATGCCCGCATCAAAAGCCGTTAACCACCTCGAGAGCCGGAACATGTCCAATCCGTGGCAGATGCCTTTAACCCATCGCACGCTCCCACTCGGAAGTCGACGTCCCCAACCTGAAGTCAGGATTGAATAGAAATGGCCGTGGTGGATGGGCTGGCTATGGGACAACTCGCTGGCCTGGCCGAGCAGACGCACATCGCGTCCCTCGGCCCGTATCGCACTAGCAAGCGCCAGATCGTAGGGGATCGTAAAGTTACTGGGATCGACGAGGACGACCCGATCCAAAGCCGCTGTCGGCGAAGCGCTCATCGGCTCGCTCTCAAGCAGCAAGCGGGAGCTGGCCCTTGTCCCCATCATCAGATCCGGTTCGGGAGGCGCGTGGATCGAAGCGAGCTCACAGCGCCGAGAAGCGTCTTGATCACTGCCGGTCGCGATGTCGGGGCAAAACGCCATAGGATTAAACTTCGGCGACAACTCCGCGGCGCCACCGCGCATGCGATGGCCCAGGCCAGCAATATAACGCGGTCCCGTAACGGCATCTGCGCCGATCTGGTTGCTGACGATACGAGGCGACAGACGAGCTGCGGTAGTGTATCCCCTGGAAACGGGTGGGCAGAGGGCTCGATCAGGTAGGAGGCGAGCCGATATTGCAGATGGTTCAGGCTGCGGCTCAGGTGGTTGCGCGGGAGCGACAAGCCGAGGCGCTGACACACGGTTGCCAACAAGCGCACTCGTTCGACATCTTGTTGTAGGCGGGTTCGAAATTTGACTGCCTCAAGCGATCCCATCCCGCCGTAGCTCGCGGGGTGGATCCGATAACGGGCGAGCGGCTTCCGAATTGTCAACACATCGCCCAAAATTGGCGCGAGGGTGAGCAGCACGGCATCCGACTGGGGGATCGTCGGCGTCGTTAACGCGAAGACGTCGCGCACAAAATCTCGGGAATAGGCATTGCCGGACCCCGGCGGCGTCGTATACGCCGTGGTACGGAGGTAGGCACGACGGAGCTTCTCAGGATCGTCCTGGGGCGGAAATTGCGGGATTTCCGATCCCAAGGGAGCGCCGGCCGCGTCGATAAGGCTCATCCGAAACTGGACCTTGGAGACGCCCGGCCGCCATACCTTCGCGACCTCCTTCATGACTTCCGGTTCCAGCAAGTCATCGGAGTCGAGAAAAATCACGACGTCACCGGTGCTCTGCTCGAAGCCGAATTTATGAGCGCCGAACTGGTGGGATTTCGGTCTGAAGTAGGCAGCCACCCTGCCGGTGAAACCCTCGATCACGCTTCTCGACTCATCGGTCGAGGCGTCGTCGACGACGATCACCTCCTTGTCCAGCCAGTCGATGGCCAGCGCACTTTCGATCGCCGCGCCGACGAAGTCGCGGTAATTGTAATTCGCGATGATCACCGACAGCCGCATCGCTCGCACCTATTGGTCCAGTACCGCGTTTAGTTCACGCACGGCGCGGCGCCAGCTCGCGTTGTGCCTGCGGCGCCAGGCCGTTTCACGAAGCTCCGCCAGCCGACCCGGCGCGTCCATCATGCCAGCGAAGTGTTGCGCCAGCTCAGCCGCCGAGATCTCCGGCGCAACCAGATCCCCGGCACCGAGCTCGACGATCTCCGGAGCGCCGCCGACATCCGTCGCGACAACGGGCACACCCATACGTAGGAACTCCAGGTAAGCGATGCCTGCCAGTTCGGCGCGAGACAGCATGCACCCGACATCGACATTTCGCACGATCTCGACGAATCGGTCCATACCCCGGCTCTTGTCGATCAGACCGAAATGAGTGACCCCCTCCTGCTCGGCGATGGCGGGCGGGCATTTCCCGATAACGTGAAGGCGAACATCATACCCGGCACGCCGCAAAAGCCGCACCGCCTCGGCAATGGTTGGCAACCCTTTGCGCTCAGGATAGAGGCCAATAAATCCGACTATGAACGACTTTAGGCCGGGTCGGCGGCATCGCTCGCGCGATTGGTCGAATTTCTCGACCAGGCGCTCGGCGATATTGGCACCTGGCGGCACGATGTGGAGTTTTTCTTGCGGCACGCCGTCTGTCGGCCGAGATAGCATGCAGTGCGCTTGCTCATAACCACAAGCTTGCGGCAGACTGCATAACCGACACGCTCGGCAGCCAAAGCCTGACGCATTGCTGTTGCGTCAATATTCGCGGTATCAAAAGCTCGGTAATCGCCAAAATATTCACCCAAGGTGGCGTCTACATAGAAGTAAGGCGCAATACCAAACGCTTCGTGGCATTCGAGGAACCGCGAGCCAAAGAGCTGGAAGTTATTGATGACTCGGGATCCTCGCAAGGCCGGGAGACCGCGTTTCCAGATGCCGTCGAGATATCCGTCAGTAAATTTGAACCCGTATCGCCCCCGAAGCCCGCCGCGTAGCTTCCACCAAGCTGCGCGGGCATAGATAGGCCACCCGCCGATGCCCCGCGGGTGTAGATTGACCATCCCGCTGAGCAGGCCTGCTTCCACTCCTTCCAGCGCGAGGTGATAGGTGCTACCGCTAAACACTCGAATATCGCTTTTGAAGTCGCAACCGACAACGTAAGTACGAAGTGCGTCAGGAAGCAATTGCTGCTGCATGATCAGCCCGCTGCTGATCCAGCAACGAGGGAGGGCTGGGTTTGGTTTAGCATAGCGCGGTGGTCTGACCTCGCTCGGGCTCGATCAACGCAACCAGAACGGTCATCCCGGTCAAACGGAGTGTCGAAGACATTTCCTACCGGCGCTATTTAGCTAAAAGAGGCGGTCGCAGCTGCGACTTGGACATAACTTTCTTACGACCGAGACAGGCTGATTTTGGGCCAAATCCAAGCATTTTCGATAGTTCTGAGTCAAGGGTTAGCAAAAATCGCATTTTCGACTTAAATGTGGCGTCCTTTATAGCGAGTATATGGCGATGACTAGCCCGGGGAACGCCGGCGGTTTTCGGAGCCGCAGTTCCGTTCGGTAGCGGCGACAATCGTGCATTTCCGATGAGTTATGCGATTGCTCTGGCGGTCTTTGTACGGTGGTTCTTTCCTGTCGCGAGAAAGCCCACATCGTCGGATCCTCAGGACGCCCTGGATTTAGAGAACTCTGAGTGGTCTCAAGATCCAACTTGACGACCCGCTTGTGAGGCAGTAGGTGTCAGTTTCGCTGTTCCGCGGCTCCCTCGAAGCGAATCAGCGGCGAGAGTCAGAGGATTTCGGGCGGCTCGTTGCTGTAAAAGTGACGCATTTGGACTACTCTACCAGTATCGGAGCATGCGCGAAGTGCTACTTCTGGTGGAAGCGGAACTGGCGCAGTTTTGCCCGGCCTCCTTACAATAGGCAAGTCCTGGCCGGTAGCGGCGTCAAAGAATAAGGATTGACAATGACTTCGCCGGAAGATCCTCGCGGCCTTAATCGCCAATTCGACCTTGAAACCATCGAGACCCACGTCAAGGGCTACGCGGATGCCTTGTCCACGGCGCTGCTTTCCATCGACTGGCGCCAACTCAATCTTGCGATTGAAGAAATTGAAGGTGCACGCATGCGCCGCGCGCGGCTTTGGGTCGCGGGAAACGGCGGGTCAGCCGCCATTGCGGACCACCTGTTATGCGATTGGGTCAAGGGCACCTTCACCCCGCCGCAACCGCCCATTAACGTTCACTCGCTCGTAGCCAATACCGCCCTGCTAACCGCTTGTGCAAACGATTTTGGTTATGATGCTAGCTTCTCGCGCCAAATCGAGATGCAGGCCCAACACGGCGACGTTTTGATTTGCATCTCCTCATCGGGAAACAGCGCAAACATTTTGGCGGCGTTGCGTAAGGCGAACTCCTTGGGTTTGAAGACCATTGCTTTTACTGGGTTCGGCGGCGGAGAAGCGGCAAAGCTCGCCGCCATCAGCCTCCATGTCGCCGCCCACAACTATGGAGTGGTCGAAGATTGCCATCAAATTCTAATGCACAACATTGCACAATATATTTATGGCCGTTCGGCCCGCGGCGGCTGACGTGCAAGTGGTTATCCTGGCGGGGGGACGGGGCACGCGGCTTGGTGAATACGCCCGGGCGATTCCCAAGCCGATGGTGACTATTGGTGGACGACCGAACCTGGAACATCAGATTCTGCTGGCCAAACGCTATGGTTTCAGGAGCGTGCTCTTCCTGGTGTCACATCTTGCCGATCGCATCGAAGTCCATTTCGGAGACGGCCGGCGCTTCGATTTGGAGATTTCATATTGCGCGGAAGAACCGCCTCTCGGTACGGCGGGGGCGCTGCGCCATGCGGGCGCGTTGCTGCAGGACCGCTTTCTCGTTCTCTACGGAGACGTGTTTATCGAGTGCGACCTTGCGCAGCTTTGCGCCGACCACGCCAGGTCCCGCCCGTTCGCCACCCTAGTTGTCCATCCCAACGACCATCCTTCCGACAGCGATCTCGTTGAGGTTGATGTGGAGGGATGGATATCGGCGATCCACCCGAAGCCGAGGCCGCAGGACCAATACCTGCCGAACATGGTCAACGCCGGCGTGGCGGTCATCGAGCGCGATATCCTGCCTCTGATCCGGCCAGGCCAGCATCTGGATCTCGCGAGTGACATCTTTCCGACGCTAGCCCGCGATGGCGACCTCAGGGCCTATCGCTCGGCAGAGTATTTCAAGGATTTCGGCACGCCGGACCGTCTGGCCCGCGTACGTTTGGATTTCGAAACGGGCAAAACTGCGCGCCTTAGCCGAGGCTATCGGCGCCCTGCAGTCTTCCTCGACCGCGATGGTGTCATCAATAGAGAAGTGCCGTACCTTTCAGATCCGGCGCAGATGGAGCTACTCCCTGGTGCAGCCCGGGCCATTGGGCGGCTGAATGAGGCGGGGTTCCTGGTCATTGTCGTCACCAATCAGCCGGTCGTCGCGCGCGGCGAGTGCACCCCGGACGCACTACGGTTAATTCACAATAAAATGGAGACGCTGTTGGGGCAGGAGCACGCCTGGATCGACGCCCTCTATTTCTGCCCGCACCACCCGGACAGAGGGTTTGCGGGTGAAGTTGCGGAACTGAAAGTCGATTGCGCTTGTCGCAAGCCGAAAACCGGGATGTTCGAACAGGCAGTCAGGGATTGGAACATCTCGTTGCCGGGCTCATACGGTATCGGCGATAGCCGCCGTGATGTGATCGCCGCGCGTCAAATGGGGATTGGCGCGATTGGGGTCAGCACCGGTCACGGCTGCCGGGATTGCGATACCCTCGTGTCGCCGGAGTGGCTGGTCGAAGACTTGCAAGAGGCGGTGGAGATCATTTTGGCATCCGACAGCGTTGCGCCGGTCCGGGGAGCACAACCATGATCACCACGCAGACGCCTTTTCGCATCAGCTTCTTTGGTGGCGGTTCCGACATAAGAGGGTTCTATAGCCGACACCCCGGAGCGGTGCTGAGCGCTGCAATTAACAAGAGCATGTATCTGACGACCCATCCCTATTTTGAGCCGACCGCTATACACCTCAAATATTCGAAGACGGAGCTCGTACCCTCGATCGATCAGATCGAGCATCCCATCCTGCGCGCCGTTCTTAGTGAGCTGACGCCACACGGCGGGATAGAAGTTGCGTCAATCGCGGATATTCCGGGAGGGACAGGCCTTGGGTCATCCTCTGCCTTTACCGTTGGGCTAATTCAGAACTTGAACGCCCGACTTCAACGATTTCTTGCACCGGCGCGGTTGGCAGAGCACGCGTGCCGCATCGAGATCGATGTCCTCAAGGAGCCCATCGGCAAACAGGACCAATATGCTTCCGCTTTTGGCGGGCTTAACCGCTTTGTATTCCATTCAGACGAAAGAACGACGGTCGAGCGGATTTTTCTGGCGCCGGACACGATCAAGCGGTTGGAGGCTACTCTATTCTTATTTTATCTCGGCGTGTCGCGTTCGGCCTCGACGATCCTTTGCGAGCAAACGAGCAATCTGGGCAACGAGGAGATTTTCGAAACGCAAAGGGCCATGGTAGCTCAGGTGGATGTCGGAGCGCAGCTCTTGCGCGATGGCGACCTCGATGGCTTTGGCAGGTTGCTTCATGAGGCTTGGCTTCTGAAGAGAACCTTGGCGTCAAATATTTCCGACGACGCCATCGATGCCCACTATCAGCGAGGCCTCGACGCCGGCGCGTTGGGCGGAAAGCTGGCCGGCGCCGGCGGCGGCGGATTTTTGTTGTTCTACTGCCCGCCACCGGCTCAAAGCTGCTTTCTCTCGGCAATGAGCGGGCTGAGACAAGTCCCATTCCATTTCGAATTCAACGGTTCGCGTGTCATTCACGTTTCGGATGAGTGACGCAAAGTCGCACGACCGCGCAACGCGAGCTCAAGCGCAGCGAAACCAAGCGGAACTCCCATTTGATCTGATAACGGTGGAACGATGAGTTTGGCGGGTGTACAGCGAGCATTCGTAACTGGCGGCGCCGGCTTTATCGGAAGCCATATTGCCGACAGACTCGTGAAAGATGGCGCAAACGTCACGATTTACGACAACTTCAGCACCGGCCAGGAGCAGTTCATCAGCCATCATGTTGCCAACCCCATGGTCAGCGTCGTCCGCGCCGACGTCCTCGACCGCGAACGGCTGCAAAATGAGATGGCAAGTTGCGACTTCGTCTTCCACCTGCAGGCGAATGCGGATGTGCGCCACGGCATGCGACTGACGAGAGTTGACCTTGAGCAGAATACTATCGCCACGTGGAACGTCCTCGAGGCGATGCGGATCAATGGAATCAGGCACATCGTCTTCGCGAGCAGCGCGACGGTATATGGCGAGCCGGACGCCTTTCCCACACCTGAAAGCTATGCTCCGCTCCAGACCAGCCTCTACGGTGCCAGCAAGCTTGCCGGCGAGGCCATGATGCAAGCTTACAGCGAATACTTTGGTATTACATGCTATATCTTCCGCTTCGTGTCATGGATCGGCGAACGATATACGCATGGTGTGATATTTGATTTTATGAAAAAGCTAAAATCTGACCGCCAGATGCTCGAAATCTTGGGAGACGGAAAGCAACGTAAGTCGTACCTTGACGTGATCGATGGTGTTAACGGCATCTTCTATGCGGTTCAACACGCCAAAGAACGTAAGAACGTCTTGAACCTTGGCCACGACGAGTTCATGAGCGTGCGCGATCTGGCAGACATCGTCGTCGACGAACTCGGTCTGAAGGGAGTCCGGTACCGCACGACTGGAGGCCGGCGTGGTTGGCTTGGAGACTCGCCATTTGTGCATCTCGATACCACCAGGCTGAAGGCGCTTGGCTGGCAGCCGCAGATCTCCATTGAGCAGGGCATCCGTAACACCGTGCGTTACCTGCACGCGCACCCGCAGTTGCTGGAGCAGCACTCTTAGCTAAGCGAATACTGCGGATCCTACCGCCCGGCGAAAGGTGTCATCTGGATGAGTATGAAATCCCAGACTGATGAACCCCCGACGATCAATCGAACCGAGACCGCGACGGGCGCCGATGTTCTAATCGTGATCCCCAGTCTGAACGAAGAGGACCATATCGAGAGTGTCATTGCTGCCTTACAAGCAGACCGCCGTTGTCGCGATGCCCTCGTTGTGGTCAGTGATGGGGGCAGCTCGGACGATACAGTAGCCATTGTCGAGCGCATTGGAACCTCCGATCCTCGCGTCCGAGTGCTGGCGACGGCCGAGCGCTTAACCACAAGCGCCTCGGTCAATCGCGCCGTCGAACACTTTGGACAGGGGCGGACCTGGCTCGTGAGGCTCGATGCGCATGCCGGATACCCGATGGACTACGCGTCCCGTCTGGTGGGAAAGGCGATCGAAACGGGAGCAACCTCCGTCGTCACGCCCATGTTCACCCGGGGCGATACGTGCTTTGAGCGCGCCGCAGCTGCAGCACAGAACTCATTCCTCGGTACGGGCGGCTCGGCCCACCGGCTTCTCAACCGGGGCGGCTGGGTGGAACATGGCCATCATGCAATTTTTGATTTGGCGCGGTTCCGCAATCTCGGGGGCTATGACGAAAGATTGCAATTCAACGAGGATGCGGAATTTGACCGACGAATGATCAAAAGCGGCGGCAGGATTTGGCTAGCGGATGACCTGGTTATTACATATTTTCCTCGGAATAACACAACTTCACTGTTCCGCCAGTATATTAAGCACGGTCGGGGACGCGCCCACACGTTTGCTCGCCACGGTGGCAGAAAGCACATCAGGCACTTTGTTCTGCCGTCGATCGCACCCATCGTAATCCTTGGGTTTCTCGGTCCGCTTTATTGGCCTCTGGCGGTACCCGCCGCGGCATGGCTGTTCGCTTGCCTCTCCTACGGACTCGTTCTCGGGATAAAACGGAAAGACGTCTGCGCCGCTGGCTCTGGCTACGCGTCCATAGTAATGCAGCTCGCATGGTCTCTCGGCCATTGGCGGGAGCTCGTCTCACTCGCAAGCCAGGCTCTTCTGCGCCGCACATAATCGTCTTTAATGCAAAAAATTGTCCACACAGGCACGATCGACACCGATGGCGGCCTCTCCTACATCTATTCCGGCATGTACGTGTGGCAGGGAGGATGTGCACCAGATGCGCGGCATTGCCCCGGTGCAGATCCGGCGCCCACACATCGGTCTGCCACGTTGTGGGCGGCATGTTCGCCGCCTTCGGCGCAATCATCCTCTCAAGCGAGCCGCAACCGGGTTCCCGGTTTTTCCCGTAGAACAGGGAATTTTTTCGATTTTGTCGGATAAGTGCCGTTATGGCGCCGAAAACGGCAGGCCAAATCAAGCCGTTGCGCGCCAATTCCCGTTGCGCCTTAAACGGGAATTCGCACCGGTCCAATCGGGAATTGAACCCGTTGAACCGGGAATTCGAACAAAGCGCCCTCACGCGTCGATAAACAATCGGAAAGAGGCCCATCTCTCAACTCTGTCGAAGTCCGATGGCATAAGTCTGAACCCAAGAACCAACCCTACCGCGGAACTTTGCCGTTTTTGTGGCACCGCAATTGCCGTTATCACAACTCCAGAAGGATGGCGCCGGCGCAATCGCGATACAGGCGGTACCCTGTCCGTAAGCTTGCGAGGGGCCGTCAAAGTCGCTATTCCCGGCATTATTTATTTGACAATGAAGCATGGGTATGATATCAAAATCGGCAGACCGATAAGCTGCCTGTCGACAATTTGCGGTCTCTAACTTTACCTTTCCCGCCGGCTCAGAACTGAGTAGCGCTACTGAATGAGCACCGCCACTGGCGGATGGCGGAGCACGCACAGGGATAATTATCTACCAAGATTATCAAACGTCTTACATGAGGTTATCAAATTGATCACTTTGATCACGCCGCTACTCTTCGCGGCAGCGCTTTTCCTACCCAGCCTCGCGCACGGCGCCGATCCCAGCGCAAATCTCTCGGTCCAGGTCGTTCCCCCGGGATCGGGCCCGACACTACCCCCGCAAGCCGCCGCGCAAGGCTTTACGACACTGGCTCTGAATGCCGATTTCTCGCAGGGCATCGATATTGATTGCGAGGGTGCGGGCAAAGAGACGCAAGAGCATCAATGGTACACCGGCATGCAAGGCGTTGTGGCGTCAGATTGCGGCACCGGGCTTAACCCCGCCACGAATCCCAACGGGCCGATCATGTGGCCCTTCAAGGATCCTGTAACGGGCGACACGGTCGTCAACATCAGACGGACGACGACGCCCAGCACCAGCACTTATCAGGGAAACATGGGCGGCGTCCTTGGTCGGGTCGGCATTACGACAAAATCCTTCTTCTACAATCACGGCACGAGCTACCCGATCAATCTCTACGTCGAATGCGTCGAGCGTATTTGGCCGGTTGATGTCATGGGGATGTGGAGTAATTGCTGGGGCGGCGGCAATGCGCAGAACCTCGAAGAGATCGACCTCAACGAGATCCACAGTAGCGGCTCGCAGGATTATGGCAACCCAAATGCGTTGTGGTGGAAATGGGATCAATGTGGCGGCTGCGCCGAAGGCCCAGGTGTCCGCATCATCACCGCCGAGCCGAATTGGCGACCAGACGATCGCTACCACAAGTATGGTATCCTTGTTTACCAGACCTCGGCCACAAATGTCCGCTTCTGCGGCTATATCGATGACATCCAGGTCGGATGTCACGATGTTGCGGCGACGGAGGCTGAACTTTCACACGGCACGTCGTGGCTCCTAAGCATGACGACCGGCAACCCCTGCTGCGGCGAGGGCGCCTGGGCGTTCGTTGACGCGCCGATCACCGGAGTAGGTTTTGCCAACGGCACTACCTACGTCGATGTTGGTGGCGTCTTCGCCATTAACAGCTGCTGCCTGCAAAACGACTACGGCGTCAGGGTCAGCGGCACGGGAACCAGCGCTGACGGATACTGGTCTTGGAATCAGGACGGAACTCGGATTTACCTCTATGGAAATGGCGGGACCAACCAGCGCTCAACCGGAACTAATCAAAGCCCGTGCTGTGGCGGCGGATCGCCTGTGCCGCTAACCGGCACTTGGAGCGGCGGCGGCACTTTCAACCTGCCGGGCGCCGGCACCGGAGGCGGCCGCGGTCACGATCACGCCTTCAATCATTCCGTGAAGAGCTTCCGCATCTGGACCTGCGCCGATTGGCGGACTACGCAGTGCAGTCAGTTCAACAACAACAATCCGTACAAATGAATTGCTGTAGTCGGCGGCTGCCGCCTTTACCATAGGCGCGGTAACGGCAATCAAAGGCGGCGGTCGACGCACCAATTCTTATTATCTGGCCAGCCTGCTGCGCGACATACCGGATAAGAAACGCGCTCTCCGGTGAGACAATACGACTTCTTATCAGTGATTGCTCGCGCGGCATGAGCTGGTTCGGGAAGCGGCGGAAGAGGAGCCGGTCAGCGAAGTGGTGTTCCATATATCTGCGGGCTTCTCCACAAAACACTCGCGGTGCGGTCCAGCAGCTGCTTGTTCCGATTATAGATCTGATTGAGTTGGGCCCCGAACTTGCTCGCCAGCTCGGCGATCGTCCGGTGGCCCCTCGATCGCCCGGCGGCCCCTCCGCCTTTAACGCAGCGTTTCCGTGCCCGCTTTCATCTCCTACGCCTGCGCACCGGTGCCTTCTACGGGCCGGGCTTAACCTTAGCCCCTTGTCTTATTTTCCCGATCCAGCTTAGATTTTGCGAGCATCGCGCCACTTGCGAAATCCCGACACCAGCATGATCATAAAATATTCAGTTAACGTCCGGATACCGACCTGAGGTGACATGCGGTCGAAGAATCACAACGTCATGGCTACTATATCCGATGAAATCTCGGAAACGCGCGAGCGTCGCTGACCCAGAGTTGTCGATCGTTATGCCATGCCTCAACGAAGCGCGTACACTCGGTATCTGTGTGAGAAAGGCTCGAGCCTACCTTGAACTAAACAACATCAAGGATGA
>Ga0126381_100003611_pt1 | contig 16780 bp, 10 predicted proteins | sample PanSoiMetPlot_28_FD_96465 | JGI IMG/M metagenome (GOLD analysis project Ga0126381, IMG submission 96465) | Tropical forest soil microbial communities from Panama - MetaG Plot_28 | ecosystem: Environmental > Terrestrial > Soil > Tropical forest > Bulk soil | place: Panama | collected 2016-02-17 | reverse complement strand
TCTTCCGATACAACGATTACTACTCCAGCCTCGCAGGGATGCGCGGCTGCTTGTCCGGATTTCATTACGCCGTGGCGCTCATGTCGGCTCCGAGCCAACGAATCAACGGAGTAAGCGAGCTGTGAAACCGTAGATGGTGACCCATGCCGATTCTTCCTCGAGGACTGGCATCATTCTCGACCTGGTAAAAGCGCCGCAGTGCGCGGTGTGTGGAGGTTCCAATGCGCATTTTTTCGATCGCTTTGATTGGCTTGGTGTCTGCGTGCTGCGCGGCCGCACGGGTGAAGACGGGCCTTGATGTCCTGATCGCCCAGGATTTCGCTCCGCTGAAGGGCAAGCGCGTCGGTGTGATTACCGCCCAGACGGGTATTACCGAAGACGGCCGGCGCGTCATCGACGTTCTGATGCGCGCCCCCGAAGTGAAGCTGGTCGCAATCTTCTCGCCGGAACATGGATTGGAAGGCAACCGCGAAGACCCGAACATCGGGGACAGCGTGGATTCAGCAACTGGCGTTCCCGTGTATAGCCTTTACAATGCGGGCCATTACCGGCCCACGCCGGAGATGCTGAAGGATGTGGACGTTCTGGTCTACGACATCCAGCAAAACGGCGCCCGCTTTCTGACGCGGATTACGACGCTCGGCTACACCATGGAAGCGGCCGCGCAGAAAGGCATTCCGTTCTACGTACTAGACCGTCCGAACGGCATTAATGGCCTGGATTTTGAGGGGCCGCTTCTGGACGACAAATACATTTCGTTTGTCGGATACATGCGCATGCCCATCCGGCACGGAATGACCGCTGGCGAACTGGCGGGCATGTACAACGGCGAAAAGCACCTCGGGGTGGACCTCCACGTCATCCGGATGGAAGGCTGGCAACGTTCCATGTGGTATGACGAAACGGGCCTGGACTGGATCGATCCATCGCCCAACATCCACAATATGACCGAAGCCGCCCTTTATCCCGGCGTCTGCCTGCTGGAATCGCCGCAGATTTCTGTAGGTCGCGGAACGGATACGCCGTTCGAACGTGTGGGCGCTCCCTGGTACCGCGCGCACGAAGTAGCGGAATACTTGAACGCGCGGCAGATTCCCGGCGTGCGTTTCGTCCCCCACCGCTTCACGCCGCATGCCTCCGTTTATAAGGACCAGCAGTGCCAAGGCATGGACATTCTGCTGATCGACCGCTCCGCCTTCGACCCCGTCCTCATGGGCATGGAACTGCTGTCCGCCACCCTGAAGTTTCATTCCGGCAAATTCGACGTCGGTACCGTCATGCGCCTTCTGGGCAGCGACGAAGCGGCCCGGCGGGTGAAGCGCGGTGAGACCGGTCGTGAGGTGCTCGACGCCATGCGGGGGCAACTGGAAGAATTCGCAAAGATTCGTGCCAGGTATCTTCTCTACGCGGATTAGTTAGGGCGGTGGGACGAGCCAGCCGCAAGGCAGCCGCGCGTCATCAGAGCTGACCTGCACGCCACCGCTGTTCTTCTTTCACGGACCCGCCCGGGCGCCGGAAGTCGCCATCGCGCAGAAAGGAAATACGGCGGTGGTGAGCATTCAGATCGGCGCCGGCACGCGGACCAGTTGCATTCCCTCCCCGAATACCCCACCTGGCTGAAGTAAGGCAAGCGAGCCACTGCGGAGGAAATACCGTTGATCGATTGGGCCTAACAGGCACTCAAAACAAATAGCCCAGTATCTGGTCGTACCTCTTGACGCTCGGTCCTTATATTGACATAATCTCCCTACACAGAAGGAGGTTGACGCGGGCGCGTCCTGAAATCCCCATGGATGTGCTGCAGTCGCGGCCAGGAGCAGCACGGCGAACGCAACGAAGCGACGCGCCTTCAGGACCGCTGAGGAAGACGCACATGAAGCTCCTACTCTATTGCGCCTTTTTCCTGCTGCTGAATCCGGCATCCCTTGCCCAAACTCCCCGGCCGTCCCCACAACTGCAACAGATCGTCGCCGAAATTCACGCTCAGGTAAGCGCAGGTGAGGCTTTTGATTTTGTGGCTCAGTTGCATTCGATCGATCGCTGGCAGGACTTTTCCAGATTCCGCCAGAGCGCCGAGTACCTCCAATCGAAGATGACGGAACTGGGACTGCGCAACGTCGAGCTTCTGCCCGCTCCCGCCGACGGCGTAAGCCAGTTTGGCTGGTGGACCATGCCCTTGGCTTGGGATGTGAACCAGGCGACTCTCGAAGTTGTCGAGCCCGCAGCGCCCGCGGGCATGCGTGTATTAGGCGATTACCGCCAGGAACCCGCGTCACTGATTCAATGGAGCGGGCCCACGCCGCCCGGTGGCGTTACCGCCGACGTAATGGAGCTCAAATCCAGCCGTGTGGCGGACCTGCCGCGAACCGGCGTTCAGGGCAGGATGATCCTGGTGAAGGTTCCAGCCGGGCTGTCGGAAAGAGGCGCTCTGAAAGCTGCGCTCTATAGAATGGGCGCCGCCGGAATTATCAGCGATTACACAGAAAACGAAGACCTGAGGGACGGCCATTATTGGGTCAACGGCTGGGGCGATATGGGCTGGGGTTTTACCAGCAATTCCAGCCCCCTGGTTGGTTTCTCGATTACGCCCCGGCAGGGCGAATATCTGCGCGGTTTGCTCGAGCGCGGCGTCAACGTGCAGGTTCGTGCGGTTGTGGATGCGCATTACTATTCGGGTTCTTATCCCTCCGTCACCGGCGTCATTCCGGGCAGCGGCTCCAGTGACGAAGTGCTTGAACTCGGCCACGGCTTCGAGGTGGGGGCACAAGACAACTCCACCGGTCAGGCCGCGATGCTGGAGGCCGTTGCGGCGATCCAGCGCGCCATCGCATTGGGCCGCCTGCCCATGCCAACCCGCGCCATTCGTATGTTGACGTTTGCTGAGGACTATGGCTCCTCGCATTACATCGCCACCCACATCGACCAGATTAAGCGGACCGTGGGCGCTATGCACCTGGACGTGCCGGCCGGCAATAACGATGTGCTCGGCGCATACTCGTTCGCCGCCACGCCGGATGTTTCCCGCTCCTATCACGATGCCCTCGTCATGCGCGTAGCCGGCACCTATTACGGCGGGCAGGCGGGTTCGCGAGGGCGCGCGCGCGTTCCGTTGCTCGCGACTTACAGCCCCACATCGGACAGCTACCTGAGCGAGCCGATGATCGGTGTGCCTACGATCGCCGCGCGCGGCAGCAGCGGACCGGTCGCGGTACATCACAACAGCGAGGACACGCTGGACCGAGTGGATCCCCGGTCGCTCGAAGACCTCAGCTCCGTCGTGGGCGCCTATCTTTATTACCTGGCATCGGCCGGTGAAGCCGACATTCCTTGGTTGGCCGGCATCACCGTGGATCACGCGTACGAAAATGCGCTCCATACGGTGCAGCCCTATCTGGATCGCATCCTGGTCGCGAGAGACGCCGAAACAGCCGGCCGCGAACTCTACTGGGGGTTGGCCAGAATCGCTTATAACGCCGAACGCGACGACGCGGCCATGCTTTCAACGCTCCGACTTCTGCCACCGGAACGGTGCGGCGCGATCCGCGCCTCGCTTGATCCCGCACGGCAGAGAATCCGGCATTTCGCCGAGGAACAATCAAGACGGCTGCACGAGGCCGCCGACCTGCGCGCTGCCGCCCTTCAGGCAGCCGTGCCGCTGAAGCCGTTGGCTCCACCCGCCGACCCCCGCCGCGCAGGAGCGGCGACGTTTATCGTCCGCCGCAAGCGGTTCGGTCCAGTCACGCTCGACGATTTGCCGCTCGATCAGCGCGAGGGATTTCCCGGTTTTGCGGCGCAGCCCGCTCCTTTGCGGCTCCTCTACTGGTGTGACGGGAAGCGCACCGCCGCCGAGGTGATCCGCCTTATTGAACTCGAACAGGGGCCGATGGATTTCGATTTCGTTGGCTATTTCAGGATGCTGGCCCGCCATGGATACGTGGAACTGATCCCAGTGCCAGGCTCGCGCAATTTCAATTGACAACCCTAATGCCTTTGCCTAACCTCAGATTCGAATCACCGACGATCTCGTCGACGAACTTGTGGAACGCCGGCCGAAGTGGTCCGCGCAGAAAGGAAACTATGAACTCGCTTCGCAATGTATGGATGCTTGGCAGGGTGCTAACCCTCATCATCGTGGCGGCCCTCTGGCCGTCCGCTTTTGCCCAGGAAACAACCGGCGTCGTAACGGGCTCGGTGATGGACAGTTCCAGCGCCGTCATCGCGGGAGCCGAAGTGCGCCTGACCAACGCCGGCACCGGTCTTGTATTGAAAACCAGTACCAACCCCGAGGGCAATTACCAGTTTCTGCTCGTCCCGCCGGGAGCCTATTCGGTGACAGTGGAAAGCAAGGGTTTCAAGACCTTTCGCCGGGACGGCATCATCGTCGAGGCGAACCGCTCCCTGGCCGTGCCGGTAACCCTGGAAGTCGGGGCCACCACGGAAACCATTGAGGTCAAGGGGGGAACTCCGCTGCTCGAACCAAACACGTCGGAGTTGGGCACAGTAATGGATAGCAAGAAAATCGAGGACCTGCCGCTAAATGGCCGCAACCCGCTGGGTCTTGCCAACCTCATTCCGACGGTCGAGGGGATCGGCTATTTCGGCGGCGAATTGCTGTCTACGTGGCGCATGGGCCAGGTCACCATCGCCGGTGGCACGCCGCTCAATAACGCATTTCTAATCGATGGGATCGCCAACGAGAAGATGACCGATTACAGCGCCATGTCCTTCCTCTCCGTCGATAACACCCAGGAGTTCAAGGTCATCAGCAATAACATGTCGGCGGAATATGGACGCACGGGCGGCGGCGTCATCAGTTTCATTAGTAAGTCCGGAACGAACCAATATCACGGCTTACTCTATGAGTATCTCCGGAATACCGATTTCGATTCTAACGAGTTCTTCCAGAACAAGGCGGGCTCGCCGCGGACGGCCGAACACATCAACCAGTTTGGCGGCACATTCGGCGGCCCCATCAAAAAAGAAAAACTCTTCTTCTTCTTCAGTCTTGACGAATATCGCGAGCGGAAGGCGGCCTCGGAAACCATCACGACGCCCACCGACGCCGAACGCAGCGGCAACTTCTCCGGCTTGGGGACCAGCGGCTGCGCTCCCATCACGATCTACAACCCCTTCACCACGACGGCGGATCCCAACAATCCGGGTCAATACACACGCCAGCCGTTCCCGAGTAACACGATTCCGGCGAGTATGATCAGCCCGATCGCCACCTCAATTCTGAAGTACTATCCCGAGCCGAATCTTCCGGGGCAGGCGTGTACAGGCGCGCAAAACCTGTTCCTAACCAGCCCGGTACCCATTAACAACAGCAACCTGAGTGTTCGCGCCGACTACAACATCACGGCCACCAAGAGAATATCCGGGCGCTTCAGCCGGGACATGCTGGACTGGGGCTTCGCCAATTACTTCGGCAACATTGCCGATACGGATGGCCGGCACATCCTGGACCCGCGGCGCACCGGTGTCATCGAGTATACCGACACCTTGACCCCCACGCTGGTGCTGGATGCGCGCATCGGCGTGAACCGCGAGCAGGAGCATACTATTGCACCCGGTCACAATTTCGACGTGACCACTCTTGGGTTTTCCCAGCAGTATGCCAGCCTCATTCAATCGACGAGCACTCTGGGTTACGGCTTCCCGAATATCGGCATCACCGATCTGACGTCGTTCGGCCGGCCAGACTCAACGGGCAATCCAACCGCAACCGGCACCGCCGGCGCGAATTTGACGAAGATCAAGGGCAGCCAGAACATCAAGTTCGGCTATGAGCAGCGCCTCTACCGCCGCAGCGACTGGGGAACCTCGGATGCATCCGGCACCTTCAGCTTCAGCCGGGCCTTCACCCAGGCGAACCCGACCGTTGCCAGTTCCACCGCGGGTTACGGCCTCGCCACGTTTCTCCTCGGAGCACCCACCAGCGGTACGATCTATCACACGCTGGATTCGGTCGATACCATGAACTTCTCGGCCTTGTACATTCAGGATGACTGGAAGGCCAGCCGGAAGCTTACCCTCAATCTCGGGCTGCGATGGGAATATGAAGGACCAATCAAGGAACGTCGCAGCATCTATCCGAACTTCTCCCCTAACGTGCCGTCGGCGCTGACTGTTTCAGGATTGCCGCCCCTGGTCGGCGGGTACACATTCCCGGGCACGAGCGGCATTCCCAATGGGGTCACAGCCGCAAACTATAAAAATATTGGTCCCCGCTTCGGTTTCGCCTACCAGCTCACGGGCAAGACCGTGCTGCGCGGCGGATACGGCATCAGCTACATTCCCACGTTTGGGCTGGGTTCGAGCGCGGCCGGGGCGAGCTTCGCCGTTCCGACCAGCATGATCACCTCGGTCAACAGCCAGGGGCTGATCCCGACCGGCACATTTGCGAATCCGTTCCCGAGCGGTATCAGCCTGCCCACAGGCAGCAAGCTCGGCACACTGACCTCCATCGGACAGGCGGCAAACGCCGGGTACTTACGCGACATTTACCGTGGCTACGCCCAGGAGTGGAATTTCACCATACAGCATTCGCCTTGGTCCAACTGGCTCTTCGAAGCTGCTTATGTCGGCAACAAAGGCACGCACCTCACCATGCTGAATCAGAATCTCGACCAGCTTCCCGACGTGTATCTGGGTTTGGGAAGTCAACTGATCGGCACCTTAGCTAATCCTTTTTACGGGAATCCCGCTTTCCCGGCGAGCAGTTCGCTGGCCGGGGCAAGAATCACCTTGCAGCAATCGCTGCTTCCTTATCCGCAATTCCTGAACGTGTTGGTGAACAACTACATCGGCGCTTCGTTCTACAACGCTTTCACGGTCAAAGTCGAGCGGCGGTTTGCGCGCGGCGTTTCGCTGCTGGCTAGCTACACTGATTCCAAGCTGTTGGACAACATGCAGGGAACGGGGCGTCCGGGCGCAATAGGCGGCGCGGCGGTGCAGGACTGGTACAACCTTACGGCCGAGTGGGCGCGCAGCTACCAGGATGTTCCGCAGCGGCTCGTGGCGACCGCATCCTGGCAAATTCCGTACAACCCGGCTCAACCAGGCCTGCGCGCCATCGCCGGCGGTTGGCAGGTCAACGGCATTTGGACATGGCAGAGCGGGTTCCCCATCGGCCTCACCGCTGCCAGCACCGGGGTCAATGACCGCCCCAATGTGCTCCCGGGCGTCAGCCAGGCTGCTTCGCAACAGTCCATCGCAAGCTGGTTCAACAACGCCCTCGCGGGCCAGCCGGGCGCCGCCTTCGCGCTGCCTCCGGCCTACACCTATGGCAACGTCTCGCGCACGCTGCCCAACATCGATGGGCCGCGTTACTTCGATGTCGATGCCTCCATCTTCAAAGACTTTCTGCTGCGCGAAAAGCTCAAGCTCGAGTTCCGTGGCGAAGCCTACAACCTGACCAATACGCCCAGCTTCTCCGTCCCGGTCGCCAGTGTCACTTCCGCCACTTTCGGCCAGGTGACCTCTACCAGCAACGGCGGGCCGCTCCACTACCGCGAGCTGCAATTCTCGTTGCGGCTCTCGTTTTGAGGGGCTCCGTGCTCCAAACTGCGCGATTCCTCTGGCTGATGAGCGCGCCTGCGCTGGTCTGGGCGCAGGCGCCTCGGATGCCCATGCCGGTCCCATTCGAGAACTCCGCCGAATTCGGATGGCTGAACAAAAAGGTGATCGAATCCAGGCTGCTGGACGATTTGTCTGCCTCAAAGACCTGGAAGATTCAGGGGCAGGCCGGCGTGAGCTGGCTTTCCGCCGCCCCACCGCTCGCCATGCCCGCACTGCGGGTACAGATGCAGATGTTCCGCGAGCAACCCGCGCCCACCCGCAACGGCCTGGCGGCGGTGAACATCAGCCGGAATTTCCCTGGCGAGGATTGGAGCCGATATAACCGCATCTCCCTCTGGATCCGCCCCGAGTTGTCGGGCTTTCCCATGCTGCCGCTCGAGATCGTGCTGCACAACGATGGGAGGGAAAAGGTGCCCGACGTTTATCACCGGGAGGGAATCCACTATGTTACGTTGCAGGATCGCAAATGGCAGCACGTCGTCTGGGAAATCACGCCGCTGGCTCGCGATAAGGTAACTTCTCTCGATATCAATTACTGGGTGAACAAGCGGCTCCCCGATCCGGATGACAGCGTCGCCTTCGAGATCAGCAGGCTGGAGCTCCAGCGCGTCGATCCCGACCACTCCGAAGGCTGGAATGTCGCGCCCGGCAGGATCTCTTTCAGTCACACCGGATACCAGGCCGGCTCCTCCAAGAGCGCTCTGGCCAGCGATCTCGCCGCCCGCGACTTCCAGTTGATCCGGCTCGATAACAATGCGCAACCCGAAGTCGTTCTTTCCAAGCCCGTCGCGCTCCGTCAAACCAGGCTGGGGCAATTTCGGGAAATGGACTTCTCCGAGGTCCGCACGCCGGGCAGATACGTGATTCAGGCTGGCGGAACGCGCACCCGCCCGTTCGTCATCGAGGACAACGTCTGGAGCGGCACCATCTGGAAGGCGATCAACTTCTTCTTCGGTGAGCGGTGCGGCTTTGCCGTCCCTGGCTCACACGATGTCTGCCACCGCGATTGGCAGGCAACTCAGGGCGGCAGGAAGATCGTCATGAACGGAGGCTGGCACGATGCCGGCGATCTTTCGCAGGGACTCGTCAACACCGGCGAAGCGGTCTACGCGATGTTTGCCCTGGCCGAGCGGCTTGAATCCACGGGACAGGGTCCGGACCTGCTCGCCCGCGTGATCGAAGAAGCACGCTGGGGACTCGACTGGGTATTGAAGGTGCGCTTCGGAGGCGGCTATCGCATAGGCTTCGCAAGCATGAACATTTGGACCGACGGCATCCTGGGGGACGCCGACGATCGTTCGCGGGAAGCGCTCAACAATCCCAACGTGAACTATATCGCCGCTGCCGCCGAAGCCATTGGATACCGCGTTCTGAAGCAACTTGATGCCGCGCTCGCCGCGCGAAGCCTCCGGACCGCCGAGGATGACTGGCGCTATGCCATAGCCGGCAAAGAAGGACCCGAAACCTGGAGTACGCCCGCCTTCGCCGCCACATCGCTGGAACTCGCCGGCATCGGAATTCTTGCTTCGGTGGAGTTGTACAAGGACACCGGCAAACAGCTATACGCGGACAAGGCCGTCGAGCTCGCGCGTGTGATAGCGGACTCGCAGCAGAAGAGTTACGTGGGAAGCCAATTCCCGCTCGCGGGTTTTTTCTATACCGGACCTGACAAGCAGGCGTTGTTTCACGAATTTCATCGCGGCAACGACCAGGCGCCCATTGTCGCCCTGGCGCGCCTCTGTCAGACGTTGCCGGACCACTCCGACTGGATGCGCTGGTATTCCGTTGTGGCGCTCTATTCGGAGTACCAAAAGGCCGCGGCACGCTCGACCGAGCCCTATGGCGTACTGCCCGCCTACGTTTACAAGGACAGCGAGTATTTGCAAATGCCCGAACAAGGCGGAATGTACGGGGCCACCCGTGAGGCATTCCAGCAACAGGTCTTGCAAGGCATGCCGATGGGCGGCGGCTATTACCTAAAGGCGTTTCCGGTCTGGTTCGCGCGGCGCGGCAATTACGGCGTGCTGCTTTCGCAAGCCAAGGCGCTCGCAACCGCCGCCCAACTGCGGCGCGACTGGGCCGCCGCCGACCTGGCGCAAAAGCAACTGCAATGGGTGGTCGGCCGCAATCCATTCGTACAAAGCACCATGTATGGCGAGGGCTACGATTTCACCCAGCAATACAGCGTCTCCTCGGGCGACATCGTGGGTTCGCTCCCGGTGGGAATCGAAACGCGCGGCAGCAGTGACGCGCCTTATTGGCCGTCGCAGAATTGCTACGTTTACAAGGAGGTTTGGGTGCATTCCACGGGCCGCTGGCTCTGGCTGATGCAGGATCTTTCCGGTCCCGCGCTGCTCGAAGGCAGTGCCAGGCCGGGCGCGGCCACCAAAGTCGAATTCGTGGAGAGCACCACCGGGCAGGTGCTTCCCGCCGCCATCGATGCACTCACCGGCTCCTTCCGCGCATATGTGCCCGAAGGCAAATACACGGTGCGATCGGGCGGCGAACGAACCAGCATTACGGTCCTACCCGGAGGCGCATATCGGGTGGATCTGCGGCCAGACCATGTGATGGATTTCGATCTCAAGGCCGAACCCGGTTCGAAGGGTGAGATCGCAATTCATCTTACCGCTTCGGGCAGCGGGAGCCATGCCTTTGTCTTGCGCACCGAAAATCTGGCCGGAGATTTTTCAATCAAGCGATTGAACCTGGCGCCGGGAAATGCCGGCACGCTGACATGGAAAGCGCGCATCTTGGCGGCGGACCAGCCATGGGTAGCCGTAGTGATTCCTGACGGCGACCTCTCGCGCAGCCGCGACGTGGTGCCATCGAGGCCTTAAACTCATGCGACTTCGTTGCCTATTTGTTTTATTGATCCTCCCGGCGCTCTTGCCGGGGGGTGTGAAGACCGGGCTGGACGTTCTGGTGGAACAGGATTTCGCGTCCCTCGCTGGCAAGCGAGTCGGCGTGATCGCGAATAGCAATTCGATGACCTGGGACCACAGGAACATCGTACAGGTCATGGCTGCCAGCCGTCGCATCCGGCTGGTCGCCATTTTCGCTCCGGAACACGGATTTTCCGCGACGAACCCGGCCGGCGCCAATATCGAATCGGCGAAGGATAGCGCCACCGGCGTCCCAATCTACAGCCTCTATAACCGCGGCTCGAATCGGCCATCGCCCGAAATGCTTTCTGGTGTCGATGCGCTGGTGTACGACTTGCAGGAATCCGGCGCGCGCTTCTGGACCTTCACCACCACACTCGGATACATGATGGAGGCCGCCGCCGCTCGCAAAATTCCGATCTACGTGCTCGACCGGCCCAACCCCATCAATGGCATCGCCGTTCAAGGACCGATGCTCGAAGAAAAATACGCGTCGATGATCGGCTACGGCCTGCGCCCGTTGCGCCACGGGATGACGGTGGGGGAGTTGGCACAGTTCTTTAATAGCGAGAACCACATCGGGGCGGATCTGCACGTCGTCAAAATGGCAGGATGGGATCGGAGGATGTGGATGGATCAGACCGGACTCGAATGGATCCCGCCTTCCCCCAATCTCCGCAACCTGACGGCCGTAACTCTCTATCCCGGCACGTGTCTGGTGGAGACCACCCAGGTCTCCGTCGGACGCGGAACCGACACTCCGTTTGTCATGTTCGGGGCGCCCTGGTTCCGCCACCTGGAACTCGCCGATTATCTTAACGGCCGCAATATTCCCGGCGTGCGATTTATGGCGCGCCGGTTTACGCCCGCCGAAGCGCCCTACCAGGGCCGGGAGGTCCTGGGCCTCGACGTGCAATTGCTGAACCGCGACGAACTCGACTCGCCGCGCATGGGACTGGAGATCCTCGCCGCCCTGCTGAGACTCCATTCGGACCGCTTCACCGTGGACCGCAAAATCATGCTCCTATTGGGAAGCGATAAAACCGCGGAAATGCTGCGCCAGGGCAAGACGGGCGCCGAGATCGAAGACGCTCTGAAGCCGGAATTGGAGGTCTTCCGAAAGCTGCGTGCAAAGTACCTCCTGTACTGATCAGCGGACCGGCTTGAGCTTTGCTCCCGCGCGGTAGATGCCGATCCAGTGATTGGTGAACCGCAGAGGCGGTTGCGGAGAGACCAGCGGCATGTGGCAATCGACGCAGTTGACGCGCTCTTTGGTTGTGCAACCCTCATGGCACTGCCCGCACTTAGCGTTATAGAAAGCGGCGGTTTTTTTGCCAGCTGCCTCGTGAGGATCGTGGCAGGAAAGGCAGGAGAGCCGGCCGCGGCTTTTCAGAAAACAGACGCTGCGGCTGAAGTAGACGGGTTCGTGGCGAACGTTCCAGGCGTAGTTCCAGTCCGTAGCCGCTTGTTCGTCGGGCCTGCGATGACAGCGGCCGCAAAATTTGTTCAGGTCCGCCGCCGAAAGTCGCGCGGGGTTTATCAGCCGCGACCGCTCCGGGTTGGCCGCGTGTGCCGACCCAGGGCCATGGCAGCTTTCGCAGTGAACCCCCATTTCGGTGACGGTCGCATCGCCATTCCCGTCGAAAGAGACCGGCCCGGTGGAGTGGCATTCGAAGCAGCCTTGAATCCCGAAGCGCGGGTCCGAGACCTTATATAGCAGGCCCGCAGCTTCCTGGATGGATTTGGGATGCAACGACTCCTGCCCGGGCGTGGGACCGTAAGCATGCGTGCCGGTATACCATGTGGCGAAGTGCTCCACGTACCAGTCCCTGTTCACTCGCGTCACGAAAGTGATTGCCTGGCGCCCCGCGCCGAATGCCCATTCGAGCGGCAGATCGATGACGTCCACCCCATGGTCGATGCGAACGTGCAGGCCGAGGTCCGAAAAAAGGATTTGATAGCGGTATCGCGGGCCGCGCAAGAGATTGCCCGCCGGAAACGAAGGGGCCGATACCCGCGAGAGCGCCCCAGCATGCGCGCTAGCGGATTGCGATGCGAACTCCGCGGCGTGGCAAGCCGAGCACGCCTGCGCGCCCAGAAAGCGGTCGGAAGTGGCGGCGTTCAGCGACATTGCGAGCATCGCGGCGGCCGCGGCCCTGGCCATCGATGCCATACTAACCGAACTGCTCAACAGCAGTGAGTAGACAAAACCCGGTCGGGGCGCCATCGCAACGTTATTAAACGTTATTAACGGATGGATCCGCTGCTTGTTAGGAAGTTGAATGGGCCTCCTTCATATTCATCCGGACTGGACGCTCGTTACTGCCGAGGAAAGGGTCGCAGGAACCATCGCACCGCCTCCATCTGCGGTGGACTTACACAGAGCAGTGAGGTTCGAGCCCGGCCTGAAAATCGTGCCTTCCGCCTACGCGGCCTGACCCCAACCGTACCGGTGATGCAATCCACCCAATCGCGCCATCGATAGCGCCTTCGCATTCCCACCCGGCCGTTGTTCCACAATGCGCCCGTTCGGTGCGTCCTTCTCCAGTGAGTCGTGAAGCCGACCATCATCGTAATACCTTATATAATCGCGTAGAATCCGGCGCAGATGCTCCTCGTTGAGCGCAATTACGTGGTCCAGAATCTCGCTCCGGCAACTCGCGATCTAACGCTCCGCCAACCCGTTTTGCCAGGGCGCCCGCGCGCTCGTGCGCTTCGCTTTCAGCCCCGCTGCCGTGAGGAGAGCCAGCACCTCCAGCGTCGAATTTTCGGTCCCGATCCAGGATCACATACTGATAACGGCACGGCTCCGGAAATTCCTCTCGCAGTTGCTGTACAATCCACTCCGCCGTAGGGTATTGGGTCACATTGCAGTGCAGAATCCTGCGCCGTTCGTGCTCGATAACAAAGAAGCAAACTGATCCAGGGCATGTGCTGGTGAGTAAACAAGCCGGTTCTTGAACTGCCGCCGGCCGCTCTTGACGCGTACTCGCCCGCTCAGCGTGAAGCATGGGTAAGATGAAGTACCTCTTTGCCGACCGCCCTGCTGCAAGTCGGCTGCTCATGTGCTAAATTTTTAGCATATCGAGCCGGCACAACCGCTTTCTCGACTTCAGGAGGAATAATCTCGTGAAGCTCATCCCCTTCGTTTTGCTCTGCTTTGCCATCCAGGATCAGGCGCCGGGGCCAACCTTCGAGGTGGCTTCTATCAGACCCGCAACCCAGTTGGGCCCTCTTGGCATGCGAGCCGCGAGAAATGGCGGCCCAGGAACGCGCGATCCCGCAAGATACACGTGCCAGAACTGCCCGGTCTTTTGGGTCCTCTCAGAAGCTTACGACCTGCAGCCTTGGCAGTACGTCGGTCCCGACTGGGTGCACAATGTACGTTTCGATTTTGCGGCCAACGTGCCCGCCGGAACCATTAAAGAAGACTTCCGGGCCATGCTGGTCAATCTGCTCACCGAGCGTTTCCACCTTGCCGCGCATCGGGAGAAGCGGGAAATGCCGCTCTACGAGTTGACCGTCGCCAGCAACGGTCCGAAAATCCGGGAGTCTCCGGCGCAAGACGCTGCCGAGCCAGAAGCCTTTAAAGGAAACCTCCAGCGCGACAACGACGGATTCCCGATCCTTCCGCGGGGAACCACAATGGCGGCAATACCGGGCCATGCCCGGATTCGGTCGGACCATCAGCCCATCGGGTGGTTCGCGCGAATGCTGTCCGGCCAATTACAAAGTCCCGTCCTGGATTCGACCGGCTTGCATGGCAACTACGACTTCCTTCTCTCCTGGGCATTCGAGGAGGACTCCGCACAGGGATCAGCCATGCTGGACACCTACCGCCCAGCTCTCATTGATGCCGTTCAGTCGCAGCTCGGCCTCAAGCTCCAATCGAAAAAGGGTCCCGTCGAGGTGCTCGTCATCGATCACCTAGACAAGGAACCGGTGGGCAATTAATGCCATCTTAGGTTCGCGCGCTCCCCCGGTCGCGCATGACACTCACAGCGCCGTGCTTCGCGTCCATGCAGCGTGCTAGGCCCGAGGGCTAAGAGGAGCGTGTACTCCGGCACTCGCGGATGAGCCCGGACGACAGCCCGATGTGAGCGCTGAGAGGGGCAGTGAGAGGGCCAGGCACTACTTGTTTGAATCGCCACCTAACTAACGTCCACTGAGCGGTTGACCAGCAGGATTACCTTCGGAGCGATGCTAACCGTGCGCTTCTGTCGACAGTCTAAACAGCAATATGCGACCGGAATTCCCGATAAACGTACCGCCACGCGGTGCGAAAGGTACCGGCACCATGGTGAAACTCCGACAAGCGATGACTGGATTTTGCCTGGCTGGGCTGCTGGCAGCCCAGCCGCCGACAGCGTTCGATGCGGTTTCGATTCACCCCAACAATTCCGGACTGAGGGTTAGCAGCGGGACAAACTCCCCCGGACGGCTTGTTTTTGAGAACACCACGGTCTCGCGGCTGATCCAGCTCGCTTATGGCGTGCAAGGGCGCAACATTATCGGTCCCGACTCGCTAATCAGCGATCGCTACGATGTCACCGCAACCGCGGCCGCACCGTTGACGCGGACCGAGATGCTGCCCATGCTGCAAGGCGTCCTGGCCGACCGCTTCGCCCTGCGCTCGCACACGGAAATGCGCACTATGCAGGTGTATGCGCTGCGGGTGGCTAAGGGTGGGCCGAAGCTGCAGCCCGCCGGCGCCAACGTGAAGTGCGATCCGCCGGGGGCTCGCGGACTGGCTGAGATCACCGGCGAATTCGACATGACCCGATTGGCGCACACGATCGGCGGCGCGGTCGATCTGACGGTGATCGACACCACCGGCTTAAGCGGTACCTACAATGTCTGCCTCGGGTTCGCCCCCAACAAGCCCGGCGCCGACCCTGGCGCGCCTGATCTGTTTGAGGCGCTCCGCGAGCAATTGCACCTCTATCTCGCATCTGAAAAGGCGCCGGTTAAGGTGTTGGTAATCGACCACGTCGAGCAACCCATGCCCAACTAACCGCGCCTCATCGCAGTGTTTACTTGGTACCGAGCGGATAAGGCTCGCGTTCAAGAACTCTGTGCCCCGGCGGCGCTTAACGCCATTCAAGAGTGCGTACCGGCTGATAGAGGATGACCCTGTACAGCGCCCTTCGTCGCTACTGTTCCTTTAGTTCGTCCTCGAACCGCCGATGACAGCCCGCCTTCCATTCGATATGCAGGCGTTCAGTCATGCAGACGATACGGCAGCTCAGCAGAAACACGATCGCAGATGAGAGTCGCTTGCGAGCTCATCTATGACGTGTCGCATATCCAAGCTCCTCACCGTCGCGGCGAATCGGAGCGCCAGGGAGATCACAAGTTGACGACGGCGTAAACACCTCCGTTGGTCGTGTTCCCCAAGCTCTAGAACACGAAGCACCCAGTAGCGCGTATGGTCAAATTATTCATGCGGCGACCCGGCATTTGTGCCTGCGTTGGCCGACTTCATGGCGCAGTCCAAAATCCAGTTCACCTTCTTCCGCGTGATCGCGACGTACAACGCATCCAGCGCTTGATGCTGACTGCGCTCTGGCCGGAAGCCATACGAGAAACCCCGAAAATCCTCCTCATAGATCTGATTCAGGATTGTGACCATGGACTGTTGGACAATCTTATCCTCCAGCGCCGCAACCCCGAGCGGCCGTTGTCGACCGTCCGGCTTCGGGATATACACTCTTCTCGATGGCTGCGCTCGGTAAGCGCCACGGTGAACCTGGCTGTGCAGATCGGCGAGCCGACCTTCCAGCCCGGTCTCATACTCCTGCCAAGTGATGCCGTCCACTCCCGGCGCGGCCTTACGCTTCAGAGCGTAAAAGCTGTCCCGGAGCAGTGCGACCGTCAAATGGTGAAGCAAGGCGGTGAACTTCATCTCCTTCCGTTCCCTTGCTGCCTTGCGCACACCCGCCAACCCCTGTGACACGCGGACCTCGCTCTGTGTCGAGAGCGTGCTGGATTGATGAGTGTTCTCCTTAATCAGCGGCCTTCCCTCCTCACTCTCCGCTGGCGGTCTCCCGCTTTTGTTCGAATGATTCATCGGTACTGTTCCGCTGTCCGACTCCTCGAAAACGTGCATGCGGGCCGTATGGCTCTTGCCTTCACCCGCCGGCCTGTTGCGAAGATATGCCTCAGGCGCTTCCGAGGTCTCCCGGTTCTCGTGCATGGAATTTCCAGACGTGCATGGGGTCTACGACTACGCAGGGCCGACCAGCAACTCGCACTTACGCTGCAGGTCGTGTTGCCTTCCGCTATTTGGACAGCGTCGGCGCCCTGATTACCGA
>Ga0126381_100003610_pt1 | contig 16781 bp, 6 predicted proteins | sample PanSoiMetPlot_28_FD_96465 | JGI IMG/M metagenome (GOLD analysis project Ga0126381, IMG submission 96465) | Tropical forest soil microbial communities from Panama - MetaG Plot_28 | ecosystem: Environmental > Terrestrial > Soil > Tropical forest > Bulk soil | place: Panama | collected 2016-02-17 | reverse complement strand
GCGGTGATCTGGTGTCCGTTCATCCCGGTGGACTTCCAGTAGTTCACCGCCGTGAGCATGTCGGTGCCCTTGTCGGTGTTCGGGTCGTTCGGGTTGAACCCGGCGATCGCGGTGTAGGCGGCGAGGGTGTCCGCGTCGTCGGGCACGAAGGGATTGCCCGCCCTGTCGCCCCAGATCTGCACCATGTGCGCGTAGCCCGCCTCGACGCAGTCACCGTACTTATCGTTGGCGAGCATGGTGAATGGCAGGCCATGGCCCCAGTGCGCGTCCGGCGGCGGCGTCGCGTTGCCCGTGCGGTACTTGGCATAATCAAAGGTTCTAGGGTCGTGACGGGCCGGACTCTTGCCGAGCTTGTATTCGGGCATTTAGGGACACCTTTCGATGGGCGGCGCGAACGCGGATGCAGCGCCATTCTGCATTCTCTATTAGAGGCGCGAAAAGTGTCCCAGATACAAGCTGGTCAGTGCAGCTTGAAGAGCACAGTTACCTGCTTGAAGCCGAGCGAGCGCAGCAAGCCGGTCAGCATCGCGATGGTGTTCCTCTCCGCCTCGGCGACCAGCGGGCTACGGCGAGCCGCCGCCTGGATCTTCTCAACCGCCAGCACGTACACCTGGTGCTGGCTGTTCGGGTTGCTCGAGAAGAAGCTGCCGATCCGGTTGAGCAGGCCCTGCTGTTGGGCGAACACATACGACTGCTTGACGTTGAGCACGGCCGACTCGAGCTGAGCCGGCGGCAGCGTGATCGTGACCCTGGTTCGGTCCGGCGAGACGACGACGTTCTTACCCTTGAGGCCAGAGAAGTCGACGAACGCGATATCGGTGCCCGCGCCGACGAAGAGCGTATCGGTGCCCTCGATGAACGACGGGAAGAATGAGGATCGCTTTGCCAGGTCGACGATCACCTGGAACGATCCGCTGGCCGCCTCAAAGCGGCTCAGCGCCGTGATCGACCTCAGCAAGGCCGGCTGGCTGCGGTCGACAGAGGTCTCGGCGAACGGGTTGTGGAACCGCGGCAGCAACTGGACGGCCGACAGACCGAGCAGTAGCGCGAGAATGGCGATCACCGCGGCGACCGCGAGCCAGCCCATGCGGATGATACGGCCGAGGCTGCCACGCCGGCGCGGAACAGGGTTAGGCACGGGGAGGGGGGTAGTACTCATCTGCCGCCTCGGATCTCCTATCGATCAGTTGTCAGCGCCAATTGTCACCGGTGCGAGCCGATGGGCCACTGCCCGGCAGGGCCACGTCCAAACATTGGCCCTGCCGGTCACCGCTGGTATCCTTTTGATCACTCGTTACTAACGAGCTACTTGCTAGAAAGTCAGTCGGTCGGGCCAGCCGAACTATTCCGTCGGAGCGGCCAATGTCAACCACCCCGCAGCCCCCGCCTTCACAGCACGGAACCCCGACCCGGATACTCGATGCCGCCGAGCGGCTCGTCCAAGCACGTGGGTTCAACGCCTTCAGCTACGGGGACGTCGCTGGCGAACTGAAGATCACCACTGCGGCGCTGCACTATCACTACCCGCGCAAGGCCGAGCTCGGCACCGCTCTCGTCAGCCGGTATTCGGCTAGCTTCGCCTCCAGGCTTAGCGCTATGGACGATGCAGGCGCCAGCATCAGATCTAAGCTTGACGGGTACGTCGCCATCTACGCGGAGGAGCTATCCCATGGAGGAATGTGCCTAGGCGGCATGCTCGCCGCGGAATACACGACATTGTCGGCAGATATGCAGGCAGCCATTCGTGACTTCTTCGACCGGAACGAGGCCTGGCTCGCCACGGTGCTCGAGCAAGGTAGGACGGAGGGCTGCGTCCAATTCGCCGGCTGCGGCGGCGACACCGCCAGGATGATCATCAGCGGTCTTCAAGGAGCGATGCTGCTCTCGATGCCCTACGGCGATGTCAAGCGCTTCACGGCCGTGGCGAAGTGCCTGCTCTATGGCCTCTACCGACCAGCCAGGATTAGCTAGCTCATCAGGTCGGGCAGCCGATTCCGCAGATTGGCCACCAGCCAGTCCTCGCCGAGACGCGTGAAGGTCTCGGCGGCCTGGCTTGCGCAGCGCTGCGCATCGTCATTCTGGCCGAGAGCCAGGTAAGCGGCGGCCAGGTCGGCGAGGGCGTTGGCGTACTCATGCTGGTCTCCGATCTCGTCGAACGTCCTGGCCGACTCGAGCAGGATCGGCACCGCCTCGGCTGGGCGGCCCGATCTGGTGTGCGCCAGGCCGAGCACGTCCTGAACTCGAGCCATGCCGCGGCGGTCGCCCAGCGCGCTGAACGCGGCGAGCGCCTGGCCCAGCGACTCCATCGCCTGATCATCCTGACCGATCGCTGACTGAGCACCGCCGAGATTTGACAGGGTGAGCGCCTGGCCGTACTCGTCGTCAAGTTCGCGGAAGACGGTCAGCGCGGCGAGGCCGACCTCGATGCCACGGCGGAAGTCCCCTGCGTCGCCGTAGGTGGAAGCCAGGTTTCCGAGCGCCTTGGCAGTGCCCTGGATCCAGCCGACTTCGCGGAAAAGCTCGAGAGCCCGCTCATAGTGGGTCGCCGCCTCGGTGAATCGGCGCATCGGGCGGTAGGCATTGCCGAGATTGCAGGTGACCTTTCCCTCGGCCTCGCGGTCCCCCGCTAGATGAGCGGCGGTGATCGCAGCCTGGTGGGTGGCGATCCAGTCGCCGTAGAGCCTGCCGCGGTCAAAGTATGGGAACAGCGCGGTTGGCAGCTTCCAGCCGATCTCGAACAGGCCCCGCTCGCTGGCCGACAACGCCGTCGCGGTCAGGTTGGCGCGCTCGGCGTCGCACCAGGCCAGCGCGGCGGTCTCGGAGTCGAACGTCATCGGCGGCACCGGCAGGTCGGCCGGGACGGCGACCAGCGGCGGCAGGTTCTCATCGAGCGCCATCCGCGCCGCGCACGCGCTGCTGAGGTACCAGGCCGCGATCCGGAAGGCCGCCTCGGCACGGCTCTGCTCAGGTTCTTCTTCGATCATGCACTCGTAGGCGAAGAGCCGCAGCAGGTCGTGCAGTCGGTACCGGCCAGCCTCGGAAGCATCGACCAGATGCGCGTCGACGAGGGCAGCCAGCCGACTGGCGCAATCCTCTTCGCCGATTCCGGCGAGCGCGGCGCAAGTCACCACCGGGATATCGGGGCCGTCGTGCAGGCCGAGCAGCCTGAACAGCCGGCGTTCTGGCTCGTCGAGCCCCTGGTAGGACCAGGTAAATACCTTCCTGATCGCGGCCGAGTCGTCGTCGGGGATGGCCAGGCTCGATAGCCGGTCAGCGGATTCTGTGAGCGCGGCTACCGCTTCGGCGACCGCGCCATCGCCGTCAACGACGCGCTCGGCGGCGATTCGCAGCGCCAACGGGTGCAGGCAGCAGAGGTTGGCGAGGGCGGCGGTCGCCCCTGGCTGTTCTGTTGCCCTGACGCCAATCGTCCGTCGCAGCAGCCTGACGGCATCGCGCAAGTCGAGATTGTCAAGCGCTATCCGCTGCGCGCCCTCACGCACGGCCAGGCCAGACAGCCTCGACCGGCTCGTGATCAGCACCCGGCAGTACGGCGAGCCGGGCAGCAGCGGCCTGACTTGATCGACATCCCTGACGTTGTCGAGCAGCACGAGCATCCGCCGATCGGCCATCAGCGTGCGATAGAGCCCGGTCTGCTCGGGCAGTGCCACGGGCAACCGGTCAGTAGCGACGCCGAGTGCGGCCAGGAACTGGACCATCGCCGCCTCGGGCGTGACCGGCCGGCCCGACGGGTGAAAGCCCTGCATGTCGATGTACAGCTCGCCGTCGCGGAAGTTGTCCCTGGCCTGATGCGCCCAGTGAACGGCCAGCGCCGTCTTGCCGATGCCGCCCATGCCGCTGACCGCGCTGATCACCACCGGAGTGCTGGTCTCCCGGTCGCGAAGCAGCCGGTCGAGCTGCGCGAGCTCGGCGGCCCTTCCCGTGAACGACTCCGGTGTCGCCGGCAGCTGTCTGGGCGTGACCACAGAACCGCGGCCCTCTAGGCCTTGATGAACCGGTCCCTTCCTGCTGCCGGCCTCCGCCGCCGCGCGCTCGGCGAGTGCCCGCGCACGTAGCTTCCTTAATGTGCCGTCGGGCAGCTCGAAGAATCGCTCATACGCCGCTACGACCGCATCGGGCGGAATTCGCCTGCCCGCCTCGTACTCGACTATCGCGCTGTGCGAGCCGACGTGGAGCGGCCGCAACAGGTCGCGCTGGGAGAGTCCACGGCTGCGGCGCAAGCTCCGCAGCGAGGCGCCGAGGCGCTGACTCGCCGACTCGGATTTGTCCGTCGCTGGCATATCAGATGTCGGAACTCTTCTATTAGGCGCGGTCCGCATTTGGTCCGGTTTTGGTCCGCAATCTTATCTTCCGTGCCAGTCCAGCCGCAGACTGAGCGCGCAAAAGCATGCGATCGAACTCCAGCTATGGCGGGAGGCCGTCCAGTGAAGCTCGGAATTCACCGGAGCGGGCTGGTTGCCGCTGCCGCGGCAACCAGCGCTGTCGTTGTCGGGCTGGTGGTGTGGCTGGCGTGGCCGTCCGCCCCGTCCATTCCTGGCGCGGAACGGGTCAGGCAATACACCAACGTCCGAGCCTGCATGCTGACCGGCCCTGACGGGTTGGCCAATTCGGTTGCCGCGGCGGCCTGGGCCGGCCTGCAGGGCGCCTCTAGCTCATCCAAGGCCATGGTGTCCTACCTGCCGGTGCCGAGCCCAGCGACCAAGGCGACCGCGGTGCCGTACGTGGCCAGCCTCGTGCAGCTGCAGTGCACCGTGATCGTCGCGGTCGGTCAAGCCCAAGTCGCCGCCGCGACATCGCAGGTAGCCAAGTACGGCCACGTCCACTTCATCGTGATCACCCAGAGGCCAGCCGGCTCTGGGGTCATCCGTGTTCCCTCGGCGCCAGCCGCGCAGGTGCACCAGGCAGTGCAGGCAGCGGTCAGCGCGGCAGTCAGTGGCTAGCCCGCCCGTGCGGCGGCTCAGGTTCTCTCAGCGAGTGGCAGGGGTCAACATGGCGGTACAGCCCGCGCGAGCCAGCAACCGGACCAGATGGATCGGCCGGGCGGCAGCGACCACGGCGGCATTGGCCACTGGTCTGGCCTTGACGGTCACGCCGGCGATGGCGACTGATGCCAGCCACGCCAGCTTCTCCTGGTCCGGGGTATGGAACTGGCTGATCCACGGCAACCCCACCCTGCGGCTGCCCGTGCAGCAGTCAGGCAGCGCCCGGGGCCTGCCGCACTATGTGCCGGCCTCGGCCACCCGAGGACACCGTGGCCGCGGCCATCCGAGAGGTCGGGGCCACGGCCAGCTGCCGCCGTTCAAGCTGCACGGCCCGGCGAAGCGGACGACAAAGACACCCCGGTATATCGGCAACGGGGCGAACAGCTTCAACCCAAGGACCAGCAAGCCCATCATGTCGAAGGCGACGGCAACCTCCACGCTGTACCGCAACGCCGACGGCAGCTACACCCGTCACGTGTACCCGGAGCCGGTCAACTACCGTACCGCCAACGGCGCCTGGCACTCGATCAACATCCGGCTGGTCCGCGGCAGCAGCGGTCGCCTGCGCGAAACCGCCAACTCCATGTCGCTCAGCCTGGCCAGGAAGGCCTCGGATCCTTCGCTTGTCTCGCTCGGATTCTCCCCGTCCGAGCAGGTCACCTATCGCCTGCTTGGCGCCGCCCCTGTGGTGGCCGCGAACACCGCCAATACGGCCACGTACTCCGCTGTACTTCCTTACACCGATCTGAGGCTCTCGACGGTGTTCAGCGGGCTGGCTGAGTCGCTCATCCTGCGCTCGCCTGCGGCGTCCTCGTCCTGGACCTTCCCGCTCGCTATCCGCGGCCTCACCCCGGAACTTGCCCGCAACGGCGCGATCGACCTCGTGGCCGCGACTGGCAAGGTCATGGCCCAGGTACCGCCAGCCCACATGCAGGACTCGAATTTCAGCAAGCGTTCCGGCCTGCCGGCTTCTTCGACTGCGATCACCTACCGGCTCGTGACCGCGAGTGGCGAGCCCGCCATCGTGATGACCGCGAGCAAGGCGTGGCTTGATGACCCGGCCCGTGTCTACCCGGTCACCGTCGACGTGAACTTCGCCACCGCAGGCATCAGCAACTTCGCCGCCGCGGGCACGAACGTCGCGGCGACAACCACCGGCAACTTCGGTACCAACGGCACCACCAAGGTGCTGTCGGACACCCCGAGCACCGACTACTCCAACTGGGACGACCTAGACGTCGGGACATGGAACAACGGCGGCGAGATCGGCCGGTCCTTTATCGCTTTCACCGGCCTAGGCTCGTCACTGAACGGCGAGCGAATCACCGCCGCGACCTTGCACATCTGGGACTACTGGGCGTCGTCGTGCACGCCCGAGTACTTCTACGTGGCGCCGATCACCCAGTCCTGGTCAGTGACCGGGGCCAAGTCCTATCCAGGGCCGTCGTTTGGCAGCGAGATCGGGTCGGTGAAAGACACCCCGTCCTCCGACCAGTGCATCAACAACACTGGCGGCAACACCAACGTCGGCGGCGACATGCCGGTGACCTTGTCAACCGGCACGTTCAACTCCTGGGACAGCGGCGGCCCGGACTACGGCCTCGGGATATACGCGGGAACGACTACCAACCTGACCTGGAAGCGGTTCGACTCGATCAACACCTCGCACCCGCCTTACCTGTCGCTGACCTACACACCTGACACCGCCCCGCAGATCAACTCGCAGTACCCGCCGGACAACTACAACTCGCCGACGCTGACGCCGGAACTGATCGCCTCGGGCAGCGACCCTGACAATTGGCCGAGCCCGATCAAGTACGTGTTCACCGTCTACACCACGACCGGCACCCAGGCCGCAACCTCAGGCCTGATCTCGTCCGGCGACTGGGTGGTACCAGCCGGCAAGCTGAACTGGGCCAAGACCTACTACTGGACGGTCCAGGACTACGACGGCTTCGACTACTCCAGCGCGGTGAACGCGAACTACTTCACCACCCAGGTGCCACAGCCGCTGATCACCTCGACGCTGGCGCAGAACTCCGACGGGCACGGGTTCGACCAGAGCGTAGGCAACTACACCACCTCGGCGACCGACGCCAACGTGCAGACCGCCGGGCCTTCGCTGTCGGTGGTTCGGGACTACAACAGCCTTGACCCGCGCACCTCCGGCGCGTTCGGGGCCGGCTGGTCCAGCTTGTACGACATGAAGGCCACCGAGGTCGACAACGCCTCAGGCGGCATCACCAGCGTCGTGATCACCTACCCGGACGGCTCGGAGGTCGGATTCGGTGACAACAACGGCACGTTCAGCTCACCGGCGGGCCGGTACTCCACGCTGACCGCGCTGGCCAGTCACGGCGGTTACACGCTGACCGACAAGAGCGACACCATTTACACGTTCAGCCAGGCGGGTTCGGCATCCAATGTCTTCGACATCTCATCGATCACCGACTACCTGAGCGACACGGAGACGTTCACCTATAACACCGGCGGCCAGCTCACCACCGTCACCAACAGCGTGTCCGGGCGGGCGCTGCACTTCATCTGGTCGAAGCCATCGGGAGCGCAGTACTCGCACGTGCAAAGCGTGTCCACCGACCCGACCATGGCTGGCCAGTCGTCTACGGCGCTGACCTGGACCTACAACTACAGCGGCGACGAGCTCACGTCGGTCTGCCCGCCGACGTCACCGACCCAGTGCGCGACGTACTCCTACACCACCGGGTCGCACTTCCCGACCGCAGTGCTCGATGCGGGGCCATCCGCTTACTGGCGGCTTAACGAGGCTTCTGGCGCCACCGCGGCGGTTGACTCGGTCCTGGCCAACGAGGGCGTGTACAACGGCACGTACTCGAACGTGACGCTCGGCCAGCCTGGGCCGTTGCCAGGCTCGACCGCGACCTCGGCGTCGTTTAACGGCACCTCGTCGTACATGCAGCTTCCTGCCAGCCTGGCCAGCAATGCCAGCTACCTGGCAGGCAGCTACCTGACCGTGTCGCTGTGGTTCAAGACCACCACTGACAGCGAACCGCTGTTCGCCTGGTCCAGCAGCGCGATCTCGGCCGGGACCACCACCGGTAGTTATGTTCCCGCCCTCTATGTCGGCAGTGACGGGAAGCTACAGGGCGAATTCTGGGGCGGTTCGGCCCCGATCGCGTCGGCATCGTCGGTCGCGGATGGCAACTGGCACCATGTGGTGCTGACCTCGGCAGGAAACACGCTCGCGATGTACCTGGACGGCGCGTTCGTCAACAACGAGAGCGGCCAGTTCGGGTTGACCGGGCAACCGAACGTCTACGTCGGTGCCGGATTCCTCGGCGGCAACTGGCCGGACGAAGCGCACTACCAGCAGAGCGGCAATACAGGGTACGCGTCGTACTTCAACGGCGACATCTCCGATGTCGCCCTGTTCAGCCAGTACATGACCGCGCCGACAGTCGCCCAGTTGTATGCGACTGGGCACAGCCCGGTCGGGCTGCTTAACAAGATCACCACCCCGCTTGGCAACACGCAGGCGCAGGTCAGCTATAACTCGGTGACCGACCGGGTGACGTCGGTGACAGACGCCCATGGCGGCACCTGGACGATCGGCGCGCCAACGGTGGCGGGTTCCTCTGCCGTGTACCGGTCGGCCGTGCTCGGCGCCGATCCAGCCGGCTACTGGCGGCTCGGCGACTCAGGGGGCACCCAGGCTGCCGATGAGGTACTCGGCGGACCTGGCAACTACAGCAACGTGACGCTCGGGCAGAGCGGGCCGTTCTCCGACGAGACCGCCGCGGCGTTCAATGGTGCGAGTTCCTATCTGCTGCTGCCGTCGTCCGACGCGCCAGGCACGGGACCCGCGTCGGTCGGGCTGTGGTTCAACATGACCGCGGGCAGCACCGCTGGCGGCGTCCTCTACGACTACGAAGGCAAGGCGCTGAACGACCCGACGCAACCGTCAGGAAGCTGGGTCCCCGCCTTGTACGTCGGTACCGACGGAAAGCTGCGCGGCCTATTCTGGAACGGCGGCGAGAGCACGATTACCACATCTGGCACGGTCAACGACGGCAAATGGCACTACGCCGTTCTCGCGGCGACCCCGTCCGGCCAGTCGCTGTATCTCGACGGGAAACTTGTCGGCACCTCGTCAACCGCCCTTGCCCCGTCCCCAGGCAACTACGTCTACGTCGGTGCCGGCGAGTCGTCAGGTAACTGGCCTTCGCACCCGACCAACACGCTCGGGTACTTCCCTGGGTCGATCGCCGAGGTGGCGTTCTACAAGTCGCAGCTGTCGCAGGACCAGGTCTTGGGGCAGTGGCTGGCTGCGAAGTCGTCGAACGGGCTGGCGCCGACCGAGACGATCACGGTGACCGACCCGGGCGGTCATGCCCTGAAGTACACCTATGACCCGCTGCAGGGCGACCGGATCATCGCGCAGACTGACGCGCTCGGGAGCCGCACCACCTACGGCTACGACACGTCGGGGTTCTTGTACACCACGACCCAGCCCAACGGGAACGTGATCACCACCGGGCACGACGTGCGCGGGAACATGGTGTCGCAGTCCACCTGCCAGAACGAGGCCGCGAACCAGTGCTCGACCGAGTACTACACCTACTTCCCGGACGACACCACGACCCCTTTGTCGCCTGACCATCGCAACGACCTGGTGCTCACGCTGCGGGACGGCCGGTCGACGAGCGCGACCGATAACCGGTACCTGACCACCTACGCCTACGACAGCACGGGAAATCAGACCTCGGCGACCACGCCCCCAGTGCCCGGCTTCCCGAACGGGCGAACCACCAAGATGACCTACACCACGACGACCACGGCGGCGGTCGGCGGCGGTACCACCCCAGCGGGGCTGCTGGCAACGACGACGACGCCGGGCGGGGCTGTGGAGACGATCGCGTATTACTCGGACGGCGATGTGGCCTCGGTCACCGACCCGGCCGGGGAGGTCACCAAGTACGGCTACGACAACATCGGCCGGGTGATCTCCAAGACGGTGGTATCGAGCAGCTACCCGAAGGGGCTGACCACCAGTTACACCTACAACGGGGCCGGCCAGGTGCTGACCGAGACCGACCCGCCGGTCACCGACCATGTCACCGGTGACCTCCACACCCCGCAGACCACCAACACTTACGACGCGGACGGCAACCTGACGTCAGTCGCCGTCGCTGACACCAGCGGCGGGGACGCGTCGCGGACCACGAGCTACGGGTTCAACTCCCACGACGAGATGACGTCCAAGACCGACGCACTGGGCAACAAGACCACGTTCAGCTACAGCGTCTACGGCAACCAGATCACCCAGACCGACGCCAACGGCGACACCACGGACTACGCCTACGACGCCGACGGGCAGTTGCTCACCGTCACGCTGACTGGCTACACCGGCGACCCCGCGAACCCGTCATCGCCGGTGAACCTGGTGGAGCAGTCGCGCGCCTACGACCCGGACGGGCGGCTCGCATCGATCACCGACTCGATGGGCCGCAAGACCGCCTACACCTACACCGACAACGGGCTGGTCGCCACCGTCACGAAGTCCAACCCGGCCACAGGGCAGTCCAATGTGCTGCAGTCCAATACCTACGACGCGGCCGGCAACCTGATCCAAAGGATCACCAACAACGGCACGACCACGACGACCTATGCCGTCGACGCCGCCGACCGGACCACCTCAAGCACGCTCGACCCATCCGGCCTGAACCGCACCACCACGTACTCGTTCAACCCCGACGACTTCGTCGTGAACACCGCGGTCTCCAGCGGCAGCACCGTCTACTCCTCGGTCGACAAGACCTACGACCCACTCGGCCGCACCACCTCAGCCATCGTGCACGACGACTCGTCGGGCCACGCGGTCGGCTGGTGGCCGCTCACCGACGGCTCGGCCGCCAGCGGCAACTACTCGCCGACCTTCGCCGTGGACCAGTCAGGGTCGGGCAACACCGCGGTCATGTCCTCCGGCGCCACCTGGGCATCAGGTGCGGCCAGCTTCAACGGCAGCAACGGCCTGCTCGCGGCCTCCGGTCCTGTGCTGAACACGACTCAGTCCTACTCGGTATCCGCGTGGGTCAACCCGGCGTCTACGACGACCAGCTTTGGCTTCGATGCTGTCTCCCAGGGCGGCAGCAATATGGGGTCGTTCCAGCTTCAGTACTCGGGCGGTTATGGCGGCTGGGCGTTCACGCTGGCGGCCTCGGACTCCTCGAGTACGACATACGACTCGGCGCATACGTCAACCGCGCCGCCGCTCAACACCTGGGCACATCTGGTCGGCACCTACAACGCCAGCACCGGAGCGATAAGCCTGTACGTCAACGGTTCACTCGCCGCCACCGCCACTGACACGGCCCCGTGGACTGGCAGCGGCCCGCTGACCATCGGCGGCATGCAGACCGCTGGCGGCACCGCGTCGCAGATCTTCGACGGCCAGGTTGCCGACGTGCAGGTATACCAGCGGACGCTGACCGCGTCTGACGTCTCGACGCTGTACACCGATGGCCGCGCTAGCGGGACGCTGGACTCCAGGCGTGTGACCACGAAATGGAACCTTGACCAGCGCGGCCTGCCTACCTCAATGACGGACCCGAACGGCAACACCACCAGCTACCTATACGACGAAGCCGGCAAGCTGGCGCAGGTGGTCGCGCCGCAGATCACCACGACGGTCTGTAACGGCAACAGCAGCCCACCTGTCTGCGCCAACGCCAATATCCACCCGATCACGACCTATGGTTACGACACCTTCGGCGAGCAGGTCAGTTCTGAGGACCCGAACGGCAACATAACCACGACCAACTACGACGCCCGCGGCCGCGCGGTGTCGACTGTCCTGCCGTCGTACACCCCGCCTGGCAGCTCCACCCCGATCACAGCGACCACGACCCAGTCCTACGACAAGATCGGCGAGGTCACCTCGTCCACAGATGCTCTGGGCAACACCACGTCCTACGTCTATGACCAGCTCGGCGACGCCGCGACGATGACCCAACCGGGCGGCGGGGTCACGCATGCGACCTATGACACCAACGGCGAGCAGCTGTCGGTCACCAACCCGGTCGGCGCCCAGTCCCAGGCCACCTATGACTTCATGGGCCGGACGCTGACCAACACCCAGATCGTCCGCCAGCCCACGACCGCCGACGACACCACCACGAACGCCTACGCCGACGCGGCCGGGTACCTGTCCTCGACGACGAGCCCGACCGGCGTGGTCACCAGCTATGCATATGACGCGGCCGGTGAGACCACCGCGGTAACCGACGGCGCGGGGAACATCACCAAGTACTCCTATGACGGGCTCGGCCGCCAGACCGTGGTCACGCTGCCCGACGGCACCAACCAGCACGTCACCTACGACGAGGCCGGCAACCAGATCGCGATGGCCAGCGACGACGCGTCGGGGAATGTGCTGAGGCAGAGTTCCGCGACCTACGACCATGACGGCAACATGACCGCGGCGACCGACGCGATGGGCAACACCACTACGGTTAGCTACAACGCCATCGGTCTGCCGACGCAAGAAGTTCAGCCGGTCACGTCGACCTCGTCGATTACCACCTCGTTCGGCTATGACGCGGCCCGGAACATGACCCAGTACACCGGCGGCAACAGCGCCGCCACGATCTACACCTACAACAGCTGGGACCTGCCCGAGTCCACGATCGTCCCGGCCACCGCCGCCGACTCGACCGACCGCACCTTCACCACCGCCTACGACGCCGACGGCCGCCCGGTCAGCCAAAGCTCGCCAGGCGGCGTCACGGTGACGAATACCTACGACGCGCTCGGCAACCTGACCAGCCAGGCCGGGTCGGGGGCGGACGCCCCCACCACCACCCGGACGTTCGGGTACGACGCGGTCGGGAAGATGACCTCGGCCAGCGCGCCCGGCGGCACCAACACCTTCAGCTACGACGACCGCGGCCTCCTGCTGTCGGCCTCCGGGCCGTCCGGGTCATCCTCGTTCGGCTACAACGCAGCCGGGCAGATGACCTCCCAGACCACCGCAGCTGGCACGTCCACCTACAGCTACGACAACGCCGGCCGACCAGCCACCCTCACTGACGCCACCACCGGCGCGACCCTGTCCTTCGCCTACAACTCCGACTCGCTGCCCACCTCGATCAGCTACGGCACCGGCGCCGCCACCCGGACTTTCGGCTACAACGGCCTGCACGAACTCACCTCCGACACCCTGGCGGCACCCGGCGGGACCACCGAAGCCTCGATCAGCTACGGCTATAACGCCAACGGCGATGAGACCTCCAAGACCACCACCGGCTACACCGGCGCCTCGGCCAACACCTACAACTACGACGAAGCCAACCGGCTCACCTCCTGGAACAACGGCGTCACCACGGTGAACTACGGCTACGACGCCAATGGCAACCGCACCCAGGTCGGTTCCCAGACGTTCACCTACGACGCCAGGGATGAACTGCTGTCCGGCGCGGGATCGACCTACACCTACACCCCGCGCGGCACTTTGGCCTCGACCACCACGGCGAGTGGCACGACGAACTCGACCTTCGACGCCTTCAACGAACTGATCACCCAGGGCGCACAGCAGTTCACCTACGACGGACTCGGGCGCGTTCTGACCGGCCAGGGCGCCACCTTCACCTACTCCGGCGTGACCAACAACGTCGCGTCCGACGGCTCATTCGCCTACAGCCGGGACCCGGCGGGAGACTTGATAGGGCTGAAGAGCACACCCAACCCGCTAGGGGGCCTCCCGTCCTTCTCTGCCCTGGCCATGACGGACCAGCACAAGGACGTCGTCGCCACCTTTACGGCGTCGGGCACGTCACTCGCCAATTCGGTCAGCTACGACCCTCTCGGCAACGTGACTACCGGCAGCGTGTCCGGCAACCTCGGCTACCAGTCAGGCTGGACCGACCCCGTCACCTCCAATGTGAACATGGGTTCACGCTGGTATAACCCCGCCACCGGCCAATTCATCAGCCGCGACTCCGCCAACAACAGCCCTATCCCCAACTCGGCCGCCGCCAACACCTTCGCCTACGGCGACGACAACCCGCTGACCGCCTACGACCCCACCGGCACCTGCGGCTTCTTCGACCTCGGCTGTGACTTCCACGCGATCGTCCACGCGGCCGGCAACGTGGTGCACACCGTCGTGAACGCCGTCAGGGGGGCCGTAAGCCAGACGTGGAACAACTGGACTAACGATTTCCACAGCTACATGGCGTGGGCCTGGCGCGGCCTCACCAGGCTGGCCACTTCGGCGGTCCACACCTGGAACTCCGTGGTCCAGCACGTGCAGGATGGCTGGAACACCACCCTGCACGCGGTCTCGCAAACGTGGAGCAACGCCGTCCACTCGGCGACGAAGGTCGTCGCCGCGACCTTCCACGCGGTGACATACGCGGTCCATACCGCGGCCCAATTCGTACAGCATCACGCCGCAGCGATCGTGTCATTCGTGGCGAGCACGGCTGTGTTCTTCGGCTGCACAGCTGCCATTAGCGCGATCACGGGCGGCGTCGGCGCCGTGCCAGCGGTAGTGGGCTGCAGCGCCCTGGCCGGTGCGGTCGGCAACGCCGTCAACTACGCGATGAGCACTCCGGTCAGCAAGTGGAGCGTCGGTGGATTCGCCACGACGGCGCTTGAGGGTGCGGCGGTCGGCGCCCTCGCCGGCCTCGCCGGCCCGCTCGGCAGCAAATTGCTCGGCCCGGTCTTCGATGCCGTCGGCTCCCGACTCGGCGCCGCGGTCATCGACGACGCCGCCGACGCGGCCACCGACGCCGCCGGCACCGCGCTTGACAGCGCTAGCTCAGATGTGGGCGCGGCCGCGGATTCTTCCGCGTCCGACGCGTCGGCGGCGGCCTCGGACACCGGTGGGGCTGAACCAACCTCTTCCGAACCCACGAGTTCCGAGTCATCAAGCAGCTCAGAAGATCAGGCCACATCCTGTTCCCTGAACTCCTTTGTCGGCAAGACCCGCGTCCTGCTCGCGAACGGCGAACGGGTGGCGATCGACAAGCTCAAGGCTGGCGAGAGGGTCCGCGCCGCCGATCCCTACACCGGCGCGGCCGGCGCACGCCGGATCGTCAAGGTCATTAGGCACACCGGCCTGCACGCCATGGTCGCGATCACGCTAGTCGGCGGCATGGTGTTGCACGCCACCGACCACCACCCGTTCTGGGACGCGACCACCAACAGATTCACCTACGCCAGTGAACTCAAGGCCGGCAACAGCCTCGCCGAACCGGGCGGTCGGCTCATAGCCATCAGCCGAACCCGCGAGTACCAGGCGAACCTGACCGCCTACAACCTCACCATCTCGGGAATCCACACCTACTACGTCCTAGCCGGGCGGACACCCGTGCTTGTCCACAACAGCTGCCCGAACGAGACGCCGAGCGGCAGCGAGCCGAGCTCAAGCGAACCAACCTCGAACGAGCCTCAGGGCAACCCGGAGAGCCCGCAAAGCCCGGTCAAGAAGCCGACCGTGTTCTGGACCGGCGGAAAGCAGGTGATGGCGGCCGCGCAGGAATTTGCCGTGAGGGTCGGTGGCGAGACCATGGAAATGACGGCAATGGGCAAGGCAATGGTCGATGCAATGAAGACATTGACCTGGGAGGAAGCTGAACCGATATGGGAAGACCTCTCCTACGAGCTCGCGTCTAAGGCGGAAGGTCCTGCATATCTTGTGCTCCCTGACGACATTAGCCTGATCAGAAATGAGTCCATCATGCAGATGGTCGAAGGTCCGGCGCTCAACGCCAATTCGAAAATCACAGCCTTCGTCTTCCACATCGTCCACATAGGAGAGTAACGGCGCGTCGATGGGCCTTCTGGGCGCGCCCCAGTTGGCCCATCGCCGGCCCGTAATTGGCCTTGCGGCGCCCCGACACGGCGGACGTCAGATCGATCGCATCGGCCTACGGCATGAGGCCCGGGAATCGCTTCTGGAGGCCGGCGACCAGCCAGTCCTCACCCAGCGAGGCATGGATATCTGCTGCCTGGCGCGCGATTGCCCGCGCTTTCTCTCGCTGCCCGAGGGCCAAATAGGATCCGGCCAGGTCGGCTAGGTTGTAGGCCTGTTCATGTGGGTCCGCGATCTCCTCGAACGTGCGGATCGCCGCGAGCAGGACCGGGATGGCGTCGTCATGCCTGCCCATCCGACCAAATGCCTGGCCGATATTGCCCTCGGTGCGTGCCACGCCGCGTCGATCACCGATCGATTCGAACGCCTCCAGCGCCTCGCGCAGCGTCTCCATCGCCTGGTCGTACTGACCAAACGATGAATAGGCGCGGCCGAGGTTGGAGAGGGACAGGGCTTCGCCGTACTTGTCGTCGAGTTCGCTGAACAGGGCACATGCTTGCTTGCCGACGGCGATGGCCTGCTCGTTGTTTCCGGTCGCATTGTGGGTGCTCGCCAGGTTGCCGAGTACCTTGCCGACTCCCTGCCTCCAGCCGCACCGCCCGAACAGGTCGAGCGCCTGCTCGTATTGCTGCACGGCGTCATCGAATCGCCGCATCAGCCGGAACCCGCTGCCCAGATTGCACCGCACCTTGCCTTCGGCCTCCTGGTCGCCGGTCAGGTGGGCCAGCGGTCACGACGAGTGCTTCGCGCGGCTGGCCACGCGACTTTAGACCGGCAATTGGTCCACTTGTACGGACGGGTAACGCGCCTTCAGCTTTGTGTCGAGTGTCGCCAGCACGGCGCAGCTTGCCTGGGCGAAGGCCGCCAGATAGTCGTCGGTCCAGAGCTTGTGGCTGTTATCACTTCTGGCTGAGATAGCGCGAAAT
>Ga0126381_100003609_pt1 | contig 16782 bp, 14 predicted proteins | sample PanSoiMetPlot_28_FD_96465 | JGI IMG/M metagenome (GOLD analysis project Ga0126381, IMG submission 96465) | Tropical forest soil microbial communities from Panama - MetaG Plot_28 | ecosystem: Environmental > Terrestrial > Soil > Tropical forest > Bulk soil | place: Panama | collected 2016-02-17 | reverse complement strand
TTCATGGTGCAGCCACTCGCGTCCGCGTTTTCCGCAGTTGACCCAAAAGTTCTGGCCGCGTCCGAAGTCCTGGGCGCTTCTCAACTCCGCACTTTCTTTCGTGTGATCCTGCCACTGTCGATCCGCGGCCTGCTCACCGGCCTTGTCCTTAGCTTCACCCATACGCTCGGTGAGTTTGGCGTGGTACTGATGGTTGGCGGCGACATTCCCGGCGTAACGCGCACCGTATCGGTCTCGATTTACGACAACGTACAAGCTCTCGACTACGCCGCCTCCGGGCAAACATCGCTGTTCTTGCTGCTCGCTTCCTTCCTGATTCTCGCTGCGGTTTACGCCACCAACCAGCGCGGCTCCGTGTCTTGGCCGCTCGGCCGGTAGGGCCTAGCCGCAGGTCTCGCGCTGTCTGTTACCCTTGTTCCGCGCCAACACCGCAAACTAGCAGGAGACGAACCCGTGAAATATCGTGCTCTTGGCCGTACCGGATTCCAGGTCAGCGACATCGCCCACGGACTGTGGGGCATGAGTGGTTGGAGCGGGTCTGACGACGACGAGTCACGCCAATCGATCCAGCTCGCCCTCGATCTCGGCTGTAATTTCTTCGACACGGCCTGGGCTTACGGTGAGGGCAAGAGCGACGGTTTGCTTGGTCACGCTCTTACGAAGAACAAAGCCAAGCGCATCTACGCCGCTTCCAAGATCCCTCCAAAAAACCTTCGCTGGCCCGCATCGCCCAAAGACAAATACATCGACGTTTTCCCCGCCGATCACGTCTTCAAATACGCAAACCGCATTCGCGAGAAACTGCAATGCGACGCCATCGACGTCCTCCAATTTCACGTTTGGGACGACAGCTGGACGGACCACCCGGAATTCCGTTCTACGGTTGAGAAGTTGAAGCAGGAAGGAGTGATTCGATCATTCGGATTAAGCCTGAATCGCTGGGAGCCCGAGAATGGTCTGAAAGCGATCGGCACCGGCCTCGTCGACGTAGTACAGGTGATCTACAACATCTTCGATCAAGCGCCCGAAGACAAACTTTTTCCGTTGTGCCAGGAGATGAATATCGGAGTAATCGCCCGTGTTCCGCTCGACGAAGGCAGCCTCGGTGGAATGATGACACATGAGACCAAATTTCCTTCCGGCGATTGGCGTGCCCGTTACTTCGGCGCGGAGAATCTCGCCGCGACACTACCGCGTGTCGATGCGCTCAAGAAAATCACGCCGGCTGGCATGACCCTGCCCGATATGGCCTTGCGGTTCGTGCTGTCTCATCCCGCCGTGAGTACAACCATCATCGGTATGCGCAAACTGGATCACGTTCGCCAGAATATGGCGTTGAGCGATGCCGGCCCGCTCGATGCATCCCTCCTCAACACGCTCAAAGCGCATCGATGGAATCGCAAACCACAACGTTGGTCGGACTAGCGATTTAACGCACGAAAACGTAAGCCGAATCCTCCACGCGAATCGAGGACTTCCGGCGAGTGTTGGTGGTGACGTCGTAGGCAACGAGAAGGTGGTTTTCTACGATCAGAATCTCTTTTTCGCTCAGCCAGCCGACCAGGACCGCATGCGGTAGGTAGGCAGATCGCTTCACTGGTTCCGTGGCGGTGACGACTTGCACGGCTGGCAAATCGAGCAGTGCCTTTCGAATCCGCTGCGACTCGGCGGCGTCTCCCTGACCGTTTTCGGAAAGTTGAATGGGAGCGCTTGATTTGGCGCTCGCCTCAATTGTCATTGCAACGTATCCAACTTCAGGGGAAACCTTGGCGTTCTCGGTGAAGAAACTCACGTCATAATCGGGATTCTTGAACTGCTCTCGCTCATCGAAAACCCGCACGCTCTTGTCGAGGTTTAGCAGCATCGTTTGATCGTCGCTCTGGTTCTCCCAACCACAACAGCCAGTATCTGGGATCGTAGCAAGAATCACCGAACCATGTTCCGCACTATCCAGCACCCGCTGCAAAGGCTGCTTCAACTCGGTCGGAACCCAGGTTCCACCTGACTGAAGGTACAGGCTGCTGCCGATGTACTTGGTCTCGGTTTGTCCGGGAATGAGCTTAGTGAGAAGGAAGTAATGGTCCACGCCAGTGTCCGCGATCCAAAAACGCACCTCGGTGCAGGATTCCGAGCAGACACCCGTTGTGCACCGGCACTCGGGAAACTCCGTTGACACGACTTCCTGCTTTTCCTTTCCGCTCGTGCTCGATTCCCACGCGCGAAAGGTCGTCGTTACCGAAAGCTCGATGTTGTCGCGCGTCAGTTTATCGAATTCGTTCGTGAACCAGAAAAGATGTGATCCATCGGAGCTCAGAAACGCCCACGGCGACGACTCAGTCACCTTATGATTCGAGCCCGACGCGCTCGTGACTCGAATCAACTCGGGCCCGATTTTCGATTCGGCTTGCCCATCCCAATACCAGAACTTGTCGCCGCTTTTTCCCACGTCGGGCGATGGATCATCTGTATTGGGGGCAAACAGCATCTGGCCTTTCTTATTGATTTGCAGAATCCGCGCTGTTTTCAGCACGTCGGGAGGCACCTTCACCGTCCCCTTGGCCGCGAAGGTCGCTGGATCGTATTCCACGATCGAGTCCGGCTCTTTGAGTACCCAAAGCCGCCGGCTTTGCCCAAGTCCGTACGACCCTAAACATCCAAGTAGCCACACGATCTTTAGAAATTTGGTCATTATTCCGTCACGTCCGAAAGGATGACGTATTGTAAATGGGCGCGAGGCAGTATCTCGCAACCCAGGACGAAAACCGGTGGTAGCCCGCCCGGGCGGATTCTCGCGAGCCGTTGGTCGCAGTTACAATAGTTTCCGAATCGAGGACCTCATGTCGAGCAAGCCTTTTGCCACAGAAGCCGCCACCACCGACATACCGGCGGTTCCACTCACCGTCGAAGGTTATAGTGCCCTGCACCAGATGATGCGCTTCCGCTGGACCGCCTGGCGCGCATTGAGCGCAACCGATCGCGCTTCGATCGTGACGGAAGCAGTGCCAGTTCTCTCCCAGATGGAAAAGAATTCATCGGGGCAATCAGCCTTTTATTCGCTGATCGGGCACAAGGGCGACTTCATGTTTTTGCATTTCCGCGAGTCTTTTGATGATCTGAATCGTGCCGAATTGCAACTGGCGCAACTGCGCCTCAGCGAATATTTCGACCAAACAACATCGTACCTGTCGGTGATTGAACTGGGCCTCTACGAATCGACGACCAAAGTCTATAAGGCGCTGGTCGATCGAGGCATCGAGCCTCATTCAGAAGACTGGAATCGCGAGATCCGCGAAACTCTAGCACGGCAGAAGGAAGCCATGCGCCCGCGACTTTTCCCGGCGATCCCGCCCCACCGCTACGCATGCTTCTATCCGATGGATCGCAAGCGCGGCGAGAGCAAGAACTGGTACACCCTTCCGATCGAAGAGCGGGCCCGCCAGATGAACGAACATGGCCTCGTCGGCCGCCGCTACGCCGGCGAAGTTCGCCAGATCATTACCGGCTCGATCGGCTTCGACGACTGGGAGTGGGGCGTTGATCTCTTTGCCGACGATCCGATGGTTTTCAAGAAGCTGATTTACGAAATGCGCTTCGACGAGGTGAGCGCGGTTTACGCGCTGTTTGGGCAATTCTATGTCGGGCTGCGCTGCCCCGCCGACCAGATTGGTACTTTGCTTGATGGGAAACTGCCTGAAGCAAAGTGAATCTGGGACGTTTCGACCATGACGTAATCGGCGATCTCATCCATTCCACGAATGCTGGTGGTCCGCGTCCCCTCACCGCCCTCCCACCAGATCGCTCATTCCTGCTATCTTCATCGGTTGATTAATCACTCATCTTGATCGGAGATTTCGTATGTCAACTCTCGGCCTCATTGAATACAAAGACGCCAGCCCTGAAGTCAAAGCCGTCTACGACGACATCATGGCAACTCGCAAAACGGACTGGATCAACAATTTCTGGAAAGCCATCGCCCACGACCCGGTCACTCTGAAACGCACGTGGGAAGACATCAAGCAGATCATGGGACCCGGCGCGCTCGATCCGCTGACCAAGGAACTCGTCTACCTGGCCGTCAGCGTGAGCAATCAATGCAGCTACTGCATCGCCTCCCACACGGTCGGCGCCAGGAACAAGGGCATGACCGACGACATGTTCAAGGAGTTGATGGCTGTGGTCGGCATGGCCAATGAAACGAATCGCATCGTCTCGGGGTATCAAGTCGAGATCGATGAGAAGTTCAAGACGCCTTAACGGGACTGAATACGTGCCCGTATCTGCTTGATACTGCGGACAATGAAAACCGCATCCGGCCAACCTGGTATCACATCTTGATAGGTGTCGTTGAGAGTTCAACGGCCATGTAAGACCACCTCAAAGCCGATTCTGGCAAAACTAAGCAGATAGAGTTCAACTGCTTCACCCGGCGAGTCCGGGAGGAGTACATCGATGAGGCATCACTTTCGCGTGGTGACGATTCTGGTTGTGTGCCTGCTCGCGTACGGTGCGCTGCTGGTGGCGTTTCATTGGATCAATCAGCCGCGCGATAGTGCCGTCCTCGGCGGCATCGGCCTGCTGGTTGCATTGTTGTTGGTCGTCCCGTTGGCGATACGGGGGATCTGGAGGAACCTATGACTCTACTCAACAGTGATCGAGAGAAAAGGGGTTCAGGTATGGAGTGGACAGAGAACTTTTCCCGCAGGTCGGTAATTGTGCCGGTGCTGATCGTGGTTGGGTTGCTGATCGGCGCCTGGCTTGTGACCAGCTTTCTCGTCGGCATCACCCGCATCGAGGCCGGTTACGTAGGCATCGAGGTGAATCTGGCGGGCAGCCAGAGAGGCGCGTCGGAGATCCCTGTCCGCACGGGTTGGGTGCTGTACAGCCCGCTGACCACGCAGGTCATCGAGTTCCCCACCTACGTGCAAACGGTGAAGTGGACGCGGGACACGAGCGAAGGCCATCAGGTGAACGAAGAAATGGGCTTCAACAGCAAGGAGGGCATGGAAATCTTTGCGGACGTTTCCCTATCGTACGCGATCGAGCCAACCCGGGTGCCGGATTTCTACGTGAAGTATCGAGTGAACCAGCTCGAGGGCTTCACGCATGGCATCCTGCGCGACATCGTGCGGAACTCGCTGAATGAAGTGGCATCGACCTATACGGTCGAAGACATTTACGGCGAGAAGAAGGCGCAGTTCCTGGGTCAGGTGGAGCAGCAGATCCAGGCCAAGGTCGCGAACGTTGGCGTGGGCGTGCAGCAGTTTGGCTTCATCGGAGCGCCGCGGGTCCCGAGCGTGATTGCACAGGCGATCACGGCGAAGGCCCAGGCAATCCAGGAGGCAGAGCGCGCCAAGAACGAGCTGGCAACAACGCAGGCCGAAGCGGCGAAAAAGATCGCCGAAGCTGAGGGTGATGCGAAGTCGGCGGTCACGCGGGCGCAGGGCGAAGCGGATGCAAACCGCATCCGGCAAAATTCGCTGACGCCGCAATTGCTCGAACTGCGCAGGCTGGAAAATCAGCAGGCGCTGATTGGGAAGTGGAACGGCCAGTTGCCGACGGTGGAAGCAAGCGAAAAAGGCGCGTTAATGCTGCAGCTGCCGAGACAGTAGCAGCCTCTAGGCAGTGAAGTTCGGGGAGGGAGAAACAGCCCTCCCTCTTATTTGTTTCGAGTTTCTGCCTGGTGAGTGGCAGCTTAAAGAACCTCTATTGCACGAGAGCGCGAAGAAAACCGCGAGGGCGAATTGGGAACTGAGATCGCCCTCCCCGCCTTCTCCGTGCCTTTGTGTCTGTGGTGGATTTGTTTTTCTAAAAACCGCACCGTGACTGGCAGGGGCCACCGGCGCCTACCGAGTCAAAGACACCGATTTTGCAGGCTGCAGACCATCGGTTGAGCGCAGGAAGGCATCTTTCCCGTATAGTCTTCTGCCGGGCTGTTCCTGGGGGTGCGGGTTGCGACGAGTCGTGGTGACGGGTATGGGGGTGGTGAGTCCGAATGGTATTGGTCGAGAGGCGTTCGCCGAGGCGATTCTCGCGGGCAAGTCCGGAGTAAGAAGAATCTCGCACTTTGATCCGAGTGAAATTCCGGTGCAAATCGCTGGCGAGGTCCGGGGATTCGACGAACTGGCGTGGATGGAGAAGCGCGAGCGCAAACACGTGTCGCGCGTGTTGCCATTGGCGCTGGCCGCGGCGAGCGAGGCGCTCGAACAAAGCGGAATTGACAGCAGTTCCCTCTCGATGGAGGAGCGGCGTCGGTTCGGCGTGATCGTGGGTTCCGGTGGCGGATCGCAGGAATTCACCGAAGAACAGTACCGCTTGTTCTTTCATCAGGACTACCGGCACATGAGTTTGTTCTGCGTGCCGACCGGAGTCATGGGAACTTTTTCGAGCGATCTGAGCATTCGGTTCGGATTGCGCGGTCCCAGCCAGGTCATCACGACGGGTTGTACGTCGTCGACGGATGCGATCGGCTACTCGATGCGGACGATCCAGTCGGGGCGTGCGGACTTGATCCTGACAGGAGGGGCAGATGCTCCCATCGCGCTCGGGATCGTAAAGGGCTTCATCCTCATGAAGATTTTGACCGACTCGTGGAACGCAGAGCCGGAAAAGGGATCGCGGCCGTTTTCGGTCGACCGGGACGGGTTCGTGCTGGCCGAAGGCGCATGGATGCTCGTGCTGGAAGAGCATGAACATGCGCGAGTGCGCGGTGCAAAGATCCTGGCGGAAGTTGTGGGCTATGGGTCAACCTGTGAGGCGTTTCATCGGGTACGCCTGAAGGAGTGCGGGGAGGAACCGGCCCGGGCGATCGGTCTGGCGGTGGGGCAGGCTGGAATCGCCCCGCAAAATGTCGATTATGTGAATTTGCATGGTACCTCTACCCAGTTGAATGACCGGATCGAGACACAAGCACTCAAGTTGGCGCTTGGCGAACGCGCGCGCGCGGTTCCGATGTCGGCGCTGAAGTCGCAGATCGGGCACCCCCAGGGCGCATGTGGCGCGGCGGGAGTGGCGGCAACGATAGTCGCGATGGAGCATGGGCAGATTCCGCCGACGATCAATCTCACGAACCCGGATCCGGAGTGCGATCTGGATTACGTTCCTGCGCCCGGAAGGAAAGAAAGAATCGAGCACGCGGTGTGTAACTGCATCGCTTTCGGATCGAAGAATTCGGCATTGGTGCTGCGGAAGGTCGGATAAAAGCCCTAACCACAGGGGCACTGAGAATCACGGAGAAAGACTTCAAATGAACGTACTGAATAGCACAATCGGCGAGGGATTTGCGCGGCGATATGAAGAACTGGGAGAAAAGGTGGACGAACTGGCGGGAGCTCTGAGCAACCAGCAATTCTGGACAAAGCCGTTTTCGTTTGGAAACAGTTTTGGGCATCTCGTGTTGCATCTGACAGGAAATTTGAATTACTACATCGGCGCCGAGATTGCAGGAACCGGGTACGTGCGCGACCGGGATCGCGAGTTTACTGAGGCAAGCCATCCGTCGAAGGAAGATGTGCTGCGGCGTTTCGACGAGGCGGTAGCGATGGTGGTGCGCACTTCGCGCGCGCAATCTGAGAGTGATTGGGGGAAGGCTTACACCGCGATGCGCGAAGAAGACGCCGACAATCGCTTTAACATCTTCTTAAGATGCGCAACGCATTTACATCATCACGTCGGACAGATGATGTATTTGCAGATGGAGGTGGTGGGGAAGTGATGGTGTGGATTCGCGTACTAGCGTGATGCGCCCTGTGTGGTCGCAGATTTTCATTCCATCGAGAGAATTCCCTTTGAGGTTTGACCTGTATTGAGGAATAAGGGGTCCTTCGACTCCGTTCGCCTAACGGCTCACTTCGCTCAGGATGACAAATATGGGCGGCCAATCGCCGATGCAAGTCACTGCACAAGTTCCAAAGCGGCCTTTTCCACCAATGCCCACGCCGCCGAGCGCGGATCGATGAGATCGAAGTGGTCGGCCTTATCGATCTCAAGGAGTTCCACCTTTTCGTTGGCTTTCTTTTTTTTCGTCACGTAATCGCGGCTGAACGCCGGGGGGACGACGTCGTCCGCAGCGCCGTGCACCACAATCTGCCGGCACTGTGAAATTTGAAGGCGCATGGGGTCGGCATCGTCGTAGTGATCCGCGACGTCGGTAGGTTTGCCGCCAAGAAACGCGACGACAGCATCGTGACTTAAGTGCAGATCGTAAGCGCGTTGCAGATCGACTACGCCCGCAAGCGAGACCGCGCCAGCAACAGCCGGTTCGTGAGCCGCCAGGCAAAGCGCCAGCTGCCCACCCGCGGAGTGCCCCATGACGATCATCCTGTCCGCCTCGCCCGAATAACGCGCGGCGACTTGTTTTATGTAGCGGTAGGAATTGCCAATATCCTCGAATGTGCCCGGCCACCCTCCGCCCGGGTTCCCCACTCTCCGATATTCAACGTTATAAGTAACAAATCCTTTCTTCGTGAGCGCAGCACAGAGATGGCCTGCATGAAGCAAGTCGTACTTGGCACGCCAGTATCCGCCATGAATATTCATTAATACGGGGGCGCGCTTTGTCGCTTTCGGCACGCGAAGGTCGGCGAACTGATTGGGATCGGAACCATAAGCGAGGCGCTGGTCAGCGGGCGGTGGCGGAAGCGTCAGGATGTCTTCAGGCATGTCAGCGTTGGTTGGAGCTACTCCTTCAGTACAGGCGTCAACTCCACAACTGTTCCCTCTCCCCATCCATATTTGTCGTGAGAGAGTTCCTGGACAACGCGGAGAAGATCGCGATCCTGCTCGACACTCAGAATGCGAGCGCGGGCGGCGAACGACGTTGCCCCAACGCTCACACGAACGTCGGCTGAGGCACGTACATTCTGCACCCATTGAGACGTGTCGTATTCGGCGATCACATAGTAGCGGCCGTAGCGTTCGGTGAACCAAATCTCGATCTCCCGCAGACGGCCAGTTTTGCGGCCCGTCGTGGTGAGGTAGAGAAATTGCTCTGGCTTACTAACCTTTGAGCTTGAGTCTGGACTTGTTTTCTTCAAGGAACTGGCGGAGGTTGTCCGAGGCATCGAGCAGGCGCGTCCATTGCTCGTAGTAGAGAGTGACGGGAAAGCGTCCGAGGCCGTAAACGCTGACCCCGCCTTTTTCGGACACCTTGAATTCCATGCTGCCGCTGCGTTTCTTGGTTTCGACCTGCTTTTCCAGGTCGGCGAGGCGGGCCTTCAGTTCTTCGTAGGATGGTTCGCTCATGAGAATCCTCGGATGATGGCGTGATGCAGACATCATAGAGGGAAGGGTTAGGGTTCGTCGAGGCGTACCACGAGCAAGTTTCATGTTTCGAGTTTCGAGTTTCAAGAGAAGGATCTGTCATTCCACGGGTGTAGAGAATGCCTTCACATCTGTCATCCCGAGCGGAGTGAGGCGACAGCCGAACGGAGTCGAGGGATCCCTTTGTCTCTCAACCCTACCTGCGACCCTAAAAGGAATTCTCGCAGCCAGCTCGTTCCTAAACTCTAATGTCGTCTTCTTCCTCTGTGCTCCCTGTGTCCTCAGTGGTGAAAGATCTTTTGATCCCACCTAAAACAGCCTTCCAAGCTGGAAATAGAATTTGTGGTGGCCCCGGTCGCCGACGCTCCCCCCAAACACCACTGGTCCGATGAACGACTGCACGAGCACGGCCGCGTTGAAGTCGTTGGGCAGGCGCGAATCGCTCTGGTTCACAGGACCATAGGCCTTGCCAACTTCATAGTCGGTTACAAGGTAGACGTTATTTCCGAGCAGAGGGGTGAGTTCTTTCAGGCGCCGAATGTATCCGGCTTGGCCCAGGACATATTGGTTGCTGAGCAGTTCGTTGACACCGTACGCTGCCAGCCGCTGGGGTCCGCCGAGACTGAACATCGGGATGCCGGTGCCCTCGTATCCGAAGGTCGAGCCACCTGACGCCAGAAGAAACAAAGAGTTCGTCTTCTTGATGCGATGAAAAACACCGGTGCGCAATTCTGCCAGCGGGAAATGTTCGGTAGCGCCCGGGTTCGCATCGTAGAACTCGAGGCGCGACTGGATCAGATAACCCTGGCGCGGAAGCGTTGGATCGTCCGTGTGATCGAGGATATAGCGCAGGCGCGAAAAGCCCTGCCGTCCGCTGACGTTGGTAAGGAGGCCGGGGATACCGATGCTGCGGTTCAGGGAGAAATGGTCGGCTTGATACCCGAACCGGAATTCGGAGAAGCGATTAATCGCGACGCCGAAGTCGAGACCTCCACCGGCAGAAAGTTCCCGATAAGTCGCGATGCGGGTGTCGTCGAGATACAGGTCGAAGGGTTGAACGGTAGCAAAGCCGCGCGGCGCAACGAAAAAATGGCTGAACCAGTTCAGCGGGTGATAGTACTCGGAACTCGCACCGTAACTTGTCCCCACGATGAAATCGTTGCGCAGCTCGGAACCGAATCCGCCGATGTCGTGAAAGGTAACGCGTGCGCCCAGACTGAAGCGGACGTCGGTGTAGTCGGATCCGTCGATGACGAAGAGCGGATTGACGGTGGGCGGGGCGTAAGGCTTCTCGTCGGCACGAATCAGCAGCCCTTCCCGGCCGTCGCGATGCGTGAGCTGGAAGCCGGCGCGCGTGAAGCGCCCAAGGCCGGTGACTTCAGTGAGGTCGGAGTCGATGCGTTTGAAATCGACGGGCTTGCCGACGTTGTCCGCAAGACTGTCCTGGATGCCTTCCGCGATCACAGGCGCAGTTCCGACAACTTCAACAAATTGCGGCACGGGCACGGGACGCTCGCGGGATTTGCGCGCGGCCAGGTAGTCGTCCCACTCTTGTTGACTGACCGACAGGCGCTTCAGCAGCGCAGCTTTCTCGTTCGCTCCCGCATAACCTAGCTCAATGAGTTTCGGCGATGCCTGGTAATCAATGGCGGTGTAGTTCTGCGTGTGAACGCGAATGAGGACATCGGCCTTCTTCATGCTCTCGAGTTCATTGGCAGAGATCACAACGCTGATGGAATGCTGCAGGACGGTGAAGGGCGAGAGGCTCTCTTTCGGATCGAGAGGTTCGGTCTCAAGATGGACCGCGATCACGATTTCGGCGCCCATCGCTTTGGCGACATCGACCGGTAGATTTTGGATTAGCCCACCATCGACATAGATATGTCCGTCTCGCCGCACAGGGCTGAACAGCGCAGGCAGCGACATCGTGGAACGCAGCGCTTCGGAAAGTGAGCCGCTGTCGAATACTTTTCCCTGTCCGGTGACCAGGTCAGTGGCAACGCAACGAAACGGTGTGGGCAGATCGTTGAAGCTCTTGAGATCGGAATATGGGAGCGCGACACGATCAAGAATGAGACCTACCTGTTGCCCGGAGTTGAAACCTGCAGGAAAGTTGATGCCCCCCTTAAGTCCGAACTCAAGGTCGTTCGGATAGTCGCGCTGATCTTCCTTGCGCCGAAACGAGCGTGCCCGGTACGGCAGCTCGTTGCGCAGCGAGCGGTTCCAGTTGATGTTCTTGATGAAGTCTTCGATCTCCGAAGCAGACATACCCGTCGCATAGAAGCCGCCCACGAGGCCTCCCATGCTTGTACCGGCGACGTAATCGACGGGAATACGGTTCTCAGCGAACCACCGGAAGACACCTGCGTGCGCGAGGCCGAGTGCTCCGCCGCCCTCAAGAACCAGGCCAATCGTCGGACGTCCGTTAGGGTGCGGCGGTGCAGACGTTGGTTCGGCCGGCGGCGCTTCCTGCGCAAATAGCGCGCTTGCGCACCCCAGAACCCACAAAACGCGGAGAAAAAGGCGTTGCATGGTCATAAATTCTCCGGAGATGAAAAAATTATATTGGCGGGAGAAAGACTTGAGAATTCAAGGGGAGCCGAACTAGCTAAGTCGGCTCCCCTTGCTCGAAAGATGGCGCGTCGCGGAATAAGGCTAAGGCCTCGATTTGCGCTCTTATTTCGATTTCGCTTCTTTTGGTTTGTCTTCGACGTGGTGCGGGGTTTCTTTCTGCAAAATAGCGAGCAGACGCTGGGCAGCCGCGGGCGCCGGTACTTTTGCTTGACGAACAATTTCTTTGGCGCTGATATCGCGGCCGTAGAGAGCCTTATTGCCGCCATCATCAGAACGGAGCGTTGAACCGGCGAGCGAGATGCCCGCGAACAGTCCCTTCGCGCGGGAATAGGAGAGAATCTCAGCCTTCAAAACAACGTCGGTTTCCGCGGACGCAGTGCGGCCTACTGGACCAGCGGCGGCAGAGGCATCGGCACCGATCTTGACCTTGCTCGACATCACGGAGTTCGCGCCACTCTCATTCATGATTAGAAGGACAAAGTCGGTCGCTTGCGCGCCGATCTGCAACCCAAAACTTCCACCTTCAAGCGCGAACATCGCCGGAGCGCTCCAGCGGCCGTTGAATTCCCTGCCGGAACGGCAAGTAATAACGCCACGTCCGTAACTCCCGCCGACGATAAATGCGGCTTTTTTCACCGACGGGTATACGACAACGCAGACTGATTTATTGAGGAGATCCTTCGGAATGCCTTCGGGCATGCCGAGGATTTCTTTCAGGACAACAGCGGAGTCATTCAGACGGTGGTCTTCTTTGGCTTCTTTCTTTTCTTCATCGGCAGCAAGGGTGGAGATGACGAAAGACAAGATGAGCAAGGCAGTACACAACGTACGTTTCATAAACTCTCCAAGCGGCCATCGAGTACATCTCCACGCGCCGCGAAATTAGTTGTAATGGAGGCCCGAGATGCACGAAGCATCTTATTGCGTGCAAGTGGACAATCACAACTGGGCGCGACACGCTCGACGGTGCCCCAGGTTCGCGGCCGTTTTGTGGACGCTAACCTGGGATACCTTAGAAACTGAAGCTGGCTTGCAGTTCGAGCTTGCGGTTCGCCGCCTGGCTCGAAAATGGTCCCCCCGCGATCGCGATGGACTGTCCGAAAAACGGCGAGGTCAACGTACCGATCGGCGATGCCAGATTCACGCGGTTGAGAACGTTGCGCGCGTTCACGCTGAACGTCAGGTTGTAGCGGCGATTGGTACCACCCGGGCCAAAGATCGCGCCCATGCCTCCGGGGCCTCGACCGTAGCCTCCGCCACCGCCGCCGGGTCCTCCGCCATGATCATGACCACCGCCCCCCGGAGGCCCCCCTTGACCTTGCAGGTTGCCCTTCCCGCCGGTCTCGCGGCCGAAGCCGAACGTCTTGCTGAGCCGGACGTTCAAAGTGAACTGTGTTGGTCCCGTAAGGTAATTCATCGGAATGCGAGGATCGTTCGGACTGGGCGCGGAGTTATAAAAGCAAGAGTTCAGCGGCTGCGAGCACGCGCCGGAGAATGATGGACGATCGTTGGTGATCGAATCGCCATTCAGGTCGTATCCCAGTGTGACGTTGTAGGGCGCGCCGGACGATGCCAGCATGAACGGGCTTACGCGAAATCCGTAGGGCGCGGAGATTGAACCACCGAAAAAGAGTCGATGGTGAATGTCGTAACCAGCACGACCAAAATCGGCGTCGAGGTTGTATTGATCGGACGGGAAAGCGCCCCCCGGGCTCGATGTGCTCACGCCGCCTGTATTGCTGTGCACGTTGTTGAATGTATAAAAGCCGAAAAGCGTCACGCGCCCGGTGCGAACGGTCGCGTTCACAATCAACTGGTTCTGGCGGAAGATTCCTTCGGTTGCGTACTGATAAATGTTATCCAGAGTGCCAAAGGGGCGAACCGCTGGGTCATGAGGGTCAGTGCTCGGCGGAATCGGCGCGTTGATGTTTCGCGTGAGCAACTGATCGAACCCACGCGAGTTCAAGTACGAGATCGTGATCGTAGCGGCTTTCGTGACCTGACGCTCCAGGCTAAGCGCGCTCTGCAGGATGTACGGCGAGCGTAGCCGTGGATCGATCTGGTACGTCGTCGGTGAGGAACTCTGAAGTTCGCTCAGTGAGGGCGGCGTCGGGTAGTTGAATGCGAAAGGGCAAGTCTGCCCTGTGGGACAATTTACGATGTATTGAATCTGGTTCTGTCCGTCGAGACGTTCGGCCTGCACGACGTTCGTGTCGGAGAACCGCTCATAGAACATTCCAAAACCGCCGCGTAAAACGGTCTTCGCGGCTTTTTTCTGACCGCCGTCAATGCCCCACGCAAACGAGACCCGCGGCGCCCAGTCTCCGTGGTCGTGAATCTGATTCTGTGTTTCAAAACGCAGGCCGAGGCTGACTGTGAGATTCGGGAGCCAACGCCAGTCGTCCTGCACGTAGAGTCCGGCATCGACGACGTTCGCGCGAACGGTTGGGATCGTCGGTATGCTGCTTCCGGGCACCGAGTTGACCGAATACTGAAAAGGCTGGCTGTTTTGAAAAGTGGTCTGATCCTGGAATAACCATGAGCCGTTAACCAGGGTTGCGTCGGCATTTTGATCATGAATCGCCCGGAGGCGTCCACCAAACTTGAGGAAGTGGTTCCCAAGGCTCATCGAGGTGTAGTTCTGCAATTCATAGTGATTCTGGATTTCGGCGCTCGTGCCTCCGCTACTGCCGCCGCCGATAAACGCTCCCTGAACGGTAACTCGGGCCGACGTGTCTTGCGGTACCTGTTGCGTGTTGTCGCGCAAATATTGGAAGCGCGTTTCGTTGATAACTTTGCTGGATAGAACCTGGGTGTCGCTGATCTGAATCGTGTGTTCGGTCTCGCGCTCGTTGTATGCCTGTGTTGGCAGCGTCAGCTGGCCTAGCCCACCGTTATCGTTGGTATCGCGAAAGAATTGATAGCGCGCCGTCAGAGTATTGTTTTTTGAAATCGCATAGTCGAATCGTGGAGCCAGATTCGTGCGGGTGTGCGGGTTCGGCACCGTGGTTGATGTCAAATTGGTTGAGTCACAGGAAGTAGAAGTGGGAGGGCAGAACGTGAGCACCGACAGCTCGTCGATGTTGCGCCGCTGCCCGTCGAAAAAGAACGACGCCTTCTTGCCGATCGGTCCTCCGATATTTCCCATGAAAAGCAGCGAATGATAAGGCGGCTCCTGTCCCTGCAGGAAAGGGTTGGGAGAATTGAAGGAGGAGTCATTCCCCATGACCGAGACCCCACCGTGGAACTTGTCGCTGCCGGGCTTGGTGAAGATCTCGATGCGGCCGTAGCCCAACTTGTCGTATTCGGCGGAGAACGGATTCTGGTTGATACGAATTTCGCGGATCGAAGATTTCGGCGGCAACTGTCCTGCTGTGAAACCGTCGATGTACATCTGACCGCCGTTCGGCCCCGCAGATGGGCCCGCTAGCGCTTCCAGATCGGTTTGCAGTTCATCGGGATCATCGGGCAACGCATCAAGGTCCTGGCCCCTCAGGATGATCGCGCCCGCGTTCGCCGAGGGATCGGTCGAAACCGTGGTCCCTTGATCCTCGACGTTGATCTTTTCCTTTTCTACCTCGATGGCGAGCGTGATGTTTGCCGTCTGGGATTGTCCGGCGGTGATGACGATTCCGTCCTGCGTATAGGCAGCGAAGCCTGGAGCATTTGCTGTGACCGTGTAGGTACCGGGCGCGATGTTGTTGATTTCGTATCCGCCAGTGCGATTGGTAGTGGCTGAGCGAGTCTGTCCGTCGGGAGTCACGACGACCACGTTGGCATTCGTAACAGCGGCGCCCGATGGATCGGTGACGGTCCCATGCAGGGTGCCGGCGCTGGTCTGCGCCATTGCCGCCGAGACCAGCAGCAGCAGCGTCAAGATAAGCGAAACCAGCTTGAGACGAGTGGCACCCAACAGCTTCATTCTTGCTCCTGCAAATTCCTTTTCCTTAGACGCAGCTTTCTCGAGTTCGAGCGGCGAAATCGAGCTATTTCCTGGCGCAGACTACGGGTTGGCGGCGGCTTCAGCCGAGGAGGAACTTAAGCTCCAAGGAGAAAGCATCATCGCCTGCGTCGCGCTCGGTGAAGCGGTGAGAAAAGCCTCGACCCCGGCGAGCATCGTGATGGCTCTCGGTTCTTCCGTGCCATTGCCTTGCGTGCTCACGATCATCACGGCGTCGCCCTTTTGCAGATCACCCAGCTTCGCGGCGGGCATGCGCGCGAGGATCTGCTGGATGTCCGGCGGCCCTCCCGGGCGCCCACCCATTCCACCGGGGCCACCCGGTCCACTTTGTCCACCGGGCCCTTGTCCTCCGGCAACTTGTCCGCTGCCCAGCCTTCCGCCGTTGCCTTGATTAGGTACGGCGGAGTTCCCACCCCCGCCCCCGGCAGCCATTCCAGCACCGGGAATCTCTCCGGCCGCCGCTGCTTTCAATCGCATGGCAATGCGTTGCGCGAACTCTGGCGGAAGCTTACGAAGCTGTGTGTCGCCCGTGACCTTCACGACGACAGACTGCTTGCTGATGAGATCTCTCAGGGTCAGAGTATTCGCAGCTGTATCGACGGTCGTGATTGTGCCCGAGAGATTCCGGAAAGTTCCGGAGACGACTTCATCGGCCGCGATCTCGGTTCCGTCAGCATTCTTTGTCCCGCGCGCCCGCAGTTGATCGCCCGGCTTGATCTGATCGAGGGGCGCAATCTTCGCGTCGTCGAATTTCACGGAATTCGCGGCATAGCGGCGCAGGATCGTAGACTTCGTCGTGTGCACGGCGATTGACTGGGTTCCTGCGAACGACGTCTGCGAAATTGTGATCGTGCCGCTCACGGCAACAACAGCGGTGACCAAGCCACCGACGCCACGCTTCTGCCAGTCCTCGCGGTCTTTGTCCTGCTTTGCTGAGACGTCCGCTTGCTTCATCGCGATAACGGCGGCGGCAGTCAGGGTGTGCGGCT
>Ga0126381_100003608_pt1 | contig 16783 bp, 16 predicted proteins | sample PanSoiMetPlot_28_FD_96465 | JGI IMG/M metagenome (GOLD analysis project Ga0126381, IMG submission 96465) | Tropical forest soil microbial communities from Panama - MetaG Plot_28 | ecosystem: Environmental > Terrestrial > Soil > Tropical forest > Bulk soil | place: Panama | collected 2016-02-17 | reverse complement strand
CGGGGCTCTATCACCTCTACGTCGCGGGCCTGCTGCCCAAGGGCTTCCGGATCATCGGCTCGTCCCCCGCCCAGTTCGCGATGACCGACGAGCAGTTCCGCGTGCACGCCAAGGACGCGGTGCAGGAGTTCTGCAACTGCAAGCCGGACGCCAGCTGGCCCGAGTTCGAGAGCCGGCTCTCGTTCGGCATCGCGGAGCCAGGCAACTACTCCGACCTGGTGACCGCTATCCAGCGCGCGGAGAAAGCCGTGCTAGCTGAGAAGGGCGGGGGTTCCCCGAAGCGGCTCTTCCATCTGGCGATACCGCCGGCCGCGTTCACCTCGATGGTGCAGATGCTGGGCGAGGCCGGGCTGGCCGAGGGCGCGCACGTGATCATCGAGAAGCCGTTCGGCACCGACCTGGCCTCGGCGAGGGCGCTGAACGAGGCCGTGCACGCGGTGTTCGACGAATCGCAGGTGTTCCGCATCGACCACTTCCTCGGCAAGGAATCGGTCGACAACATCCTCGCGTTCCGCTTCGCGAACGGCCTGTTCGAGCCGGTATGGAATCGCTCGCACATCAGGTACGTGCAGATCGACGTGCCGGAAACGCTCTCGATCGAAGGGCGGGCGGCGTTCTACGACGCCACCGGCGCGTACCGGGACATGGTCGTCACGCACTTGTTCCAGGTGCTGGCGTTCGCGGCCATGGAGCCGCCGGTGTCGCTGAACGCCAAGCACCTGCGGGACGAGAAGGAAAAGGTCTTCGAGGCGCTGCGGCCGCTCGACACCCGGCACGTGGTCCGCGGCCAGTACGAGGGGTACCGCGACGAGCCGGGCGTCGCGAAAGACTCCGACACCGAGACCATGGTCGCGGTGCGGGTCGAGGTGGAGAACTGGCGCTGGCACGGCGTGCCGTTCTACCTGCGCTCAGGTAAGTGCCTGGCCGCCTCCCGGCAGATGGTGACGCTCGGCTTCCACGAGCCGCCGCTGCGGATGTTCCCCGCGCACAGGAAGGACAACCCGGCCGGCCGGCTGAACGAGATCGTCATCGACTTCGCCGATCCGGGTTCGATCAGCACCGAGTTCCTGGCCAAGATCCCCGGACCGGAACTGGCGCTGGGGCACTCCACGATGGTGTTCAGGTACGAGGATTCCTTCGCCATCGCGAACGCGCTGGAGGGATACGAGCGGCTCATCCTGCTCGCCATGGTCGGCGACCAGTCCCTGTTCACCCGGTCGGACGGCGTCGAGCGGGTGTGGGAGATCTCCCAGCCCCTGCTGGACAACCCGCCCCCGGTCCAGTCCTACCCGCGCGGCTCATGGGGCCCGTCCTCGATCGAAAAGCTGATCGCCCCCTACCGCTGGCACCTCCCCGAACGCACAAAGTAGCCGGCCGGCGGCGGCTGCCGACCGTCACGTTGCCGTCCGACTCCCACGTTGCCGCCCAAGTGGGATGCTATTGGCTCGTTCCATGCGCGTCCCGGATGCGCATTTCCCGGCGTTGGCATGTCCGGCCCTTCCGGCCCCACGGCCGGCGGGTGCATAAGCCGCGAACCGGGCGCCGGCCTGGGCGCCGCGATGATTGTGGATCGAAAGGCTCGGAAATCCGAGCCTTTCGATCCACAATCATTCCCGGCCGCTGGCGGGGTGCCTGTGAGGCCGTGGTCGACGTCAGGCAATTCGCCTACAGGATCCAAGTGGTTGTGAATTGCCGGTATTTGTCGCGATCGGCTGAACCGCTTCGACGGCAAGGTGGCGGAACGACGGCAAAGTGAGTCGTCGGCAGGGGCGGAAGGAAGGCCCTTGGTGTCTTGGCGGGGGTCAGAGGGTGCGGGTGTCTTGGCGGATGGTTAGGCGGCCTTTGCTCATGACGCCGATGCGCTGGGCGCGGCGGACCACTGAGCTGTCGTGGCTGACCAGGATCAGGGTCAGGCCGCGCTCGCGCCACAGGCTCTCGATCAGCCCGATGATCTCGTCCCTGGTGTCCTCGTCGAGGTTGCCGGTGGGTTCGTCGGCGAGGAGCACCTTGGGGTCCTTGACCAGGGCGCGGGCTATCGCGACGCGCTGCTGCTGGCCCCCGGACAGCTCAGAGGGGAGGTGCTGGGCGCGGTCAGCCAGGCCCACGCTCTCGAGTGCCGCAAGGACGCGCTGACGTCGTTCTGATAGATGGATCTTGAGCGGGATGAGGGCAGCTTCCACGTTTTCCTGCGCGGACAGCGTGGGGATCAGATTGAACGTCTGGAAGATGAAGCCGAATGATCCAGCCCGCACCTCGCGGGCAAAAGGATCGGTGCCGGCGAACTGGATGTCGCCGTGCGTGGGGTGGTCCAGGCCGCCGAGCAGCTGGAGCAGTGTGGTTTTGCCGTGGCCGGTCTTGCCCTGGATGGCCAGCCACTCGCCTTCACGGATGTCCAGGTCGAGATTGCGGACCGCGGGTATCTCGCGGTTGCCTTTACGGTAGATCTTGCTGACACCGGAAAGCCGGTAGATCGTGTTGTCCATTTAGGCCACCTTGGTCAGAGCCGCCGCGGGACGCAGACGGGCCGCGCGCCAGCCGCCGAACGAGCCGGCCAGCAGGCCGCCGGCGATGGCGAGCAGCACGGCGAGCAGGATCGCGGCGACCGTCACCGACGCGGACATCGGCACGGACACCGTGGCGTGCGCGTTCGCCGCGGAGTTGAACTGCTGCTGGACCGGGCCGGGTCCGCCGACCGAGGTCGCGAAGCCGCCGTCACGAGGGCCGCTCGCGCTCGGTACCGTGGCGGACAGCTTGGGCGCGATCTTGTTGATGATCGCCACGCCGGCGAAGCCGAGGCCGATGCCGGCCAGGCCGCCGCAGATGCCGGTGCCCACGGATTCGCCGAGCACCTGGCTGACGATCCGGCTGCTGCGCCAGCCGAGCGCCTTCAGCGTGCCGAACTCGGGGATGCGCCGGGTCACCGCGGCGATGGTCAGCAGGCTGGCCACGGCGAACGCGGCGATCAGCACCAAGATCGCGAGCCACTTGCCGAGCTCGTTGGCCAGCTTGGCCGTGCTGGCCAGGGAGCCGGTGACCTGATTGGCCAGGTCGGCCGAGCTGGTGACGGTCGCGCCGGGGATGAGCTCGGAGATTTCGTGCTGGACTTCGGCGATGTCGGCGGCGCTGGCCGCGGTCACGTAGATGGTGTCCACGTCGCTGGTCAGGGCCTTGTTGGTAGCCGGGTCGATGGACAGGGCCTGTGCGACCTTGAGCGGTACGTAGATGTTCGGCGGGCTGGCCGCTTCTGGCTGGGTCAAGATGCCGACGATGGTGAATTTCTGATTGGCCAGCGTGACGGTGTCGCCGAGCTTGAGGCTGTGCGACGCGGCGTAGTTCGAGTCGACCAGCGCGGCGTACTTGTCGGCGCTGCTGAGCGCGCGGCCCTTGGCCAGGGCCGCGTTGCTGAGCGGGCCGGCGTTCTGGTGCGCGGGGTCCACGCCGTCGACGCTGACGTTCGAAGGCTGCGGCAGAGGTCCGTTGTTCGAGGTCGGGATCACGATGCGGTTGTCGGTCAAGAGCAGGTTGCCGACCGCGTTCTTGACGTCGTGCAGGCGGGCGATCTTGGCGGCCTCATCGGCGCCGAGCACGCCGTAGTTGGCGGCGGCGAGGGTGTCGATGACGTCACCGCCCTTGAGCGCCTTGCATGTGCCGTTCGTGCAGATCTGGCCGGACGGGCCGGACGAGCCGGGACCGTTGCTGATCCGGAAATTCTGGCCGGTGCCCGGATTTTTCGCGACTTGCGGCTTCACGGTCACGGTGAGGTCGGTGCCGATGCCGTACAGGTCGGCGAGCACCTTGGATTGTGCTTGTTTCACGCCGCTGGAGGCGCCCATGACGGTGATGACCAAGCCGATGCCGAGCGCCAGGCCCAGGCCGATGAAGATGGCCTGGCGCATTCTCCTGCGCAGTTCGCGCCTTAGGTAAGTGAGGAAGAACATGCTGCCCAGATCTACGCCGGGCCGCGTTGCAGCGAGGTTACAGCGGTGACCCCGCGCGGGTTTGTCATGCGGGCGTGTAACTGGGGTGAAACCCGGGCCCGGGCAAGGTGATGTCCGCGACACCGAAGACGGACAGATTCGGAGATGAGCAGGCATGGACGGCCCGGAGGAGTGGCACGTAGCACCAGGAGACGAGCGGTTCGACGAGCCGGACGAGGATCCGTGGGCGGACAGCGAGCCCGCGGCCGGCGGCGCCGGCAGTCCCGGCGGCGCCGGCAGTGCCGACGGCGCCGGGGGCGCCGGGGGCGGGACGTTCCGCGGTCATGTGATCGGCGGGAACTCGCTGTGGGTGACGCTGGCGGTGGCGGTGGTGGCGGCAGCGGCGGGGGTCGCGATAGCGCTGGCCCTCCTGCGCTGGCCGGTGACCACGGCGGGGGCTTCGCCCGCGGCGGCCTCGTCCTCGACCGGCCCGGGAGGCAACGCGAACGGCGGCAGCCGCGGGGGCCTGCCGACGCCCTCGCCGGTGACCGGGAACGGGAACGGGACGCTGGAGGCACAGGTGGTCGGGGCGGTGACGGCGGTGAGCACCACCTCGATCACGATCGGCGGCAGCGGGCCGTCGGTCACCGCCGCGATCACCGGCTCGACGAAGTTCGGCGGACGCGTGCGGAGCGCGGGCAGCATCAAGGTAGGCGACCAGGTGTACGCGGTCCTGACCGGGACACCCAGCAAGCTGACCGCCGCCTCGATCCAGGATCCCGCCAGCAACCCGGGGCCGGCTAGCTCGTAGACCCGAAGTCCGCCCGAAACCAGCCCGAGGTCAGCTCACCAGCCAGGCGAGCGCGAGGGGCAGCTGCTGGTGCCACCAGAACGGGTCGTGGCCGCCGGCCCACTCCTCGTGGCGGTAGGGCAGTCCGGCGCGGTGCAGCCGCTGGGCCCACTCGGTGACCGAACCGCGGAACGCAGTCTCGAGCCTCCCGGCCGCGAGGTAATGCGGGATGCGGGCGTCCCTGGCCTTGCTGGTGAGCTGGCGCGGGATGACGCCGGCGCTGAACGCGGCCACCCCGGTGAAGACGTCCGGACGGCGCTGACCCGCGCCGATCGCCCATGCGCCGCCGTTGGAGTATCCGGCGCTGATCCACCGCCCGTCCGCGCCGAACCGGCCGGGCCCGCTCTTCGTCGGTGACCGATGGATCCCCGTGCGCGAACTCCTCGCCTTCTTGGACATAGGTCCAGATCGCGAGCCGGTCCGCGGCAGGACTGCGGCGCATACGCCGTACTGTAGCGAGGTCAGCCGTCCAGATCCTGGCCGGCCTTGGCCAGGTGGTCAAGCGCGAGCTGGTGCGCGCGGTCGCGCGCCTGCTCGGCCGGGACCTCCACGTCCGGGGTCACGCCGGTCCCTTCCCAGTTCGTGCCGGTCACCGGGTTGACGGCGCTGGCCACCGAGATGGTCGCCTCCAGGTGAGGGTGCACGCGGAAACCTTCGCGGGCGTGCGCTCCCCCCTTGGTGCGCTCGCCGACGATCGTGGCCCGCTTCAGCTGCTGGAGGTCATAGGCGAGCGCCTCCGCACCGGAAAAGCTGGCCGAGCTAGTCAGAACGTACGCCGGCTTGACGGGCCCGAACCGCCGCCCGGGCACGAACGGCGTCGTCCAGGATTGCCTGACCCGGTCGCCCTTGCGTTCGTACAGCCCGGTGAGCTCGGCCGGCTCGGGCCCGAGCAGGTAGCTGCACACCAGCGCGACCGCGGCCGGTTCCCCGCCCCGGCAGTGCCGCACGTCGATGAGCAGGGCCTGGGCCGGTGCGAGCAGGGTCATCGCCGCCGCGATCGCTTCGCCGCAGATCGTCGCGGGGAACAGCACCGGCTGGATGTCCAGGTAGCCCACGTTCCCTGGCAGGTGCTCGACCCGGGCGATGCCGTAGCAGGTCTGGGCGGCCCACTGCTCCATCGCCGCGTACTCGGCGCTGTCGTCGTCTGGCTTTGATTCCGGCAGCGGGTCGGCGTGGTAGAGCAGCCGCAGGTGCTTGTCCCCGTTCACCGACTGCAGGTCGGCGGTCACGGCCTGGGCCAGCGACTGTTCACCGGCCGGGTAGCGTCCCTGGGCCAGCGACGCCGTCAGGTTGCGCGAGATCGCCGCCGCGGCCTCGGGGTCGACGTAGTGCTCGGCCAGCAGCGAGACGACGTCGTTGACCACGCGGGTGACTTCGTGCTGATCCACGCCGACGATCAAACCACGGGCTTGACGAAGCGTCAATATTTCTTAACACTTAGCCGGGTGACCGACGAGCCGTTCCGTATCGTCACCCCAGACCAGCACAAGGCCCTCGCTCACCCGTTGCGGCAGCGGCTGCTGTTCGCACTCGGCGAGCCCGCCACCATCAGCCAGCTCGCCGCGGCGCTGCGCAGCAACAAGGGCAACATCGCCTATCACCTGGGCGTCCTGCGTGAGGCCGGCCTGGTCACGGCGGCGCAAGCCCGCCGGGTCCGTGGCGGGACCGAGCAGTACTACCAGCGCGTGGCGCGCGTCTTCGAGCTCGATGACCAGGCCGACCTGCCCATCGCCTTCCGTGCCATCGCCGACGAGATCATCGTGGCGGAACCAGATCCCTTCCTCCTGCTCCGCCACATCAGGCTCACGCCCGCGCAAGCCAGCCAGATCACCGCCACGCTGGCGGCACTCGGGCACCAGGCCGAAGACGCCGACCCCGCCCAGCCGCGCTACGGGATGCTGCTCGGCCTGTACCGCCAGCGTGCCGATTGCGCAACCGGCACGCTCTAGCGGGATCGGCTGCGTAATTGACACGCTGGGCGGGCTGGGGGTGGGGCTGGGGCTGGGGCTCGGGTTCGGTGGCGCCAGCAGATGAGTATGGTGACGACGGCGATGGGGATCGCGCCGAGCAGCATGGGCGCGCGGATTCCGGCGACGGCGGCTAGCGCTCCGCCCGCGATCGCGCCTACTGCCTCGGCGCCGCGGGTGACGGTGAGGTACCAGCTCGTGACCCGGCCCAGGAGCGCATCAGGCACCTCGCGCTGCCGCACGGTGACCGCCGCCAGGTTGGCCAGGGCGAACGCGGCGCTGCTGGCGAACAGGAGTGCCGCCGCGACGATCACGTTGCTTGACAGGCCCAGCCCCGCTTGGGTGGCGGCCATCGTCAGCCCGGCGGCCAGCAGGGACCGCCAGAGGCCGAGCCGCCGTGACACGGCCGCGCCGGCGCTGCTGGCGGCGATGCCGCCCAGCGCCCCGGCGGCGAGCAGCAGGCCGTAGACGCCCGGCTGCTGGTGCAGGACCCGGACGACGTACAGGACTAGCACCGCGAACCAGGCGGCGTCCATCGCACTGGTGACGCCCGCGATGATCGTGATGTCCCTGATGGCGGAGTGTCGCCACATCCACCGCAGGCCCTCGTTCAGCTCGTGCCTGAACCGGGCCGGCCGCGGCCGTTGGGATCGCGGCGCGAAGACTCCCGGCAGCGTCAGCATGAGCAGCACGGCGATCCCCAGCGCGCCCGAGTTCACCGCGAACGGCAGGACAGCGGCCAGGCCGAACAGCCAGCCGCCGACGGCCGGCCCGGCCAGCTCGTTGCCCACGATCTGCCCGGCGATGACGCGGCCGTTGGCCTTGTCCAGGTCGGCCGCGTCTACCAGCCTCGGTACGCACGTCACCGCGGCCGTGTCGCGCAGCGCGGATCCGACTCCGGCGGCGAACGCCGCGAGGTAAACCAGGAGCAGCCCGGCCCGATGGGCGAGCACCGCCCCGGCCAGCGCCGCGATGATCGCGGCTCGCGCGATGTCGACGCTCACCATCAGGCGGCGGCGGTCGAGCCGGTCGACGACCACGCCCAGGCCGCCGCCGAGCACCAGCCACGGCAGACCCTGCACCGCTGTCACCGCCGCCACCGCGGCGGGCGAGCCGGTCAGCTGGGCAGCGAGCAGGGGAAACGCCGCCAGCCTGACACCATCTCCGAAATCAGCGAGAAAACCGGACAGCCAGTAGCGCGGGAACGGCCCGCGGAGCCCGACGGGGAACGCGACCACTCCAGCATCATGCCGCGGCGGCCAGCCGCGTCACCGACGACCCCCCTGGTCATCCGCAATGACGTGCGCCTAGGCTCTGAACATGACTCAGCCCCCGGCGGATTCCGACCGCGGCAGCCTGCGCGCCTCGGACCAGGATCGAGAGCGTACCGCAGAGATACTGCGCGACGCGGCAGGCGATGGCCGGCTGAGCATGAGCGAGCTCGACGACCGGCTGGACGCGGTCTACGCGGCCAAGACCTACGCCGAACTCGAACCGATCGTCCGTGACCTGCCGCACCCGGGCCGGGTGCCGGGCGCGCCCGCGGTTGCGGCCAGTCCGCCCGGTGACACCGTCGACCGGTTCGGCGGCCAGCCGACGTCCAGCTCCGCCATCGCCATCATGGGCGGCTTCTCCCGCAAGGGCCAATGGGTGGTGCCGGCCGACTTCACCGCGGTCGCGATCATGGCCGGCGGCGAAATCGACCTGCGGGACGCGCGGTTCTCCCAGCAGTCCGTGAACATCCATGCGGTAACGATCATGGGCGGCATCGCGATCATCGTCCCTGACGATGCCGAGGTGCACGTCACCGGCATCGGGGTGATGGGAGCCTTCGAGCACGGGCCCACCGGTGCGGGAAGTCCGGGGGGACCCAAGATCCATATCAACGGGCTCGCGTTCTGGGGCGCTGTCGACATCAAGCGCAAGCCGCCAGCGGGTGCGGGCAATCAGCAGAAGCTTGACCGCGGCCAGCGCCAGGAGCTGGAGGACCGCTAGCCCGGCCCGGCTCGGCTTGGCGCCCGCGACGCTGCGGGCGCCAAGAACCGGACGAGCCGCTCAGAACGTGAACGTGAACGCCGAAGCGGAGGAGACCCCGCACGCCGAGACGAACAGGCTGTACGTCCCGTGCGGAAGGCTGGACGGAAGGGTGAAGTCGGTGCTCTCCACCTCGCCCGGGGTACTCGGCGCCATCGTGCTGAAGTTGGCGGAACGCGTGTAGAACACGTTGCCGGCTGAATCCTTCAGGTAGACGATCGGGAAACCCTGCGGGTCCTGGTAGTCGTCTTCTCCGGTCGTCACGAACCCCGTCAGCTGGGTGCCGGTGAGATAGAACGAGCCGTTGCTGTTCGCGGTGACCGAGGTGACGGTGGGCCGCCAGGAGCTCTGCGGGGAGCCGACCGGAGTGTAGATCCAGTCCCGGTTGCCCGCCGCGGCCAGCACCTGGCCGTTGGGCAGGTTAATGAAGTTCACCGCCTGACCGGAAGCGTCGGGCGGTTCGCTGATCGCGGTCATCGTGTTGCTGGACGGGTCGTATTCGACGACCGCGGGCCCGGACGCGGAGCCGCACGCGTTGGTGATCCAGCTGCACCTGATCGTGTCGAAGATGACCTTGCCGTTCGGTTCGGGGTCGGCGTAGGAGTCATCGACGTAGCTGCCTTGCGGCATGCCGGGACCCTGCGCCCAGGATCCTGCCGAGCTGGGGGTCGACCCTGGCGTGTACACGGACGAGCTGTTACCGCCCATGACCAGGATCTTGCCGTTGTACATCAGCGTTGTGGTGGCGGGGTCGATACTGCCGTTCTGGAATCCTGAGGGCGCGGTGGGCAGCTTGGTCCAGGTGGAGCCGCTCGGGTTGTAGCGGTACTGGCCGCCGGAGCCCATGGCGACGACAGAACCGTCGGGCAGCGTCACCCAGCCGTCCTCCCCCGCCGCCGATGGCCGGGAGCCCGCGGCGGTCCATGTGCCGGACGACGGGCTGAAGATCTGGGTCTGCGCGGCGGAGATGTCACTGGCCACGATGCTGCCGTTGGCCAGGGTTGCGCTGCCGGTGTCAAACAGGTTGCCGTACAGGCCCTGCTGGCCGAGCGACCAGGAATTGGTCACCGGGTTGTACAGCTGGACCGCGTCGTGGTCGCTCGTCGAGCTCCCGGACGGGAAGGCGTAGATGAACTCGCCGCCGGACTGGTAGAACCGCCCGTCGGGCAGGATGTGGTCCTCGGCCGCGCCCATGCCGTAAGGGCTCGAGGCCAGGGTCACCCAGGAGCCGTTGGCATAGTTGCCGTGCGAGTCGGGAACCAGCTTGACCCACTGGTTGAGCGCCGACCCGTTGGACAGGATGCTCCCGTCGGTCAGCAGGTAAAGGAAGGTGGCCGCGCCGCCGGTGAGCGGGTTGACCGGGGCGGCCACCCACGTGCCCTGACCAGGTGCGGGAGTGGGCGTCGGGGTCGGAGTCGGCGTGGGCGTGGGAGTTGGCGTCGGGGTGGGCGTGGGGCTCGGCGTCGGGGTCACGCCACCGGTGCAGGCGGTTCCGTTGAAGGACAGCTGGGCCGGTGCGCTGTTCGTGCCGGAGAAGGAGCCGTTGAAGCCGAAGCTCACGCTCGCGTTGGTGGCGACCGAGCCGTTGTAGGAGACGTTGGCGGCCGTGACGTTCTCCCCCGACTCGGTGTCCGTGGCGTTCCAGATCTGGGTGACCTGCTGGTTGCCGGGGAACATCCAGCTCGCCGTCCACGCGGTCACCGGGGAGCCGAGGTTGGTGATGGAGACGCTGGCGCTGAAGCCTCCTGACCACTGTGAGGAAATCGTGTACGAGGCCTGGCAGCCGGTGGCTGCTCCGGCCGATACCGACGCCGCCACCAGCGCACCCGCGGTGAGCACCACGGTGGTGGCCGCGGCCACGACGGCGCCGGCGGGCGTGCGTATTCGCCTGCGGACTCGTCCGCGCAGCGAGGGAAAGATGCGGGCCATGACGGGACCTCATTAGTCATTAGTCGGGTTGGCCGACAGATCGTCGGCGCGGGCTTGTTAGCGCTAACATCGGGGAGCCCGCGCAGCCGCGTCAACCGCCTCGCGCGTCGTCTCGCCGCGTTGGGCGAGCACCGACCTCACCGGTCACGGATGACCTGGGAAAACCTTTTCATCAACGTTGCGACGCCGCGATGAAAGATTCACCTGGTGCGTCGCGAATCCGGGCCAGGGCTGCTGTACACCGCGACCTGATGGCGCAGGCGAGTCGCGAACGACCGGGCACGCTCCGCTTCTTCCCTCAGCCGTCCGGCGCATTCCGGCCGGAAGTCAGCCAGGCGATCGAAAGTACTGGCAATCCGGTCCTCCGTCACCGCGACGGCCGCCGCCGCCGCGGCCAGCCGCTCGCGGAGGGCGACAGCCGAATAGACGCTCTCGACCCGGATCTGGTCCGTCACCTCAGCCTCCTTGCTGTCTGCGCACGCACGTCGGCGCACTGCTCTCCGACTCCCCGGTTCCTTGCGTACTATGCCGGAAAGTTGCCAGGCAAGGTAACTTTTGATGATGGATCCGCCGCTGGACGGCTGGCCTCAAGCCTTCCCTGGCCTTACCGCGAACGGTGCGGGCCGGAAACTCCGCAAGCTGCTCGAAGCGGCGGAGGCCGCGCACCGCAAATCCGCGGCTGGGCTGCGAAGCTGCGGCAATGAGCGCATGGCCCGCAGGGCGGAGTTCTTCGCCGACTGGGCTCAGTTCGGCCTCGATGAGCCGGCGGCTGCCCGGCGCCTGTACGCGGCGGCAAGGGGCCTGCGCGACGTGGCCCGGCCCGGGCTGCCGCTCAGGGTCCTTTTCTGCGCGTTCACGATTCTCGGCGCGGACCGCGGCAACGTCCAGATCCTCGACCCGGCCACAGGGACGCTGAAGATCGCGGCTCAGCAGGGCTTCGACGCCGATTTCCTCGATTACTTCGCAGAGGTCAGAGATGAAGCGTCGGCATGCGGCAGGGCGGCGAGGACGCGAATCCAGACGGTCATCGTCGACACTGACGCCGATCGCGCGTTCGCCCCCCACCGGGAGATCGCGGCCGCTTCCGGGTTCCGCGCGGTCCACTCGACACCGCTCACTGACCAGAGCGGCCGTCTTATCGGGGTTGTCTCTGCTCACTACCCGCGCCCGTACAGCCCTTCCGAGGGCGACCTGCGGCTGATGCGACGATACGGGGTCCTGGCCGGCGAGACCATCGCGGCGGCAGGCCTCGGGGATGCTTGATCACTGCCGGCGATCAGGGACCCGCGGCGGCTGATGATCTCGGTGCAGGAACTGGACTGACCCCGCGGTTCGCGAACCGCTACGCTTGCGGTGTGTTCAGATGCCCGTCCGTCGTCGTCCGAAGATGACCACCGGAGACAGGCTCGCCCCAGCCGAGCCGTTCGGCATCGTGGCCATCGCCGCCTCCGCGGGCGGCATCACCGCGCTGGGTCGTGTGCTTGGTGGCCTGCCCGCGGGGTTTCCTGTTCCCGTGGTCGTCGTCCAGCACCTGGATCCGCGTCATCAGACGATCATCGCGGAGGTGCTCGGGCGGCGAGCGAAGCTGCCGGTGCGCCTAGCCAAAGAGGGCGAACGGGCCGAGCCAGGCATAATATACGTCGCCCCGCCAAACCATCATCTTCTCGTCGGAGCAGAGGGGACGCTGACGCTGTCGAGTAGCGAGCTTGTTCATTTCGTGCGCCCCTCGGCCGACTTGCTCTTCGAGTCGGTGGCTGGCAGCTACGGCCCACGGGCGATCGCGTGCGTGCTGACCGGCTCGGGTATTGACGGAGCCATGGGGGTGTCCGCGGTCAAGACCAGGGGCGGGACGGTGATCGCCGAGGACCCGGATCTCGCCGAGTTCAGGGGAATGCCGGATGCGGCCGTCTCATCGGGCGCGGTCGACTTCGTCTTGCCGCTCGACGAGATCGCCGCCGTGATCCGCGGGCTTGTGGAGGCGAGCAGCGAGTGAGCGAGCCGCCGGCTGGCACCGAACCCGACCCAGCGCTTGAGGAGCTGCTGATCTTCATCCGCGATTCCCGCGGCTTCGACTTCACGGGGTACAAGCGATCATCGCTTACCCGGCGTATCCGCAAACGCATGCACGAAACCGGCCTCACAGATTATGTCGACTACCGGGACCTGCTGGAAAGCAACGCCGAGGAATTCGGGCATCTGTTCAACACCATCCTGATCAACGTGACCAGTTTCTTCCGCGACACCGAGGCGTGGACCTATCTGCAGCGCGAGGTCATACCGGAGCTGATAGCGACCTCAAACCCGGCCGAGGAGATCCGGATCTGGAGCGCGGGCTGCGCCAGCGGAGAAGAAGCGTACTCGCTGGCGATCGTGTTCGCGGAAGCGCTCGGCATCGAGGAATGCGCGCGGCGGGTGAAAATCTACGGCACCGACGTCGATGAGGAGGCGCTGCACGACGCTCGAGCAGGCGTCTACTCCGCTCGCGCGCTCGAACCGCTGCCCGCGGAGCTCAGGGACAGGTATTTCGAGCGCAGCGGGGCCCATTTCGCATTCCGGCCCGACTTGCGGCGCCGGGTGATTTTCGGACGGCACGACATCACCAGGGACGCTCCGATCTCGCGCCTGGACCTGCTGGCTTGCCGCAACACGCTGATGTACTTCAATGTGGAAACCCAGTCGCAGGTCATCGACCGGTTCCACTTCGCGCTGCGGGAGAGCGCCCACCTGTTCCTCGGCAAGGCGGAGATGCTGCTCTCTGACGGCGAACGGTTCGAGGTCGTGAGCATGCGGCAGCGGATCTTCCGGCGCCGGCCGGGCATGTCTGTGCCTAGGTACCATTCGGTGCCGATGAAGATCGACATCGCATCTGGCACAGAGATACGTGACGTAAGTAGAAAGCGGCAGTTGCGCGATCTGGCCCTCGAAACAGCGCCATACGCGATGCTGGGCATCGATACCCATGGCACTACTGTCCTGGTGAACCACCAGATGCGGGCGATGTTCGGGATGAGCTCCCGCGACCTGGGGCGCCCCTTCCGCGATCTGGAGATCTCATACCGGCCGGTGGAGCTGCGGTCCCTCATCGAGCAGGCCTACGGCGAACACAGGCCCGTGCGGGTAAACGCGATCGAGCGGACGGTCAGCCAGGACGAAATCCAGTACCTGGACATCTTTATCCAGCCGTTGTGGGACAGCGACGGTACCGGAGCCGGGGTCCTGGTTCTGTTCACCGATACCACCATGACCACGCGGCTGCAGCTCGAGGTCAAGCGGAACCGGGAGGAGCTGGACGCCGCCTACGAGGAACTCCAGTCGACCAACGAGGAGCTGGAAACCACCAACGAGGAACTCCAGTCCAGCATCGAGGAACTCGAGACCACCAACGAGGAACTCCAGTCGACCAACGAGGAACTCGAGACCACCAACGAGGAACTCCAGTCGGGTAACGAGGAACTCGAGACGATGAACGAGGAGATGCGGATTCGCACCTCCGAACTCGACGAGGCACGAAGCTTTCTCGAGGGAGTGCTGTCCAGTGTCGCCGCGGGCGTCGTGGTGCTGGACGGCGGGCTGCTGGTCCGTAGCTGGAACCGGGGTGCCCAGGAACTGTGGGGGCTGCGCGGTGACGAAGTACGCAACCAGCCCTTCTTCGCCCTCGACTTCGGCCTGCCGACCGGACAGCTGAGCGATCTGGTACAGGAATGCATGACGGTCGGCAAGCGGACCGGGCCGATTCCGATCGGGGCGGTCAACCGGATAGGCCGCACGATCACCTGCCTGGTGACTTGTTCTCCGCTGGACGGCACCGCGGGCGGCGACGGCATCGTGCTGCTGATGGAAGAGATCTACAAGGATTTACGGAAATCTCCGCGTAGCGTCTCGCCCGCGACGTCGACCAGGGTCCTGTTATGCCGCCGGGCGTAGGAGCGAAGCAGCTCGAATGCGGCCTCGGGCGTGATGCTCAGCCGGGCCGCGACCGCTCCTTTGGCCTGCTCGATGACCACCCGGCTGTCCAGCGCGGACTGGAGCTGCTCGCATTTCCTCGCGCTGTCACGGAGCGCGCGCTGCTGCAAGATGCTGACGGTGGCCGCCTCAACCACGGTCTGCGCCAGGCCGGCATCGGCCGCGGTGAGCTGAGCCGGACCGGCTTCTAGCACACCGATCGCACCGATCGTCTGATGGCGACGCCGCATCGGCAGCGCAGACACATGGGTCACGCCCGCATCGCGGCCGACGGCGGCGAACTCCGGCCAGGTGACGGCGAGTGCCTCCATGCTCTGGTTGAGCAGCGGCTGGCCGGTACGGTAGCTGCGAGTGCAGGGGCCGGTACCGTTGTGCGCCTCCAGCAATGACAGGTCACGCGCCCCCGGGGTGCTCGCCGCCACCGGAGTGAGCTGCCCGCTCTCGCCGGCGATGAGCACACCGATCTCGGCGGAGCTGAGCAGTTCCGCCAGCCGCTCGGCGACGCCGTGTGCGTACTCTGCTTCATCGATCTGCGACGTGAGGAAATCGGCCAGCTCGACCAGCGTCGTGCCGAGCCAATGTTCCCGGTTGATCACGTGCGTTGCGCCTTCCGCAGTGTTGGCTTTTAGCATAGCTGCCGACATACGCTTGGGAACGTGTCGCCTGAGATAGCACTCGCGGAAATAGCCGCCCTCTGGCGCCGGGTCGATGACGAACGAATGCGTGCCGCCCGAGCAGCAGCTGTGGCGGGTAAGTACGAAGCGCAGCGTGGTCCCGAGCATATGCTGGAGTTCCGGACCAAGATGGCGCGCCTGTACCGGCGGATCGAAGAGCGTCACCTTTCCTCGGCGAAGCTGCATGAGCTGCACGCCATAAGGATGGAAAAGTGGCTCAATGACCCCGGCATGCTACGACCCGTGTTCATGGCCGCGGTAGCGGCGACGCTGGGCGTCCGCGGCGCGACCACCACGCTGCACGGCCGCCGGCATACGGCGGCGCTGGTCACCGCGTCGGATAGCGTCGCCCGCGCCGCGCACGACCTGGAGATCGTGCTGGGTGAGGGGCCGGCCGTCACAGCGACGGCAGAATGCGTCTCCATCCAGCTCGCGGGTGCGGCCCTCCTGCACCGCTGGCCGAGGTACGGCCATGCGGTCGCCGAGCTGGGCGTACGAGCCGTCGTAGCGGCGCCACTGCGCGGGGGCACGGAGTGCCTCGGCGCACTCTGTGCCTACGACGACGAACCGATCATGAAAAACGATGTCCTGGCCACCACGGACCGGATCGCCAGCACGCTGACGCAAAGCGTGCTGCGGATCACGCAGGCCGAAGACCCCGGAGGCATCATTACCGAACATGACTACCAGGCGGTCATCCACCAGGCGATCGGCATGATCTCCGTATATCGCGGCTGCGGCGTCGGCGATGCCGAAGCCCTGCTACGGGCCCGCGCCTACTCGGACGGCCGGCCCGTCAGCGATGTCGCACAGGATGTGGTCCGCGGCCGGACCCGGCTGAGCGACTGTGACGACAATACAGGGAATCCTGCGACATCAGACTGATCGTCCGGTATACTGCGACTCGCGCATAGTCAGGCACATTCACATAGTGATATCCGTTTGGTGCCTGAATTGCGCCCGCTCCGGACCCCGGCGGTATGCACGAGCGTGTCATGTGGTGCGCTGGGGGGAAGATCATCGTGCTGGATCGTTATTCCGTTATGCCGCCGTTCCTGCTGCCCAGCGGCCATGCCGTGGCGGGCTTGGGCGGCGAGATCGACCTAGCGGCCGTCTATGAGGTTACCGTGATGCTCGACGATGCCATCGCGGCCGCGGGCGCCGGGGTCATCCTGGACCTGGGTGAGGTCACCTTCATTGACGCCAGCGGACTGGGCGTGCTGGTTCGCGCGCACCATCGCAGTTGCCGGCTGCCGGCCGGACTGCGCCTGGCCGCCGTCCCCAGCCATGCCGTCCGGCTGCTTGGCATTACCGGCCTCGACCATTACCTGCTGGTCTTCCCGACCGTGCGGGCCGCCGTGGGTGGCGGCTTCGGTCAGCAAACACGCGGCGATTATTCAGCGTCCGCCGGGAGGCCGCGCGAGACGCTGTAACCGCTGTGCAACCCGG
>Ga0126381_100003606_pt1 | contig 16785 bp, 12 predicted proteins | sample PanSoiMetPlot_28_FD_96465 | JGI IMG/M metagenome (GOLD analysis project Ga0126381, IMG submission 96465) | Tropical forest soil microbial communities from Panama - MetaG Plot_28 | ecosystem: Environmental > Terrestrial > Soil > Tropical forest > Bulk soil | place: Panama | collected 2016-02-17 | reverse complement strand
GAGTGCGGGGTGGAGATTTGCTTCGCTAACCCGGGAACTTCGGAGATGCACCTGGTGGCCGCGTTGGATGCGGTTCCGCAGACGCGCGGGGTGCTCTGCCTGTCCGAAGGGGCGGTGACTGGCGCCGCGGACGGCTACGGGCGGATGACGGGCCGGCCGGCGGTGGCGCTGCTGCATCTCGGGCCGGGGCTGGGCAACGGGCTGTCGAACTTGCACAACGCGCGCCGCGCGGCTACTCCGCTACTCACCGTGGTCGGTGACCATGCCACGTATCACAAGCGGCTGGACGCGCCGCTTGAATAGGACATCGATTCCATCGCCCGGCCGGTGTCTGTGTGGGTCCGACGCTCGCTCCGCGCCGCTGACGTAGCCGCGGACGCCGCCGACGCGGTCGGGGCGGCATGCGCTCCGCCCGGCGGGGTGGCCACGCTCATCGTGCCAGCCGACGTCGGGTGGACCGAAGGCGGTGAGCCCGCGCTTCCGCTCACGCCGCGACCGCCCGCTCTGGTCCCAGATGACGTCATCGGGTCCGCCGCCAAAGCCCTGCGTACCGGCCAGCCATGCGTCATCCTGCTGGGCGGGACGGCTATGCGGCAGCCTGCCCTGCAGGCGGCCAGCCGGATCGCGGCCGCTACCGGCGCGCGGCTGATCGGCGAGACGTTCCCGGCCCGGCACGAGCGCGGCGCTGGCATTCCGGCGCTGGAGCGCCTGGCCTACCTGGCAGAGTTCGCGGCTGAACAGCTTGCGGGGACTCGCCACCTGATCCTTGCCGGAGCCCGTTCCCCGGTTTCGTTCTTCGCCTACCCCGGCAAGCCTGGCTCGCTGGTACCCGCCGGCTGCCAGGTGCATGTGCTGGCCGGATCAGGGGATGACGTCGCCGGAGCGCTGGCGTCCCTGGCCGATCTGGTCGCCGGCGGCATCGCGCCCGCTGCGCAGCCGGCCGCGAGGCCGGCGTTGCCCGTCGGCGACCTCACACCGCAGTCGGCTGCGGCGGTTATCGGCGCTTTGCTGCCCGAGGGGGCGATCGTCTGCGACGAGGCGGTCACCTCCGGGCTGTTCCTGCCAGCGGCGACCGCGGGGGCCCCTGCGCACGACTGGCTCACGCTGACCGGCGGGGCGATCGGTCAGGGGCTGCCGCTAGCCATCGGCGCCGCCATCGCGTGCCCGCAGCGTCCGGTCATCGCGCTGGAAGCTGACGGCAGCGCTATGTACACGATCTCGGCGCTGTGGACGCACGCCCGGGAAAGCCTGGACATCACCACGGTGATTTTCAACAACCGCCGTTACGCCATCTTGGCCATGGAACTGGACCGGGTCGGAGCCGCCGCCGACGGCCCGGCCGCCCGCAGCCTGCTGGACCTGTCCCGGCCGTCGCTCGACTTCACCGCCCTGGCCGCGGGCATGGGAGTCCCGGCGTCCCGGGCTACCACCGCTGAGGAGTTCGCCGCCCAGCTCAGCAACGCCCTGGACGAGCCCGGCCCGCATCTCATCGAAGCCCTGATCGCCTTACTAAGCGGGCGCGGGCCGCCGACCCAGCGGCGATCACCTCGAGCATCGGGTCCAACTTGTCGGGAGTGCCGTCGGCGGGGAAACAGCCCGTCTAGCCGAGCGGCGCGGCCGCGGCCGCGGCCTGCCCGTGCCCGAGACCGCACCCCACAGCGGTGCTCACGCGGGCCGCAGGAGGCCGCGTTCAAGGACGGCCGGGAGGTACAGCTCACGGTAGCCGTGTTCGTCGAACAGCACGGTGACCTGGTCGGGGTCGTAGCGCTGGACCGTGCCCTGGCCCCAGCGGTCGCTCACGACGCGCGCGCCCACGGCGAACGGGGCGTCGGCGGGCGCGGCCTCGGGGTGGGCCAGGTCGTTGTCGCAGTTCCCGCAGGGGCCGGGATAGATCTGGCCGAAGTAGGAGAGAAGAAACGAGCGCCTGCAGCCGGCGTGCTCGGCATAGCGGCGCATCATGGTCAGCCGGGAACGCTCCACCTCGCCCTCGCGTTCGGTCTCGGCTTCCGATGCCGCAAGTGCCGCCGCGACGCCCATAGCGCCGGTCCAGCCGACCTCGCTGTCCGAGCGCCACGTGGCCGCGCCGATATCGGCGAGGCGGACGAGCGCGGCCGTCTGCTGCCGCGTGCCTGGCCTGACGCTCTGCCCGGCCGCGGCGGCGGCCGCGACCTGCGCCACCGCCTGGGCGGAGACGCCGCGAGCGGTCAGCCGGCGCGCCCGGTCGAAGTCCTCATAGCGGAACAGCAGGCGCGCATCCGCTGGCCCGGCGTCCCGGCCGGCACGCCCGAACTCCTGGTAGTACTCATCCAGCGAGGGCGTCGGGTCGACGTGCACCACCCAGCGCACGTCCGCCTTGTCGATCCCCATGCCGAACGCGACGGTGGCCGCCATGACGCGGGCCGAGCCGTCCAGGAACGCCGCCATGGCGTCGTGCCGCTCGCGAGCCGATAGCCCGGCGTGGTACAGCGTCACACTCTCCCCCGACGACGCGAGCGTGTCGCGCGCCGTCTGCGCACTGGCATGCGTCGCCGCATAGACGATTCCGGGTCCGCCGAACTCCCGGGCCGCTGTCACCAGCTCCCGCTCCTTGTCAGCTACGGCGCGCACATGACGCGCAGACAGCCGGATGTGCGGCCGGTCGAAGTCGCCGAGCACCACCACCGGATCGCGCAGGCCCAGCCGCCGGATGACCTCCTGCCGCACCGGCGGCGCGGCCGTCGCGGTCAACGCCAGCCGTAGTGACGCCCCCACCGCCTCAGCCTGCGCCGCGAGCCGCATGTAGTCAGGGCGGAAGTCCCGGCCCCACTGGCTGATTAGGTGAGCCTCATCAACGACGAACAGGCCCGGGCGCGCCCGCTGCAACGCCTGGCGGGTTTCCCCGTTCGCCAACTGCTCCGGCGACAGGAATACGAACGTGCCGGAATCGCACGAGGCCAGCAGTGCCGCGGCACGCGCGCCCGCCGACTGCACAGAGTTCAGGACGATGGCTGACAGGCCCGCCGCACGCAGGTGAGCGAGCTGATCATCCTGCAGCGCGATCAGCGGCGACACGACCACCGTCGGCCCGTGCCGCAGCAGTCCTGCCAGCTCGTAGATCGCGGACTTCCCGCCCCCGGTCGGCAGCACCGCGAGCACGTCACGGCCATCGACTAGGGCCTCTACCGCCCGCAACTGTCCCGGACGAAGCTGCTCAAACCCCAGACGCTCCCGGGCGAGTTCCTCGATCACTGCCGCGCAACCTTCTCCCGTACCTGTTAGTTCGCCGGGCTGGACGCCGTCCTGTCGATTCTTGGTCATGCCCAGGCCGGGGCGGCACGCCGGGTCCCTGCATAACGGCGCCGATGTCCGTTATGGCCGGATGCTACAGCTAGCGATATCGTTCGCTTGAGTGCGGGGAAGGACGGCAGGAACCATGCGGTCGACGGTCAGTGAATACGGGACGTGCGCGTGCGGCGGAACAATCAAGCTTGGCTGGGTCGAAGTGCGCATGAATAGTCCGGCGGGCGATACCGAGGTGATCCCCAGTGTCCCGAGAGGACGCTGCCCGTCGTGCGCGAGCGCCTATTACAAGGCATGGACACTGCAGGTTCTCGAGGTGGCGTACAAGGCCGTCAGACGCGAGGCCCCCGATGATTAGGGAGCCAGGCGGGCGAGCGGTAGGACGTTGACGGCGGGATCTAGTTCCTGATAGCACAGCACCGGAACTCGAGGCCACGCAGTCGCGATCGCACGCCGCACGGGCAGCCGCGCCGACTGCGTTGTCAGCAGCAGCGGCCTTGTCGCGTTATGCGGAAGAGTCCGGATTTCCGCGTCGAAGGCCGCGACCAGCGCATCACTGGCATCGCTTGCCGTGGCCTGATCGGTTGCCATGACGCCTTCCTCGAGCGAGGGATCAAGCAGGTAGACCACGATGCTTCCGCGCACGGTCAGCTGGCTGCTGATCTGCCCCGCGTACGCCAGACGCGCCAGCGCGTGCAGTTGGTCATCCGATTCGGGTAGCCCGCTTACCGCACGGTCGGAAAGCTCCTGGGCCAGCTGACGCAGGTCACGGACGGGCACTCGCTCGTCAAGCAGCGATCGCAGCAGGCGGGTGAACCGGCTGAGCGGGAGGCTTTCCTGTATCGAACTCGTGAGAATGGGCTGCACCTGCCTGAACCGGTCGAGCTCGCTGGTAACGGCACCATGATCGATCAGGGCGCCTGCCTGGGCACGCGCTACCTCCGCTAGCGCGAGCACCAGGTGGTCCAGCGGGTCCCACGCCGTGTACCCGAGCGCCTCCAGATCTGCCCGCTTTTCGACCGGAACGAACGCACCCGGAACGTCAGTCGCCGGGTTGAGAGCGTCTACGGCGGCGGACACTATCTGCGATATCTGTACGGCCGGCGCGTTGATCAGGCACATTCCCGGCGGTGGTCCCACGATCGGCGCCGTGTCTAGGTGGTTGACGCGTACCACATAGCAGCGCGGCCCGAGCCGAGCGTCGGGGACCAGCCGCAGGCTCGGCAGTCGCAGGCCAAGGTCGAGGTACAACCGGTCACGGAGGAAGGGAAATTTCGTGTGGCCGGAGTCGGCGGAAGCCTTGGCGATCTCCGCCAAGTAGGCGGGCTCCACCCTGATCTCGAGCGTTCTCGGCCTGATCTCCTCGATCACCTGTTCCGCGGCGTCCGGCGCCGTCGCGTCGGCGCACCCGGCGAGGATGGCGCTGATGCGAGCCACGTCGCGGACGCTGAGGCGCAGGCCGAGCAGTTCGCCCAGCACGTCGCCGAGATCGCCGCGGAGCGGTTCTGCGCTCTGCTGCCGCCACGCCGCCACCTGCTCCTCGCCCAGCATGACGAACGCTCTCGCGGCGATGGCATGGCCGGCCACCTCCGTGATCGCCGCCATGCACGCATCTGGTCCAGCCGCCAACTGGTCGTCCCAGGTAGGCAGGGTGGATGCCCGGTTGCCCGGGTCGGCCTGGTGCCGGCAGGCTACAAGCACTTGCTGGTCGAGCGACCGCGCGTACTCCGCCGGCTTACCGTGGACGGTGATACCGATCGGGTGTGGTGCGGTGTGGTCACCGTCGACGTGCACGGTGACATGCCCGGGGATGCCGAGGTCGTCGGCCAGGCCGGCGAGTCGGCTCGCCGCGCTCTGCGCGAGGCGGCCCGACATTTCCGTGGACGCCAGGGACTCTAGCGGTGCGCCGAGAAGGAGCTGGACGGCGATTACGGGCTCGTGCTCATTCACTGGACGCCGGCCTCACTGTGCGGCGATGCCTGCTGCGCAGGCGGCTCCCCGGGTGTCACCTCACTGGCCGACAGCACGGGGATATCGGGGAACTCCCCGCTTAGGTACTTGCGCACGGCGCGCCGTGCGGCATCGCTTGCCGCGACGAGCGATACCCGGGCCGGCTGATCGGCGAGCACATCGCGCAGCTCGGTAAGCGCTTGCAGGACGCCACGTTCCGCCGGGAACGGGGCGTCGGGCGGGCCGGACACCAGGGCGCCGAGTTTCGGCGGCACTGGGATGCGCGGCATGCCGTCCTCGTTGCCGGGGAGTTCACCAGCAACCGTGCGACGGTATTCGTCAGCCGCGCCGGTCACGCCCCCCGCCGACGCGACCGCCCGCAGGAGCGCGCCGCCGTCCCGGACGGAAACGCGATCCCGCGCCAGCGCGCGGACTACCGCGGTGAGCCGGTCGAGCCCCGGGGCCGCACTGGCCTCATGCTCGTCAAGGCCGGACGTCCACCTCGCCAGCAGGCGGTCCACCTCGTCGAGGGACAGGTACTCATCGAGATGGCGGTGCAGCTGGTACTCAAGTTCGCGGAAGACGTACAGCAGCGAGTCGCGCCAGACTGTGATTCCGGAGCGCTCCAGCGCGTCCGCTTGTACGGCGGGTGCCCAGCACGCCTCGCGGCGGGTGACAGGATCAAGTGCGGGAACTGTGTCACCATCCGCACCGAGAAGCGAGGTGACCTTGGCCGCCGGTGCGAGGCAGAAGACCATCCCGTGCGGGATCCCGGCCTCGGCACGCGGTACCTCGTGCAGCGAGATGCGGAAACGTCCGCTGCCCAGCCCCAGGTCCACCCGGACCCGGATGCCGGGAACGATCTCGGGGTCGTCACCTGCCAGGGGACCGAGGAACGCCTCCGACAGCCGATGGCGCATCTGCGGGATGTAGGTGCCGAGCATCGGCCCGGTTGGGGAGGTGTCTGGTGGCACCAGATCCTCAGCGATCTCCACTCGGATCGGCGTGGTGATCGGCCAACTGGCCTCGTCGTCGTCGGACTCGTCCAGGCGCAGCAGGGTCGCGAGACACTTGTCCGCGATCCGCGAGGTCGTGCTGTCCGCGCCGGTGGACCGCCGGACTCGCCAGTATCCATCGAGACCGCCGAGCAACGGTGTCCATATTGCGGCCACGCCCGCCTCGGTACCGGCGGCCGAGTCATCCGCGCCAGTTCGCATGACCTGCGACAGCGCCCGTTCGGCGTCGGACCCGGATCCGCATAGCGCCGCTGCCAGCGCCGCCCGGGCGAGCAGTCCCGTGCTCACCTCCGCGTCATCGCCCGACACCAGCGACAGTGCCGACGCCAGCCTTTCTCGTGCCAGTTCAGCCTCGCCCGCCTGGAGCAGCTCATCGACGGCGGCGGTGAGGACCGCCGCGAATGGCGCCTTCGGGCGGGCACGCAGCACCGCCAGCGCCGCGTCCGCGGCATCTAGCGGGCGGCCGAGCACGCCAGCGAGACGAGCGATTGCGGCGTTGCAGGCGACGGCCGCGCTGTCGCAGACCGCATGACGCGCGAGCTCCGCGCGCAGTTCCGCCAGCGCCGCATCGGGCTGACGGAGATCGTCACGAAGCTGTCGCGCCCTTCTTCTGGCAGCCTCGGCCGCGCGTGCGAGGTGGGCGTCGGCCTCGCGGCCGTCCGTCGCGGCGATCTTGCGGGCCAGTTCGCTCAGGTCGCGGGCCAGGTCGTACGCATCCCAGGGCAGTTTCACTGCAGCCATGAACTGCTCGAATGCTGCCTGGGCATGATCGGGCCTGCCGGCTGCGAAATGGAAGATGGTATCGAGCTTGTGCACGTCGGCGTGCAGCTCTGGCCGGGACTCCGTGAACGGGCGCACGGTATCGAGTTCCGCTACCGCGTCGGCGACCAGGCCGAGGCGGTAACACGCGTCGGCGGTCGCGTAACCGTCCTGCCAGTCGCCGCGATCAGCCTGGCGTGACCGCAGTTGCCGCACTTTATTGAAGCACTCTGCCGCCAGGGGTGCGTCGCTGGTCTGGCGCCGAGCCAGGCCCAGCAGCCACTGACAGATCAAGTTGTCGGGTGCCGCTTCGACCGCGCGTTCGAGGGGCCGGATTGCGGCTCGCGGCCGGCGCGACTCCACCAGCAGCAGCCCGCTGTTTCCAGGATCGGCGGCCGGATCGCTGACGTAGCTGTCAACCCGGGGCGCGACATCTGGCATGGCTGCCATCAGCGCGACCCAGGCGGCCTCGTAGCGCGCGTCTGCCGACCTCCAGGCATCATCGTCGGCGTCCGGTGCGTGCTCGAGCGTTGCCACCGCGGTCGCGTAGTGTTCAAGCTTGCGGTGCAGGGACGCGAGATAGCCCGAGTCATCCGCCTGGCCGCTCAGTGCGGCCGCGCACTCCATGGCCAGCAGGCCGGCCTGCAGATGCCCGTGGCGGCTGGCGGGATCGTCGAGGTTCTCCAAGTCGAGCGCGATGTATGCGCGCAGCCGGTATGGCCAGCTGGGGATCTCGTCGCGCCTTGCGCAGGCGAATCCCGCGTCCACAGTGGCGGCGGCCTCAAGAAGCAGGGAGACATCCGCCTGCTCGGAACGCCAGGCCAGCATCCGGGTCGAATCGGCCAAGCGGAACAGTACGTCCGCGTCGCCAGGCAGGTTCTGCGCCGCCTTCAGCAACAGTGGAACGGCTCGGGCGAAGTCGTCGCGCCGGTGGTAATCCTGCCCCGCGCTGGCGTACGCGCTACCCGCCTCGGCGGTGAGCTCCAGCTGGCAGAGCAGGTCGCCTTGCAGCTCAAGGGCCAGTGCAGCGAGCCCGCCGTCACCGGCGTCATCGAACCCCGCGACCGTGGCCTGCCGGGCTTGGAACAGCGCCTGGCCGGTATCGCCGAGCAGGCGGAAAAGTAGCGCGATGAACAGCTGCCGCCGTCCATCGGGTGGCATGACCCGCGTGAGATCGCCGATCAAGTCAGACAGCGCGCCGGGCGGCACTGGCGTGCCCGCGTGATCGAGGCGCCTGAAGGCCGTGGCGGCCGGCCGGGCGTCTCCTTCAAGCACCGAGGCGTGCATGACAAGCAGGTCCAGGTCGGGCAGGGCAAGGCCCAGGTCGGCTGCCTTCGGAGTCCAGTCGTCCAGGATGAAACGGTGCAGATCGGCGTCGTCGCGCTGGTCGAGCAGGTCATGGACGTGGCGCGTCACTCCCGGCGGGAAGGCACGGGCTTCCATGGCCGCGCTGAGCAGGTCCCGTATCGCCACGCCGGAATCGCCTCTGAGCTCGGCCGCGCGGGAGCGGAGCATGAGCAGGTCAGCTGCGGCGGGCTCGTTGCCAGGCGCATCCAGCGCGGCACTGATAATCCTGCGGGCGGCTTTGCCGTCTCCGGCGGCAAGCAGCGCGGCCGCATACTGAGCGCCCGCGATCCGGAGCACGCCGGGTTGCCCGGCCCGGGAGATCGCGTCTGCAACCGAGGGCACCATCCGGACCGGATTAGCCGCGCCGGCAGAGATGCTGTTGTCCGCGGCAAACGGTCCTTCGGCGCGCTGACCCGTTGTGTCGAGTTCGCGGGCGGGCAGCCAAGAGGGCTGCCTGATCGGGGTGAAGCAGTTGCCGCAGACCCGCCCCTGGGGATCTTCGTAGTCGGTATCGCACGTTGGGCAGACGAGGGCGAGATCGCAGACGACACACTGACTGGATCGGATGGCGTTCCCGCAGCGGGGGCACCGGTCACGGTGCGGAGAGGCGGTCACCGTGCACCATGCAGGTCGGGCTCGTTATCCCCGAAGATCTCCCGCTGCCAGTCAGACACATTTGAAGCGAGCTCGGGGCCGGGGCGCTGCGGCGTCATCTCGTCCTGGTGGTCCTTGCCGCGTCGCACGGGAATCGCGATCTGCTCAATCTGCGCGAAGCAGTTGCCGCAGATCTGCCCCCGTGGGTTCTCGTAGGCGGTGTCGCACTCGGGGCAGATCAGCCGCAGGACGCAGTACGTGCACCCTTTGTGCAGGTAGGGCCGCTTGCACTCCGGGCAGACGCGCGGACCGGCCGCGTCGTCAGGCGCGGCCTTCTGCATTCTGCCCACGTTGGCGTCGAGCGCCCGCTCGATGAGCGGCCTGCCGTGGCCGAGGTAGATCACCGGGGTGCCGAACGCCCGGTACGGCGAGCGAGGACTCACACTGGCATTGCGCAGCGTGTCCCGGCCCTTCCCGACGGCGATATCGATGGCCCCGCCGTCAAGCAGTTCACGGTAGACACACTCCGCGAAGCTGTCGGCCGCCCCGCGCTCGATGTCGTACTGCATGGCGAGCACTGCAGGCACGCCGGCCTGCATGATGCTCTCCGCCGCGGTGTAGAGCTGCCCGCTGTCGACCTTGGCGCTGAAACAGGTCTGCAGGAAAACGAACTGCGGCGGATGTTGCTTGAACAGGTTACGCAGCAGCTCGCCCCCGGTCGTTTGCTCCTTTCCGGCCGGCAGCCGACCGCGGGCACCGAGGCCCAGGCCGCCTTCCGCGGCCTGCTCTCGCCGGATGGCCTCATCACTGCGGTGCAGGGTAATCGCGCCTGGCACGCCCTCGCCGACGATGTGTACGACGTCGGGGAACCACGGCTGCGGTGAGTCGCGCCATGTCCCGTCAGGGTCACGGCGCTGCCCTGCCAGGGCCCTGGCGAGGTCGTCGTAGGTAGGGTTGGCCAGCCTGGCGACGTCGACGGCCGGGCCTCGCCCGCCGGACGGGTCTGGCTTCGCGTGTTTGCTGAGCAGCGTGTCAAGTTTCCTAATGGCGGGGAACTCGAACGCCTTCTCTGCGGGCGTGTCCGGCGCGGAAACTGCGAAGAGCACCCTCAGCGGACGGTCTCGCACTGGCCCCTTGTCCTGCTTGCGCCTTTCCTTGGGGTCCGGCGGCGGAATGAACCTGGTCAGCGTGAACTGACTGACGTCACCGGCCAGGAACCCGTCATTTCCGTCCTCGCGGTTGGAGTAAAGGAACTCCCACGGCAACTTCGCGAGATGGGAAGCGTCCCGGTCGAAGACTAGCGCGAGCCGGAGCAGGTAACCGTATTGGCGCGTGTACCGGACCCGTTCCTCGAACTCCTCGCGAACGTCACCGCGGAAGATTATTTCGTAAAGGTGGCGGCCAAGCAATGTGGCCGCCCCTACGTCGTACTCCTCGCGATTGTCTTCGATCCGCTCGATGAGCCACTTCACAGTGAGGCTGCGGAGGAAATCGCCGAAGTCGATATCGGCATCGAGTACCCGATTGACCATGAAGCTGTCTTTGTAGAAGACCTGCGTCGGGGTCAGCCGGAGCGTACAGGTCACGTAGTTGGTGGCGGCCGTGTCGGCGGCGTCGTCCGCTGGCACGTCAGCCGTCCGTCAGGATTCGCAGTGACTCGCTTTCCAGCGGATCTTCGATCATGTCGCCCGGTCCCCAGGTATCGGACAGGATCGCTTCGTCACGGATGCTGCGCGCCCTGGCCAGGTAGTCGTCAAACAGCGGTTTCGCCTGTGCCTCGGCGATGTCCGGGTGCAGATGCAGCTGCTCGTTGAGCGCCATCAGGTGCGCCCTCGCGCGAGTCCAGCCCTTTTCGGTCCCCTCGGCCGCCGTGCGCTTCACCCGCTCCCACAGCGGTGCGCACCAGGGCAGGCTGTCGACGTCGTTGCGCGCGTCGGTCGCGGTGATGCTGTACAGGACGAGATCATCGCTGACCGGCTGCGCCGTCGCGGCGTCGGGACCTGCCCGCAGCAGGTGGTCATCGTGAACCCACAGCTCTGACGGTTCCAGAGCGTTTGCGGCCAGGGCGTAATACCCCGGCCGGAAGACGTCGCCGGCGTTCGGGTTGTACTCGGTCCGGTAGCCGAGCACCGCCATGGTCTTCTGGGACCCGAGGATGGCGTCAATCCCGTTGCGGATGGCCCCGGCGATCTTCAGGTATGGCGCGAGCATCGCCGAATAGTCGAGCGCGGCGGCCAATGAGTCCACGATACTGAGAACGCGGCTAGCGTAATCGGTGTGCAGGACCTTGAATAGCAGCACGGTTACCGCCACCCGGTCCCCGATATACGGATGCGTACCGGCAAGGCGGGTCCCTGTGAAGACAGTGGCTAGAGGGGTTTCCACGTTCGCTCGCTGGCGCAGCGTGTCGGGTCCCATCACGAAAGGGACGGACATCTCTGCGGTGCCGTAGCGGAACTCGGTCACCGCCACCAGCATCGGCTGCCAGGTCTTAAACCATTCCCGGTCATGGCGCAGCCCCATGCTGTTGGCGCGGACGGTGAAGTAATGCCGGTTAGCCTCGAAGGGCGTCGCCGAGAATCCGTCCCGCAAGCGGACATGGTGGTCAGGCACGCGGGCGATGGTGGGCAGCTGGATATCCCCGTACTTGACCCTGCGGATAACGTCACTCAGCCCCATACACGCCCTCCCCCTGACAAATCGTAGTGATTATCGCGTTCAGCCCGTCACCGGCACAAGTGCTGACGGTGCACTTTCATCAGATCCGGTGTCCTTTCGCCCGCGGGGTCCAGAGCGATTGCTGGGACGTAGTGCTGCGGAGGTGACGGGCCAGCAGCCGGTGTTCATCGCATTGCAATCACTGCGATTAGGTCAGTTCGTTGACCAGCGCCGGCGACATAGCTAGCCTCGCAATGTGTGAAGGTGGGGCGCCCGCCGCGTCGCCGGCCGGTCCAGGCTCCTGCTGCTGACCTGCCAGCACAGTCATTCGGCCGGAACAACGCCTGGCAGCTGTGGGTCCCTTTTTGCGCTTTCGTCACGGGGCTTGTCGAGGCCCTCATGGCCCTTGGCTGGGTTTTCACGCACCGCAGATTCCCGGCCAGCGATTTCCTGTTCCCGCTTGTCTTGTACAGCGTGCTAGCTGCGCTCGCCGTGATCTTCCCGGGTACCTGGGTGGCAGGCGGGGACGGATGGCTAATGATGCTGCGGGGGCGCCAGCCCCGGGCGTGGGTCCGCACCGGCCGGCTCGTGCATATCAGCCTCGAGTCCAGATACGAGGGCGAGGGTGACTACGCACCGCATCTGACGTTGCGCGACGATGAGGGCCGGGAGCTGGGGACATGGCTGAGCAAGCTGCCGGCTGAGGCGGCGGCTTCGCTGCTGGAGGGGATCAGGCGGTCGTCAGGAGCGGAGCTGGCCGACCTGAATTCCGCGCAGGCGCAGGCGGCAGTGACAGCGATAGCCGAGCTCGCGCGCGGTCGCACTGCCCTCACCGCAGAGCCCGGGTGACCACGTGCGGTCGCTGGCTCATAGTGCGTCTTCGAGGCGGCCGTTACGGCTCTGGCGGTGCGCGCCGTCACGGCGCAGCTCCAGGTACTGGCGCTCGGCGGTGTCGTGGGTCAGGGCGATCGCGCTTTCGTAGGCCACCGCGGCCTCCTCGCTACGTCCGAGGCGCTCGAGCAGGTGCGCGCGCGTGGCCCTGGCCGGCTGGAAGCGGCGGGCGGGCTGACCGGCTTCTGCCAGCAGCGCGTCGAGCGCAGCGAGTCCGGCAGCGGGGCCGTCGACCTCGGCGGTGACGGCGGCGAGGGCGACACCGCTGCCGAGAGAAGGGGCGACCGCGTGCAGCAGGCGGTGCAGGGTCAGCAGGGTCGGCCAGTCCGTCCCGCCGTCCTGTCGCCGGGCGCAGTGCACGGCCTGGATGGCAGCCTCGATCTGGAAGCGCCCAAGCTGTCCTCGCGCGTGCGCGACGCGCAGGTGTTCGTGTGCCCGGTCGATCAGGTGAGAGTTCCAGAGCGCGGGGTCCTGATCGGCGAGCGGGATGAAGCGCCCGTCCGCGTCAGCACGCGCCGGGGCCCGCGCCGCCGACAGCTCGACCAGAGCGGCGAGCCCATGGGCTTCCGCGTCGGCGGGAACGACCGTTGTGAGCACTTCCGCGAGGTGCAGTGCCTCCGTGGGCAGTTGACGGGCTTGCGGCCCGGTCGTCGCCCAGTCGATGACATAGGCGCCGTAGACCGCCTCCAGGACCGCGGTCATTCGCGCCTCGAGGTCATCCCGGCTGGGAACGTGGAAGGGGATGCGGGCGGCCTTGATTCGCTTCTTCGCCCGGACAAGTCGGGTGGCCATCGTGGACGCCGGCACCGAAAACGCTCGCCCGACCTGCTCAGCGGTGAAACCGAGCACCGTGTTGAGCATGAGCGGGGTGCGCACGGCGCGTTCGATCGCCGGGTGCGCGCACACGAGCATCAGTTCAAGCCGCCGATCGGGGATCGCGTCCACGTCCACGTCATCGAAGTGGGCCGGCTCGTCCTGACTGGCCGCTCCGGGGAAGGTCCGCTGAACATGTGCGGACTTCCAGTGGTCGCGCAGGCGGTTGCGGGCGACGGTGAGCAGCCACGCATCCGGGTTTCCCGGCACCCCCTGAGATGGCCACGTCCGCAGGGCTCGCTCGAACGCGTCAGCAAGCGCATCCTCGGCGGAGGCGAGGTCACTCGTCGAGGCAGCCAGCAGCGCAAGCAACCGCCCGTAGCTGTCGCGGGCCGCCACTTCCGCAGCGCGGGCCGCCGGCTCCGACGCTCCCGGGCCGGAACCGGCGGCCCAGCTTCCGCCGCTGGACGTCAGCGCGTCCACTCGCCGTTGACGAACGCAGTCGCGGTCGGGCGCACTTCCATCACGCCCCACTGTGCGCCCGGACACTTCTCCGCCCACCCGATTGCCGCGTCAAGGTCGGGCACGTCGAGCACGAACACCCCGGCTAGCGCTTCCTTCGTCTCGGCGAAGGGCCCATCCTGCACCCGCAAGACCCCATCCCTGCGAGTCACGGTCGTCGTCGCGCCGGTCGGCTGCAGCACGTCAGCCGACAGCAGCACCCCCGCGCTCTCCAGCGCTCGCCCGTAGGCACCGAAGGCCTCCCTGGCCTCCGCGAGCGCGGCCTCGCTGATCTCCCCCTCGCCGGGCTCCCGATAGTGCATGAGCAGTGCGTAACGCATCGCATTACCTCCGATTCCAGTGTCGCGCCTGCCGCGACATCTGCACCGAGATGACGATCGAACAGCCCCCAGATCGTCACCCGCGAGGCACGTAGAAAACCGTGCGCCGCGGAGTGGGCCACCATTTGTTCACGTGAACTGGGGCGGGGTATGGGGGGTCGAGGGCCCTCGATCGCGCGATCCGCGACCGGGGCCGTGACCAGCCGGTCGGCTCTGTGAGGAGGCTGCGATAGTGAGCGCTAGCGGAACAGACGACAGGGCGTCCGCACCGCTGCCGCAGCCAGCCGGCAGGCGCAAGTTCTGGGGCTGGGGCCTAGAGGAGGAAGGGCTGGCGGCCAGCGAGATCGAGCAACTCGGGGCCGTCTTCACCGGGCGGCTGCGGATCGATGGCGTGCGCATACAGGAACCGCCTCGCGTGCAGGAGCTGGAGCTGCGCGCGCCGCGCCTGGTACCGCCGGCCTCGCTTGAGCCGGCAGTCAGCGCGGATCCGTATGACCGGGCGGCCCACACCTACGGTCGGTCGTTTCGCGATCTGGTACGTGCCTTTCGGCGGGATTATGCGCACGCGCCCGATCTTGTCGCGTTCCCTCGCGGCGAGGACGAGCTGGTGTCGGTGCTGGAATGGTGCAGCAGCGCCGGCGTCGCGGCGATCCCGTTCGGCGGCGGTTCCAGCGTGGTCGGCGGGGTCGAGCCCGATGTCGGCGATGGCTATCGCGGCGTGATCAGCGTCGACCTCCGCAACCTGCAGGGGGTGCTCGAGGTCGACCGTACTTCGCGGGCCGCCCGTATCGCGGCGGGCACACTGGGCCCGGCGCTTGAGGCGCAGCTGAAGCCGCACGACCTGACGCTGCGGCATTTTCCGCAGTCGTTTGAGTGGTCGACGCTTGGCGGTTGGATAGCGACCCGCTCAGGCGGCCATTTCGCGACGCTGCACACCCATATCGATGAGTTCGTGGAGGCCATCCGGGTGGTGACGCCGCGTGGCGTGCTGCAGACCAGGCGGCTGCCTGGTTCGGGTGCGGGCCCGTCAGCAGAGCGGCTGTTCTGCGGTTCAGAAGGCACGCTGGGCGTGATCACCGAGGCGTGGATGCGCCTTCAGCCACGACCGCGGTTCCGGGCCGGCGCATCGATGTACTTCGCGGACTTCGCCGATGCGGTACAGGCGTCCCGTGAGCTCGCGCAGTCCGGGCTGCATCCGGCCAATTGCCGTCTGCTGGGCCATGACGAGGCGCTGGTGTCGGGAAGCGGCGACGGGTCGCATTCGATTCTCGTGCTCGGATTTGAGTCCGCGGACCACGAGCTTGAGCCGTGGCTGGCACGGGCGCTGGAGATCTGCGCCAGCCATCGGGGCGAGGTAAGCGGCGGGGAAAGCGACCCGGCGGCGGTCTGGCGGGCCGCGTTCTTGCGCGGTGGACACCTGCGCGACGGTCTGATCCGGCTCGGGATAATCAGCGAGACCTTCGAGACGGCCATCACCTGGGATCGTTTCTGGGAATTCCACGAGGGGGTGCTGGCGGCCACGAGGCAGGCGGTGCGCGAGGCATGTGGCGGCGGCATTGTCTCGTGTCGTTTCGCGTACGTGTACCCCGACGGCCCTGCGCCGTATTACTCCGTCTTCGCTCCTGGCCGTCCCGGCCAGGAGCTGGAACAGTGGGATGAGATCAAGATCGCGGCTTCGGAGGCGATCTCGGCGCTCGGCGGCACGATCACCCATCACCACGCCGTCGGGCGTGATCACCGCCGCTGGTACCTGCGTGAGGTGCCGCAGTTGTTCGCCGACGCGCTTCGCGGGGCGAAGGCTGAACTTGACCCCGCCGGGATCATGAACCCGGGGGTCTTGCTTCAGCCAGCAGGAGCCGACCTACAGCCGTGAAGGAGCAGATGATGAACGCGGTGTTCCGTTCGGAACTGAACCCAGTCGATTTCCTGCACCGGGCCGCGTACATGTACCCGGACAAGGTGGCGGTCGTGCATGGCAAGCGGCGGTACAACTACCGGGAACTCGCGGAGCGGTCGTGGCGGCTGGCCAACGCGCTCCGGTCGGCGGGCCTGGCCAAGGGAGACCGCGTTGCCGCGCTGCTGTTCAACTCGCCCACCATGCTTGAGGCCCATTTCGGCGTGCCGGCGGCGGGCGGAGTCCTCGTCGCGGTCAATAACCGCCTGTCTGGCACAGAGATCGGGTACATCCTGCAGCACAGCGGCGCGCGGTACCTGCTTGTCGACGCGGCGCTTGAGACACAGGCCAGGTCGTCTGGCCTGTCCGGTGTGACCGTGATCCGCTGCGACGATGCCGGCGTTCCCGTGGACCCATACGAGGACTTCCTGGCCGGAGCCTCGCCGTCCCGGCCGCCGAGCTGGCTGGAGCACGAAGAGGAAACCATCTCAATCAACTACACCTCAGGGACCACGGGCCGGCCGAAAGGGGTGCAGTACACCTACCGAGGGGCATACCTTAACGCGCTGAACGAGGTCATCGTGGCCGGCATGGGCACCGACTCGGCCTACCTGTGGACCCTGCCGATGTTCCACTGCAACGGCTGGTGCTTCCCATGGGCGGTCACCGCGGTCGCGGCGCGCCACGTGACAATGCGCGCGGTGGACCCCGAGCTCATCTGGGAGCTGATAGACGGTGAGGG
>Ga0126381_100003605_pt1 | contig 16786 bp, 20 predicted proteins | sample PanSoiMetPlot_28_FD_96465 | JGI IMG/M metagenome (GOLD analysis project Ga0126381, IMG submission 96465) | Tropical forest soil microbial communities from Panama - MetaG Plot_28 | ecosystem: Environmental > Terrestrial > Soil > Tropical forest > Bulk soil | place: Panama | collected 2016-02-17 | reverse complement strand
TCGTTCCAATGCCCTGGGCGGGCGTAGGGAGCAAGCCGTTCCTGGCTAAAACCGATGCGACTCATTGATTCCCAGGAATCGCTAATATCACCTGCCGTGCGCCACAGATTTCCGCCCACGCTTGGCCCCCATTTCCAAACATCTTCGAAGCCATACTGGCACAGGCTGTAGACGATCGAGCGGCCCGAGGCGAGCAGGGCATCGCCCATTTTCTGATACACCGCCTGCATTTCGGAGTCCTTGTATATGGTGAACGCGCCGCACCAATCGTACTTCAAATAGTCGATGCCCCAGGCAGCGTACGTTCGAGCGTCCTGCTCCTCGTGGCCGTAGCTGCCTTCATAGCCTTCGCAGGTGTTTGGTCCGGGCGACGAGTAGATGCCGAGCTTCAGGCCTTTTGAGTGGACATAGTCGGCCAGCGCCTTCATGTTGGGAAATTTCCGATTGGGCTGGATGTTTCCACGCGCGTCGCGCTCGCCTTCCCAAGTGTCGTCGATATTGACATAGACATAGCCGGCGTCCCGCATCCCATTGCTCGCCATTGCATCAGCGATTCCGCGAACCGTCGCGTCGTCGATGTGGTTTGCGAATTTGTTCCAACTGTTCCATCCCATGGGCGGCGTTCGCGCCAGACCGTTGTCGTGCACCGGATGCAAAGCGGGAGGCTCAATGCGGGCCGGTAGAGCGCCCTCAGCGTCCGGCACCCGGTGCGCCATCATCGTCGGACCGGGAGCTTGGGCCTTGATTTCTGTGACCTGAAGTTCGCCTCCAACCAGCTTGCCTCGATACGTAACGCGCCGCTCGCTTGGTCCGATCGGCATCGACGCGGTGATCGTAAAATTCTCTGGGCCACCCGTGCTCTGCGTAATTGAAAAGAGGTGAAGCGTCCAACGAATCGTGCCGGTAATGCGATCGCCCCGCTGCTGGAGCTTAAAGTAGGTCCGGCGCGTAGTGCCATCGCCGTTCGGCGTAGCAAGCAGCCAGTTGCCTGTGAGGTCGCCAGCGGAGCAGGCGGTAGCCAAAAGGCACAGGAAAATAAAGAATTTCATGGTGTGGTTGGGGATGCGTTTCGCGCGATCGGGAGCGATCCAGTCAGTGCGCACAGAATGCTGATCGAACTCCTGCAATGAACCAGCATCTACTTTCACTGTAAACGATGCGTTCCGTAGCCGCCCCAAATTGCAAGTCCGAGAGGTTAAGGCCTGCTTTGGCCCGGCCGCCCGTTGCAGTTCGAGATACGATAAACCAATGCGACTACTTTTGTGTGCGTTCTCGATCCTCGGCTTAGCTGCTCCGACCGCCGCGCAAAATGCGGGACGCGCAGGTGGTGGTGTCCCGCCAATGACTCTATCGATTTCGGCGTTCCCTGACGGAGGTCAGATTCCTGTCAAGTTCAGCCAAGCGGCTCAAGGCGTCGCGCCCGGCGAGGGAACATCGCCCGCGCTGGAATGGGCGAACGCGCCATCGGGGACTCAAAGCTTCGTACTGCACATGCATGACATGGATCTCGCCCGCAACAAGACTACCGATGACCAGGTCCATTGGGTAGTCTGGAACATTCCGGCCTCTGCAATCGGCATGCCGGAAGGCGTACCAAAGGGATCACAGTTAACTGACGGAAGCTACCAGATCAGCGCGACAGGCCCTATGTACCGCGGCCCGGGGGCAGGCGCGAACGGCCCTTTCCATCACTACATGTTTGAGCTTTTCGCGCTGGACACTAAGCTGGATGTGAAACCATCGAGTGATGCCTTTGAGACGCGCGCCAACGTGATCAAAGCGATTCAGGGTCACATCCTGGCGAAGGCGGTGTACGGTGGGCTGTTCCGCCGACCGCAATAGGCTATGAATCATCAAAGAACTACGGGATCCGAGAGGAGATCATCATGACACCGAAGCCTACATCGATCACGACCGTGGCGGAAGCATTTTTCGAAGCCTGCGAAACCGGCAAGGGATGGGAGGTTTGCAGCGCGTACTGTACGCCTACTGCGACCTTCTCCGCGCAAGCCGAGCCACTATTGGACGTGAGAACGCTGGCTCAGTACACGGACTGGATGAAAGGTATGTTAATCGTCATGCCCGATGCCCACTACGAGGTGAAGTCGTTCGCTACGGACAGCGTTCGGAACAACGTTGCCGCTTATGGAGTGTTCTTTGGGACCCACACCGGGCCGGGCGGGCCACTTCCTCCGACCCACCGGCGAATCAGCACCGATTACGTATACGTGATGCAATTCGAGGATGGCAAGATCGCGCACATGACCAAAATATGGAACGCAGGTCTCGCGCTGAAGGACCTCGGCTGGGCGTAAGTGGTCTAAGGCTTCACTCGCAGCTGCAAGAGTACACAGCGCCTGTCACGCTCTCGAACACAGTGTCAGCAAATTCCGATCGAGCCCGGCCTCTAGCCCTTACCGCCTGTTGAAGTAGAACTCCATCGACAGAACGCGGCCGTTTTTCATGAAGCGAACGGCACGCGGATCACCGCCGTCCCCCCCGCGCTTCAGATCTCGAAAAGGCCGCGCCGACTGATCCGCAATTCTCCATCAGGTTTCGATACTATATCCGAAGTTCCCTTTAGCGCAGTTTGACCATCGAAAGGAAGGTCCATCGTGAGAAAGACTTTCGTTGCCATTGCTCTCCTTGTAGCTGCCCTGGCCACTGCTGGACAGCTCCGGAATCCCTCGAATCCATTGACTTTCGCGGGCAAGAAACTGTCGACGGTCCAAAGAGACTGGCCGTTCCCGATTTGCCCGCCACTTTGCGACCAGGACCAGTGACGGGCTAGGGGCTGCTATACTAGCTTGACGGAGCAGTCCCCGTGGAAGCATTAGCTCTCCAGCGTGCGCTTTGGGTCGCGTGTATGGCGGCCGAAGTCATGCTTGTAGGCGCGCTGTATCACCGCAAGCTAGTACGCAGATATCCTCTATTTGCGACCTATCTAGTTCTGGATGCTGGCAGCGGAGTGCTGCTCATCCAACTGGACTTTCACAGTCATGCTTACGCCTACGGGTTCCGGATTTATCAAATCGCTCTGATGGTGCTGAGGCTGGGCGCTGCGGCAGAGCTTTACGAACGGATCTCAGAGCATTTTCTAGGGATCGGAAGGTTCCGATTTTATCTAGCTGGCGTCTTGGCGGTAATGGCGACTCTGATCTCGATTGCAACGTTCCGGCCGGACGTTAGCGCGCAGCTTGGTTTCCCCCAAACAGGTGTGATCCTCTTCCAGCGCTTCGAGACGACCGCCTTGTGTCTGGTCTTGCTCCTGACCAGATTCACCCTTCACAGGTTCCTGAACATTCGTCCTCCGATCCGTGGGAATGTCTTGAGCCATTGGAATCTACTCACGCTCTATTTCGGGATCAGTGCGCTTTCCAGCGCGGCAGCGATTCTCGTCGGCAGCGGCCCCTCAATTCTGCGAGTAAACGTAGCAATGCTCGTTTGCGATCTGGTTTGTCTAAGCGTCTGGACCGCAACGCTTCGGAACACCGGCGAGACTGTGCCCGCGATAAGTCCGATTTCCGCCGAAGAACGGGCATACCACCAAGCGGTCAAGGATGCGGTTCTTGACGAAGTAGACCGGTTGGTAAAGCGATCGCGCGCCTAGTTCATCCGATCAACGAACCCACCGCGGAGAGCGAAGATTCGGCAATCCGTATTCGAAATTGCTCGGTGATCCCCAACAAATGGAGCACCCCGGCGAAGTATAACCAAGCGAAGTGATATGCCAACTCCGTTTTCTCTCGGACGAGCGCTGGGTAGCTAATCGCTTCATCGCGTAGTGTCGAATGGTCCTGATAGAGCGCGAGCAACTCGTTGACGTATTCGAAGTACGCCCGATTTTGATTGGCTCGAAACGCACGCCGCGAGATCTTATCCAAACGGTCCATTCCTTGGTTAGACAATAGATCGCGGATGAAGTCGCTCGGATGTTCAACATTGCGCTCCAACTCCGAAGTCCCGCCGATGAAACCGAGTTCCGCTAGCTGCTCGATGGTTTCGGAGGTAAGCAGAGTTCCCGCCTTTTGAATCTCCCAACCCTCATGGCCCCAACGCAAAGCGGCGCCAGACCTCAAGAATCGGGTGATCATTGCGGCTGCGTGCAGTCTGCTTTTTTGCAGCGCACTTTCGAGCACGGCGGCCTGCTGCGCAATGTAGATCTTTTGTAGACTTTTCTGAATGGCCGTCAGGGCATCCTTCGGGCCGCTCTCCAGTGTGGAAATCAACAGCTGAATGTAATTGGAGGTCTCTTCCGATACGTGAGGAGCAGTTTCCTCGGCGGAACTAAACTCAAGCCTTTCGGGATGCCGGGAGATCTCAATGGCCTCACGAATCAAGTCGTCGTGCGTGGGCGCCCGGCTGGTCTTCTTCCAGCGCCGATACTGTTCTTCGACCAGCCACTCGATAACTTTCGAACTTATCTTGGTAGCGCGATTGGTAGTCTTATCAGCCCGGAAAGTACGGCCAGCCACGATCTTCACCTGACGTCTTTACGATTCCAAACGAAGATGCAGGTTAGACCAACACCGATGCAAAAGATTTCACTGCTTCCCCTGCGGAACCCAGTAGCCCGCTGCCCTGGCCGCACTACCCGTGCCGACGCATCGCCGGGCGCTGCTCGGTGGGGATCTCAGGTTGGCAATCGTTCACTGTGCAATAGCAACCTCCAGAGTCACGGAAGCCTGGATCACGACAAGCCCGGTCTGGATCGGAGTTGAGGGCGCTGCGACGCCTAGAACCGGTGTTGACGTGTTCACCCCTTCGCTGGCGTGCAAGACTCCACCGACATGGAGATTGAGGCCCGCTGCAATTGCTCCAACCTGCGACAGGGCGCTCACGGATGCAGCCTTCAAGGCCTGCGCTGTGGGTGGGTTCCGATCCTGAAGGTCGAAGGAAATGCCCTGCACACGGTTGGCGCCGGCCTGAATCGCGGCATCCACAGACGCGCCGATCTTGGACAGATCGACGAGCTTGATCTCGACCGTGTTGTTGACGCTGTATCCGATAATTGTGGCGCTCTGGCCCGGTGGCGGATTATTGTAAACGGGCGAGAGCGTGTAGTTGACGGTCTTGATCGTGGCGCTTGGCCCGAGGAGGGATTGTTCAGCGGTAATTACCGTGTTGGCCAGCGTCGCGTTGGCTTGGGAGGCAGCCTGGGCCGTGGCAGCTTGAGTGTAAACACCGACGTCGACACGCGCCACATCGGGCGCCACCGAAACGGATGCAGTCCCTACGGCGGTGATCGAGGGCGGGTTGGTCGCGACCTGGGCATAAGAGGTCGCTATTGAAAGGGACATCAAAACTATCAGGCGGTACATGAGCACTCCGATCGTGTCCCGGGAGCCACTCCGCTCCTGGTTTGTCTCAGTCTACAGTAGTTTAATTTGAAGAAGCACGCCAGACGAAAGCCTCTTATGGCCGAGCCGGCGTTGACGGCAGCCGCCAGTCGTCGCGGCCGTCCGCGGCTAGGCCCATCATTCCCCTAGACCTTTCTCGCTTCAGCCGCCCAGTCGTAACGGCCTTTTATGAACTTCCAGTCTCACGCCGCCCGTCAAGATAACTAGGAGGGGATATGTTCGCGAAACTTGGCTTGCTCGGGTTTGCAATGGCAGCGATGACGATATTGGTTCCACCCGAGACGTATGCGGCAAGAGTTGACTATCACTATCGCCCCGGGTATCGCTACGGCTACTGGCGCCACGGTCACTATCATCCTTATCAACACGGATATTACGACCGATCGGGACGTTGGCGTCGTTACTGATGCTCGGAAGGGAGACAACTCGGTGAGGACGCATCGTGCCGGTCACTAGGGAGCTCTTGCGCCCTGGTGGGGGAGCGTTAATTCAATTTTTCGGTAATCGTAACGGGTTCTTTCACTCGAAAGGTGACTCGGGCTTCGACCGGGACTTCTACCGACCTGCCGCTCGAGATCAGCACCACTGCCGTTCCCGCAGCTGCGCCCGCACCGGCCCCAACTGCCGCGCCCTTTCCTCCACCAGCCATCGCCCCGATGGCTGCTCCTACTGCGGTTCCTGCGCCGATTTTTGCCAGGTCGTTACCTACCGTACCTAAACCGTCGCGCGAGTATGCATCGGTGCGAATGTCGACGCGCTGGCGGTCAGATGTGTTCAAACGCGTGAGCTCGAGGCTCAAATGTGATTGGGCACCGGCGCGGCCGGCCGGTGTTGCTTGTGTCACCTTTCCGATGACGCGAGAGCCACGCTCACAGATGATGAAACCGTCGATGACCAGTGGCTGCTCGAGAGTCGCAAAGAATGTGTCGCCGATCTGGTTTCGCGCAGCCGAAACGGTTTCGCCGATGCGCACCATGAGCTGTGTTCCGGCGGCCAGGATTACCGTATGCGGCTCGCGAACTTCTGGTATCGGAGTCGATGACGCAACTACGGGAGGCTGGACTGGAACCACCTCCGGTTCGTGCGAGGACTGTCTTTGCGGCAGAGGAGACTGCCCTGCCGTTTGCGGGGGTTCTGGCGCAGCCTGCGGCACGGGAGCCGGAGTCTGGTCCGGGTGTGTGGGCTGGTTGCGCGGTACTGTGACGGCCTGGTCGTGCCGCGCAGGCGGCATCGGCGATTGTTTTTCGCGAATGGGTTTTTCGGATAATCGCGCGCGCTGTGGCGTTGGGTTCGGTGCGCGCACCACGCTTTTGGGCGGAAGTTGGGGGGCTGCGGGTTGCGAGGGGGCGGAGTCGTCCCCAACGGCCGGCTTGCTCGACGCCGGCGGGTGATGAACTTCCATCTGCCGGGAATCTGCTGCTGGAGTCGGCCGCGGCAGCGCCGTAGGCCGCACTGCCATGTACACAATTCCGGAAGCCAGGACAGCACCTGAAATGAAGGCCCCTACGATCTTGCCGTTCATGCGCAATCCCCCACAAGTTAAACGCGTGCCGTCGCATTTACGTTTCTAGTGCCCACCCGTTAAAATAAGTTGAACATGACGTTTCCGGCGGAGCTGCGAATTGGTCCCGTCGTGATCGCTCCCGCCACCGTCCTAGCCCCTATGGCCGGCGTCACCGACACGGTGTTCCGGCGCCTGATTCGCAATCAGGGAGGCTGCGGGTTGATCATGACCGAGTTCACCAGCTCGCATGGCGTGGTCCATTCTTTGAGGGCCAAGAAGCCGACCCGAACCTTTCGATATCTGTTTTTCGAGCCCGAAGAGCACCCGATTTCGGCGCAACTCTTTGGCTCGGACCCGGAAGTAATGGCTGATGCGGCTCGAGCGTGTCAGGATTTCGGCTTCGATATCGTAGATATTAATTTCGGCTGCCCGGTGAACAAGGTCGTGAAGTGCAACGGAGGCTCGGGATTGCTGCGCGACTTGCCGCTGGTTGAAGAGATCCTGCGCAAGGTGCGCGCGGCGATCACAATTCCGCTAACCATGAAGTTCCGCGCCGGTTGGAACGACCAAGAATTGGTGGCGGTGAAGATGGCAAAGCTGGCGGAAGATTGCGGGTTGCAGGCTGTCGCGCTGCATCCGCGCACCCGCGAGCAGGGCTACAGCGGGAAGGCCGACTGGACCCGAATCGCGGAAGTGAAAGCGGCGGTACGGATCCCAGTGATCGGAAACGGCGACATCCTCACACCCGAAGATGCGATGCGCATGGTGGCCGAAACCGGCTGCGACGCCATAATGATCGGGCGCACCGCTTCCTCGAATCCATGGATTTTCCGGCAAATTGCGGAGTATCTCGCGACGGGCGCTTACGAGCATCCCGAGGAGCGGTGTCGGTACGACATCATGCGCATTTATTACACAATGCTCTCCGAGCGAGCCGCGCCAGACGCTGTCGGCAAAATGAAGCAGTTCGCGACTTATTTCACGCACGGCGTCCGCAACGGATCGAAGCTGCGCGCCGAAATTTACAAGGCTACCGAAGCCACACAAATCCTCGATCAGGTCGACTTCTTCTTCAAGCACGAGCTGGAATCCGTTCCCGCGTGACCACGCGATGAAAAAAGTCCAGATCATCACGGACGGGTCGTGTATCGGTAACCCCGGCCCCGGCGGATGGGCGTGCATCTTGCGGTACGGCGGCAAGAAACGCGAAATGTACGGCTCCGAACAGAGGACCACCAACAATCGCATGGAACTGAAAGCCGCTGTGGAGGGCTTGGGAGCGCTCAAAGAACCATGTAGCGTGGAGTTAGTGACCGATTCGAACTATCTCAAGCACGGAATCACGGAGTGGATTCACAAATGGAAGACAAATGGGTGGCGCACCGGCGGCAAGCAGGCGGTTGCGAATCAGGACTTATGGCACGAACTCGACGTGTTGGCCTCGAAACACGAAGTAAAATGGGCATGGACCAAGGGCCACGCCTCTCACGCGGATAACAATCGCTGTGATGAGCTCGCTCAGGCGGCGGCGCGAGGACAATTGAAAGGCGACAGTCAATAAGAGCGAAATGAAGCGAATCGTTCCAATCGCGTTGTCTATGATGCCTGCCCTGTTCGCGCAGCAGCTTCCGGATGCACGAACACTGTTAAAAGAAACGGGCGATGCGCTTCGCGACGCAAAATCGTACGTCCTTGAGCAATCGATTGCGGTTGAACTCAAGGGAGGACTAGAGAGCCGGCTCCAAATGCCCATGAAGTTGGCCGTGTCGAATCCGGGCAAGCTCAGGATCGAATCGAACGGAGCGGTAGGAAATACGCTGATCGTATCCGATGGCGAAAACACCTGGATGTATCTTGGCCCACTGAAGCAATACACCAGAACGCCGGCCGCGAGCAGCCCGGACGCTTTGATGAAATCACTGAACCCCGGCGTTGCCGACATGTTGGGGAAGATGCAATCCAAAGACCCGTATCTGGAGGTGAAACTGGCCGGCGAAGAGATCATCGAGAACGGCGGCGCGCGTCATGAATGTTTCGTGATCGAAGCTAAGCTGGACAAGATCGAAATGCCCGGCTCGATGGAACTCCTAGACGGCGTCATGAAGACGTGGGTGGACAAGAAAACGAAGCTGACCTGGAGGCAAACGGCGACTGCGATTATGAAGGGAGCCACGCTGCGAAGCCCCGCAGAGATGAATCAAAGCATCACGCTTCTCTCGGTCAAACTGAATGAACCGGTTTCCGACTCGCTCTTCACATTCACGCCGCCCGAAGGCGCAAAAGAGGTGAAAGAGTTTCAAGGGCCGGTGAAAGCGAACGCGAATTTATCCGGAAAAGATGCTGCTGACTTCAAGTTCCGTTCGCTGGATGGAAAGGAATTCAGCCTGCAAGCGCTGCGAGGCAAAGTAGTGCTGCTGGATTTTTGGGCGACGTGGTGCGGTCCGTGCCGCAAAGACATGCCGGCGCTCGAGAGAATATACGGTGAGTTTGGCGATCGCGGGTTAGTCATGCTGGGGATGAACGTTGGCGAGGATAGAGAGGCAGTTAGTAAGTTTCTGGCTGCGAATAAGTTGTCCTATCCAATCGTGCTCGCCGGTCAAATGGAGATGCTTGAGAGTTACAGTGTGACTGCTTTTCCCACCGTGGTGTTGATCGACCGCGAAGGAAAAATCGCTCTGTATCATGTTGGGTCCGGCAGTGAATCGGAACTGCGCGAAGCGCTCGCGGCGCTTGGATTCTCGAAGCCTGAGTGATCTGCTCGCACAGTTGTGCGTGCTCCGGTTCACGTCGGGTTCCCGACTCCAGATGAAAACAATTCAGTTGACGGCTGGCTTTTGAGTTGCATCGCCCGCCGGCGTGCCAACTGCAAAATCGCAAACGTTATCGCTCGTCTTGCACGCCTTCCTAGCTGGAATCGTTTTTTTCGTGACTTGGCGGCCAGTGCAACCGGCTTGTGCGGACTCCGTGGACATCACCAGGCTCACTATGCCGCTTGAGTGGCATTCTTCTCGCGCGGCCCCTGCCCGATTGGGGGGTAGCGACAAGATGGCGGAGCCGGCGCGAAAGGGCGCGCCTCCGCCGAAGGCGCTGCGCACGTTCATTCCTCCAAGAACGCTTGCGGATCCGAAGCTGCCGATGCCGGTCACGGTGGCGTTCGATTCGCCGTCGGTCTTGATTGATCCCGCGTCAATCGGCGATCCTTCTAGCCAACTCCACAACGGCGCATTGGGGACCAATGGTGGAATTGGCATCGGCGACGGACCTCCAGGTCCGGGAATAGGTCCGGCCGGCCCGGGCATTCCGGGCGTCTACTCGAACCCGCCGGGTGGCAAGATTACACCACCAGTACTCATTCACAAGGAAGACCCCGAATTTTCCGAACCAGCGCGCAAGGCCAAGTATCAAGGCACTGTTCTGCTTGCGATAGATATAGACATCGGTGGGCGCCCGCGGAACGTGCGGGTGGTACGCGGCCTGGGCCTCGGGCTGGACGAAAAGGCAGTCGAAGCAGTATCACGCTGGTTGTTCCGTCCCGGCGTGCAGGACGGGAAGCCAGTTGTAACAACCGCGACAGTGGAGGTGAATTTCCGGCTGCTTTGATTAGTAAATGCTAATTTTTCGATAGACGTAACTGACTCTTTCGAGCGATCCTGAAATCAATGTAACGGGGGCGTCGCTTCCCCAGAGCTTCCGTCACCTGGTTCACGCTCCCAGGCGGCTGGAGTTAAGCGCGCCTCCGTGTTTTCGCTCAGGGCCCTGGCGGTTTCGCTTACTCGCGAACCTCACTTCACGACGATATTCACGAGCTTGTCCGGAACGACAATAATCTTCACGATTTTCTTGCCGTCCAGCAAGGTTTGAACTTTGGCGTCGCCGAGCGCGAGTCTTTCGAGCGATTCACGCGGCGTTCCGAAATCGGCGAAAATGCGGCCGCGCAGTTTGCCGTTAACCTGAATTACTACCTCGGCGCTCTCTTCCCGTGCCAGCGCCTCGTCGTAATCGGGCCATCGTTGATGGAAAACCGGTCCGGTACGGCCGAGCGCTTCCCACAGCTCCTCAGCGAGGAACGGCGCGAACGGCTCGAGCATGAGGGTGAGTTTTTCGAGCGCCTCTTCCATCACAGGCTTCGAGATCTGCTTTTCGAGGGAGTGTAGGAGGTTGGTGAACTCCATCAATGCCGCGATGGATGTGTTGAAGTGCCAGCGGCTATCGAAATCCTCGGTGATTTTCTTGATGGTCTGATTCAATTTGCGCAGCAATTGCGAATCGGCATTCGCATCTGCGTTCGATTCCGCCAAGCCCCCGCCAACATTGCGGATGACGAAGCGGTAGACGCGCGAAAGGAATCCGTACGCGCCGTTCGCCCCGGCGTCAGTCCAATCCAACTCCTTCTCGGGAGGCGCGGCAAAGAGCTCGAACATGCGTCCGGTGTCGGCGCCGAACGTTTCCACCATCTGATCGATGGAGACGACGTTGCCGCGCGACTTGGACATTTTCGCGCCGTCCTTGATCACCATACCCTGGTTGAACATGCGTTGGATGGGCTCGTTGTTGGTGACCAGGCCGAGGTCGCGCATGACCTTGGTCCAGAAGCGCGAGTAGATCAAATGCAGGATGGCATGCTCGATGCCGCCGATGTATTGATCGATCGGAAACCAATAGGCGATTTCTTTCGAATCGAACGGCGCGCCGGAATTGTGCGGATCGCAGTAGCGGTAGAAGTACCAGGAAGAATCGACAAACGTATCCATGGTGTCGCTCTCGCGACGGGCGTCGGCGCCGCACTGTGGACACTTCACGTTCATGAACTCGGGTACGGCTTCGAGCGGCGAGCGTCCCTTGCCGGTGATCGGGATGCCGAGAGGAAGCACCACCGGAAGATCCTTTTCGGGAACCGGGACGATCCCGCACTTCGGGCAGTAGATCATGGGAATCGGAGTACCCCAGTAGCGCTGGCGCGAGATTCCCCAGTCCTTGATGCGAAATGTGATGGAGGGCTTACCGAAGCCTTCTTTCTCAGCTTTCGCGCTCATTACCCGTCGTGCTTCCTCGCTCGTGAGGCCGCTGTAGGGACCAGAATTTTCGAGAACGCCGTCGTCGGAGAAGGCCGCGTTCATCGCGCTTAGGTCCGGCAGTGTCCCGTCAGCGGGGCGAATCACCGGCCGGATCGCGAGGTGATACTGATTGCAGAAATCGAAATCGCGCTCATCGTGCGCCGGGACGGCCATGATCGCGCCGGTGCCGTAGCCCATCAGCACAAAGTTGCCGATCCAGATCGGGATGCGGTCGCCGCTAAACGGATTGATGGCGTAGTGGTGCGTGAAGACACCTTCTTTTTCGACATCGCTGCGGTCTTTTGTGGCGCGCGCGTCGATCATGCGCTTGGCCTCGGCCTTCACCTCGAATGAAGCGATCTCGGAAACGAGCGGATGCTCAGGCGCGAGAATCACGCCCGTCGCCCCGTAAATCGTGTCGATGCGCGTAGTGAACACGCGGATCGGCGCGCCGGTCGTATCCAGCTTGAAATCGACCTCCGCGCCCTCCGACCGTCCGATCCAGTTGCGCTGCATCGTAAGCACGCGCTCGGGCCAGCCCTCTTCCAGCTCTTTCATGGACGCGAGCAGATCATCCGCGTACTTGGTGATGCGGAGAAACCACTGCTCGAGCGCGCGCTGCTCGACGCGCGTGTTCTCGTGCCGCCAGCAGCAGCCATCCACTACTTGTTCATTTGCGAGCACGGTGCCGCATTCAGGACACCAGTTGACCAGCGCCTGCTTTCGATAGGCGAGCTCGCGCTCGTACATTTTTAGAAAGAACCACTGGTTCCAGCGATAGTATCCCGGGCTGCAGGTAGTGACCTCGCGCGACCAGTCGTAGCTGAACCCCATGCGGCGATGCTGGCGCTTCATGTTCTCGATGTTGAACATGGTCCACTCGTAGGGGTCGCGGTTGTTGGCGATCGCGGCGTTTTCGGCTGGAAGCCCGAAGGCATCCCAGCCCATCGGATGCAGCACGTTGAATCCGCGCATGCGCTTGTAGCGCGCCAGCGCATCGCCGATGGCGTAGTTTCGCAGATGCCCGATGTGAAGCTGGCCGCTCGGATAGGGAAGCATTTCGAGTACGTAGAACTTGGGCTTGCTCGAGTTTTTCTCAGCTTCGAAGAGCGTGGAATCTTTCCAGCGCTCCTGCCACTTCAATTCGATTCGCTGTGCGTCGTACTGCTGATCGGGCATAAATAGAGAGGCGTTTCGCTTGGCCGGCCCGAATGCAGCTAGCCGGGACTGTTACGGAATCCGGATGGCAGGGAAGGCGGCGAAACCCGTCCTCTTCAATATAGCGGGCACAGAGGATCAGAACAAACTCGATGCCTCGTATGTGAAGACCCGCCGGCCGGTTGATGTAAGCTTAACGCGCGCGTATTGTTCGGATCATCGCAGCCCTGAAGGCAGACGTGAGCGAGACTTTTGAAGAATGGGCTTGCGCGCTGAAAGCTGCTAGAAAACGCGCGATTGCCATCGCGATCGATGTAAAAGGCCGAACCCGGACTGTTTCCGACGACCGCGAAACCTTCGCTGAAATCGCCTACCAGACCTTCCGAAAAATCCCAGCCGCGATCAAGGCCTTATCGAGGACGACTTCGCCGGTTCGATCTACATAGCGGCCATCGCTCACGCCGATCTCAAGCAGCCCATCGTGAAACTCCGAGCCATAGTTGCCGTGCACTTCGAGCGTCGGCGGAATAGCGACCTTACCGGTATGGTCGATGTAGCCGGCCTTTCCATTCTTGACAAATCGGTAAAGAGGATCCGCCTCTGTTGTTCGCTAGACCCAAATTGTGTAGTCAGCCGTGTAGGCGACGCTACAGTCGTCGCGAAAGCGAGGACAAGCAGCTTGGGCATTTGCCTGTTGGTACCGCGTGCTCAGATCGGGAGCCCCCGTGTGTTAGCTCGCCTTCGCCGCGCTCGGTTTTGGTACCGCCCAGTTCCGGACCATGCGCGACACCTCTTGCGCGTAAACTTCGAGATCAGTCGGCTTCTGGACAAATTCTTTCGCGCCTAGTTCGAACGAGCAGCATCGGTCGAGCGAATCCGACGACGAGGTGAACACGACCACTGGAATGTCGCGCTGGCTGCACTCCAGAACCGAGAGCCCCGAGAGTTTCGGAATGTTGAGGTCCAAAATTACGAGATTCGGCTGAAAGTGCCGAGCTGCAAGCATTTGCACGGCCTGCTTGCCGTCCATCGCCACCCGCACGTTGATCGGCCAAGGTTCGTTTCCCAAAACTTGGCGAATCAGAAGAATGTCGCCGGGGTTGTCTTCAATCAGGAGAACTTCAAGTGGTTTCACAGCGAGCGTCCGTCGAGGCAGGTCTTTATGAGTTGACTCTATCATAGAATATTCCTTCGATTCGTATCGAATCTTCCTTCGATTCGTATCGCAGTCGGAAGCGATCTCGTCAGTCCCTCGGCTCGGGCCCGCCCCATCTCTTCGCCTCGGGATCGGGCAACCCGAGCAAATCCAGCACACGGTCCACACTCTGGTCTATTAAATCGTTCACGCTTTGAGGATGAGTGTAGAATGCCGGCAGCGGTGGCGCGATTATCGCGCCCATCTCGGCCAGCGCAGTCATCGTCCGCAAATGACCCAGATGGAAAGGCGACTCGCGCACCATCAAGATCAACCGACGGCGTTCCTTCAATGCTACGTCAGCCGTGCGGATCAACAGGTTCGAGCTAATTCCCGCTGCAATAGCCGACATGGTGTGAACCGAGCATGCCGCGATTACCATGGCGTCAGTCGGAAAAGATCCGCTGGCTAAGCGTGAACTGATGTCGTCGATCGAGTACGCACAGTCCGCGAGTTTCTTCACATCCGCGGCGAGCTTCCCGGTCTCATAAAAGAGCGTTTTCTCGCCGGCACGGGTGAGAATCAGATGAATCTCAGCAGAAGAATTGCGCCGAAGCTTTTCCATCAAGCGGACACCGTATACGGCTCCGCTAGCGCCGGAAATCCCGATTACGATTCTCAATTCGACGAGCCCTCAGGCCAGTTTTCGAGATTAGCAGAGTCGCCCGCCGCGATGGAAAAAGCAAGCCCGCGAACTGCGGCTCGCAGGCCGGAACGCGCTAGATGCGCGACGCTGGCCGATCGCTCATCGCGTAGTCAGCCGTAGCCTCACCCGACGCTGCGACATCCTCCGCGCCCGTCTCTTCTAGGACCGTCTTGGCTCGTTTCACCCAATCGGAGGAGTCGCAATGCACGGAAATCAGAAGCCCACCGGACTTGACGCGCCCTTCGTAGCGCTTCGCCTCATATTCCGGAATTCCCATTCCAATCAGCGCGCCAGCTACTCCGCCTACAGCCCCGCCTGCGCCGACACCGGCCAGCGTAGCCATAATCGGACCGGCCGCGATGAACGGACCCATTCCCGGGATGGCTAACGCGCCGATTCCAACGAGCCAGCCCAGCGCGCCGCCGATCACCGCACCCGAGACTGCACCAGTCGTGGTCCCTTCCGGAGCTTTCGTGTCTTTTCTGTGAACGAAATCCTTGGTGCCGAGATTTTCCGGCATGAGCACCGAAACGTCGGTGCTGCGGAATCCGGCTGTTCGCAAACGCTCCAACCCTTCGCCCAAAGCTGTAGTGTCGCGGTAAATTCCAAACACGGCTGTATTCTTTGCCATTTTCAAATTTTTCTCCTTGCAACAATTTCCTGGCTGGCTATTGCGAGCTGACCATCAGCTCATCGGTGACGTTCCCAGGTCCGGCCGCTTGAATCGCTTTGTCCACGATGGTTTTCTTCTCATCCTGCGACTTGACCTTGCCTCGAAGAGTCACCACCCCATTTCGGCTGACAATCTTGATGTTGTGCGCTTCCATAGAAAGCGACTTGTCCGCCATCACTGCTTTCCGAATGTCCTGCGTGAGTTCACGATCCGACTTGCCGTTCTTTTGTTGATTGGCCGTGGCCTGACCCTCGCTACCTTGGACAGGCGCGGCCATCGCCATTCCCGCCGATACCGCGAATAGCTGGCAGATCAAGACGAGACTGGATCTGTGAATGGAGTTCATGGCCAGTCAGTCTGCAAGGAGAATTCCAAAGCAGGTCTTCTCCACATTCAGGAGATTTTCACGTGTCTAACCTGGTCGGCTTACTTGTGCATGTAGCACGCTCGCTGGAAATATTTCCACGTTACATGGAGCTACCCCGCAGCTCCAAGAGTTTATACGATGGCCTGCATCTTGCTCCGATGTCGCCCGAAAGGAGTAATGTACCCATGAACTGGGACAGAGTAGAAGGCAATTGGAAACAAATGAAGGGTAAAGCACGCGAGAAATGGGGCAAGCTGACCGACAGCGATTTCGAGCAGATCGCGGGCAAAAGAGAGCAACTGATAGGCAGGATTCAAGAGCGTTACGGCCTTTCCAAGGACGAAGCATCCAGGCAAGTTGAGGAGTGGAGCCGAATGCAGAAGGAAGAAGAACACCAGCACAGCAAGGTTTAGTTTTGACGAATAGGGCCGTCACTCGGGCGGCCCTTTCTTGAGCCGTCCCCTTTCTAAACTCCTGGCCGCCTTTCCTCCCAGTTGAGGGCTTGCTCAATGCAGCATCGAATCAAGCAGAATTGAGAGAACTATGACCGCTGAACAGGTTTTCTCAATCGGCAACACCATCGCGCTCCTCGGATGGCTGCTGCTCGTGACTCTCGGTCCACGACGATGGGTTGCGCCACTGATCACGGGCGCGATTCTTCCGCTGCTCTTCGCTGTACTTTACGGATCTCTGCTCGCAGCACATTGGGGCGAGACACCTGGGGGCGGCTTTGGCTCACTCGCGCAAGTCGCCGCGTTATTCTCCAATCCCTGGCTGCTCCTGGCGGGCTGGGTCCACTACCTCGCATTCGATCTTTTCATCGGAAGCT
>Ga0126381_100003604_pt1 | contig 16788 bp, 10 predicted proteins | sample PanSoiMetPlot_28_FD_96465 | JGI IMG/M metagenome (GOLD analysis project Ga0126381, IMG submission 96465) | Tropical forest soil microbial communities from Panama - MetaG Plot_28 | ecosystem: Environmental > Terrestrial > Soil > Tropical forest > Bulk soil | place: Panama | collected 2016-02-17 | reverse complement strand
GGCAGGCGAGGGCATGGAGCCGCGGATCGAGCCGACCGTCCACGACCTCGCCAATCGTGTCAGGCCTCGTGTCGTCGCGCCGGGGCACTGTACCGGCTGGCGTGCCAAGGCGGCGCTCGCGCAAGCGTTTGCGCCGGGAAACTATGGGCCGAGCGTCGTCGGCTCCCTCTACGCTCTGCGCGCGACGTGAATGGGACGACTTCGGCGGGAGCCACCGCCGGATCGCATGCAGGGCGCGGCCTCACATTATGAGGCGGGTGCGGCGATTATCCTGTCCTTGGGGTGCTCGTGCGGCGGGGCATCACTCGAAAGCAGTACGGAAAAGCCACATATCCTGGGGATTCCTTTCGCTCAGTTATCTTCAATACTGTAATCAGATCCGTACGGTGTCCCCTATGACTACTCTCCCGCTCCGCCAAAGACAAAGCAACGCCGCCCTGCTTATTAGCCCTTTCGAGCAGGACCACAAGCTCCTGCAGTCTCTGTTCCGGGAACAGGGATGGAAACTCTACGGCGCCGCCTCTCTCGAATCTGCTTTAAAGCTGCTCCGGCAAGGAGTAGCTTCCGTCGTCATCACCGAAAAGGACTTGCCGATCGGAAATTGGAAAGACGTTTTGGGCGCCGTGCTTCGCCTTTCGAGCTCGCCTCTGGTTGTGGTGAGTTCGCTCCACGCGGATGAGTATCTTTGGGCGGAAGCATTAAATCTGGGAGTCTATGACGTTTTGGCTAAACCCATTGACCGAATGGAAGCGATTCGTGTATTCACCTCGGCTTGGATGAGGATAGGGGGCCAAACCTCCGGCCCACGCGCAACGCTTCTTATCGGCGGAGGCGCGTTTGCAATATGAGTTTGGAGGGACGTTCCAATGTCGAGGCCATTCGCGACCGCGAACAGCTTCGCTTTCGCATGGCCACGCCCGACCCGCCACGGAGAGGGCACTGATCCTAACGTAATACCCGCCCGGATCGCGGGGCGAGAACTCCTATGTTCCAGTGTTCGGATTGACGCCTGGCTCCTCTTCGAGCTGAGTGATGACAGGGCGTACTCTTTGAAGAGCCCGGTCGAAATCATCGACCCGGCAGGAGGCCGTTCCCGGGTGTCCTCTGATCGGGGCTCATCAATGAGGGATGCTTGTGGGTGCCCCACATGCGTACGCAGAGCAGGAGCAAATTCGTTGCAGGTGGACGGCAATCAATTGTCTTTATGCCGCTTCCCGCAACTTGCAGAATTGCCGGACTGTCCTATGTCGACGGGCGGGCCAGGCTAATCCTGCGATAGCCTGAGACACATCCCGCAGATTCGCGGATCGTCGGCGGCTCGTACGGAATCGAGGCGAGACGATGTCCGATATCTTCGTCACGCGAAGACGACGGATCGCCACTTTCGTCGGCTGCTCTCTTGCGATGGTGTTTCTCCTGAATAGTTTTGGTGGCTGACTAGCCTGGAAGGCCGTTTGCACCGCCCTTGCCGTGAGCACTGAAGGTTGCGCGGGCGTTTCCACAAAATTGATCCCGATCCGCAATTTCCAACGCCGACCCGCCGCAGCAGGGCGAGAAGAAAACCAATTGAAAACACAGTAAGGAAAGAGAGACATCCATGAACGCCGTTGTCAATATCGCGTGTTCCACTAATGTAGCGGCCCAAAGCCTAGTCAGTTTTTTCGCCAACAACAAATCCCGCGCCGTTTTTATTGCGGCTTCGATGCTATTTTATTGCGCGACCCAATCGTTCGCGCAAAATGCCGCTGCCGACGCGCGGCTCCACATCGACGTGCCCACCACGCTGGACAAGGCAAATGTCGTGATCGACTTCGGCCATGCGGTATTCAACGGCGATGTTCCTTTCGCGCTGGGAGATATCAACCTGCTCGCCAGCGACGTGCGAGCGTGGAACGCCAAGGGCGCGATCGTTGTTATCTTTCACGGCGACGCCGCTTACCTTGTCTTGAACGATGAAACGTACAACGGCAACCGTCATGTCACAAGCGGTAACCCATACAAGAAGCTCCTGAATGGTCTTATGGCTCTGGGTGTTCAACTTGAGTTGTGCGGCGCAACCGCCAAGGCAAATGACTGGGGTAACGTCAACCTTCTGCCGGGCATCAAAGTTAACGTCAATGCGATGGTCAGACTGACGCAATTGGAGCAGGATGGCTACACAATGATCTACCAGTAGCACGGATGAACAGAACGCCCGCATAACAGGAAAACTCGAAGGAGGCTTGTGATGACAACATGGCTTTTGGCGCCGCTATTCATTGGGATTGCCCTCTCCGTCACGTTGGCTGCAAATCCTACCGCAAAAGACAACGGGATTGTGAGCATCCCGAGCAGTCATTCCGTCGATGAGACAGTGCGAAGAGTCCAGGATATTCTCCAAGCAAAGGGAATTACTCTGTTCGCTCTCATCGATCACAGCGGAGAGGCGGAAAAGGTCGGAATCAAAATGCGTCCTACCAAGCTCCTGATCTTTGGCAGTCCTAAGGCTGGCACGCCTCTGATGTTGGCGGCTCCAACTATCGCAATCGACCTGCCCTTAAAGATTCTGGTCTGGGAAGATGCGCAGGGAAAAGTTTGGCTTACATACAACAACCCCGACTACCTTCAGCAACGCCACGATTTGCCCGCGAACCTGCTTCAGAACATCGCTGTCGTGGGTGCCTTGGCGGCAGCGGCTGGGAAATAGTCCGATACCGTGGAGCGCCAGGCGCAATCCGCCTTCGCCGGGTGTAGAATACTCCAACTCTGGCCGTTGCTTATCTATGTCGCAGCCGCTTCCCTCCCGGCTGCGGGGCAGACCGCTCGCGGTTCTCGCTTGACGGGCGCTGACCTCCAGAGCTGGGACGAACTGGATTTGATGACTCGCTTGCTTCCCAGCCTCGATATTACCTGGCTCGCGCGAGTGCGGTTGAGCGAGGAGCTGCCTAACCCCGCTCATTATGTCTTCGGAACAGAATGGAACTTCAGCGTCGGTAAGCACGTTGTGCTTACGCCGTCTTATTACAATGGCACGTATCGCCCGGCTCCCGGCAAGGTGAAACATCGGCAAATCGCGATGTTTGCAATCACGCCCGTATTCCGCCGCGCACGTTGGACAGTATCCGATCGAAATCGGCTAGGCGGCAGGTTTGACACCCTCACCGCCGCGCCTTCGTGGTTCTACCGAAATCGTCCCAGGGTTGACTATCGCTTAGGGTGCGAAAACCATCCGACATCTCTGTTCGTATGGGACGAAGTTTTTTATTTCTCGAAATACCGGGGCTGGACCAGAAACCGGCTGGCCGCGGGGGTTCACAGACAGGTGGGCGGACGCCTTGCGGCCGATCTCTATTATCAACGCGAAGATAACAACGCCGGCACTCAACCACCCCAGGCCAACACGATCGCCCTTTTGATTCAGCTCCGTCTGAGGTGAAGCTCCTTGGGCCGTCAGCGCCAAATCGAGGGCTAACATCAGCGCAAGTGCACTGGTTCCATCGAGCGAACCGCCGTTGTGCGCGCGAAGTTTCGCGTGAGGAGCGACGAGCCGGTGGCCGGCTATCCGCTACCGGGGCGGACGAGCCGCCTTGCGGCCGAAGTCGCGCTCAAGCCGCGTCGGGTGCTTGGTCCAGTGGATCGTCTCGTTGCGCGAGTGTCGCCTAAAAGCTCCCGGCATCAACAATTGTCAATAGGCTATGGCCTATCGATATTAGGGATGGTGCCTCGGGAGCTGAATTCTGGCAGGCTTCGGGCATGACATGCGAACACGATTGGACACTCGTTGAGGGAATGATGCCCTCCGGCACAGGTAACCTCCACTGAGGAGCGGACGTCCGGGTTTACTTCCGGATAGAGCATGATCCGGGCACAATGCACTTTCCGATCAGCTAAACTTGTTCGGTAACAGTTATATGCCCCTTGCTGCCGGCGACCGACTCGGGCAATTCGAATTCTTGGAAAAGCTTGGCGCCGGGGGCATGGGGGTGGTCTACAAAGCCCGCGACATCCGTCTTAACCGCCTGGTGGCGATCAAGGTGATCCAACCCGCGCGCACCGGCGACAGCGAGCTTCAGGCGCGCCTGTTGGCGGAAGCCCGCGCCGCGTCAGCCCTCAACCAGCTCAATGTGGTCACAGTGTACGACTCCGGCTCTTGGGACGGCGTCGACTTCATCGCCATGGAGTATGTTCCGGGCGAGACGTTGGCGCGCCGGATCCCTCCCCAGGGGATGCCGGTTGCGGAAGCGCTGAGGGTCGCACGCGGGGTTGCGGCGGCTCTCGCCGCCGCTCATGCGGCTGGCATCGTTCACCGCGATCTTAAACCGGGCAACGTGATGATCCGGCAAGACGGCGTCGTGAAAGTGATGGATTTCGGCCTGGCCAAGGCGCTGGCGCCGCCACAAGGAGAGGAAGAAGCCACGCGCACTTTCCACGCTGCCGGCGATACTGCCCCCGGCACGTTGCTTGGAACCGGCCCCTACATGTCCCCCGAGCAGGCCGAAGGCAAACCCGTTGATGCCCGTAGCGACATCTTCTCCTTCGGCGCCATGTTGTTCGAAATGCTGAGCGGCCGCCCCGCGTTTCACGGCGACACGTTGATCTCCACGATCAGCGCCGTTCTCAAGGACACGCCGCCCTCGGTTCACGGACTACGCAGCGACGTTCCCGAGAAGTTCGATGCCATCCTTGGGCGATGCCTCGCGAAGAATCGCGAAAGCCGTTATCCCTCGGGCGCCGAACTTGAGGCCGCTCTCGATGCGCTCGCGCCGAAGCCTGCCCCGGCCGACTCGCGCCGTTTGAAGATCGGTGCAGCCGCGGTTGCGGTCGCCATTGTGCTCGCTGGAGCATCGTGGTGGGGCGTCCAGCAGTCGCGGACGCGTTGGGTGTACAACCAGGCAATTCCCGAATTCTACCGGCTGTTTGCGGACCAGAAATACATCGAAGCCTTCGAGCTCGGACAACGAGTCCGTGCAACACTGCCGGGCGACCCAGCGGTCGAACTTGCGCTTAGCCGAGCCGACGGCACTAGTACGCTCCAATCGCAGCCTCCGGGCGCCGACATTTACTACCGGCCATATTTGCTGCCCACATCCCCGGAAAAGCTCTTGGGCCGTACGCCCCTGAAGGTGACGTTACCCTTGGCGCTGCTACGCGTGCGCGTGGTCAAGGACGGTTTTGAACACGCCGAAGGGAGCCTCGATCCGCATGCCGTATCCGCATTCACGCTCTATGCGAAAGGCGCCCAACCCGCAGGCATGGTCGGCATTCCCGCCGGCAGCCGCTCCATCAACGGCCGGGCCATCGAACTGCCCGGGTTCTGGCTGGACAAATTCGAAGTGACCAACCGCCAGTTCAAAGCGTTTGTCGGTCAAGGCGGCTACCGCAAGCGTGAATTCTGGAAACAGCCATTTGTCAAGGACGGCAGCGAAATTCCTTGGGAGGAAGCAGTGCGCAGATTCAGTGATGCCACTGGTCGCCCGGGGCCGGCGACGTGGGAACTCGGCTCCTACCCGGAGAACCAAGCGCAGTACCCGGTCGGCGGAGTGAGTTGGTACGAGGCGGCAGCCTATGCCGAATTTGCCGGCAAGAGCCTCCCCAGCGTCCCGCACTGGCAGCGCGCCGCGGGCTTGGGCCTATTCTCCGATATCCTCAAGCTCAGCAATTTCGATGGGCGCGGCGCCGCGCCGGTAGGGCAGTATCAGGGAGTCGGACCCTTCGGCACATACGATATGGCGGGCAACGTCAGAGAATGGTGCTTCAATGCCTTTGGTTCGCGGCGCGCCATTCTGGGCGGTGGTTGGGACGAACCTTCATACCGGTTCGGCGATTTCCAGGCGCGTGATCCCATGGAGCGCCTCCCCGCCGATGGATTCCGTTGCGCAATTTTCCCCGGCCCCCGCCTGTGGCTGCTCTTGAGCGCATCGTTCAGCCAGTGCGCGATCCTACCACGGAGAAACCTGTGGACGATGCCACTTTCCGCGCCTGGCGCAACGCTTATGCCTACGACGCATCGCCGCTCAGCCCCAAGGTGGAATCCATAGACGACTCTTCGGAGTACTATCGGAAAGAAAAGATCATGATGGCGGCGGCCTATGGCAGCGAGCGTTTGCCGGCGTGGGTGTTCCTGCCCAAGAACGCTTCGCCCCCATACCAGACGGTGGTCTTTTATCCCAGCGCGGCCTCCCAACTCCTGCACGACAGCGGGTGGCTGGGTCCGCAGCGGGATCTCCTGTTCGTCATTCGCAGCGGCCGCGCCCTCCTTTACCCCATCTATCAGGGAACCTACGAGCGCAACCGCAGCCCGTCCTCGGGGCCGAACGCCCTGCGCGAACTTCTGATCCAGCGGATGAAAGATCTCAGCCGGTCCATCGACTACCTTTCCACCCGCAAGGAATTCGATCTCTCCCGTCTCGCCTACTATGGCATCAGCCAGGGATGCCGGGAAGGCGTGGCGGCGGTCACCATGGAACCGCGCATCCGCGCCGCGATCATGGTGGCGTGCGGAATTCCGCAATCCCGCTACCCGGACGGGACGGACGCGCTGGATTTCGCTCCGCGGTTCAAGGTCCCGGTCCTGCTGATCGACGGTCGCGACGATTTCACCTTCCCCTATGCGACATCGCAACTGCCTCTTTTCCACCTGTTCGGCACCGCTGAGAAGGACAAGAAGATGATGATGCACGACGGCGGCCACATTTCGGAGTTCACGCCCGAAATGCTTCGCGCCGCCCTAGACTGGCTGGACCGGTATCTGGGACCGGTCGGTGAGCACAGGTAAAGGCCAGCTCTGAGTTCCGAGAGGGCCGACCTCCGGTCGTATAGTCGGCAAATGGGAACTGGAGCGATAATCCCGCCCCGGCGGGGTCAACTTCCTGTTTGCGCGTGATCGAGGATCAACCCGACCGGATCACTTATCCGGAATCGCGACAACTCGTCAACTTGAACCAGCCGACGCGCTACATCTCGCCGTGGTTGACTCTCCGAAGCTCCTAACATCTTTCGCGCCGTCGTCGCAAGAGGGTCCGGCGCCGGTGGGCACGCGGTTAGCGCAAAGACTCGGAAAATTCGGGCCTAATGCGGTACGGCTTTCTCCGCCCCCAGCCCTGTATTGGCGCGGACTTCCATCTCCGCGAATTTTGCTTCGGCTGACGGTTCACTGGTGGTTGTCGTTCCGATCCATGCACCCAGGAAACCCAGGGGAATACTGACGATCCCTGGATTCTCGAGGGGGAATAGCGGCTTGCTGTGGATCAGGTGTGCCGCGTCGTTGCCCATGATGCTAGGGCTGATCACGATCAAAACCAGCGAGCTGATCAATCCCGTAGCCAATCCCCAAAGCGCGCCAGCCGTATGGAAGCGCTTCCAGAAGATGGAGAAGACTATTACCGGGAGATTGGCTGATGCGGCAACCGCGAAAGCCAGTCCGACGAGAAATGCCACATTGAATGTGGGGCCCAGCAGAACGGCGATCGCGATCGAAACGGCGCCCACAACGAACGCCGTGATACGCGCCACACGCACCTCTTCACCAGGCTGGCTCGGCCTGCCGCGGTGGATTACGTTAATGAAGAAATCGTGTGCGAAGGAAGTTGAAGCGCTGATCGTCAGTCCGGCAACGACCGCAAGGATCGTAGCAAACGCGATCGACGAGATAAAGGCGAAGAAGACGTCCCCGGCCAGGCGCTGTGCCAGAAGCGGTGCGCTCATATTGATGCCGCCATGGCCCTTGATGAAGTCGCTGCCGAGGATGGTGGCGGCGCCAAACCCCAGAAAAGTCGTCATGATGTAGAACGCGCCGATGATGAACATCGCCCACACCACGCTGATGCGGGCGGTGCGCGCGTCGGGCACGGTGTAGAAGCGGACCAAGATATGCGGCAGCCCCGCGGTACCGAAGATCAGGGCGAGGCCGAGGGAGATGAGGTCGACGGCCCCGTAGGGCGGCTTGTAGCGAAGGCCGGGCTCCAGAAAATTGGTCACTTTGCCACCGGCCTGGACGTGAGTGATGGCGTCGAAGAACTCGCCCAGGCTGAAATGGAAATGCGCCATTACCAAGACGCTGAGGAGAATCGTGCCCGCGATGAGAAGAACGGCCTTGATGATCTGAACCCAGGTGGTGGCCAGCATCCCACCAAAAACCACGTAAGCCACCATGAGAATGCCTACGCCAACCACGGCCGTGTTGTAGCCGATGCCGGAGCCTTTTAGCAGGAGAGCTACCAGCGTGCCGGCTCCGACCATCTGGGCGATCATGTAGAACGTGCTGACTGTGAGGGTACTGAGAGAAGCCATGGCGCGAACCGGCCGGGCCTCCAGCCGGTAAGCCAGAACATCGGCCATAGTGTACTTGCCGGTGTTGCGGAGGGGTTCGGCGACCACCAGGAGCACGGTGAGATAGGCAACCAGCCAGCCGACCGAGTACATAAAGCCGTCGTAGCCCTGGAAGGCTATGATGCCTGCAATACCGAGGAACGAGGCCGCGCTCATATAGTCGCCTGCCACGGCAACACCGTTTTGCCAGCCTGTGATGTTGCGCCCGGCTGCGAAGTACGCTGCAGACCCTGTGGATCGGCGCGCCGCCCACAAAGTCACGCCGAGCGTTATGGCGATGAACACCAGGAACATCAAAAGGGGAGTGGACACAATTAGGCCCCGTTAATTTTCCGAAGAAGATCCTTGGCCATTCGATCAAAGCGGCCCGCCGCCCGGTTGTACATTATGGCAACGATCCAGGCCATGAAAAACTGGGACAGAGCGAAAAGGTAGGCCAAGTTGACTGGCCCGATAACGCGCATGCGCATCAGCGCCGGGGCCCATCCGACCAGAAGAGGCAACGAGAAGTAGTAGATACAGAAAAACACAAACGCTGGGATGACGAAACGACGTTTAGCTGAGATGAGTTCCCGGAACTCGGGGGCGTGAGCAATACGCTCCCAGTCAGCGGGGGTGGGTCTGGGTGCCATTTTTAGTTCACCATTATACGAACCGAATGCTGTTATAAGCAAAACAGGGCCAGCCGGGCTATGCAGGCGATCCGTTGTTCTTCAGGAGTCGCTTCACGACGGCGATCTTCAGCGAGCACGCCAAGTTGACGATTAACCCGCTTTAGCGGGCATGGTCGGCGTGGCTTTCGAATGGTCGGCCATCCGGAAATTGGCCCGTTTCAGATGACGGTTCAAGAACGCTCTTACCAGGCAAGTAGAGTTCTGGCTTTAGATTGGCCGGCCTGAGCCGGCAACCGGCAGTTGGGTTACGATATTGACCCATATCCTTCCGATGGTTCGCGGCTTCTGCACGGTCGCGCGTTTTCCGTCAGGTTTGACCGGAAGCTGCGATCCGGCCGCGGATCAGGGGAAACAAAGAACCCGCTACTCAGATGCTCTGGCGCGACTCCCCTGTACGATCCGGTAAACTAGCACAATCTGGCGTATGCTGCTGTCTGCTGGAGACAGAATCGGTCCGTACGAGATGCTGGCGCGCATCGGCTCCGGGGGCATGGGCGAGGTGTGGAAGGCTCGCGACACGCGCCTGAACCGGGTCGTCGCGATTAAGAGCAATTACAGGCCCCTTAGTGAACGCTTCCATCGCGAGGCCCAGGCAATCGCAGCTTTGAATCACCCTCATATCTGTTCGCTGTACGATGTCGGTCCCGAGTATCTGGTTATGGAGTATGTCGAAGGCCAGCCGCTGCGGGGCCCGGTCGCGCTCCCGGAGGCGCTCCGATTGGCTGAACAGATTCTGGATGCGCTGGATGTCGCACACCGAACAGGGATTACCCATCGCGATTTGAAGCCGGGCAACATTCTGGTAGGTCCGAATGGCGTCAAGGTGCTCGATTTCGGACTCGCCAAAATGGAGCGCCCCGACTCCGCGGGCTGTTCTCAAACCGCAACCGACACTTTGCCCATCACAGCCGAGGGCACGATACTCGGAACTCTGCAATATATGTCACCGGAGCAGATCGAAGGGCGAGAAGCCGACGCGCGCAGCGACATTTTCGCGTTCGGGATCGTGCTGTATGAGTTGATCTCCGGCCGGCGTCCTTTCGCGGGCAATAGCCAGCCCAGCTTGATCGCGTCGATTCTCAAAGAGCAGTCGCGCCCTCTCCGCGAGTTGCTGCCGGGGATGCCGCCGGGGCTGGAGCGAGTGATCCACACGTGTCTGGAGAAGAACCCCGACAAACGCTGGCAATCGGCACGAGAGATAAGACACGCACTGGAGTGGACCACCGCCGAACTTCCGCCGGTTGCCGCGCCGGCGGCCAGGCTCCGCCTATGGCACGGAGTCGCCGCGCTGGCGCTTGTGGTCACTCTCGGGCTGGGCTGGAAATTTTGGTCGCCGCCGGCGCCAGGTCAAACCATCCAGCTCGTGGCACCTCTGCCCGAAAACGCCAAGTTGTACGCTTATGTGTCGGTGTCGCCTGACGGGCGCAAACTGGCATTCACGTCGGTAGGAGGCGCCAGCAACACCACCGAGTTGCGGATTCGGGATCTCGGCTCGCTCGAATGGCGTGCCTTGCCCGGAACCGAAGGCGCGGGTAGCCCCTTTTGGTCTCCCGACAGCCGCTACGTCGCGTTCGCCGACGGGAACCAGCTCAAGAAGATCGCCATTGGCGGCGGTCCTCCGCAGACACTGTGTACGATGCAGGCACGGATCGAGGGGTCGGGTTCCTGGAACCGGAACGGCATGATCATCTTCGGCAGCTGGGGCGGCGGTGCGGGAGGGCCGCTGTGGAAGATTTCCGAGTCGGGTGGGACGGCCACCGCGCTTACGGAAGTTGACACGTCGAGGGGCGAGTTGTATCACACGTGGCCCTCCTTCACCGAAGATGGCGAGCACTTCCTTTACTTCCGCTCGGGAACGGATGGGGCGGGTATCTATGCCGGTTCCATCACCGCCAAACCAGCAGAACAATCGCGTGACCGCATTCTGGCGACCGATTTTGCGGCATCTTATTCGAACGGCTACCTGTTCTTTGTCCGCGCCGACACGTTGTTGGCGCAACCGTTCGATCCGGGCGCGTTGAAGCTCAAGGGCGAGGCAGTTCCGTTAGCGGAGTCCTTGCAAACCAGCTGGTTCGGCACGGGAGTTTTTTCGGTTTCTTCGAGCGGCGTTCTGGCTTACCGAGCCAGCACCATGAGCGGGGATAGTCAGCTTACGTGGCTCGACCGCCAGGGAAAGGTCCTGGGCACGGTCGGCTCGCCGGGCCCGAACTCGCAGGTGAGTTTATCTCCAGATGGAAGCCGCGCCGCGGTACGCAATGCGGGCTATGACCGCTCGGGAGACCTCTGGACGGTCGACCTTGCCAGCGGTCGGCGTACCCGTCTCACATTTCTCCAGAGCGATTACTCTCCAGCAGTGTGGTCACCCGACAGCAGCCGTATTATCTTCTCTGGCGGGAAAGCCAGCGACACCATCTACGAAAAGCCCTCCTCCGGTGGAGGCGAAGAAAAGGTCCTGTTGCGCCAGCCGGGCACGCGGCTTTATCCCACCAGTTGGTCTCACGACGGGCGATTCTTGCTGTACCACACTGAGAACACGCCCAACACGGGATACGACTTATGGGTGTTGCCGCTTGAAGGAGATCACAAACCAGTGCGGCTGCTGGGCGAAGCCTTTAACGAGTGGGCCGGGGTTTTCTCTCCCGACGGGCGCTGGATTGCCTACGCCTCCACGGAGGCGGCCGGCGCGGGCACTTACGTTCGTCCCTTTCTGGCCGCAGGGCCGTCCGGCGAGCCCGCGGTGGGGCAAGGCAAGTGGCAGGTTTCAAGGGAGGGCGGAAATTGGCCCAAGTGGATCGGCAAGGAAATCATCTCCAGTGATGTTCCAAGTGGAACCGCGCAATTCGCCGTGCAGGTGAAGCCCATCGGAGACGGTTTTGAGAGTGGCGTCCCCCAGAGGCTGTTTGCGGGTCCGGCCACGGGCATTACGGATTGGGACCTGAGTGCCGACGGCCGGCGTTTCTTGTGGGCTGTCCCAACGATCCAGCAATCGGGGCAGGTTCCGATCACAGTAGTGCTCAACTGGACCTCGATGCTGAAGCAATGATGACCAGAGACGCCAGCCGATTGGCCCGTCAGGCGAGTCGTACAAACGTGCAAGCCGCGCAGCCTCGGTCGCTAACGATTGCTTGTTATCGGGCTGGGCCGGCAGCCGCTTCGCGTGGAGTAAACGGTCGGGCTGTCTTTTCTTGACCCTTCGCGGATCGGCTGCGAAACGAAACCCGTGTTATGGCCCTTGCGATCCGAGAAAGCTGCAGGCTCCTCGGTCGTCTCTATTTCAGCGCGGAGAAATAGCTCCTCATCGCTCCCCCGACCGTGAAGCTCCAGGACAATACTTCAAAATGCTGGAATTGCCGCGGCACAACGTAACGACGTTCAGCCTCTTCGACAGTCGCGCCGACTCGTATCATCCTCTCGGCGTGCTCGCGCAAGGCGTCCATGAGCGTAGCCTGTTCGCGCACATGTTCGATGCCGGAGAGGGGGCCATGGCCCGGTATGAATTGCGTCCGAGGGCTGTACTCGATGAACCTGTCGAGAACGCGACGCCATGCCAGGATATCGGCATCGGTCACGACCGGATAAGCGCGACTAAAGAGCAGATCGCCAGTGAAGACGACGTCGCGCTCTGGCACGCGGATGATGAGGTCCGTTGGAGTATGACCGGGGTGAAACTCGATGACCGCGGTCAGGCCGCCGAGATCGATCTGCTTCGGGAGATCTGCCGGGGCAAGCGGCTCAGTCGGAAACGCCATCGAGGCCTTCTCGATCGCCTCCAGCAGCCAGGTCATCAGCCGAAGGTCGCCTGACTTGTGCTCCTTATCTACCGGGTCTGTCGCGTCCGCGAGCCGCCGCTCCCACGGTGCGAGCCGGGCTGCACGATCGGCGGCCGGTACGACAACATAGCGCTCCTTCATCAGGGGGCCCACGCGTTCGTGCGCCAGAATTGGAATGCTTTGGCGGGCATAGCCGACGTTGCCGAAGCTGTGGTCGAGATGGTAGTGGGTGTTCACAACACCGCGCACAGGAGCCCTGGAGACCGCGCGGGCGACCTCGATTTCCAGTTCGGCACCAGCCGGCTCATAGTGCCCCTCCACGATTAGCACTGCATCCCGGCCGGCGATCACACCTCCGTTGGAGTAACACTGGAGGCCCTTGGCGGGATCGGCAATCGTGGCGTACACGCCGTCGGCAATCCGAGTGACCTGCGCAAAGCCCCGGTCGAACAAGGGGGCAGGGGGCCGATTCTGGGCAAGGACAGGAGCGACTAACCCCGCAATGAGGAACTCTCTTCTGTTCAACTCCATACGATCTCCACTCAGGGCACCGGGACTCGATAGATGTTGCGCTGCGACGTGTTGCGCATAAACGCGTAGACCGATGGGTCATCCCCTACGAACGCCCGCAGTTGTGGGATGCGCTGCGCTCCGGGTAACGCGGCAGCTTCCTCCGCCGAGTGAATTCCGCCTTTGGGCAGCGGAGGTAGAGTCTGTCCGGAGCGGAGCGGAACGGCGTATGTTTCCCGTGTGGTCCAGGCAAAATGCACATACAGAAATCTGCCGTCCCGCGACCAGCTTACGACCGACGGAGTAATGCCCCGGTTCTCTGCCCCCACTGTTCCGCAGAACGAGCACAATTCGATGGCAGAGCCGCTATCGAGCGAATAGATGGCGACGGACGTTCCCTTCCACACCCCCGCCCACTTTCCATCGGCGGAAAGGCCGTAGAGAAAACCGACGCGATCCTGAATTAGCTTCTTGCGTCCGCCGCCATCGGCCTTGATCCGCTGCAGGAATCCGTCCTGAACAAAGAAAACGTCGCCATCGGGCCCAAAAAGAGCGCGCCCAGACTCCACATCAGCGAGCCGCCTGGGAGGCGAGCTGCCGTCCAAGGCGGCAATCCACACCGGGAGTCGCCCAGTGTCATCAATCGCTGTGAACGCAACGCGCTTACCGTCGGGCGAGAGGCTGTAATCCTGCATCCGGAAATCGGACAAGAGCCGCTGCTGTTCCCCGGATTCGAGGTCCGCCACCCGCAGCTCCCCGCTCACCCAGGTCCGCGTGCTGACGCCCGAGCGCAGCATGTAATAGAGTCGCTTGCCGTCGGGAGAAAACTTGGGCAAATACGCGTAACCCTGAAAGGTCACTTGCCGTTCCCCGTGCGCATCGTGCACCCAGATCGTGTTCTGATCCACGCCGATCGACGTGACGAACGAGCGGCCGTCCGGCGCGAACGCGAGGCCCTGCTCCTCCGTGGCCCCGGCGGTGACTTGCTCCGGCTCGCCGTCCGGAAATCGCTGGCGCCAGACGTGAAAGCCGTTCCCCGCATTGGCCGAGAAATACATCCATCCTCCGTTGGGTGACCAGGCGGCATAAGTGCACGGAGCAGATCGGGGACCCACGGCCCTCCCCAAAGAGCTGCCGTCATATGGCACCAACCGGCAGGGAAGCCACCCGCCGCCCATTTCGACGACGAGCACCCAGCGGCCGTCCGGCGACACGGATGAACGATGAGCCATTCCGTTCAAATTGGGTGGCGCGTACACGCGGCGGGCATCTAAGCGGTTCTCCGTCGCGGCCGTTAGCGCCATGTGGATGCCTTCGCCCGTCATCTCGGAGAACAGCACGCGAGACTGGCCATCGCGCGAATGGGTCCATGTCAGCCCGCTCGCGTTGTGCAGAAGCTCACCAGGTGGTCCGCCGAGCGCCGGCACGCTCCACGTGTCCCAGTCGGTGCTTTCGTTCACCGTGGTGTAGGCGATGCGCGAGCCGTCGGGAGAGAAAACGGGACTCATCTTCTGCTTTCGGTCGCGGGTAAGCTGTGCCGGCTCTCCGTTGGGGAGAAGCTGTACGTAAATCTCCCCCGGACCCACGAAAGTGCTGCCGCCTCGGATGAAGGTCAGCAGCCGCCCGTCGGGGGATAACGCGGGTGACACGACCGGGTCTGCAAAGTTGGTGAGCTGCGTGTACTCCAAGCGCGCCGGTCCGCGGGGCGTCTGGGATCGGAATAACACGACGCTAACCGCTGCGACTGCCGCAGCGGCAAGCACCATCGCCGCGATCGCCGCCACCCGCCACCGGTTCCGGCCGCTTTGTTCCTGCTCGATTCTTTTTCGGACCTCGGCGATGCTGATCGGGCGCCGCGTGGGATCTTTCCGGAGGCAATCCCGCAACAGAGCGCGGACTCGCGCGGGAGTCTTAATAGGTAGAGCCTGCCAGTCCGGCTCCCGTTCGAGCACTGCCGCGAGTGTCTCCTGGTTGCTATCGCCGCGAAAAACGCGGGTACCCGCCAACAATTCGTAGAACACGCAGCCGAACGCCCAGATGTCGCTACGTTCGTCGACTTCCAGCCCTCGGGCCTGTTCCGGGCTCATGTACCCGGGTGTGCCGACCACGCGTCCCATCACGGTTTGGGCGCCGGTAACGGTCGCTGCCTGTGAGCTGTCCAAGTTCCGTTCGGTGGCGGCAATGGCTTTCGCCAACCCAAAGTCGAGAACCTTGACGCGGCCTTCCTGGGTGACTTTGATATTGGACGGTTTTAGATCGCGGTGAATGATTCCGCGAGCATGTGCAGCTTCCAGGGCTTCGGCGACCTGTCGCGCCCGGTCCAACGCGACAGGGATCGGCAGCGGACCCCGGAGTGACTCGCCCTCCACCAATTCCAGCACCAGGCAGTCGACCTCTTCCGATTCCTCCAATCCATAGATGGCGGCGATGTTGGGATGGTTTAGAGCAGCCAGGGCGCGAGCTTCGCGACGCAGCCGTCCGAGCCGGTCAGGATCGCGCGCGAAGTAGGCCGGCAGCGTCTTGACCGCGACTTCGCGGCCCAGCTTGCTGTCGTGCGCGCGATAGACTTCCCCCATCCCGCCCGCCCCCAGGGGCGCGACGATCCGGTAGGGGCCGAGTTGCCGGCCGAGCAACCGCGCCGTAGCCGTTTCGGACGTGTCATTGCCGCTTGGTGAATTGCTCGCCAGCAAGCGTTCCACTTGCCGCCGCAACGCTGAATCCCCCGCACAGACCTCGTCCAAAAATGCCTGGCGCGCTTCCGGGGCCTTCCGCAGCGCCGCCTGGCAGAGCTTCTGCGCACTTCGCCGATCTTCCAGGTTCATCGCCGGCCACTCCGTGTTGGAATCGATTGTAGTCGACTAGCAAGAGGGTGGAAACCACCCTCCACGCTGGCGCAGGAAGGCATCACCGCCAGTGATACCATCGCCGGCCCCCTCGGTACCGAGATCGAGCCCGCTCCCTACCAATATTCCTTCTTAACGCCGCCGAATTCACGTGCGATTCTCTCCTCGGGTTCCGTCTCTCCTGGTACGCCGGACGCGGCGGGGGAGCAACACCTATGAGAGGCGGCCGTACTATGAGTCCTGGGGCCGAGCCCAGTAAACGAGCAACTCCTCTACATCCGGTCGAACACAATCTTGAACTTGTCTCCGCCGGTGACGGGGGCGCCGGTTTCGGTGAGTGTCTTGCCGTCTGCTGAGACCGTGTAGGTGGCTGTGAAGAAGGTCTTGCCGTCCTTCTTGACCGTGAGGTCGAGCGATCGCCCTGCGTTCTTTACGGCGCTGGTGAAGCCGGGCGGCAGCATCGGTCCGGTGCAGGGGTAGTCCTTGGCGTCCAGTTTACTTTCGCAGGTCATCCCCTGGTCAAGGTCCTTGAAGATCAGGCCGTCGCTGCCGGAGGTAATCATCTCAATCATGCCCGCGCCGCCGGACACTTTCTTAGTCTGCCATTTGCCCGCGAGCCCTGTGCCACCCGATGCACGCGCGTAGACCGTGGTACTGTCGTTGGACCCGCCATCGATCTTCATC
>Ga0126381_100003603_pt1 | contig 16789 bp, 13 predicted proteins | sample PanSoiMetPlot_28_FD_96465 | JGI IMG/M metagenome (GOLD analysis project Ga0126381, IMG submission 96465) | Tropical forest soil microbial communities from Panama - MetaG Plot_28 | ecosystem: Environmental > Terrestrial > Soil > Tropical forest > Bulk soil | place: Panama | collected 2016-02-17 | reverse complement strand
TACAACGGGTTCCGTCCGAACCCCGATGCGAAAGTCTCGTTCCAGTGGAACTCGCCGCCGTTCGACGTCGCGGCCGATTACGTCAACGCGCCGACTGCGCGGCGGTATCTCACGCTGGCGGAGTACAGCAAGGCTACCGGTCAGGACGCGCACAGTATCCTCGTCGACTACGACACGTTCGTGCGCGTGACGCCGCCAGACATGACGGACCCGCAGCGGCTGTACGATCCAGCGCGATTCGATTTCCGCCTCAGGCCCGGTTCTCCGGCCGTCGATGCCGGCATCGTCCTGCCGAACATCAACGACGGTTTCACGGGACGTGCGCCAGATCTTGGCGCCTACGAAGTCGATCGTCCTGTACCTCATTACGGACCGAGACCGACGCCGGCGGCGCCGGGCGAATCGTCTCAGCAGAAGAAAGATGGTCAGCGCTGATGCGTCCGGCCGCCGTTATCGGCGGCCGAGCCGTCGACGCAGTCCCCGGACCAGCCAGCGTGCGGCTGCAACAATGACGACGAGCGCGGCGACGACGACCATGCCGGCCACCACAGGATGCGTCAGCGCCAATAAACCCAGAGCGAGGACGAAGCCATCCTCGGCGACGCTGAGGCTCCAATTGGTGAAGGGCTCGGGACTGGTATTCGCCATCGCGCGCGTGCCGGCCTTCGCGACATGCGTGCTCGTAGCGAGCGCGGCGCCCGCCATAGCGGCGACAACCTGCATCGTCGGTTGCGCGTGACCGATCGACGCGACCGCGATCAGTGCGCCTCCTGCCGGTCGGACCACCGTATGAACCGCATCCCAGAGTGAATCCAGCCACGGAATTTTGTCGGCCACGAATTCCACGAGGTACAACACGATGGCCGCGCCGATGATCCAGTTGTTGTCGAAGACGCGATACTGCGGCGGTAAATCCACCCAGCCAAATCGCGTCGCCAGCCCAAGAATCGCCACCGTCGCGTAGAGATTGATGCCGGCTGCGAACGAGAACCCCAGAATGCGACCGATGACGTCGACGGAGCTGGTGTCGATCATCGCTGCGGTGGTGGGTCGAAATTCGATGCGGCGCTAAGCAAATCGACAAGCGCTTCCCGCGAGGGTGGAATCCATCGGCCGCCGAGTTCGTGAACGAGATCACGTACCGCGTCGAGATCGAATGTGGATACCTGCTCGAGGAGTCGCCTGGCCTCGCGCTGAAACCGTCGTCGTTCGTTGGGAGTTGCATCCGACCAAAACGTCCGCAGCGCATTCAGGGGTGTGCCTGCGTCCGCGAGCACGTCTTCGTGCAGGTAGCCGCTGAAGACCCGACGGACTTCTGGAAACGCGGAGGTGGTGGAGCGCGTCAACGGCGGTCCTCCGGATACGACGTCAACACGTAGAACCGCCGTCGCCGATCATCCCAGCGAATGACCACGAGTGCGTCCTCGCAAGGCGTCGCTTCCGGCCGCCCTCGCGCCAGCGACCGGCCGATCACGTGATGCGCACGCACGCCGTCACCGAGAGCGTCAAGAGAAACAACACCGCTCCGATTCCGGGGCATCTGCGATGCATCGTGCTCATAAGCTTCCGGGCGAGCGTCTTCCCCGATGATACGACTGTGATAGGGAGCGACGAGCAAATCCTCGCGACTTGGAGGATTCCACATCCTGACATAATGAGCCGCATGTCCGGTTGGATGCTGGCAGTCGCCGTCGTCGCCGCTCAGTTCGCACCGTCGTCAACGGGAGAATTGCGCCTCGCGGTTTCGGACGCGGAACAACTGCCGCTGACCGCAGTCGTCGAGATCGTCAGCGATGTCAATCAAATCCACGAGCAGATCACGACCGGTGCTGATGGCCAGGCCGTCGCGAAGCAATTGCCGTTCGGGACGTATCGCCTCACGGTGACGCGCGATGGGTTCGCGCCATTCGTTGGCACGGTCGACATTCGAAGCGCGGTGCCCACGCCGTATCACGTGATGCTGAACGTCGCGCCGGTGCAGACACAAGTTACGGTGACGCCTTCGGAGACGTTGATCGATTCAGGTCGCGCCGGAGCCAATCAGCGTATCGGCCCCGAGGAGATTCGGACTCGTCCGATGGCCCTCCCCGGACGATCGCTTCCCGATCTCGTCAACACGCAACCTGGCTGGCTGCTCGAAGCGAACGGTGTGCTGCATCCGCGCGGCTCCGAGTATCAGACGCAATACGTCATCGACGGCTTGCCGCTGACCGACAATCGCTCGCCCGCGTTCGCGCCGGAACTCGACGCCGACGATGTGCACGGAATGAACATTCTGACCGGCGGCTATCCGGCGGAATACGGCCGGAAGCTTGGCGGCGTCATCGAGGTGGTGACCGAAGCCGGCGTCGCCCGCGGGTTTCACGGCAGCGTGGCTGGGACGTTGGGCAGCTTCAGCACGAAAGATGGCGATGCGAATGTTGGGTATAGCTCGTCGCGGACTTCGATTGACGTGGTTGCCGGCGCCGCCAGCACGGACCGGTACCTCGATCCGCCGGTCGAGGAAAACTATACGAATCATGGGTCAACCGCTCATGCGGCCGTGCATCTTGATCGCGATCTGACGGACGCGGATCGCCTCGGCATCATCGTGCGGTACGGCCAAAGCCGATTCCAGGTGCCGAACGAACGCGTGCAGCAGGAAGCAGGGCAGGATCAGACGCGCCAGAGTCGCGAGACTACAGCGCAGTTTTCCTATCAGCGCGTGGCTTCGGACAACGTCGTGATCGATGTTCGCGCGATGGTGCGCGATCTGTCGGCGCAGCTCGATTCGAATGCGACGTCGACGCCGATCGCGGCCTGGCAGGACCGCGGGATTCGAGATGCGTACGTCAAGGGCGCGGTCTCGCGGCATTCCGGCATCCACGAATGGAAGTTCGGCGGCGATCTCGTCGCCGGCAGCGTGCGCGAGCGATTTGCCTATCAGATCACGGATCCGGACCAATTCGATCCCGATACGGCCCAGACGTTCGCGTTTGATGACCGTCAGCCTGACCGAGAGCAGAGCCTGTTCGTGCAGGATCGCATCCGATGGAAGCAGTGGACGCTCAATGCGGGTCTCCGTTGGGACCATTACCAGCTCGCCGCCGACGAATCGGCGATCAGTCCGCGCGTCAGTGCGGCCTGGGCGTGGCCCGGCCGCGACTTCGTCGTGCGAGCCTCGTACGATCGCGCGTTTCAGACGCCCGCGGTCGAGAACCTTCTCCTCGCGAGTTCATCGGCAGTCGACGCCGTGAGCGACGCGGTACTGCGGCTGCCGGTGCAGCCGTCGCTCGGCAACTTCTACGAAGTCGGTGCGACGAAAGCAGTCGCTCACATGTTTCGCATCGACGCGTCGTTGTTCTATCGTGGCATGACGAACTTCGCGGACGACGACGTGTTCCTGAACACGGGCGTCAGCTTTCCGATCGCCTTCAGACGCGCCGTCGTGAAAGGGGCCGAATTCAAGGTGGACCTGCCGCGCTGGCGTGGTCTGTCGGGATCTGCGAGCTACGCCTTGATGAAGGGCGTCGGCGAGCTGCCGATCTCGGGCGGCTTGCTGCTCGGATCGGACGCATCCTCACAGTTGACATCGACGAGTGAGTTCCCGGTATCGCAGGACCAGCGCCACACGATTCGCGGGCGGGCGAGTTGGCAGGTCACCGACTCCGCATGGGTGGCGCTCGGGACGGCGTTCGGCAGCGGCCTGCCCGTCGAATTCGAGGGCGATCCCGCGCTAGCGCTGGCCCAGTACGGCGCGCCGATCGTAAGCCAAGTCGACTTCGGTGACGGGCGCGTGCGTCCGTCGTTCACGCTGGACGCCTCGGTGGGCACCACGCTGGCAAAGACTTCCACCACGCGACTCCAACTCCAGCTCGATATCCGTAATCTGACGAATCGCCTCAACGTGATCAACTTCGCTGGCCTGTTCTCGGGGACTGCTCTCGCGCCGCCACGCAGCCTGGCACTACGCGTACGTGCGGAGTTTTGAGGAGGCGCCAGCTCCTTCGCCACGGAAACATCGACGGCCCGGCTGCCATCATTTCTTCTCGCGGAACGCCGGCGTGCGCGTGATGCCAATCAAGAGCCCGTCGGGCGTGCGGAACCGGCTGACTGTCTGGCCCCAGGGCTCTCGCTGGTTCTTGACGAGCATCTGATAACCGCGCGCTTCGAGCTCCGCCGTTGCGGCCTCCACGCTATCGACATCGAACTCGCACCACGCGTGCGGCGGCGGAATCTCGTCCGGCCACAGCGCACGGCCGAAGCAGGACTGCGCCGCCTGCGCGAGAGGCCAGAGCGCGAATGTCTTGGCGCCTTCAAGCGACTCCGTATGCAGATATCCGCCGTCTTCCTCTTTGAACCGAATGCCGAGACTCTCGCCGTAGAGCCTTCGACTCGCCGAGACATCACGGACGATAGGACCGAAGCCGGCTACGAACAGAACCTTCAAGCTGGTGGCGTGCGGCATAGACGAACCTCCGCCAGCTTTGGAGCAGTTGTCGTGCCGAGTGCCCGGTCCGTCGGCAGCGCGACCATGCCGTCGGCATCGATCGATCCGAGTCGAAGGATTTGTCGAAGGAGCAGCCGGACAGGTTGCAGGCGCTGATCAAGGCGTGGAACGAGGAAGCGGATCGGAAGCTCGTGCTGCCGCTGGACGATCGATCGGCGATCGAGATCCTCGCTGAAGAACGGCCGTCCGACGAGGCGCCACGCGAACGCTACATTTGTTATCGGGATACCGCGCCGGGATGATTATGGGCGTCGCCGTGACGACCGAGAAGGCGCAGTCCCTCACGCTCGAACACGAAGCGCGGCGGCTGATGGCCGTGCAGTAGCTTTCGCGCACTTTACTTTCTGTTTGCCAGCTCCTTCGCCACGGTCGCCTCGACGGCGAGCGCGGCCGCAGTCTCGACCGACCGTGCGGCAGTGTGCACACCAATCCGCTCGAACAGATCGTCGATCTCACGCTCGGATGTCGCGTTCGATTCCAGTATCTCGATCGCATGTTGCAACTCGTGCGCGATGATGGGAATTGGACGCAAGCCGCGGTAAGGCGTCACCGTCGCGTAGAGCAGCCGATGCGATCCGGCGATGGTGACACGGTGCTGCAAGGTCCCGTCGATCACTCGAAGAGTGAGTGGCTGTACGACCTGCTTCGGCGTGAGATAGACAATGCCGTGGAGCGCGGCCACCCGCTCGACGAGACGGCGAAAGCTGGGCGAGTCCGACATGCCCAACGCGATCGCGCGCATCATGTCGCACGTGGTGGTCCTGATGTGCTCTGGCATGGCGGCTGCCGCCGGGCACGGCGCGTCCCGACCGGAATCGTTCGCGACCGCCCGCATGCTATGACCGACCATCAATGTGCCCGCGACGACGATTCGTGCGAAGCCTCCAGCCATGTCGTCTCCCCCGGCGAGCACGTGCGTGGGGGAGTGGAAAACCCGCTCATTGGCGTGGAAGGAGACGCTGAAACGCGGTAGGCTTAGGCACCCAATCGCACAGTCATGCCGGCGAAGCAAGCTGACGACGTCACCGCCCTGCTCGCGCGCTGGCGCAGCGACACATCCGACGGCCAGAATCGGCTGTTCTCGGCCGTGCATGGAGAGCTGCGGCGCATTGCCGCCGGCTACATGCGCCGGGAGCGCCCCGATCACACGCTCCAGCCGAGCGCGCTGGTGAACGAAGCGTTCCTGAGACTCGCCGGCGATCGTGGCGTGGCGTGGGAAGACCGCGTGCATTTCTACGGAATCGCCGCGCGTGTCATGCGTCAGGTCCTCGTCGATCACGCACGGAAACGCGCAGCCGGCAAACGCGGTCCGCGGGCGCGGGCACATCGATCGCTGTCGCGGATCGCGGCGCCGGGCGTCGGGCCGGACCTCGACGTGATCGCGCTGCACGATGCGCTGACCGAGCTCGCATCTCTCGACGCCCGCCAGGCTGAGATCGTCGAGCTGCGCTACTTCGGCGGGCTCACCGAGGCGGAAGTCGCGACCGTCAAGATGCTTTCGCCGGCGACCATCCGCCGCGAAATCGCGGCCGCCCGATTCTGGCTGGGACGTCGGATGAAGGGACAACGATGAATCAGCCAGCGTGGGATCGTGCGAAGTCGCTGCTTGCGGATGCGGCCGTCCTTCCGGCCGGCGAACGTGAGCGGTTCGTCGTGGAGCACTGCCCGGATCCCGTGCTGCGGCGCGAAGTGCTCGAGATGCTCGCCTCTCCGGCGCCTCTCACCGGCATCGTCACCGGAAGCGCGTTGGAGCCAGGCGCGCGACTGGGTCCCTACGTCATCGACCGGCTGATCGGCCGGGGCGGCATGGGCGAGGTCTACAAAGCGCGGGACAGCTCGCTGAACCGAAGTGTCGCAATTAAGGTGCTTCCGGATCCGTTCGCCGAGGCCCCGGAGCGACAGGCGCGCTTTCGGCGCGAGGCACAGCTCCTGGCCGCGCTGGACCATCCGAACATCGCGCACATTCATGGGTTCGAAGAATCCACGGGCGTCACAGCGCTGGTGATGGAGCTGGTCGACGGGCCGACGCTCGCAGAGCGCCTGCAGCGAGCGATGCCGCTGGCCGAAGCCCTGTCGATTGCCCGGCAACTCGCCGACGCGCTCGAAGCGGCGCACGCGCAAGGCATCGTGCATCGCGATTTGAAGCCCGCGAACATCAAGGTTCGCGAGGACGGCACCGTGAAGGTGCTCGATTTCGGATTGGCGCGTGATCTCAGCCTGGCGCCGAGCGCCGGCGCGCTGACATCGCCTACGGCGTCTGTCGGCTCGACGCAGGCCGGGCTCGTGCTTGGTACGGCCGCATACATGGCGCCGGAGCAGGCGCTCGGAAAGGTCGTCGACAAGCGAGCGGACATCTGGTCGTTCGGGTGTGTGCTCTACGAGATGCTCACCGCGAGGCGCGCGTTTCCGGGCGCCGAGACTTCCGAGACGTTGTCGCGCGTCATCGGAACCGATCCCGATTGGACGGCCCTTCCGCCGAGTACGCCCGCGCCCATCCTCCGGGTCGTGCGCCGGTGTCTGGAAAAACCTCTCAACAGACGGCTCGCGGACATCGCCGATGCGCGGCTCGACATCGAGGAGGCGTTGTCGCCGTCCGCCGGTTCGACCGCCGGACTGATCCCAGATCCGGTCGCGTTCCTCAGATGGCCGCGCGCACTGCCCTGGATGGTGGCGGCAGCGTGCGTTACCGCTCTGGCGGTCGTCCTCATCTCCGGGTCGCGGAGGGAAACGACGCCAACGATCCGCCCCCTGCGCTTGAGCGTGGCGCTGGGGACGGGTGCCGAGTCCGTGACGTCGCCGCAGCGAGCGGTGCTCGCGTTCTCGCCTGATGGCACGAACGTCGCCTTTGTCGCCGTCAAGCCGTCGGATGGGATTCCGCACCTTTACGTTCGGAGTTTCGATCGCCTGGATGCGACGCAGCTTCCGGGGACGGACGGAGCGGACGGGCCGTTCTTCTCGCCCGACGGCCAATGGATCGCATTCTTTGCGTCGGGCAAGCTGAAGAAGATCGCTGTGACTGGAGGCGCCGTCATCACGCTGTGCGATGCGCCGAACGGTCGCGGGGGCAGCTGGGATGAGGACGCGACCATCGTGTTCTCGCCAGACCTTCTGACCGCGTTGTGGCGCGTGTCGTCGACTGGCGGTACGCCGCAACCGCTGACCACGCTGGACGGCGGCGAGAAAACGCAGCGGTGGCCCCAGGTCCTGCCCGGGGGCACGTCGGTGCTCTATTCGAGCCTCAGCCCGGTTGCCGGCTTCGACTTCAACAACGGCGACGTGGTGGTGCAGGCGGTCCCTACTGGCGTGCGAAAGGTCCTGGTGCGCGGCGCCTATTACGGAAGGTACGCGCGCAGTGGCCACTTGCTGTATGTGCAGAAAGGGACGCTCTTCGCGGCTCCGTTCGATCGCGAGCGCCTCGAGCTGACGGGACCGCCCCGGCCGGTGATCGACCGCGTCAGCGCGAACTATACCGGTGGAACGGCGATGTTCGAAGTGTCGAGTTCCGGCACGCTCGTGTACGTCCCAAGCCGCTCGGGCGGACGTGCCAGCCCCATCGAGTGGTTGGACCGCTCCGGCCGGAGCGCGCTGTTACGATCCACGCCTTCTGAATGGTTCGCCCTCAGCCTCGCGCCGGGTGGGCGTCGACTCGCGTTCACGATGTGGGAAGGAAATCAAGCGGACGTCTGGGTCGACGACTTGGGCCGCGACGCGCTCGACCGCCTGACACACTTTAACGGGCACAGCATGTGGCCCGTCTGGACGCCGGATGGACGCCGGCTCGTGTTCGCATCGCAACTCGCTGATAAGGAGGGCGTGCAGCCCTTCAACCTCTTCTGGCAACAGGCGGACGGCGCAGGAGCCGTGCAGCGCCTGACGACGAGTCAGAACCTGCAGTTTCCTGGCTCGTGGCATCCGAATGGGAAAGTTCTGGCCTTCACGGAGCAGGCGTCCCGCTTCACCGTGATGCTTCTGCCGATGGAGGGTGATGAGCGATCGGGGTGGAAGCCCGCGACGCCGACTGTCTTTTCGTCCGGCGCGTTCGACCAGCGCGCACCCGCGTTCTCGCCCGACGGCAAGTGGCTGGCCTACGAGTCGAATCAATCGGGAATATATAACGTGTACGTGCGGCCATTTCCGGGCCCAGGGATGCAGACGACGATCTCGACCGCCGGCGGCCAGTTTCCGACATGGTCTCGCACGCGACCCGAGCTGATCTACGGAACGTTCGACCAACGAGTCATGGTCGTCAACTACTCCGCGGAAGGTGACTCGTTCCATGCCGACCCACCACGCCCATGGCCGGAAGCGCAGTTGCAGTCGCGATTCGAGGCAGGCGTGCCTAGCCGGGTCTTCGATCTGCACCCGGACGGAGAACGGCTGGTGCTGCCGGCCGGCCGCGAGACCGTTCCTGCCACGAACTGGGGCGGACTGAATCTCGTTCTGAACTTTTTCGACGAATTGCGAAGGATCGCTCCAGTCCAGACACGCTGACCGCCGCCTCACAAATCTCTGTCAGCCGACGATCGACATCACGATGAGCGGATCTTGTCCCGCCTGGCGCAGGTGTGGGTTGACGTCGTTCAATCGGGAGGCCAGCTATGAGACGCACCGCCGCTTTCGTCACAGCTTTCGTGTTGGGTATCGGGCTTACCGCTCGGGCTGACGAGCGCAGACAATGCTCGAGCGATAGTCTTCAGGGAAGCTTCGGATTCACCAGCACGGGAACGCTTCTCGCTCTCCCGCTGCCATTGGCCGGTCCCTTCGGTGAGGTCGGCAGGCAGACCTTCGACGGGCAAGGCAATACTGAAGCAGCCGCGACGTTAAGCTTCAACGGCAACATCAAGAGCGTGACGATTCAAGGCACGTATGTGGTGAATCCGGACTGCACAGGCACGATGACACTCTTGATATCCCCTCTGGGTGTGACGGCACACTTGGACTTTGTGATCGACGACGACGGGGCAGAGGTGCGAGCGATCGCAACAGGGACAGGAACTGTTGAAACCCGTGTTTACCGCAAGCAGTTCCAACATCGAGGGAGTGAATAGGTTTCGATGAGCGGGTTCTCTCCCGCCTTGCGCAGGTGTCGGCCGAGGGGGAGACCAAATGCGGTTCCGAAACACGATCAAATGGGTGTGCGGTGGCGCCGGCGTGGCAGTGATGGTCGGCTCCATGGCACCCGCGCTCTTCGCCGACGAGTCGAATGGTTGGCCGTTCTTCGGCCAGAACGTGAACAACACGTCCTCGGCGTCCGACGTCAGTATCTCGAACAAGAACGTCGGCCAGTTGAAACCCAAGTGGGTGGCCACCACGGGCGGCGACGTCTCCGCGCGAGCGGTGGTTGTCGACGATGCCGTGTATTTTCCTGACTGGGGCGGCAATCTCTGGGCGCTGCACGCCGACACCGGCAAGACGATCTGGCAACATCAGCTGTCCGACTACGGGCTGACCGGCAGCCCGAGTGGTGCCTACCATTCGCGTACCGCGCCGGCTCTTGATGGCGGCGTGCTGTATGTCGGGACCCAGGAAGGCGCCTGGCTCCTGGCCATCCGGGCTTCGTCGGGTCAGCTGCTCTGGAAGTCGCAGCTGGAATCGGCGGATCCGTTTGCCATCATCACCGAATCCCCTGTCGTGTACGCCGGGACCGTCTACACAGGCGTCGCATCGACGGCCGAGAGCGCCACGATGTACGGTGCCAGCATCGGACCGGACACGGGGCAGGTGGCTCCGCGCGGCAGCGCCGTCGCCGTCAAGGCCGCGACCGGCGAGATCCGCTGGAAGACCTACATGGTCCCTCCCGGGTACTACGGCGGCGGCGTGTGGGGCAGTAATCCCGTCGTCGACCCTGGGAGCGGCACTGTCTACGTCAGCACGGGCAACAACTACGTCGTTCCGACCGACCCGGTCTACGTGGCGTGCATGGCGAATGGCGGCACGCGCACCAGTTGCAATTCACCGGACGATCACGTCGACTCGATCGTCGCGCTCAACATGGCGACTGGACAAATCAAATGGGCGACGAAGCTGGTGAACTGGAACCAGCAGTCTCTGGGCATCCCCAATGGCAGCGACAACTGGAACCTTGACTGCTTCTGGCCGAATTTCGGCGGTCCCGTCGGACCGCAGTGTCCGGCCGACGCTGGTCCCGACTACGACTTCAGCTCGGCGCCGAGCCTCATAACGTACCAAGGTGGCCACGGTCAGAAGACCATTCTCGGTGCCGGTCAAAAGAGCGGCATTTACTACGCGCTCGACCCCGCGACAGGCACGGTGCTCTGGCAGACCCAGGTGGGACCCGGCTCGATACTCGGCGGCATGGAGTGGGGCTCTGCGTCGGACGGCAAGCGCATCTACGTCCAGATCACGAATCTCTACGGCATTCCGTACGACGGTGGCAATGCGGGCTCATGGTCGGCGCTCGATCCTGAGACCGGCGGCGTGCTTTGGCGGACTGCTGATCCGAGCGGCGCTATCACTCTCGGGCCGATGGCCGTGGCCAATGGCGTCGTCTATGCCCCATCGATGGCTGACGACCCCGCGGCGCCGTCGATGCTTGCCCTCGACGCGGAGACCGGGCAGTTGCTATGGACGTTCGCGTCGGGTGCGTCGGTGATCGCCGGGGCCACCGTCGTCGACGACAGCGTTTACTGGGGCTCCGGCTACGCGCATATCGGTTTCCCGGGCATGACCGGCAATAACAAGTTTTACGCCTTCAGCAGGAACGGGAAGTAATGCCATTGACCTTGTGTCGGCGCAGCGGTCGGATCGCGGCGGTCGCGTTGTGCGTCGCCGCGATGTCGGTGTCTCTCGCTGGTCGGGACGGAGCGGATTCGATTCCGCTCATGGGTCATGTCGTCAAGACAGGACTGTACCTGTACTCCGGCCACGTGAACTCGTTGGTGCGCCTGAGCGCCAGCGGTGTGATCGTCGTGAATGGGCAGCCGGCGGAGAATTACAAAGCGCTGCTCTCGCAGATTCACCGAATCTCGGAGTCGCCGGTCCGGCTTCTCATCACGACGGATCATCACGTCGAGCGAACCGGCACGAACGCCAGCTTCCGGGCTGCCGGCGTCCAGATTCTTGCGCACGAGAACGTCGCACGGAACATGGTGAACGCGCCGGCTGGAGACGCACACGCCGAGCCGCCAACCAGGACCTACGTCCGGGAGTTGTCCGTGACGCTCGGCGGCATCGACGTCAAGGTCATGCACTTCGGCAACGCCCACACGAACGGCGACTCCGTCGTCTATTTTCCGAACTTGAAGGTCGTCGCCGTCGGCGACCTGTTCACCGCCGGCGCGCCCGATCCGGATTACGCAGCGGGCGGAAGCCTGGTGAACTGGGGGAGCGTTCTCGGCGACATCCTGAGGCTCGACTTCGACACCGTCGTGGCGGGCTCCGGACCGCCTGCGACTCGCGCGGAGCTAATCGCGTTCAAGCAGCGCGTCGACACGCTCACGGCGCGCGCTCTCGGGTTGGTGAAGAAGGGCGTGCCAAAGGATCGGCTGTTGACCGAGCTGAAGAGCGACGATCTCGGCTGGCATTTCGCGTTCACCGGAGCCACCCTCGATCGGTTCTACGACGAGCTCCGATAGGTGTTCATGCTGTTAGAAGTTGTTCGTGAATACGCTGTGTCCCGTCACCGCGATTCCGTTGTTCGTCGCTGACACCATTCCCGCGCCGTAGGAAATGTTGTTTGTGACGATGTATTTCTGAAAATACATGAACGGAGATCCCTGGACGCGGATTGGCCTCAGCGCATTGGCAGGGTTCGCGGGAAAATCGGAATCGTTCGTAAATGTATTCCCGCTGATGACGAAACTCATGTGCGCGGAACCAGCTGTCGTGGCTCCGGCGATCGTGATCGCGTCGTAGGTGCCAATCGCACCGGTGGTTCCCCACGTCGCGAACGTAGAATCGGTAATCGAGAAGCTCGTCGCATCGCTGATCCAGAAGCCATAGTTGAACGCGTTCAGGATGACGCTGCCTGTCCATTCGAAGCCGTACACGTCGGCGCCGTCGATGACGATGACGCCGGTCAATGTGGCCTCGACGGAAGACGCGTAGCATCCCTGGAACCTGCAGCGATGCGAGTTGGTCAGCCAGATACAGGCGCGACCGCCGTCATCGAAGTTACATTGAATGAACTGATGCGTATCAGGCGGCCTCACATCGTTCGGTGGAAACGGCGACCGGTTCGTCATTCGCAATCCGGTATCGAAACCACCGGTTTCCAGGACGGTGAACATCCAACCTTCGGTTCGCGTGTCGAGCCAGATGCCGGCCGTTTCCAGGAGGTGATTCGCGCCTCCGATATACGTTTGTGACACGTCCCAGTTCACCGCGAATCGGGCATAGATTCCGGCGTTGACGACGCCCTCCATGTGAACGTTCTGGATCTTGGCTCGCCAGGTGTAACTGGTGGGGGTGCCGTTGCAGGTGATTCCGCGCCAGACGCCGTACATCGTCACATCACGAATCAAGAAACCGATACCGCCGCCCAGAAACTGAATGGCCCCGTCCAATCGTGTCGGGGTACCCACCTGTTCGATGCTCAGGTCAGAGATCTCGCTATGACGGATTCGCGTCGCCGCGCCACCGGGGTTCGACGTCTGGCTCAGTCCTCCAAAGACGAACGCGGTGCTGTACGCGCCAGCCATCAAAATGTGCGTGTTGAATTTGCCGTCGCCACTGACACGCACGGCAATCCATCCGTTGTACGAAGCGTCACTCGTCTCGATATAGATCGGCTGTTGGATGTTGTAATTGCCCGCGGGCAGGTACACCGTGCTCCCGTATGATCCACCGTGGATCGCCGTTTCGATCGCCCGCTGAATGACCGGGGCATCGTCGGCGCCGCCCAGCCCCGCACCGAACCAGCGCACGTTGATGGCGCCGCTATAGAGTCGCACCCATCTGCCAGGGCTCCCCGAAGGGACGTTGGTGGGTCGAATGATCGTGCCTCCATCATCAGCGGCAGTCGAAGTCGCCCGCCACACGAAGAGCCCACCGCCGCCGTCGTTTGCAGCGCCGTAACCATCGAGCACGATGACGAAGAGATCTGGGAAGCTGTTCGCATTGGCCGCCCGCAGATTCGCCAGTGTGTCGATGGACTGCAGCGTCGTTCCGGTGACACTCAGTGGAAGATCGCTACTCATGAAGGGTGCTCAGAACGCGTACAAAGACGCGGCCATCCGTTTCAGTCCGCGCCCGCGGGCGATGAAATCGAGGTGAATCGACGTCCAATCCGCGAGCAGGACGGCTTCCTCGCCCGATCCATTGTAGGTTTTCAAATAGCCGCGGCATCGCTCGCAGTAGTCGAGGCGCAAGCCATCTTCGCCGTCGATCCCGAGCACCAACACACGGTGGTCGTCCTGCGGCTCGCAAAAAGGGCAGCCAGTGCGTGGATATTGCCACCGCGTGCGGCAGCATCCGCAGGACAACCACCGGATTCGGCCTGGTTCGACGCCAACCAGTTGCGCCATTGCGGGCGCCGCGCCGCACATCGGGCAGTAGTTCCGGCGCCACCGCTCCTCGTCGCGCCAACGCGCGAAGACCGTCAGCACCTCCTCGAGATGCCGTTCGACGATCGCCCAGCCGACGAGGTGCAAGAGACCCGATGACATCAGCGACAGCTCGGAATCGGCGCGACCCAGGGCGGCCGCCAGTTCTTCGCATTCATCAGCCAATCTGCCCGGAAGTGGCGATCTGGTGAGCGTCCTCAACAGCGCGGCACACGCCTCGGCGGTCGCCCGCTGATCGAGCGGCGACATCCCGCTCTGCAGTAGCGGGACTCCTCGCTGAAATTCTGCGACATATCGATCCCAGATCGGGACCCCGGCGGCCGGTACGTCCGCGGTCTCGAGCGCCGCGTCGACGGCCCCGTGGATGTCCGCGAGCGGCTGCAGGTACGGATGTCTCGCCAGCCAATCGGTGCGCGTCATCATGCGTGCGCCGTTGTCGCGGAGACGTGCTCCACTTTCGGAAGAACCGGCAGCAGGCGCGCCCCGAGACCGAACAGGAAAATCGTCGCCGCGATGAGGCCGATCGAGATACCCCACTCGACGATCGTCGGCACGTAGCTCGCCGGCGCCACCCACGGCATCGGTCCTTTCAGCGTCATGCCGCCGAGGACGACGTCGATGCGGTTGAGGACGATGCCGCCGGCGGTGAGGAGCGCGCCGGCGAACAACACCGTACTTCGCCGTCGCAGAGATGACGAACCAAGGAGCGCCAGCGGAACGATGCCTCCAACAAGCGTCTCCAGACCAAACAGCACGCCGAATCGACCCGACCACGCCGTCGGCAGGACACCGCGAACCGCGAGATCTCCGAGACGAAATGCGAGATACGCTGCCAGGGACCAGAACGTGATCTGCGCTACGGCGGCCAGTTGATCGACGCGGAGCGGGCGCTTCCACGCGCGGGCCATCCACATCTCGACGAGAATCACGACGGAGGTGCCCGCCGCAATCGACGAGAGGAAGAACGAGATCGGCATTACCGGAGACCACCACTGCGCGGCAAGCTGATCGGGCATCAGCAGGAACAGCGATCCGAGCGAGCTCTGATGCATCGTTGACAGGGTCACGGCTGCGATGGCCAGCATCGCCGGCTCGAACTTCTGGTCGCCGGGCCGGAACGTCCACGCCAGCCCGAGGAAAATCGCCGCGGCACCCGCCGCGTACCACGCGTTGCGCGACAGGAGGTACACGAACAACGTCATGGCGAACGCGACGTAGACGCCGGACCAGCGCTGCCACTTCGCCGTCGCGCGCGTCCATCCCCACCGTTCGAAGGCCACCGGAAGGAATTCGAACAGGAGGATCGTGACGTAGAGGCCGACGCACCACGACACCTCGAACATCGCCGACTGCTCGGGCGCGCGCAACGCGAGCTGATAGAAATGCCATGGCAGGCCGAGATCCGCGATGAGCGTGACCGTCACGAACGAATAACTCAGCAGCCCGAGCAGGACGGCGGACCGGCCGATCGAGTACAGATCCTTTCGCTGGAAGATGTAGATCAGGCCTGCTGTCTCAAACGCGCCCGCCGCGAGCGCGATCCACACGAGGTCGAACACGATCCACAGTCCCCACGGATAGGTGTCCGACAGGTGCGTGCTGCCCCCGAGGCCGAGCACGAACCTCGCGACGATTGAGACGGCGCCGACGGCCATCAGCACGAGCAGGAGCAGATTCAACGGCGTCCACATCGGCCGATCGAGACGCTCGAACGTCGCGTGATGCTCCGCCGCAATTGTCGCCGCCCGGCGTCTTAGAAACGAATACGTGCCGCCGAGCACCGCGCCAATCGCCAGAACCGACGGTGGAACGGCGTGCAGCATGAACGAAGAGCGGCCTGGATACGACTTCGTGCCGACATCGGGGAACCCGAGTTTTTCAAACGGCACGGAAGAGAGATACAGCACGGACGTGCCGCCTGCTTCCTTCTCGCCGTAGATGTGGTCGACGTACTTGTCAGGATGCTTCGCGATTCGGCTGCGCGCCTCGGCGAGCATCTCGTCGCGCGTACCGTAATGGAGCGCGTCCGCCGGGCACGCTTTCACACATGCCGGAACGGCGAACGTATCCTTGAAGCGCTGACTCTCCTCCGCCGTCAGCGCGTGGCCGTTACGCGACACCGGCGCAGGCTGGTCACAGCGATCGGCACAGTGCGTACACTTCGAGATCTTCGGCGCGAGCGAATTCCAATCGGTTGTGGGGACGCCCCACGGGCACGCCCAGATGCAGTAGCGGCACCCGATGCACGCGTCCGGGTTGTAGCCGACCGGGCCATCCTCCTGCCGGCGAAGGGCCGTCGTCGGACACGCCGACGCGCAGGCTGGCTCGAGGCAGTGCAGACAGCGCCGCATCGCCGACAGCAGCTTCAATCCACCGGGCGCCTTCTCGTCCGGAATCTCGTGATAGGTGATGAGCGTTAATGTCTTCGCGCTGAGCGTGGCCGGGTTCTGAAATCCCAGTTCCGGCAGCAGCGACGTCGTTTCGCCGTCGCGGTCGTTCCACTGTTTGCACGCGACCTGGCACGCGTGGCAGCCGGTGCACTTGGTAATGTCGATCAGCGTCGATTTGATCGGCGTCGCCACGCTCGCCTCGCTCATGTGCGTCTCCCCGCCGCCTTGACGACGTTCACCAGACACGCTTTCGTTTCCTGAGTTCCGGCGCCCGGATCGCCGGCGTCAATCGTGAGGTGGTTCACGCTGGCGCCAGTCGACAACCCCTGAAATCCCCAGTTGTACGGCATCCAGACGATGACAATCTCGCGGCCGTCGACCTTGAG
>Ga0126381_100003602_pt1 | contig 16789 bp, 11 predicted proteins | sample PanSoiMetPlot_28_FD_96465 | JGI IMG/M metagenome (GOLD analysis project Ga0126381, IMG submission 96465) | Tropical forest soil microbial communities from Panama - MetaG Plot_28 | ecosystem: Environmental > Terrestrial > Soil > Tropical forest > Bulk soil | place: Panama | collected 2016-02-17 | reverse complement strand
TTTGCGGCCACACCTTGGCGCCTTGAGCCTCGGCCTCATTGCTGTTGCCGGTGAAAGTGCTGCAAACCTATTTCAACCTTGGCCACTCAAGAGAGTGCTCGATGACGTACTGCGGTCGCGAGGCGGTCATGAATGGTTGCGGCGGTTGCTCCCAGAAGTCCTCGGAGGCGACAAACTATCGGTACTGCAGTTTGCTTGCGCTCTTGTCATTCTCATTACAGTCGTTGACGCCATCTGCAGCTGTGGCGAGAAGTACCTGATAGCGAGCGTTGCCCAATGGGTCAGCTGCGATCTGCGATTGGCGATGTATTCGCATATTCAGCGACTCATGACCAAAAACGTACAGGAGACCTGATCAGCCGCGTGACCGACGATATTGAAGCCATTCAATCGTTCATCATAACTGGGCTAACGGGGATTTTGATCAACGCCATGACCGTTCTTGGCATGTTTGGTGTGATGTTCTATTTGAACTGGAAATTTACTCTCATTGCTCTGTCGGTGGTGCCTGTGCTGTTTAGCTTCGTGTACATGTACACGAAAAGGATTAAGCGCGCCTCTCGAGAGGAACGCAAGAAAGAGGGACCAGCAAAATTGACACCACTAGTCGGAATGGTTGTCGCAGTGGACACAAGGGAGTCATCAGCATCGAGGCAGTGGCGACAAGCTCTATTTCCAGACTGTTTCACGTGGTGGGCAAATCGTGGATGAGTGAACTCGAACGGCAATCAAAGAAGCCAGGAGTGACGTCGGCGGGCACTGAATAACGGGCATTGCCGGAAGCAACAGCCCCTGCAGCACCACCGCGAATTTCGCTGTCTCCTGGGCTCCTTCCCGCGCGGCCATCGCTCATGGCCACCCGGCGTATCTAGCTTGTAACAAGTAGCAACGAAATTCTAAGTTTTGCGGCCATTTCAGGAGACAATCGGGAGAGGATTTTCAGCTGTCGAATGGTACATCTCTCGACAGACAGACGCCCCGGATGAATGCTCCCCATCCAATTCGAACCAAGAGTGGTTCCCTTCCCTATGCTGTCGCAATTTTCATAAGCGCATTCTTGTTGTTCCAGGTGCAACTCATTTTGGGCAAGTATTTCCTCCCGTGGTTCGGCGGAACACCAGCCATGTGGACCACTTTCATGTTTTTTTTTCAAAGTCTGCTGCTCGCGGGCTATCTCTATGCTCATCTCCTAGCCGATTTGATACCGCCCCGACCGCAGGCCATCATTCACATAGGATTTCTGATACTCACGTCCGTTCTCTTCCTCGCGTCAGCTACAGCATGGGGTTCGCCGTTAACGCCCGACTCCCATTGGAAGCCTAGCAGTCCCGACCATCCGATCCTGCGGATTGCGGAACTCTTGTTGCTTAGCTCCGGCCTGCCCTATTTCCTGCTTTCAACGACAGGCCCTCTGCTGCAAAGTTGGTTCGCAAAAGCACACCCAGGGCTCTCGCCCTACCGTTTGTACGCGCTCTCGAACTTGGCTTCCTTTTTGGCGTTGATCAGTTACCCCTTCCTGATGGAACCCTGGCTGGCTTTGAGAACTCAAGCCAAGCTCTGGGCTTGGGGCTTTGGTTTTTTTGTTATCGCATCCATTTATTGCGCAAACCAGCTCAACGCGACGAGGACTCAGCCACCATGCGATTATGATGATTCTCCCCGTTCGGTGAATCCAACAGATCGAAGGGTTTTTTGGATTTGTGTCCTTTGGGCTAGTCTTGCCACCTGCGGTAGCAGTTTGTTTTTGGCTACCACGAACCAAATCTGCCAGAACCTTGCAGTTGTCCCACTCCTGTGGGTTCTGCCTTTGGGGACATACCTGTTGACGCTCGTAATCTGCTTTGAACATACAAGATGGTACTCGCGCGCAATTTTTCAGCCCGCTTTCGTGATAGGGCTTATTGCGGCTGTGTATCTACTGGCCGGTGGCGCAATCACGAATATGCTGGGTCAGATTGCTTGCTATGCGCTGATTCTGTTCAGCGGCTGTATGGTTGTCCACGGCGAACTGGCGCGTGCCAAACCAGGCCCTGAATATTTGACTCTGTTCTACCTGACAATAGCGGCGGGAGGTGCGATTGGCGGAGTCTTGGTGGTCCTGGTTGCTCCTAGGATTTTCACCTCGTTTGCAGAGTACCCAATCGCCCTTTGGGCAACGGCTTTGTTCGCGTTTCTCAGCCTCATGCACGACAAAGGTTCCTGGCTTTACACCACAAAATACGGCTTGGGTGTCATAGCCGCCACTGCGGCCCTCCTGCCAGGGCTGATCACCCTGGTAATACACGGGAAAGTGGACTTCGGCTATCTATTCCTGGTAATGGTTGCCTTGTCAGGCATTTATTTGGTAACTCGCCATGCCAAGCCAGACTTTAATCGGACTAAAGCGCGTGCCGCTCCCGCATTTATTGGTATGGCAATGCTCCTGTTGGGAATTGTGTTCTTCCTCAGCTCAACGCTCGAGTTCAAGAACTCAATCTTGGCTCGGCGCAATTTCTATGGCCTGATTACCGTCGAGCAGATTCACCGTGATGAGCCGGAGTGGACAGCTTACCGCCTGATGCACGGTCGAATATCGCACGGCTTTCAGTTCCGGTCTGCAGCAAAAAGTCGCTGGATAACCAGCTATTTCGGTCTTCAAAGTGGTGTTGGACGCGCCGTAACCGCCTTACGAAAGCCTAGGCTTGCTTCCTCCAGTTCGCGAAACCTTCGGGTTGGCGTCATCGGTCTAGGCGTAGGAACCCTCGCAGCATATGCCCAGCCAGGCGATTATTTTCGTTTTTACGAGATAAACCCGGATGTGATCCGAATTGCCCAGGACGAGCGGTATTTTACCTACCTTATGAATTGTCCTGCCAAAGTCGACATTATCCCGGGAGACGCTCGCCTATCGATGGAACGCGAGCTCACAGCGAAAGCTTCACAAAACTTTAATCTGCTGGTATTAGATGCATTTAGCGGGGATGCCCCACCCGTCCATCTGCTTACCAAACAGGCATTCCAAATTTATCAGCAGGAGATTCAGCCGGAAGGAATCGTCGCGGTGAATGTCACGAATACCTACATTGACCTACAACCAGTGGTCGCCACCATCGCTCGCGACATCGGCATGAAGTACGTTTTCATTCACTTCGACGGAGATGACCGGGTCACTGTCTATAATGATTGGATGCTGGTCTGGAGTGGATCAGTCGTGGACAAATTGGGTATTTCCATCAGCACTCCGGACTTGCTTAGAACTGCCGAGACGCGCGTCTGGACTGATGATTACAGCAACCTGTTTAGACAATTAAGGTGATTGGTAGCAACGGGGGCAAGCGGCTTACAAGGGGATGCCAACCAGTATTTTCACCGAGACCGGCCGACCATCCAGTTGGGCTGGCCGGAATCTCCACTTAGCAAATGCCTGCGCGATGGCGTCACTGACTCGTCGGTCGGGAGTCTGCATCACCTTCACACTGTTCACCTTTCCTTCGGCGTCGACGATCGCGTAAATGATGACTTGCTGTTGCCCGTACTTTTCCTCAAGTTCGGCTGGCACTCGCGGCCATTCGCGAACCACGGCCACTGGGGCAAGAACCGGCTGGTCAGCCGACATTGCGGCGCTCTCCAAAAGCGCATATTGCAGGGTCCAGGTCGGATCGGCTTCATCGGGGCTGCGCTTCATGGGAATGTAGACTGTGTAAACCCGCTCGTCCTCAAACACTCCGAAGTCTGCCAGCCCTCCTCCACTGCTGGCTGTCGAGACCACTGTCATTGCGTAGGTCGTTTGGGGCTCCACACTAAACGCCTTTGCGTTCACACCGCTGGTGTCGTCTGCGCCTCCCTGAATCGTGATTCCGGGGAAAGACCCGCTCCCTGATCCACTCCCGGCACCTGAGCCGGTCCCGGCTCCAAGTCCGCCAGAGGTTCCAGAACCGTTTCCCTTATTACCGCGACCTTTGCCGCTGCCACTGCCGCCAGTACCAGCACCGGAGGTAGTACCGCTGCCTGTTCCCGTCCCTCGAGAACCTGCTCCCGAAGCTACTCTCGCATTACCGGATCCCCCGCCGAGAGCTGGGTTGTGCCCAGCCCCACTACCGGCGGTTGAGGCCACCTCGGTGGCAGCGTTGGGCCCTTGCGAATTTACCTGGCCTGTTCCCGAAGGCAACGAAGGTTTAGAGTTAGGCGTTCCAGGGTTGATTGAGTTCGGATTCAGTGTCCCACCAGGAGCGATCGCAAACCGGCCACGCGCCTCGCCAGCGGGAATCTTTGCATCTGAGACCTGAGGAAGTGGCATCGGGCTCAGTGAAAGCAGCGGTTCCTTCGCTTTCCCATGCATTTCCGTGCGCGCAATCTGAGCTGCAGAAGGAGGCGAAACTTGTTTTTCTGCCTTTTCGGCTCGCTTCTCTGCCGTCACCTTTATCGGCTTCGCGGAAGGCTTTTCGACTTCGATCTTCTGGTCGTCCTGCTTCGGTTGCGGCTCCACTTTCGGGGCTTCGGGCAAAGGCTCTTCCGCAGCCGGGAGCTTGGGGAGTTCGGCGCTGGCCTCAAGCTTCGGCGCATCGGTTACGGGAACCTTCCACTTTGCTTCGTGGCGAGCAATCGTATCTTGCTTTACGCGAATAGGCTTCGGGACTTCGCGAACTTGCGGCATAGCAGGTTTGGGAGCAATCAGATCGCTCGGCAAGCGAGTCTCGGCCATTTGCACAATGTTTGGCAGAGGCACCAGCTTTCTAACTGTCTCAGGGTGAACCAGCAGCGGACGCTGTATGGTCTGGAAGGTGTTGGTCGGGTTCGGTGGATCCGACAGAATCGGCTGTGGACCTGGGTAAGCAAATCCTTTGCTGGCATGTGCCGGGGCCGCCGAGGACTCCTGTGGAGCGCTCTCGCCACCGCCTGGACTCTTCTGCCCCTCCGAACCTCCTCCAATCTCTGGCAGATAGATCAGATGGTCTTGGCTGCTGGTACGAACCACGAGTCTCTGCGGGGCCATCCTGGGAAGCCCATAGGTGAACAGCAGAAATAGGCAAAACAGCGCCAGTTCATGGCCAATGGCAGAGTAAAGAAGGCCTCGTCCTGGAAGGTAGCCAAACTTAAAGGTACCGAAACTCGGAACCCAGCCGCGCTCGGCAGCTGAAAGTGAACTCACGGAGGCAGCCAAAGGCGCAGACTTGGGCGTCCTGTCTTTGTCGAGATCTGACAGCTTCTGGCGCAGTTCGTCCAAGGCCGGCGGGAGCGCTGATGTCCTCGTGTCAGAGCTTGTTGTCTGTAGGTTCCGGTCAGAATCACCGGCTGTTCCCAGCGGAGACATAGGGCTCTCGCGCAAGGAGTCCCCTTGCTTTTCGTCATTTAACAAACCAAGGGAAAGGAAAGGCATGGGTCACTACATCCCAGACTCAGAAATCGAGACGCATGCGGGCCGCCAGACAGCCCGCAGTAATCGAGAATTAGAATCGAAGGTCATTGGTAGAGCGTGGCTTTGAGAATATTGTTTGCGGAAGTCGGACTTAAGTCCATGAAGATCGCCGGATTACCTGACAGCGAAAGATTGTCCACGATGATTTCTCCCAGAATGTACGACTGGGCCCCGGTATTCCCACTCATAGTGAGAGTATTATTGAAATACCCTCCCTGTGAAGTAGAGCCGGTCGGCTGACTGCACGATGTTCCCGTTCCGCCCGAGTTGCAGGAATGGAAATAGAACGTCCCAGCCATAGCGTACGACCCGCCACCACCGGACGTCGCCTGTACACCTGTATTTGAACGATCTTGGAAGAACAGGATTCCGTGTTGTGTTCCGGGATTCGATGGTACCGCCAGTCCTTGAGCAAGATATGGATCACCGTACGGATTACCACTTGCGCCAGCTGTGCCAAAACATGGAGCAAGGAGGACGTTTCCAGTCAAATTCGTTGCCGCCGGTAGATTGCTTGGGCCATGCGTGGATGCATTGGAATCGCAGTAAACGCCGAAACCTGTCGGACCACCGGTTACCACGTTGAACGGAAATGCCGAATCGCAGCCGGTGGTTGTTGAGCCCGCATTGGCACTGACGTTCAGAGTCGCATTCTTTGAAAAGTAAAATATTGCCCCTCCCCATCCGTTGTACGGCGCAGCTGCAGCTGTCGTGCTCATCCTGACACACGAATCCGGCTGTAGCGCTAAGTCACCCTCCAGGTAGTAGAGACCTTCCTTGAAGGTCGCGTATTGCGCACTGCCGCTCCCGGGACATGAAGTTCCAAGGCAAATACCGTTTGGGTAATAACCGGGAGAAAATACAACGCAAGCAGACCCATTGGCCGATGAACAGCCCGCCGTCCCGTCCGGAACAGTTCCGGACCCGGTACCGGCTCCGCTGTTCGAAAACGGCCCGGTGTATGTGGTCCCTGGCTTACTGGGAGGGGGCGCGTTCTGCAACGGATCCTGAATCTGGGAATGTGGAGACATCCAACTTCCCGTGGTACCCGGGCAAAAGCCCTTAGAGCCCCCACAGGCCAGGGGAGTAATGGGACCGCCGTAGACTCCAAAGTCGCTGCCAGTGTTTTGCGGGCCTCCTTGAGTCAGGTCGACCAAGGCACTGCCGCTGATACTTACGGCATTTGCATCGATCGAGTTCACCTGAACGCTCTGCTGCGGCCCCCCGAAAATCGTCACATTTGGATTGCCAGAAATGTCGAATGCACTGGTCTTGTTGTCCGGGTTCACGGGATCGAGAACGATTAGCGGGATTGGCGCCGCAACCTGTTGTACGCCGCACTTGGCGACCGCGCGAATCTGCTGCCCGGCTCCGCCCTGTAGTAACCTTCCAAAAAACCCGGGCAGGTTCTCAGTGAGGTCGACCTCCATAACACTCGCACAAAATGTGCCCCCCAGGGGGCACATCGCAATGCCCGGAGGGGGCGCGCCATTGAATATCACCGAAACGTTGTCGCCCACAACCCCCGCCGTTGCATTAGCCTGGGAAAGAGAGCTCACGTATCCGTTAAGAGCAGCATATACGCAAGGGGCTGGATTCGTAGTCCCGCTACTGTTGCTGTTCGGAGTGGTGGCGTTACAATCGAAATTGGTACCTGGCGTGAAATGACCCGGATATGGCCCAGCGGTTATGTTGTCGGTCTGAACTTTGAGCCAATCCATCGCTCCCGCGGTGCAGGCGGCATCGGCAGCGGTTTGTGCGACCTGCCGACGAAACCATAGGTGACTAAGATCTATGGCCAGAGCCGTTGCACCGATCAAAAACAGGCCTAACGCCAAAAGAGTAAAGAGCATAACCTGGCCCGATTGCGCTGCTCTGCTGCATCCTCTTCGGAACGAGTTCAGCTTCATGGGCGTGGCCCCCCTACAAATATCTGCGCCTAACTGTTTCGAACAGCTCAGTTCATGATTCGCCCACTTGCCGCCGCACTGATCGTTACACTGGGCCACCCAAGGCCAAAGAGCGGCGTGTAGGCATGACTCACCGTAATCTTCACCATACAACCCGGCGCGCTACAAGCCTGACCATATCTCGGACTCGCCGTGTTCGCGCCATTCGGATCGTAATCAATGGTAACGTTCGTCACATTTTGGAAGGATAGTGCGGCGAAGTCTGTGACCCTCCGCTTAACGAATGTGGATCCGGTCGGATCGCCGCAAATGATTATGGGATTAGACGTAGGATTTCCCGGTCCGCTGCAGTTTGAGTTTCCGGTACCATGCACGATGGCGTAACGCACTCCCTCCTTGGCCGCATCCGCAAGCGTGTTATACGCTGACATCATCAGGATCAGTTGCATCATGGCAACGAAAAGTAGGAACACGAAGCCGATTACGAGTGCAAACTCAACCAACCCCTGCCCTTTCTCACAATGCAGTTCTCTCCTGATTTGGACTCTCCTCCCTGTAATTGCGAAGCTCTTAGTTCATCGAGCGCATCTCTGCTTCGCGAGTAAATGTGCAAAGTCCAGCTGAAGTACATATTCCCGAAAACGCTTGCATCGGGATATTAAAAATCCTGCCCGGGACCAAAGGATAAAATTGATAACTGATCCGGATTTGGTTGAGCACGAATCCGCCGCTTGTGCTTGCCTCGGGATCAGCATTTGGTACTGGGCTGCCGTTATTCGCAGCACCACAGCTCGATGAAGTACACGTCTCGCAGTTGGTGCGCGACACGCCCCCGGTGTTCTGATTCGTGCCGCTTTGGCTCACTAGATTGGCCTGGCTGCACACCTGCACCGTGAGGCCCGTCGGATTCCAGAGTGCGCCTGTCAAATCTTGAAAAGTAAGGTAGGCCACAGATCCCTTGTTCGTTGTCGGACTGCTCCCTCCAGATGAGGGAATTGTGCCTGCCCAAGGCGTCGCACCTCCCTCGATCGAGTAAAGCACCGAAGTCCGAGCTGCAGCTGTGAGGTTTACGATCACCAGAAAAAAGTAAGCCAAGTTCACGACATTGAGGACAATCATGACGAGTAAAGGAATCATTAACGCCGTTTCCACTAAACTCTGGCCTGAGCCGTTTCGCAGCGATCTGAATTTGTTGACTCTCATTACGCAGCCCTTTGCGTGCAGTTTGGGTCTCACGCAGAACTAGAAGCTGTTTCTACCTAAAATCTACGGTCCTTATGCGAGCCTTCCAGCTGCGCCCAGAACACTGCTAGCGGAGATCGGAGCATCTACGTCCCCTAAGTCCGCTTCTTCTCCGGGCAATTCAGATTCCACTTCATCCGCCTCCATCGCCTCTAATTGATTCAAAAGCCGGTGCAGATAGCAGCGGCTAATGCCGAGTTCCTTCGCTGCCTTCAGCTTATTACCGTGGTGCTTTGCCAGTGCCGAACGCACAAGCTCGCGCTTGAAACCGCGCACCGCATCGTGGAAAGACCCTTTGGGTAGCTCGTCCGAAATACTGAGCCCCTGAAGCTCGGGCGGCAGATCATCCACACCCAGCCTCTCATGCCCATTCGCTAGCACAATGCTGCGTTCAATCACATTCTGCAATTCGCGGACATTACCGGGCCAGGCATGTCGCGATAGAGCGCTCAGGAAACCAGGTGTCATACCGCGCTGCGGCTTCTTGTGAACCTTCGCGAAGCTGCGAAGGAAAAACTCCGCCAGCAGGGGCACGTCTTCCACGCGTTCGCGCAGGGGCGGCATCTGAATTCTGACTACGGAGATCCGGAAATAAAGGTCCTCACGAAAAGTCCCTTCCCGTACCATTTGCTCGAGATTCCGGTTGGTGGCGCAGATCACACGGACGTCTACCGGCCGAGGAACATTCGATCCCAGTCTTTCGACGGTCCGCTTCTGAAGCACGCGGAGAAGTTTCGCCTGGAGCGGGAGCGCTAGGTCGCCGATCTCGTCAATAAAGATCGTGCCGCCATGGGCTTCCTCAAATCGTCCACGTCGGCTCTGACTTGCGCCGGTGAAGGCACCGCGTTCATGACCAAAAAGCTCGTCGTCAATCAGGGAATCAGGAAAAGAACAAACGGAAAAGGCAACAAAAGGCTTGTTGGCACGCAAACTCAAGCGATGAACGGCATTGGCGACCACCTCCTTGCCAGTGCCGCTTTCTCCCGTAATCAACACTGTTGTGAAGACCCCGGCGACTTTGTGGATCACCTCATGTATGCGCACCATTGACTTGCTATTTCCCAGCAAACCCTCAACCCGGTTGCTCGTCAGAATTCGTTGTGCAGCGGAGAGTTCGCGGGCCATCTCTGCGCGACGACAAGCACGGTTGATTGCGAATCTAAGCTCTTGAATATCAAGGGGTTGCTCGATAAAATCCACGGCACCGTCTTGAAATAGTTCTAGAAGGGCTTTGGTGTGTTTTTCCCAGCCAAATCCAATGATAGGCGGCGCAGAGCGGAGATCGAGTGCGACTCGCAAGAACTGCCGCTGCGGTTGTGTTCCATCCTTGTTGGAATCCAGGTTAAGGAGGATCACATCGGCATCTTCACTGTTCTCAAGCCGACTCACCGCCGAATGAGGATCCAAGACTTGAGAGATACTGTACCCGAACCCGCCAAGTACTTCTTGCAGAACATTACCAAAAGCATCGTCTGGGTCAACCAGCAGAACACGCTTCAATTTTTCCGAAAGGATAGGGCCAGCCAATGGATTACCACCTTCTAGGTAAGCTCGAATTTTGCTACCACGCAGTGGGGGGACTTTTTGTTTACACTGGGCGAGGCCAACTGTTACCTGCCCGAACACCCGACTACCGTCAAGCAGCAGAGCAGGGCGAGAATAATACACAAAATCGCATATGGCAATAGAGTCGCCAAAAAAAGGGGGGGAAACCCCTCAGATACTCACCCGAAATGGCCTACAAGCTCCAAAATAGAGTGTAAACTCTTGCATATACCTTGCACATCCCTGAAGGCGGCTCGACTTTGTTTCGGATAGTAGCCCTAGTACGGCTTAAGGACAGCTTAAACGCTGGGACGAAAATCACCTAATGCCGAAGTGCTGGGTTGTAGTACTTTAGGCACTGACTAGGATGGCGATGTGGAGGAGGAATTGCCCAACCCAGTTCGCGATCGCGGGCTGACATGCCAACTTCTGACCAGCTAGAGGCTGTTGCACCCGATCTTGCACGCCCGTTGTTCGTTCCCGTACTCAAGGGCGATTCCCTTCATTTCGGAACCGGCTTAAAGGGATTCGTTCGCGCCGGAACTTCTTTCCTGGCCGTCCTAACTCTCGTTCTCATCGGCATTCAGTTCATTTACTCGATGTATCGGCCTGACATGAATGATCCGGATATCTGGTGGCACATGCGCAATGCGCAAATGCTGCTGCAAGAACACCATTTCCCACGGACCGATACGTACTCATTCACCTTGGCGGGGCATGCCTGGATCAATCATGAATGGTTGAGCGAGATCCCCTATTACTTCGCCTATCGCTGGCTTGGATTGGTCGGACTAAAAGCCATGGCCTTCATAGTCTTAGGAGCAATCTTTCTTCTCCTTCTTTATCTGTGTTTTCAGGAGAGCCAGAACTTTAAGGCTTCGGTTACCTGCTGTTATTACGCAACCTTTTTGGCAACGGTTTCTTTCGGTCCGCGGACCATCCTATTTGGCTACGTCTACGTCCTGTTCCTGCTGATCATATTGCAGAGATTCCGGCAACGGGGAGAGGCGCCGCTTTGGACTCTTCCATTGCTTTTCTGCATGTGGGCCAACGCTCACGGTTCATGGTCAATTGGTATACTGATATTTCTCCTGATCGGTGCTTCCGGCTTGATCGAGGGTTCCTGGGGGCGTGTGGATGCCGTCCGCTGGACTCCTGGTCAGCTTCGCCAGCTTATCACTACTGGGCTGGCCTCCGTCGCGGCGTTGTTCGTCAATCCATTCGGATGGCGGCTCGTCTACTACCCCTTCGATTTGGCATTCAAACAGAAGCTGAACATAGCTCATATCCAGGAGTGGGTTTCGGTCGATTTCCATGAGCTGCGCGGCAAGCTGGTGATGGTACTCGTTTTCGGGCTATTCTTGGGCGCGCTGTTTCGTAACCGCCGTTATAACCTGGGCGAGCTTCTGGTTCTGCTGTTCGCGCTCTACAGTGGCTTAACGTACATTCGTTTTCTTGTGCTCCTAGGGATCGTTGTTGCCCCAGTCATGTCAAAGACTTTGGACTTTTTTCCGCTTTACCGCCCGCAAGATGAAACCCCAAGAGTCAACATCGCCGTGATAGGGCTTCTACTCGGCCTCATGATTTATTATTGGCCGCACGAGGCCAAAATTCGCAAATCCATTGAAGAGACCTATCCGTCAGGGATCCTGACGTATTTGAAGGCACACCCCCCACAGGGAAATGTCCTGAATTATTACCTTTGGGGAGGTTACTTCGAATGGCACGATCCCGCTTTGAAGACATTCGTAGACAGCCGCGTTGATATTTTCGAATATGCCGGCGTGCTGAAGGACTACCTAGATCTGATGGGAGCCGACACACAACAACACCGCCCCGATGCGATCCTGGACAAATACGGGATCCGTTATGTCCTATTCCCACCAAGCGACAGCAAGAACCCCCTGCACATCGGTGGCGGACTGGTCTACGTATTGGAGCGCGATTCAACGTGGAAAACGGTTTATAGAGATAAAGTTTGCGTGCTTCTGGAGAGGCAGTAACCTTGTGCACGGTTCGTGTAGGTGACGTATGTTCTTTCGTCATAGTACCGACAAGGTGCTCTATCCGCTGATTGCAGCCATCCTGCTGCTGGTGATCTCGTATCGGCCCAAGTACCGTCTCGTCTCCAATATGCCTGCCGATTTCTTTTCTGACGCTGACTTCAGGCCAGGACAGCAGTCACTGGGACGAAAGATTGCATGGGCGTACTGGGAGTGCGCACAAATGGATCTGCAGTGGAAGTACACCTATGGGCACATGTTGCCGATGAGCCCTCCACCGGAGTTCCACATTGACGCGAAGGTGCTCGGAGCAACTGCGTCGGATCCAGCTATACGCCAACTGTATTGGCGACGCTTGCAACAAGCATGGAACAGTCCAGCAAGCTGGCACAAAGCATATGAGTTAGATTCGAGCTGGGCCCATGACCCCATAAGCACAGGCGGCCAGTGGCTCAGGGACAAAATGGCGGCGTTATTTAGTTTGCACTGAGGTTTCGGGGGAGACCGCTCAGAGTTGCTCATCATAGAAACCGCTCTGGTTATCGCAGCGATTATCCTTGCTTTTGTACTCCCGCGCTTGGGAGAAAGATGGATTGCGCCCTGGGAGCAGAGATTTGCACGTTTTGCGCGCAGACGGCAGCTCTCGGTCCTCGCAGTTGGGTTGGCGGCGCTTGGATTGCGCTTACTGCTATTGCCTGTGCTTCCGATTCCCGAGCCAGCTGTACACGACGAATACAGCTACCTTCTCGCCGCCGATACCTTCGCGCACGGCAGATTGGCGAATCCCACGCACCCCTTGTGGATGCATTTCGAAACCTTTCACGTGAATCAAAAGCCGACGTACATCTCGATGTACTATCCAGCACAGGGGTTATTTCTAGCCTTCGGCCAAGTCATTTTCGGGCATCCCTTCTGGGGAGTCTGCCTTAGCACCGCACTTATGTGCGCCGCAGTCTGCTGGATGCTGCAGGGCTGGTTTCCGCCGTTGTGGGCTTTGCTCGGCGGCTTACTAAGCGTTATCAGGTTAGGTACTTTCAGCTATTGGATGAACAGCTACTGGGGAGGTAGTGTATCAGCGCTGGGCGGGGCGCTAGTCTTGGGTGCCCTGCCACGGGTGAAAAGGACACAGCGAATTCGGGATGCGCTGCTGATGGGACTCGGCTTCGCGATCATTGCTAATAGCCGTCCATACGAAGGTTTGTTCTTCTCCTTTCCCGTGTTCGTCAATCTTTGGCTCTGGATTCGACGTGCAAAATCATCTCCGCAACCGGTGATCCTCGGGAACTTTATTGTTCCTCTCGCTGTAGTTTTTGCTTTGACCTTGGGTGGAATGGGCTATTACTTCTGGCGCACCACCGGCAACCCGCTCGAAACACCCTATGTGGTTAACGTTCGCACGTACTTTTCTGTGCCGGCGTTTCCCTGGCTTCCGGTGAAGGCCCCTCCCGTATATAACCACGCCATAATGCAGAATTTCTACCAGGGCTGGATCGCGCAGGAATACGAATTGTCACGTCACCATCCGCTACTTGTCATTATCGTGAGGGCGTGCATGGTCTGGTTCTTTTTCCTCGGACCGTTACTAACCTTACCCCTGTTCGCCCTCTGCTTCGTGTTGCCGTACGGGATATCGTTTCGCGACCTCAAACCTGCGGCGAAGCTTTTCTTGGGCGTCTGTGGCGTGGTGTTTCTGGGCGCAATGTTACCCATTGGATTAGATCCGCATTACATCGCACCTGTAACGTGCGCATTCTACGCACTCATCTTGATGGCAATGCAGCAAACCCGACACTGGCGGCCAGATGGCAGGCCAATCGGAATTGCACTTGTGCGCGTTGTACTCATTGTCGCTGTCTTGCTTTTTGCCATCCGCACCGTTATCCCGTCTACCGGGAAAGAAGAGACATTCCTGAAGCTCGCAACTTGGTACGCTCCCGTCACATTCAATACCTACAGGGCTCGAATTATCTCCCAGCTCAACGCCACACCCGAACCTGATTTGGTCATCGTTCGTTATGGTCCGGACCACATCAGTAACGACGAGTGGGTCTATGATGCCGCGGACATTGACCATTCGAAGATCGTCTGGGCCCGGGACATGGGCGAGCCGAAGAACTCAGAATTGATCGAATATTTCAAAAACCGGAAGGTCTGGATGGTTGAGCCCGATATAATTCCCCCTCAGTTAACACCGTACGAATCTCGCCACCTGGCAGATTTTTCCTCCCCTAAGGGACGTCGTTGAACCACGAATCCATGCATGCTCGCGTTCAACCGCCCATCATCACCGCCGATTTGGCCGGAGAAGGTTCAGTTTTGCCGGTCCTGAGACCGTACTGGCAAAGTTTTTTTCGCATGAGGACGAGAACTGTGGGCCGGGTGTTTGGTGGCCCATTGGCCTTTTCAAATTCCAATATCGTTTTTGACGACAACGGACACCGGAACGGTGCCGGTGCAGGGGAGCTAAGAGATGCTGCGGATTGAGATCGGTCTCGTTACTCTTGCACTGGTCGTTGCATTCTTAAGGCCGTCCTGGGGATCTTGCTTGTTTGACAACTTGGAATGCATCTTTGCTCGACTGGCCCAGCGACGCACGCTGGCGGTTGTCGTTGTCGGACTAGCAGCTTTGGCGTTGCGGGCCGCTCTGCTGCCGATACTTCCCGTTCCACAACCAATCGTTCATGATGAATTTGGTTATTTGCTAGCAGCCGACACCTTCACGCATGGGCGGATCGCCAACCCGACACACCCGATGTGGATACATTTCGAAACCTTTCACGTGATGTTTCATCCAACATACGCTTCCATATACCCTCCTGCGCAAGGTTTGCTCCTGGCTGCGGGAAAAATACTTGCCGGAAATCCATTCGCGGCGGTTTGGTTAAGTATTGGCCTCATGTGCGCTTCCATAACCTGGATGCTTCAAGGGTGGATGCCACCAGAATGGGCGTTGTTCGGAGGGGTAATCGCCATCTTGCGCTATGGAGTCTTCGGTTATTGGGCAAACAGCTATTGGGGAGGAGCGGTTGCAGCCATCGCAGGGGCGCTCGTCCTAGGCGCACTACCACGTATGCAAAATCTGAAGCGACGTCGCGATGCCATTGCGATGGGGGTCGGACTGGCAATACTGGCGAACAGCCGCCCGTACGAAGGGCTGATATTCAGCATCCCGATCTTTGTGATTCTGGTCATGTCGCTATTTGGAAAGCAAGGATCACCGCTTCGAGTCTCGCTTCCGAGAGGCGTTCTACCCCTGGCAGCGGTGTTAGTCCTGAGTGCCAGCTCGACAGGTTATTATCTCTGGCGGGTCACGGGAAGTCCGTTTCGCATGCCCTACCAAATAGAGCGTCGGAACTACGCCGTCGCTCCATACATGATTTGGCAACATGTGCGCCCCGAGCCGGTTTATCATCATGCGGAGATGCGAAAGATGTTTGTTGAGGAGGAGATGGTGGGTTTAACTGTCTTTCGATCACCCATCGGTCTTTTGTTACGACTATATCTGGCGTGGAGTTTCTATCTGGGCCCGGTCCTTACACTCCCTATGCTAATGCTTGCGGTCACTCTGCCGCGTGACTTTTCTTGTCACGACGTTAGTCGTCCGACCGTCAATCTGTTAGTGATCTTTGCTATATCTTTTCTCGGTTCGGTACTGGTGAACTTTTACAGTCCACACTACTCAGCCCCCGATACCGGGCTACTGATCGCCATGGTCTTAATATCCACCGAGCAACTTCGCAAGTGGGCGAAACCTGGGCTTTGGCTGACGCGTAGCATTGCTTTAATCTGCATACTGTCATTTGCTCTGCGTGCGGCGGCTGGGCCGCTACGTATTCCCTTACACGAGTATTCCGCATTCGCATGGCATGAGAAGGCTGCGACCAGCTTCGGCCGGTACGAAATTCAGAGGCAACTGTCTCACAGATCTGGGAAGCACTTAGTTATAGTGCATTACAAGCCAGACCATGAGCCGTTCGCGGAATGGGTGTATAACGATGCGGATATAGATCACTCTAATGTCGTGTGGGCACGGGAAATGGATCCAGTGCAAAACCAACAACTACTCGATTACTATTGCGATCGCCACGCCTGGCTGCTGGAAGCAGATGAGAAGCCACCGAGACTTTTGCCTTATGCAGACAAGATGACCGCAGTCTCTGTCAATGGCACAAGCAATTCAGCATCGCAATGACAAAGCTCGCCATCGACAGCCGCCGTGGCCCGCCGGCAAGTCTCCCGGGGAGTCACTCGCGCTACAAACTGCTCCAGTTTTGCTGTTGGTGTGTGGCACTTGCTCTAGGGGCGGCTGACGCTTGGGCCGCACGGTTCACGATGTTTCCGGATGGCGTCTCTTATCTCGATGTGGGTGACGCCTTTTGGGGCGGCAACTTTCACGACGCGATTAACGCATATTGGAGCCCACTATATCCCTGCGTGCTCGGCTTGTTTCTGAAAATCTTTAAACCTTCGGTCTATTGGGAATATCCACTTGTCCACCTGATGAATTTTGTGCTTTATGCCGCAGCGCTTGTTTGTTTTGCAGCTTTCTTAAACATTCTCATCGAACAACTAGAGCTCTCTAAGGAGGACGCTACTCGGTCTGAGATTGGGCTACCGGTTTGGGCCTGGTATATAGCAGGATATTCCGCATTTGTCTCGTCTGCCCTACTCCTCATCAGCGTGCGCTTTCCCTC
>Ga0126381_100003601_pt1 | contig 16794 bp, 15 predicted proteins | sample PanSoiMetPlot_28_FD_96465 | JGI IMG/M metagenome (GOLD analysis project Ga0126381, IMG submission 96465) | Tropical forest soil microbial communities from Panama - MetaG Plot_28 | ecosystem: Environmental > Terrestrial > Soil > Tropical forest > Bulk soil | place: Panama | collected 2016-02-17 | reverse complement strand
GTCACATCAACCATGACGCCCGGCGCGACGCCGACCCCCACGCATACCCCGACGCCGACGGTGACGCCCACAGCCGCGCCGACGCCGCTGTCAGCAACGGGTTCGAGCGTTTTCGGCATGGACTGCCAGGCGCAACAGGTCTGGGTAGCGCTCAACAACACAGGTGGCGTTAACGGCGACGGAAAGGTCGCCGTGGTTGACCTGACCGTAGACCCTGATAAGAGCGATCCAGTCAAAGCGCTGATTGATTTGGGCAACAACGATATTCCAAGTGGAGTCGCGGCGACCGGCAAGCAGGTGCTGGTAACAGCGGGAGCCACCGGGCATGGTGGCCACCTCTATATCTTCAAACAAAGCGACAATTCCCGCGTGCCCGGGTCGCCATTCGCGTTCCCGGCCGGCTCCGACACCAATGGCGACGGGTGCGTGATTTTCGACCCCGTGCGCAATCAGGCGATCGTCTCTTTATGCAATACCCTGGGCTGCAGTGGACTTCCGGACTCCAATACGGGGTGGGCATTTTTCGACCTCGCAACGAACAAGTTCGGTCCGGTTATTGAAGCCGCGCAACCGGACTCCGTTAGCTTCAACCCAGTGGACGAGCTGGTTATCGCACCGGCCGACGCGATTGATCCCCCCTCGCCCTTCAATGAAATCGGCGCCGGCGACTCGACCCGGTTCTGCACACTTACAGACAAAAATCTGACCGACACGGCGGGCGATCCCGACGGCTCTTCCGCTGACCGGTTCACCAACATTTTCGCGCTGGGCAATTTTTCTGTGCCAAGCGTAACCGTGGTGAACCTCAATGGCGCTACTTTCTCGGGACCCACCGCGCGCTGCACTCTTGATGAAGCCGGAGTGGACCCCAATTCCGTGGATGTGGGCGTATTCGTTAATAGCGGAGACAATGCGGATATTGTGGCAATAAACGAAGTGACTCATCAGGCATTCGTCGGCTCGGATCTGGGCCCCGATGTTGCGCTGATAGAGCTGCCGAACGCGCCGGTCACGCAACTTACCGGACCGCTCCCATTCCAAGCGTCGGCACTTCCGGTTGAACCTGACGGCAGTTCCTTCGCCGGGCTGGTGCGGCCTTTCACCGCGACCGTTGACACCTGCAAAAACCAGGGTCTGATGGTCGACAACTCCTTCGATTTTGTGGCGAAAGTCGATCTCAAGACATTGCACGACAGCGCGGTGAAAATCAGCACACCCTTGGCGCCCGGCACGTGCTTCGGCGGCTTTAGTGTGTCGTGCAGCAATGGCAATGGAGTGACTTACTATCCGTTGCACGCGTTATCGGTTGATGGCGCTGCTTCGACCGACGCCCGTCGGCGCGACAAACGTCAGCTGCGCTGACGAAACAGAGTCAGGCAAGGGACATGTTCCCCCCATCGAAGAATTCCTTTAAAGGCGGTCCGCCACGCCGTGGGGGGAATTCCGTCTCCGCCCACGAGAATCTGCCGGGTGGATCTGAATGTCCCCGGATTAGTGTGGCGGACTCGACCGCTCTTAACCTCGATCGCGGTCACCATGCGCCCGGCGCGCGCGACGAAGTCCACCTCGCGGTTACTTTCGCGCCAACAAAAGAGTTCGCATTCGTCCAAAGCCGCGGCATTTGCTAGGCGAGCTCCGATCGCTGATTCGACGAGTCGTCCCCAGAACTCGGTGTCCGCTTGCGCATCCTTAAAACCGACTCCCGATTGGGCGGTCATCAGACCCGTGTTCAAGACCTGTAGCTTCGGGCTTGACCCCTTATACCGCACGGCACGGCGCGCAAATTTCGAGAGTCCGGTGAGCAACCCAGCGCCGCTCAATAATTCGAGCTTACCTGCATTCATGAGTAGAGTCGGTTGATGTTTTGCCCTTGGTGGGGCGGCGGTGGAGCAAGGGGACGGGCCGCGGAGCCCCAAACTTGCTCAGGCGGACCGTCCCCTTGCTGGTCTGCAAACTCTCTTGGGGTAAGAGCTCCGAGGCTAGAATGCGGGTGAAGTACTGAATCCGGCATGCGTGCAACTGGGTCGCTCTATCTAAGCTGATCCCATGCGTCACGGAATCTCGCACCCTTCTTCCTAAAGGTAGATAACTGGAGAACCTTTCTGTCGCCTGGCGCATTGTAGGTAAGGTGCTTGACCTTATCTGATGGTACGATATACACCTACGGCAGCCTGCCCGGGTCTTCGATCTTGTTCAAAAAAGATACCAGGACCAGGAAATTCTTCGTCCGTTCTTTAAAATTATCAACCGGCCAGCCCGTTGTTCCCGCAAGTCCTTTGACGTCAACTGTAACAGCGTCGCCAGCATCGCGGATGATTGCTACCACGAGCCGCGCAATTGCCGCGTACCCGCAATCCGCGCCGCGCTGCAAGCCGCCTAACGTGTATTTCGAACCACCCGGCGGCTTCTGGATAATCAATCCCAGTATCAAGCTGATAAACAACTCGATCGCGGGATGCCAGGACGTTGGGATGGGCTATTGGTACGTAACGCCGGTCGCTACAGGCAGGATACCTAGCGTGCCGGTGAGCATATTGAACAACAAGTTCATTCCGATAGGCGCGTTTTACAAGGGAGTCCACGGCGAGTTCATCAACAACCGCGTTCACGGATGCTACGGCGGCCTTTACAGCGATAGCAACGCCAGCGTGGTCTCGGGCCAACTTGCTGGTTACCTAAACGGCAACAATTCTTTCAATCCCGTCACTAATCCACCCAACCATGCAGTGGTCGATAAATTCGACCAACTGACCGCGACCCGCATTAGATGGCGTTCCCTGTGGGTCCGTCCCTCATTCAATGTTGTTGACCAGTCTCGTTTTGCCACCAACCGCCGCAGCCTCTCATTTGTCACATCGGGCGGTTCGGACGGCAATTATCCCGGCTTGTGGGCGCTGCTTTCGAACTCCACCGTAACTGGGGTCAGTCAGAATAACGTCGATCGCTTTGGACCGTGCGGGGCGGTGATTCCGTCGGTTGGCCTGCAGCAAAGGGGTGGCCAGCGCGGATGTATCGACGCCACTCCCTTGGGACCCAGCGACCCCGTCCCGGCCACCAGCGGCGTTTCCCTGGCCGACGGGTTTCCCACGCCACAGTGGAATCTGTTTGGCTTTCAGATCTGCGATGGCCCCCCGCTGATTGTTCACAACCGGTTTGTCAATTTCAAGGTCGATCCTAGCGCCACCCCCTCACTTTTGACCCCCGCGGATGACACCTTGCAGAAGGACTGGACATATAATGCTCCCTTCAAAAAATACGAGGGCGACGCGGCACTCGGCTGGCTTGAGAGCAACCAGAGCGCCTATCCCACCGCCGCCACCACGAGCCAGCTGAGCTGGAGCAACGTGGATTTCCGCCATCAGGTCTACACCACTCTGGTTAATCAGGCCGCTTTCCTCGACGGCGACAAGAATACCGCTGTTATCGATCTGGACGGCACGCTTGGCGGACTGGCAATTGGAGATTCCACGGGCGCGCTGGTTGCTCACACTTTTCCGATCTCGCTCAACGATTTGCCGTTTGACAACACCACCAACACAAGCAAGGGCAACCCCGCCAATTCATTCGCCGAGTGTCATTCGCTGGGACAGCAAAACGTGGAGGTCGAAGAAGGCCGCCCAACCGGCCTCATGTCGCCGGGCGCGATGGGTCAGCTCGAGTTTGAAGCTCTGTACCCACCAGCGATACCCAATGGGACATGATTCAGCAGTTGACTTTCTACAAGGACAACCTGGATTTCGGGAGTCATGGCTCGATGCCACTGAGAAGCCGCAACGGACTGGGAGTGTGGGAGCCTAAGGTAATCAGCGGCTATGGTTACGTGGTGCGCGCCGACCCCTATGTGTTTCCGCCGGGAAGTATTCCCAAAGAGTCAGAGGCCGGAATTCCCGAGACGGTGGATATCACGATCAACGACGTGGTTAAGCCGAATATGAGCAAAAAGACACCATTTTATATTCAGATTGGCATTTGCTACAGCGCCGCAAATGGCATGCCGCCCGTTAAAGATCCGTCGGCGTCGAGTATGTTCACGATAACGCGTGGATATCGGACCTATAGCAACGGCGACGGGGGGGATCCGCAGCTGGCCAATGACTGGGTCCAATTAAACGGCGAATTTCTCGGCGAGCGTCAGACTGCACTGGCTAACAATTTCTGTTTCAACCTCGATTCGCAGCTTGCCAAAGCCAAACTGCCGAATAACTGCCCGGCCCAAGGCGTAACACCCAAACCCGCCGGGGGCCGCCCAGCCGGTACCACGGAGGGAATGGGTAAAGTGGGCGGCAAAGATGTCAGTTGGTGCTTTTACCCCAGGAAACACACCTCCCCTGGAGGTCGCTGATACGCAGACCGATATGACGACAGAGGGCAGACCCAACGGACCGCCTGATCTGAATAGGTACTTCTACGATAAGAACACTGGAATGTTATACGTGTGGATCAGCCAGTCCGATGCCAACGCGGATGGGGCCAGCCCGTTGGGTAATTGCACGGGCAACCCGGCAACAGATCCACCTTTCTGCACGGACCATACAACCCAAGAACACTATTACGTATGCCCAAAACAGGGATGTCCGAGCATTCGGATTAAGCTGAACGCGATTAACTATCTGCCCGGAATATCCAATTGTCCGGTTTTCGGCCCTGGCGGTCAGGCGGCTGACTGGGCGAAAAACACCAAGGGGGCAACCTGGCCCGAGCCGCCGAATACGGATCAAAACTTTCTGGTGTTTAGCGGCACTAAAACGATTGCTCAAACCAAAGCGGCGGGTAAGAGTACTTTTCCCTTCAACGACGTTACAACGTCGGCTCTGGATTGTCCTGTAAGCTCCTCGCCCTGAAACTGCGCCGGCCGCGTACCGTTGGGGACGGCCGGCGCGTGACCAAAGGCCTGGTCGTGTACCCGTACCGGTGTTTGCCTGATACCAGGACTTCGGGATTATTTTCCGATGTCCTTCATATTGGGCAGCGGCGCGCCTGGCCGGAAGTAAACCACGAAGTGGGTCGCCTTGCCATTTTGATCCACAGTGAAGTGGTCGATGGCGGTTAAGACATAGCGCCCTGTCGAATCTTTGTTTTCCAGCTCCATCACGCACTCGTTGCCCTGCTGGATAAAACTCATTGGCTTCATGTGGGGCCGCAGCCGGCTCAGCATCTTTACGTAGAACTCGCCGATCTCTTTGGAACCGTGACGGGTTTTACCGTCGGGGCCCTCGTAAACCGCATCGTCAGAGAACAGTCCGCCCAACGCACCGTACTGCCCCTTGTTAATCAGACTTACGTATTGCCTGGCGACTTGACACGGTCCCGCGCCGGTCCTGGCGACGACATCCTGTGATGTAGTGGCTTGCGCCAGCAAGCTCGGTTCGCCTGCCCGCGCGGAGCGGTTGAGCGCGAAGACAACGGCGCCGAGGACCAGCGCCACACACGCCAGCGCAACCCGCGGATATAACGCGAGGTCCCGAGTGAGTAGCATCCGGGATGAATTCCGGACCGTTGTTGTGGGGTTGGTCAAGTCTTTGTCCTCCCCATTTTACGACGGGTGTTTTGCTCGCTTTGCTCTTGCTCGAATTTGAGAGCTAACAGTGCGTCGCGGGCCGACTTGGTCTTGACGGCTGGTGGTGTGGGTTCGCCGCCTGTCATAACGGTTGCGGTGTCGATGTCCGCGGTACGTCAGGCCGGTGGACGCTGTACAATCTCAACGAAGTTGCCGTTCGGATCGCGCACGAAGCCGACTCGTAGCACTTTGAGGACGGTCGCCGGCTTGAGCGCCTCTGACGCGCCGCCCTCCCTCATCGCGCTGAACACCGCGTCGCAATTGCGCACCTGGAGCGTGACGTAGCGGATTCCGAGCGCCGCCATCGCATTGACGGTTTCGAGGGAGTTGGCGAATAATGCCGCGCTTGCCGGCTTGGCCGCCGGATCCTTCAAGACGCTGAAGATCGTCTCGCCGACCTTGTAGCGCCCCGGACCCAGACGCTGCGCTCCCGCGGCCTTCTCATAGAAGGCATCGAACGTGGCGGGATCGCTCACGCCGATGACGACTTCCAATTGCGTGACCCCGTTGTGCCCCGGTGGCACTAACTCGACGTTATTGCCGTCCTGGTCCAAAAGCGTTTGCGGCGCGCTCACTTTCGGCGTCGCGATAATTAACCGCAGGTAGCCGCCCGGACGGCGGGCCGGCAGCGGCTCGCGCGAATGCATCACTTTGATAACGCCGCCGTTGGAGAGATAACGATGCTGGTTGAAGCCGCCGCCGACCGGCAGGATAGACTCGAACTGAAGACCAAGCTTTTCGCCATAAAATGCCTGCGCTTCTTCGAGCTTGTTGGTAAAGAGCCCGACGTCCAGTTGTGGTCTCGCCAGTTCCATTCCGGTTTCCTCCCACGTTGAGCGCTTGAAACTTCCCCGACTCTTCACCTATCAGACCCGCTCCGAAAGTGTAAATGATCCGCTCGCTATCCCAGGGGCCAGCCGGGGAAAGGCCGTCATCAGTGTTCATCGAAGAAGCCGAAATCGTCCGAGTACTAAACGGACGGCGCGGTTTAAGACGATCATCCTGAAACGACAAAGATCCTTGAGTTGCATCCTCATCGGGCGGTCGAGTAACCTCGTTTGGCTTTGGTCCGCGGCTACTGCGCGGCCACAGCGATTATCGATAATCGGCAAAACCCGGCCATGCCTTTGCGCAAGATTGCCGTCTGCATCAAGCAGATTCCCCTGATCGAGGACGCCAGCTTCGATCCTGTAACCAAGACTATTCGGCGCGATGGTCCCACCGTGATGGGTTCGTTTGACCAGAACGCGATTGCTTACGCGGTAGAACTTGGCAAGAAGTTCGGCGCGCAGACCGTATCGGTCACCATGGGACCGCCGCAAGCGCAAAGCTCGCTGCTCGAAACCCTGGCGATGGGCATCGACCGCGCTGTGCATCTGCAGGATCGCGCCTTCGCCGGCTCCGACACGCTGGCTACCGCTCGCGCCCTGGCGCTGTGGTTGGGGCGCGAAGCATTCGACCTGATACTATTGGGCAAGTATTCGCTGGACGCCGAGACCGGGCAGGTGGGACCCGAAGTCGCGGAGCTGCTCGGTATCGCGCAGATAACCGGCGTGCGCAATCTTTCCATAGACGGCGACGCCGTGCGGGCGGAGCGCGAGAGCGATGAGGGCGTCGAAGAAGAAGAATGTCCACTGCCGGCGCTGCTGACCTGTGCCGAACGCACCACCCGGCCGCCGCCGTTGCGGCCCGCCGCGCTGGAAGCGGCCAAGAGCAAGCCGCTCACAACGGTGGGCGCGGCGGAATTAAGTTCTGACTCAAGTCTGTTCGGGTTCGCCGGTTCGCCAACGTGGGTCCAAGACGTGCAGGTGCAGCAGGCGCCCTCGGTGCAATGCAAATTGATCGACGCGGCCGACGCGCAAAGCGCCGCGCATCAGGCCGTGGCGGAATTGGACCGGCTGGGGGCGTTAGTTACCGGTACACTCCAGCGCCGGAAAACCACGGCCGCAAAACGCGAATCCGTGCCTGGTAAAGACGTGTGGGTGGTGTGCGAGGGAAGCCTTGAGCTGGAGATAACGCGTGGCAGCCTGGAACTGCTTTCGGCCGGCAGCCAACTGGCGGGCAAAGTCGGGGGTGCGCTGGTGGCAGTCGGGTTTCCGGCTGCGATGGCGCGCCACGCACGTTTGCTGGCGGGCTACGGCGCCGACCGCGTGCTGATAATCGACCATCCCGCAGTTGCATCGCATCGCCCAGAATCCGCCGCCGAGGCACTCGCCCAATTGGTTGCCGAGCGCCGCCCCTGGGGCCTTTTGCTATGCGCCAGCGAACTCGGACGCGACTGGGGTCCGCGGCTCGCGGCTAGGATGGGCCTGGGATTGACCGGCGACGCGATCGGCCTGGAACTGGACAAAGAAGGCCGACTGGTGTCGCTGAAGCCTGCCTTTGGGGGGAACATCGTCGCGCCCATCCTCTCTAAAACCCATCCGCAGATGGCGACGGTCCGTTCAGGTGTCCTGGAACTTGCCGATCCGGACTCTTCGCGGGAAGCTGCAGTGGAAGTGGTGCGTCCCACGCTGGCGCCGGCGCGCAGCCGCCTGGTCAAGGCCACCTCCCTGCTGGACCCATCGATTGTGCCGCTCGAAGGCGCGGAGGTCGTGGTTGGAATCGGCGCCGGCGTGGGCGCCCAGGGTGTGGAGCGGGCAAAGCAATTTGCCCGCGTGATCGGCGCGGCCATCTGCGCCACCCGCAGGGTAACCGACATGGGATGGCTGCCGCGGCAACTGCAGGTGGGACTGACGGGCAAGGCGATGGAGCCGCGGCTGTATTTCGCCATCGGCATTCGCGGCGCTCCCAACCACGTGATTGGCATCAAGCGGGCGCATACGGTGGTGGCTATCAATAATGACCCCGAAGCGCCGATTTTCGAGCGCGCGAATATCGGACTGGTCGCGGACTGGGAACAGATTTTACCCGCTCTGGAAGACGCCTTGCGGATGCGTCTGGCGGCAGGAACCGGCGAGTCCTGAGCTCGCATGAGGAGTTTGAATTAAGGTGCAGGAATTCGATGTCGTGGTCGTTGGCGGCGGCGCCGCGGGACTCCGCGCGGCGATCGCCGCAAAACAAGCGGGAGCAAAAGTTGCCCTGCTAAGCAAGGTTCATCCGCTGCGGACCAACACCGGCCTGGCGCAAGGCGGGATCAATGCGCCGCTGGGCGCCGACGATTCGCCCGAGGCGTACGCCGGCGACATCCTTTCGGCCGGCGATGGGCTATGCGATCCGTCGGTGGTGCAAACCTTCACCCTTCAGGCGGCCGACGCTGTGATGTGGCTGGAGCGTATGGGGGTGCCCTTCAACCGCGGCGGCGACGGCAGGTTCGATCGACGCAAGTTCGGCTCCAACAGCCGCGCGCGCAGCCTTTATGTGGACGACCGCACCGGACACGTCGTGATGCAGGTGCTCTACGAGCAGTTCCAGCGCGAGCGGATCCCGTTGTTTGCCGACTGGTACGTCACGGCGCTGGCGATCGACTCCGCCCGATGCGTCGGTGTAACGGCTCTGGGCCTGCGCACCGGAGCGCTGGACAGCTTTGGCGCACGCGCGGTCGTCCTGGCTACCGGCGGCTTCACGCGCTTGTACCTGCCCTCGACGGTGTCGCTGGGCACCACCGGCGACGGACAGAACCTGGCCTACCAGGCGGGGTTGCCTTTGATGGACCTAGAGATGGTGCAGTTCCATCCGCTGGCGTATGCGGGTGGCAACTCTCTGATGATCAGCGAAGCGGTGCTGGCCGAGGGCGGGCAGGTCGTGACTGCCGGAGGCCAACCGATCCCGAACTTTGCCGGTTCCACCCGCGACAAGATGTGCATGGCGATCCAGCAGGCGGCAGGCGAGGGAGCGCCCGTCTCGCTTGATCTGACTTTGATCGGCAGCAAGAACCTGAAGGCGCGGCTTCCCCAGACGGCCGAGTTGCTGCGTACGGTTGCAGGACTGGACCCAGCCAAGGACCTGATTCCCATTCGCCCGGTGGCTCATCGCCCCGTGGGTGGAATCGAAGCCACCACTACCGGACAGACCCCGATGCATGGCCTGTACGCATGCGGCGAATGCGCCTGCACGGGACTCAACGGCGCCGGTCGGCTGGCGGGCAATGTCCTCACCGAAGCCGTGGTCTTTGGGGCGCGCGCAGGCGAGGCCGCGGCGGCGTACGCCAAATCCGCTCCCGCCGCGAGTTTTCCCGCCGGACGCCTGGAGGAAGAGAAGAAGCGGCTGGAGGCATTGGTTTCAAGCGAAAAGTCCGACGATACGGCCGGGCGGATTCACGCTGAGCTGGGCGCGCTGATGGATCGCAGCGCCGGCGCGATACGCGAGGCGGCCGGCTTGCAGGCGGCGCGTGGTCAGATTCACGCTTTGAAGGAAAGGTACGCGAGGCTGCGTGTAAGAAACGAATCGGCGATCTACAATTATGAACTGGTTGCGTACCTGGAGCTGGGTGCGATGCTCAACCTGGCCGAGGCGCTGGTGGTAGCGGCGGCGGCGCGCAAGGAAAGCCGCGGCGGCCATCGGCGCTCCGACCATCCGGTCCGCGACGACCGCACCGGGATCAGCCATACCATGATCACGATGGTGCAAGGTGCGCCGCAGGCCGACACCAGACCGGTCGTTGCCTTGTAGCAGCGACCGGGATAGGAGTTGAACATGCAAGCAACGTTCAGCATTTACCGCAAGCAACCCGGCCAAGGCAGCAAACCGGGTCGCTCCACCTACACCGTGGAGCTCGCCGACGACGCCACCGTGATGGACGCGCTGCTCAAGATTCGCGACGAGCAGGATCCGACGCTCGGTTTCCGCGGCTCGTGCCTGCACGGCTATTGCGGCGACTGTACGGTACGCGTCAACGGCAAGTCCGCGTTCACTTGCACGGCCAAGGTTGCGCCGCTGGCGGGTAAAGAGATCGGGGTCGAACCGATCCGCAACATGCCGGTGGTCAAGGACCTGATTTCGGATTGGGACGCGTTCCTGTGGGACAAGATCGACATGACCAAACCGTGGCTGGAGCCCAATGGCTCAGCGGCGGACGGAGAACTGCAGATCGACGACAAGGTAATGGCTCGGGTTCGTCAGGCGATGAGCTGCCATTACTGCGGCTTGTGCGACGAAGGATGCACCGTGCTGCCCGTGGACTTCAAGTTCGTGGGTCCGGCGGCGCTGACCAAGGCCTCGCGCTTCCTGTTCGATCCGCGCGACCAGGCCACCACGGAGCGGCTGCACATCCTGGAGAGGCCCAAAGGGATATGGGACTGTGTGCATTGCTTCGAGGCGAGCGAACACTGCCCGCGCGAAATCGCGCCCACCGAGCGCATCATGGAAATGCGCGATGAGGCCTTCAAGCACGGTATCAGCAACGATCAGGTCGCGCGCCATCATCACAGCTTCGCCGCGTCGGTCAAACGCAGCGGATGGCTGGATGAGGGACGGCTGGCGCTCGAGAGCGAGGGGCTGACCAACGTCAAGGGGCTGATGAAGCTGCTGCCGACCGCGGCCAAAGCAATCGCCCGCGGCAAGGCGCCGATTCCCTATCTGCATCACAAGCGGCCGGGCGCCGACAAGATCGCGCGCATCATCGACAAGGCGGAGGCGAAGGAGAAATGAAGTACGCGTTTTATCCCGGATGTGTTTCCCGGGGCGGATGCCCCGAGCTCTATCCCTCCGCGGTCAGGGTCGCAGCCAAGCTTGGGATCGAGCTGGATGAGATGAAGGACGTCGCCTGCACCGGCGCCGGTGTCCTGCCCCAGTACATCTCCGACCCGATCAATGCGCGCACCTTCGCCAAGGCGGAGCGGATGGGTCTGCCAATGATGACCATCTGCAGCACCTGCCAGGGCGTATTCGGACAGGCCAACCTGCGTCTGCAAGACCCGGAATACCGCGCCAAAATAAATCGTGAGTATTTGGCGGACGAGGGGCTGGAGTACCATGGGACCACCGACATCAAGCATCTGTTGTGGGTGGTGATGGAGGACTACGGCGCCGACAAGCTAAAGTCGATGGTTTCAAAGCCGCTTACCGGGCTGAAGGTTTCGCCATTTTACGGATGCTTCTTGCGCCGGCCGCCCGAAGTCGTGACCCCGACCAAGGAATACAACGCGCGCAAGACCTACCTGGAAAAGCTGATCGATATCGTCGGCGCGGAGCTGGCCGATATCTCCGGCAAGGGTAAATGCTGCGGATTTCCGGTGCTGACCGCCAACGAGGAGAGCTCGCTGGGGATGACCGCCAAGCACACCGGCGAGGCCAAGGGCAAAGGCGCCGACTGCATGGTAACGCCCTGCCCGCTGTGCCATCTCAGCCTCGACGGTAACCAGCCGCGCGCTGAGCAGCAGGAAGGCAAGGAGATCGGCCTGCCGATCCTGCATATGCCCCAGTTCCTCGGCCTCGCGCTCGGCTTCAGTCCGGCGGAGATGAGCCTCAAGCGTCACATCGTCTCCACGATGGCGGTTGAGTCCAAAGTAAACATGTTGGCCTGAGGAGAACTTTGCGCCAGGGCCGGCCTCTGTGCCGGCTCTTTTCCTTTTCCTCGGCTGCGGCGTTTATGACCATGCCCGAAGAATCAAGCAAGCCGAATCCGATTAGCCTGGCGCGCGAGATCCTGAAGTTCCGCAAGGAGAAGCATCCGTTCGGCTACAACTACGCCGTGCGAGTGCGGCTGGGTCACGCGGAGATCCAGGACCTTACGGCGATCGCGGACATAGTTTTCGCGCTGGAGGAATTGGGCTACGAAGTCAGGAAGGCGCGGTGAAACTGTAATCTGAGGTCCGTTGCGCTTATTTTGAACCTCAATTACATCGTACCAAATCGCGCACGGGCTTTTGGTCAATTCCGACTTTTCGTAGCATGGGGAGCGGCGATGCGCACAGAGAACCGCCCTTGAGCGCCCCTTTCTTTCGTGATAAACCCAAGGGCTACTGTAGTATCTGAAAACGACTCAGAAGGACATAAGGAGAAAAGCTGAATGACGTCAAAGATTCGCAAGATGATGGTGGCTGCCGCGCTGGTATTCGCGGTGGCATCGCTCGCGCCGGCGGCGCACGCGGATGAGCAGAAGGCGACAGTGAGAGCCGGCTACCTCACCTGTCACGTTTCCAGCGGTTGGGGCTTCATCTTCGGGTCTTCACGTTCGATGAAGTGCTCCTACGCGATGCAACCAGGCTACACGGAGTATTACACCGGCAGTATCAGCAAGTTTGGAGCGGACATCGGATATCTGTCCTCCGCGGTTATGATTTGGGCAGTGCTGGCGCCGACCAACAACCTGGGTCAGGGGGCGCTTGCCGGTCACTATGCTGGAGCCACGGCGAGCGCGGCGGTTGGAGTTGGAGCTGGAGCCAACGTGTTGCTCGGGGGCTTCAAGAACTCGATCGCACTTCAGCCGGTCACGATCGAAGGGCAGAACGGTCTGAACGTCGCAGCTGGCGTTGCAGCCATGAGCCTGCACTTCGACAAGGCGAAAGCGGCCAAGGTAAGTTAGTTAGTTATGATTGGGCTGGCAGACGGGCCAAATCCGTCTGCCAGCAAATTCCTGTGCGCGGGCGGCTGAAGCCGCCTCCCATTCCCCTCTCAGCCCCAGTGTCAGTTGAAGAGGGTGGAGTCTTCGCCACATCATCTGCCGGGCAATGCAGCCAATAGCTTCTTGTGCCGGCTTCACAGTAGTGCTTTCCCCATCGTTTACTATTCGCGCTCCAGTGGACGCTCAGCTTCACTGGCGCATCGATCTATACTTTCACCTTAATCCGCGATCTATTTTATAAATGGATGCGCCAGGTCCGGTTTGACTGCGGTCTTCACATGGCCGCTGCAACCTGTACTCTGATAGCGCGGGATGCCTGGGTTGCCGTCCCGCGTTCGATTATTGGACTCTCGACCGAAAATCCGCCCGGTTTGGGGCGTTGCGCGTGGCCGCCGGCTGCGGTTAGCGACACCGGCGCTGGGTTCGATACTGGCCGCGTTGGTCTGGGCGGCGACCTCGCAAGCATCGCCCTCCGAGCGCATCGTTTCGCTGACTCCATCGATCACCGAAACGCTTTTTGCGGTCGGCGCTGGACCGGAGGTGGTTGGCGTATCGCAATACTGCGACTATCCGCCGCAGGTACTTAGTCTGCCGAAAGTCGGCTCGTTTCTCACCCCCAACCTGGAGGCTATCGTGGGCCTGCGGCCCGAACTGATAATTGGTTTGGAGACCGCCGCCAATGACCGGGAGATTCGGGCTTTGCAGGGTATGGGCTATCGGGTGTCGCTGGTTGACGATGACTCGCTGGCCGGCATCCAGGAAGGCATTGGAAAGATAGGAGTCCTTACCGGACACACCAATCAGGCGCAGCAGTTGCTGAATTCGATGCGCCGGCGTATGCGTGCTGTGCGCAATCGCTTGCAGGGCGTTCCGGCGCGCAAGGTTCTGATGGTTGTTGGTCACGACCCTCTGGTTGCGGTCGGAGTAGGTTATCTCAACCAGCTTCTGCAGATGGCCGATTGTGTCAACATCGGAGCCGGCTTGGACACCCAATGGCCACGGCTCAGTCTTGAGTACATCATCGCCGCGGCGCCTGACGTGGTACTCGACGGACAGATGGGCACCGATCCTCTGACTCCTTCGGGCTTCTGGAGCCGTTATTCAAGTATTCCAGCAGTGCGCAATCATCGGGTATTCGGCTACGACCAGAACCCGGTCTTGCGGCCAGGACCGAGAGCGGCGCAGACGCTTGAGATCCTTGCCGCACTCACCCATCCGGAAATTTTCACGTCCTCGGTAAAACGCGTCGTAAAGCCGGCGACGACAGATGCGGCTTCCAGGGGAGCGCGTCCATGACGGAGCCGGCCAAGGTATCTGCCGCCCGCGCGCCTCATCCTTCGAGCGAAGAAGGCTGGGCTGGCGCGCCGATCGAACAGGCGTACCTGACGCGCAAGCGGATGGCCGTGGTACTCGGCTCGCTAGCCGTCGCGTTGGCGGCAGTGTGCGCGCTCGGCGTCCTGTTTGGTTCGGTGAAGATCGATTTCGTTCGGGCCATTGCTCAGCCATCCAGCCCCGACCACGCAATCCTGTTCGCGGCGCGGATGCCGCGGGTGCTGATGGGCGCCGTGGTAGGCGCGATTTTGGCTGCGGTGGGAGCCGCACTGCAGGCGTTGGTGCGCAATCCACTCGCCGAGGGCGGGACCCTGGGAATTTCCAGCGGCGCGGCATTCGGCGCGATCGTGGCCCTGGTCGTGAGCTATCGCTTCGGCGCAGGTCCCGCGGTTGTACCCATTGCCGGTTTCGCGGCCGCGATGATTTCGACGTTGGCAGTTTACCGGCTCGGCCAGATGCACGGGCGGATCGAGCCGTTCAGCCTGCTCCTGGTGGGCGTGATCTTCAACACCTTCTGGTCCGCGCTGATCCTTTTGATCAACAGCGTGGTCAATCTCTACCAGACCCGCAGTATCCTGTTCTGGCTGGTGGGCAGCCTGGAAGCGCCGACTTATCGCGAGGTGGCGCTGGTCGGCGCTCTTGGCGCGGGCGGCTTCCTGTGGCTGGTGTGGCATGCGCGCGACATGAACCTGCTCAGCCTCGGCGACGACCCGGCGCGTGACCTGGGCGTGGAGGTGGACACGGCACGCCGGTCGATCTTTATCGCCACGTCGCTGATGATCGGGGCGGCGGTCTCGGTCAGCGGGATGATCGGCTTCGTCGGTTTGATCGTGCCGCACATATTGCGGCTGGCTTTCGGCGCGGACCATCGGTTGCTGCTGCCTGCATCCTTATTGACCGGTGCAGCGTTCCTGGTGGCGGCTGACCTGGCCGCCCGCGTGTTGATCGCGCCCGGTGAACTTCCCGTTGGCGTAATCACGGCGCTGTGCGGCGGCCCGTTCTTCATCTACCTGCTTCGGCGCGAAGGGCATCAGGGGATCGCCATATGAAGGCCAGCGATCCGGTGCTGGCGGGCACGGGTCTCGTGGCCGGCTATCACGGCCGCAAGGTGCTGCACGAGGTTTCGCTCCAGGTCGCGGCCGGAGAGCTGTTGGCGGTGGTCGGTCCCAACGGCGCCGGCAAGTCGACGCTGCTAAAAGTACTCAGCGGGAATTTCGATCCGTGGGATGGGGTGGTCAAACTTGAAGGACGCCCGCTGCATGAATACGACCGCCGCGCCGTCGCCCGGCGCCTGGCGTCGCTCGGCCAGGAAAGCGTTTGTGCGTTTGCATTCACAGTCATGGAGATGGTTTTGATGGGGCGCGCGCCTCATCTCGGCGCGCTGCGCCTGGAAAGCGCGCGCGACGTCCGCATCGCTCGCGAAGCGTTGCAGCGGTTCGATCTGCTGCCGTTGGCCGCGCGCGCGATCAACGAGATTTCCGGCGGCGAACGCCGCCGGGTATTCCTCGCTCGCGTTCTCGCCCAGGAGCCGCAGGTCGCGCTGCTGGACGAGCCCACCGCGTTTTTGGACCTCAAGCACGTGGTGGAGATCTTCTCGTGCCTTGCGCAACTGCGGGCGGAGCGCGCGATGGCGGTGGTCGCAACGATGCACGACCTTAACGCCGCCGCGCTCTATGCCGACCGCGTTCTCCTGCTCAAGGAAGGCCGCACCGTGGGCTGCGGCCGCGCCGAGGAAGTGCTGACCCGTGAAAATCTCAGGCTGGTGTACGAAACCGACGTTTACGTCGGCCGCAATCCGGCCACCGGCGCCGTCGCGATACTGCCGGCCGCCCGCTAACGGCGCCGAACACCCGTTACTTCAGGCCATCGCACCACCGTTGGCGCGAATCACTTCGCCGTTGATCGTGGTGTTTGCAGCGGAGGCGACGAACACGATTATCGACGCGACCTCTTCAGGCGAGGGCACGTGCCGAATCGGCGAAGCTTTCGCAGCCTGTTCGACCGCTTGCGCCATCGTGCTGCGCACTGCTTCGGTCAAGGTCAGGCCGGGCATCACGACGTTGGTCAGTATTCCCTCGGGAGCCAGCTCCTTGGCCAGTGTTCTGGTCATTCCGTGCAGGGCGGCTTTGGCAGCGCCGTAGGTTGCGCCGCCCGGATAACCGTCGGCGGCGACCACGGATGAAACGTTGACGATGCGGCCCCATCGCTGACGGCGCATATAGGGCAACACCGCCTGAACCGCGAGGTGAGCGCCCTCGAAGTTGCCGCGCAGCAAGTCGCGCCACTGTCGCTCGGGCACTTCCTCGAACAGGCCTTGCGCCACAGCCTTGTCCCCGCTGTGGATCGCGTTATTGACGAGGATGTCGATTTTGCCCCAACGTGCCGCTGCCGCTCCGACCGC
>Ga0126381_100003600_pt1 | contig 16795 bp, 18 predicted proteins | sample PanSoiMetPlot_28_FD_96465 | JGI IMG/M metagenome (GOLD analysis project Ga0126381, IMG submission 96465) | Tropical forest soil microbial communities from Panama - MetaG Plot_28 | ecosystem: Environmental > Terrestrial > Soil > Tropical forest > Bulk soil | place: Panama | collected 2016-02-17 | reverse complement strand
GCATCCGCTGCGACTTGCCAACCGCTAAGGTAGATAGCCTTCAGGCCTGCCTGCACCTGTTGCACTGCCTGATTGCCGGTGAGCGCACCCAGCGCCGGCACGTACGATTCGTTGTGAAGCAACCACCACAGCCGTTCGGCGCCAAGGCGCGCGAGTGAGTACTCGATCTGGATGGACCCGCGTAGTCTGACAATGTCTTCTGCGGTGTACGGGCGTGTTACGCCTTCCCAGCGGGGATCGGTTTTCCATTGTTGCTTGAGAGTGTTCTCATTGCGCATATCACAATTCTCCTCGGCTGTTTTCGGCCGTCACCGTGCAGTAGAACTGACTTCCGCAAAGCCGCACAAATGCCATTGTCCGTTTTGGTCGGGTCGTCCGTTTCGTCCTAGTGGGGGTTTACACTAGCGTGAAGGGCGATACGATGACGAACATGGCCACCATCGCTACCCGCAATGACCTTGAAACTCAGATCCTCACACCGCAGGCATGCGGCTTTCTGTCAAAACTAGCCCGCGAGTTCGAATCGCGGCGCCGCGAACTCTTGCAGCGGCGACAGTTTCGCCAGAGGGAAATTGATGCCGGCAAAATGCCCGACTTCCTTCCTGAAACCGCGGACATTCGGAAAAGCAACTGGATGGTCGCACCGACTCCTAAGGACTTGCTGGACCGGCGTGTAGAGATCACCGGCCCTCCCGATCGCAAGATGATCATCAACGCGCTTAACTCTGGCGCCAATGTGTTCATGGCGGACTTTGAAGATTCCAATTCGCCCACGTGGATGAACAATCTGGAGGGTCAAGCCAACCTTCGCGACGCCGTCGACGGCACAGTGAGCTACGTGAGTCCGGAGGGAAAGCGATATGAATTGCATGATCGAGTGGCAACTCTGCTGGTGCGTCCCAGAGGTTGGCATCTGGAGGAAAGGCACTTTGTCGTGGACGGGAAGCCAATTTCTGCATCACTATTCGACTTCGGACTTTACTTTTTCCACAATGCACAGCGGTTGATGGACAAAGGAAGTGGACCGTACTTTTACCTGCCGAAGATGGAGAGCCACCTGGAAGCGCGTCTGTGGAACGATGTGTTCTGTTTTGCCCAGGATGAACTCGGAATTTTGCCGGGCACGATCCGCGCTACCGCGTTGATTGAGACTATTCTCGCGACCTTCGAGATGGACGAGATCCTGCATGAACTGCGAGGGCATTCTTCAGGGCTGAATTGCGGCCGCTGGGACTACATCTTCAGCTTCATCAAGAAATTCCGGAACCGCCCGGATTTTGTGCTTCCCGACCGCTCAACCGTCACGATGGAGAAACATTTTCTGAAGGCCTATGTCGGGCTCTTGATTCAGACCTGTCACCGGCGTGGCATTCATGCGATGGGTGGAATGGCGGCACAGATTCCAATCAAGAACGATCCCACCGCCAACGAGAAAGCGCTGGAGAAAGTACGGCAGGACAAGCTTCGAGAAGTGACGGCTGGGCACGACGGCACATGGGTTGCCCATCCGGGCCTGGTGCCAGTTGCCAAAGAAGTCTTCGACACGCACATGAAGACGCCGAACCAAATCGGCCGGCGGCGTGAGGACGTGCACGTCAACGCGAAAGACCTCCTCACTATCCCTGAAGGCCAGATTACCGAAGAAGGGTTGAGGTGGAATATCGATGTTGGACTGCAGTATCTGGAGTCGTGGTTGCGTGGTTCCGGCTGTGTTCCTATCTACAACCTCATGGAAGATGCTGCTACTGCGGAAATCTGCCGTTCGCAAGTGTGGCAGTGGGTGAAACACTGTGCCCGCCTCAGCGATGGCCGGCCGGTTTCACAGGAAATGGTTCACCAGGTCATCGTCGAGCAGAAAATGAAATTGAAGGGTGCACGGATTTCGGAGGCTGCCGACATTTTCCAGCGAATGATGACCAATGCCAATTTCGCGGAATTCCTGACGCTAGAGGCATATGATTACATCGACTAGGGATTAGCAATAAGCCCTGGGTGGAAGATGACCCCGCAATCCGCCGAGATCTCGCATCAGTTTCTTGCGCAACTGAAGGAAGATCTGGTTTGTCGGCGCGTGGCGCAAGGCTTCGCCCGACTGGAAGGGCATCGTCATTTACTTTCTTCGTTTGACCCCGAAAAGAAGCACGCTGCTCTCTTTGCAGGCTACCTCGCCCAGTGGGTGGACGTTGGATTTCAACGTCCGGTCCTGGTCAAAGAGATCGTCGCCCGGTTTTCACGAGATGTCCGCGCTCTCCTGCCCCTACACGACTACCTGCACTTGCGCATGGCAGAAGGCATGGTGGCAATGGCAGAGGAATCTAACGAGGCAGCCCTTTGCCACTTCGAGTTTGTCCTCAGCCTGGAGCAAGAAACCGACGATCAGGAACTTCTGTCGATCGCCAATTTCTGGAAGGGCCGCTGTCTCCGCATGAAAGGGGAATACGATCAAGCCTTGGCCTTTGCGATAAAGGGACGAGATCTGGCCCTGATGCTCGGTCACGCGCCGATGGGGGCGGTTATGCGGGTGCTCGAAAGCTGGTTGCTTTTTCAGAAAGGCAACGCGAAAGAGGCAGTCGAAATTCTACAGAACGCGGAAGCGGTTCTGAGCAAGAGCGATGATTACCTCACCTTGGGTAACATTCACTCCTCTTATGGCCGCATCGCCCGACGCCAGGGGCGATATCAGCATGCGATTGAGAGCTTCACAACGGCTATCACTCTGTACCGCAGATTGGACCCGCAGCATCGCAATGTCGCGCGCTCACTGAGCAATATGGCGTACGTCAAGCGGCTCATCGCGTTACAACTGCGGCGCAAGATTGACACGGAGGCCGCTCGACGTAGAAGAGCTGCTGCACGCGGGGCTGCCACCAACGGCAGAGGTAAGCCCTCCTATCGGATTCGCTTCGAAAAACTGCATCAGGAGGCGCTGGTCGAACTCGGTGAGGCACAGGCAATCTATGAGCAGTATGGGAACCATCATGGATTGGGTGGCGTGCACCTGAACTACGGATATCTGCATTTAGATAACGGGGATTTGGAAGACGCAGAGAGAGAAGCGGAAGCAGCTTTTCATCTGGGTGAAACGAGGCACGACCATATTCTTATGGCGCGGAGCCGGTTATTGCGCTGCATGATTGAAAATGCCCGCGTCGAGGAAGGTATTGGAGAGAGCACCGAACCGGGCAATCACGCACGCCTCGCCCAAGACTTCGCCCAGGAAGCAGTTGAACTCGCCAAGCACACAGAGAATCGCCGCCTTCTGGCCTACGCCCACATTTGGCACGGGTTGACCTACAGCAATCGATTCTTCAATGACTTGGAATCAGCGCGACTCTGCCATGACCAGGCCGTTGCACTCTCGAAAGGGGTCCATGTGGAGGGTGCATGGGACGACTTGCAAACCCTGAATGCTCGCGTTCTACGGGCCGGTAGCGTCAACCCAACACTCCGCGCATGGTCTCAGGGTTCGGTTGGAGACAAGACTTTCCAGCAGATCACAGAGGAATTTGCTGAGCTAGTCATCCCCAAGGTATGGGAACGGGAGGGCCGGAAGATTTCGCGTGTGGCGACCCGTCTTTCTATCTCTCCCAAAAAGGTTCGCCGCATTCTGGGACGGGCGGGTCGGCGGAAACCATCACAGGAATGAATGTTGGCCATTGACCCGCGCTGCTGGCGGCGCCCTGGATTTGACCCGAGATTCACCGCCGGCCGTCGCGGATGCACATGTTGCGGGCGCAGCGTACGGTGGAGGAGCGGCCTACCGCTTTATCTTCTTCCCTGTTTCGTCTGCGGGTTCGCTTGGGCGGTCGATTACGTGGCGCCTTCTCTGCCTCCGCATAAAGTTCATCCCGTTGCTTACGATAACGTTCCTCGATGACCTTCCTGCGGAGTTTCGGATTTGGCGTAAGGCTTCCGTCGTTGCCAGTAAATTCGTGGGGCACGAGAAGGACCTTTTTAGGGTTTCGTAGCGAGCGAGACCGCGGTTGACCTCCGTGGCTATATGCGAATGCGAAGCCGGCTACAGCGATCGAACACCTGGGAACTGACGGGAGACCAGCCGGGGGAGGCGCGGGTGAGCAGGACCCATTCGGATTTGCGTTCGACGATCGTGAAAGAAGATTTCATTCAGTATCCGCGCTGGCATGGCGGGGCCCTCCTGACTCCGGTAGCGAAGGGATGGATCAGTCTCGATTCGTTGACAGCCCAATAAGAACAGGAGATCGACCTACTTGCACGAGGAGCGATCCTTGGAGTCGTAGCTACGCAACAAATTGCGCGAACGAAATTTTCTTGTTTCGGTGTTTTATGTGATTCTGCTTCGTGATTTGGTTGAATGAGCAACGCAGCGCTCGCGACTGGAACCGAGGAGAGCAATGAGTTTGTCCGCGCGGCGATGGCTGGCACCGAACCCCGTTTTCTGCTTACTCTCTTGTTCTGCGGCGGCCGCGTTGCCCAGTTCTGAGAAGCTCTCTTCTAACAGCATCTCCATGCCGCGGAGATCGGGAGCCGCATGCCAGTCACTCGCTGAAGGCGAACTTAACGGCAGCCGTAGTAGATCGGCTGCGGCAAGAGGTTCGCGCGTAGATTATGGGCACTTGGCTAGGCTGCCGCGCCCACAAAGAAGCAACTTCATTTATTTTCGACTCGTTACCACGGCCGCGGATCCCCGATCGTGTACCCCGGCGAATTCACGAATTGCGAGCCCAGCCGGGCGTTTCCGAAATTGCGCGCCGCTTGTTGGACGGACACCGGTACCCAGCCCTGCGACAACTCCGCCACATCCGCGTCGAACTCCACCGCGATCTGGTAGGGCGAGTGAAACAGCAGATGGTTCGGGTTCGTGTCGTAGCGGTCCAATTGCCCGAAATCGAATTGGCTCACAGTGTGGAAGTAATAGTAGTCGCAATCGTGTCCGTTGCATTGAGGATGCGAAGTATCGAACCCATGCGCATGCTGCCAGTGATGCCATGACTCATGTAGCATTACCGACGCCCGGTTGGTGACGTCATCCGACGCTCCTCCCAGGTTAAACAGCGGGCAGTGCAGGTTGGTGCGGTCTTCCGCCGCGAAGCGTCCCGTTTCCGAGTCCGCCTCCGCTCCGCCGTTGTATTGAATGAACCGCTGGTAGAAGTCTCCGTGGAAGCGGTTGCTGCCGGCCCGCGACGAGGACCGGTAGTCTTCTGTCGAGTGCCACTGCAAGCTGTAGTTATCAGTCAGCGTATAGTTGATCATAAACACGCTGTTAACCACCTTAGCGAACGGCAGGCTTGCGTTGCACGCATCCGCGATGCCCGCCGGGTTCCAGGAATCATCAGTGAGTTGATAGGCCTGCCATGCCCAGTTGTACAGGTCTGGCCAGCAGCCATACAGATTCTGGACCGCGGTCTCGTTGCCGTTGGCCCCGTCGTTGCATGCCCACAACGCGCCTACCCACACGCCGAACGCCAGGACAATCAACGCGCCAATTCTCAACTGGCTCTGAAGTCTCCGCACGGTAGTTCTCCCTTCATGCCGTTTGCCTATTCGTTGCCTCGTGGCCCAGGTTTCGCGGCCTCAATTCGCACGTTGCCCTGTTTTGCCACCGCGGGCGCCGGCGGTCGTTCTCCCGGAAACCTTTCATAATAATCATGTACCTTCTGTTCGAACTCGCGCAGGTTCATATCGCTCGTCCGTCGCGGCAGTCCTATAAATTTACGGTCGCTGTCTTGCACCAGTTGACCAAGCTCGGCTTTCGCGTTTTCAGAATCACCTTGGTTGAACAGGTACGCATTGATCGCCGCGATGCGCACCTCTGTGCCGGAGTGTTTCGCGGCCACTTCCCGGGTTGCCGCCAACGCCTCTTCAGTGCGAAGGTAGGCCAGCATCTCCACCGCACGCGATTGCAAGGCGCGGGTGGGATAGAAATACGAAGTCTTGATCCCCGTGGAGGCTCCGGAGGCGCTCTCCGCGAACATGCCCTTGTCGTACCAAATGAACTGCTTCAGCGGACCGATAGCCCGCGGGCTGCGGAGTTCGCCTAGTGTGGAAAGGATCATTAAGTGCCGCGTGTAATCGATGACGGGGAATTTCAGCAGACGGTCCGTCAGGGCCTCCACTACCCGAGAATCTGCAGCAGCGGCGGCAATCTGCTGTCGGATGGTTTCCTTTTGTGAGACCGGCACCGTCGCCACCCAGCGCAAGAATTCGTCAACCTTCTCCGGCGTCAGCGGCACCGGAGGCCGCACACTGGCTACCGGCGCGGGCAGCTTCGGAGGAGCCGAAGCCTTTGAACTGGGAGCCCGTCCGCGTGAGCACGCGCTCAGCGCTTCCAGGGCGACCAGCAAGAAAGAAAGAACACGGTCGGGCCGCCGCACGCGCCCTGAGTAGACACCTTCATTAAGAGCTTCCATTTTGCCCCCCATAAGTCTCACATCAAACATCCATCGAGGGATCACGACAGGCGTCTTCCTTACAGCGAACCCGCTGTGGTTTAGATGTCGTAGCTGCGGCCTTCATGGGTGACGCCTCGAGTGTCTTTCCCGCGTTGGCCCGCGTATTCGTTAGTGCCTCCCGAGCGCATTTCGTTTCATACAGCTCTAGTTTTGGGGCGCTGAGACGGAACGATCAAATAGTGTGGGCAACCGAAGTCGGCGATGACGAGCTTCGAGGAAAATATTGGTGAATTCCTATCTCATCTAAGCCGACTTGGAGATCGTGATACTAAGGACGGCGCTCTAGAGCTATTTATGTTGGTCGAGAGCCCTGTCGGACTCTTTTGTAGCACAACTTTTGACAAGAAAGAGACAATCCGGCTCGCAACTAGTGCCTCTAAGGCGTGTTTCCCCCCCGAGGGTCGAATGCCGTTAGCACGTCCGGCCGCGCAACCAGTGCTCAGATTCCGGTATTCGCCTTTGAGACCGGGTACGGATTTCTGACTCCGATGAGGTGAGACATGCGAGTGGGTTGTTTTCTCACAGTGCTTGGCGTCATGACTACTTTAACGGCGTGCGGAGGCAGTTCACCGTCGGCGCACTTGAGTCCGTTCTTCACGACCATGCCAGAAATCGAAGCGTCCCAAGGTCACCTATATACGTATCAGCTCGCCGCCATGGATCCGGCCGGGGGCATCGTTAGTTTCTTGTTGACGACTGCACCTAGCGGCGCAGTTCTTGACGGGAACACGCTCACCTGGACGCCCACCCCTTCCCAGTCCCGTACTTCAAATAGTTTCTCCGTTACTGCCAAGACTCCGTCCGAAGGGAGTGCCACTCAGTCTTGGACCGTCACCCCAAGTGGGACCATTACTGTGAATTGGGTGGACACTTACTGGTCGCCCGGCGGTCCCGTGGCAGTACCGGCCGCCGCCTCGTCGGCCTTCAACATCCAAGCCATGGTCGTGCAGTCCGATGGTTCAATTGTCCTGCTGCCCGCATCGGCTACCTCGACTCCAGGTGTGTTCACCGTCGCTGACGTCCCCGCTGGCAACTACTGGTTAACGCCAGGGAGGGAAGGTGCGTTTTGGACATCCACGGGAAGTTTCGACGCTGGAAGAGACATCGGAGCCGCACAGATACCGTTCACGAAAAGCGCCAACAATACTTCGTTCGATTTCAACGTATCCGGGGTTGCTCCGAGCACGTCTCAGGAGAATATCCAATTCTTTACGGATCCGCCGTTTGGGGGACTACTGATAACGCTTCCACCCGAATCCAGTAATCTGACCTCGAACTTCAGCTTGGGAACGAGCACGGATTGGTCGCAAATCAGTACTGCATTCCTATTGCAATATGAGCCGGAAACGCTCGGCTCGCAAAACATCTATGTATTGGGCCCTGAGCTGACGTTGTCGAACCTTACACTGCAGACCGGGGGAGCAAACCTTCTGTCAGTTATGTTGAACTCTCCGACGCCAAGTTCGATCGACCTCAGTGTCAGCGGGTCGCAGTGGGCGTCGGTATTTAGCAACATTGGGCCCGCTCCTGCTACCGTGCAGGATTCGGTCTTGACTCTTACAGCTCAGCCCTATGTCTTGGGCGTCAATGCAAGCCCGAGCACAACATTCTTGCCCGCATTGGTGCTGGTCGCGCCCAGTCCCGGAGGACTTGGAGTTTCCCTCCAAGGGTTTGATCCACTAGCGAGCATTTGCTCAGACTTTACAGGACAACCGGGCGGAAGCAGCATTCCCATCGATTCCCCGATTCTGAGCGATGCGCACCTCGGGGTTTTGCAATATAACGACCCATTCGAATCTAAGTGGACGCGGGCCTTAGCGTTATGTCAACAGGCAACGCTCCCAATTCCCATCCCGAATTCAGCCGATACATACAGTTTCCTTCTTGTGGATGGAGAGAGTGCAGTGCCGTCCAACTTGCCGCTTGCACCTTTGGCGATGCCGGTACAAAACCCCTCAATCAATGGGGCGAGCTTCTTTGCCTCAACGACCCTCAACACTACGTCCCCTTCGCTAGAGTGGACCGAACCGGGCGGTGCCGCGCCTTATGGTTACAAGGTACGCGCATACCTCCAGACCACCCTGAATGGCACGCCAGTCTTCGAGCCAATTGCTGCGTATACAACTAATGAAACCTCAATGGTATTGCCTCCATTGTTGCGAGGTAACACTTACATCTTCTCGATCACCACCGAGGTGGACGGGGCTGCCAACGTGCAAACGGCTCCCTTTCGGTCCGCGCTTCCAACCGGCTTCAGTAGCGTGGTCTCGGCTCCCATCACAATCAGTCCCTCAGCCCTCGCTGCGCAGATTCGCGGAGACCTCGGGATCTGGAGACGATTAGTTAGTCCGAGCAGTGACCGTAGAGAGCTGCTTCAGCCTTTTTAGACTAAGGATTTTTCCAAAGCAAAAGAGCCATCGTTGACCGTTTCACCCACCGCTCTTGCAAAGCCTTCAGTGGCATAGCCACTCAGGTCCACTCCGATGCCCGGCATGGCCGAAGGCCGGTGCGAGAATTCCTCCATCGCTTCCGAATCCGAGTGATTTGAGGGGGCAGGTTGCGCTTTTCGTCGTCCATGACATTAGGCTACACGCCGCAATATTCGGTCGCGCTGACGGACCGATCGATGCTCTGATACAATTTCAACACGGTACATGGACAGATGTGCTGGGTTGTAGGCTTGTGCGCCAGGACTTGGGCGCGAACTTCCTGTCCAAGTTGTCCCGGAATTTCGGCTCTACGGGGAGACTTGGTAGACACAGGCGACGTAGTGGACAGTAAAGAAAGACACGAAAATCAACGGGTTTCCTCACCCGATAAAACCAAAGAGGGGACGTAGTTCAGTTGGTTAGAACGCTGCCCTGTCACGGCAGAGGCCGCGGGTTCGAGTCCCGTCGTCCCCGCCATTCTTTTCAATGGCTTGAGCTTGAAGGATGGCATCTTGCGCCGCTTTTGTGTCGTCGTTTGTGTCGTAACCCTTCTTCTTATCCCCAGCAGCTAGGGCATCAAGCGCCTTCCTTTTGGCCTCGACGCGAACGTGCGAATAGTGGGCCAACATCCGCTGGGATACGTGTCCAGCGATCGACATAATCGTGCGGTCGCTTGCCTGCGACTCTGCCAACTCCGTGATCGCATGGTGTCGAAGATCGTGGAACCGCAAGCCAGCCGTGACGCTCTTGAGCTTGCTGATGTCCACTCCGCACTCTGGCTTACAGCAGGAGTTCGATGGAGGTTGCAGCTCTCCGCAGGCTGGGCAGTTTATGGCGCGTGTCAGGCTTCTCCACCCAGATCGCCAGCCGCTCATTGGTTTCTTCGGATCGGGCTGAGAGAATCCTTCTGAACTCGGAAAAACGTACCAGTCGGATTGTAGATCAGGACCAAATGATGTTTGAGCCCGCTCCCTTAGGCGGAGGATCGTGTTCAGGGCCGTGGCGTTGAGGGGAATGAGACGTTCGCCCGCTCGTGTTTTTGAGCGGCGAATTACTAAGCTCCTGTCCATGAAATCGATGTCCCGCCAACGCAGTTGTCGAATCTCGCACCCTCGCATCGTAGTATTGAGCGCGACTAAGGCAGCGAGGTATGCGGTTTCCCATTCAGGCCGCGACTGAGCAACCTTCAGTAGGTGTAGCTTCTCGGCAGGCTGCAAGGCTCGCCCGATGTCTCGCCGCTCGGGGAGGCGCGGAATCTCATCCGCTAGCAGGTGCCAACGCTTGGCCCGCTTCAGAATGCGACGCAATATTCCGATTTCCATGTTCACAGTCGTGTTGGACAGCCCCGCGCCCTTACGATGCCTTATATAGGCCAACACTGAGTCCACGTCGATTCGAGCAATGGGGAGAGAGCCAAAGTACTCCCGCAGTGGCTTCGCATGGTCTGATTCAGAGCGCTTGCTGTTGGGCTGCACATGGGCGGCGCGTTCCTCTAAGTACGACTTGACCGCCTCGGATACGTTTAGCTTGGAGAACTTCTGTCCGGCTGCTGCGAGCTTGCCTTGCTTAGCTTGGCTGATCAGCTCCTTTTCTTGTTTCTGCGCCTCACGCCAATCTGAAGTGTGAAGAGATTGCCGATACCTTTGCCCGTCAACGAAGAAATGCGTGTGCCAAGTGTTGTTGCGCTTATAGAGAGACATTCTCACCTCCGCTTAACTGCACGACGTTTCTTGGGTGTGTTGTTGGCGCGCCAGCGAGCCACGCGGTGTGCCTCGCGGCAACGCACCGAGCAATAACCTTGGTCCGAACGTTGTTGAAAAAATGGTTTTCCGCATCGCGGGCAGAGTAGCAGAGCCTTTCCTCCTACGATTCCAAGTAACGCACGCACATAGAGGGCCGTCTTCAAATCCGGGCAATAGAGTGCAGGTAAGAACCGTTCGTCGTTCCACCAGAGAACCAGACGTGCATGGCGCAAAACCTTCGTTAGTATCTGTGCGAGCAGCGTGGCAGCAGACTCTTGCGTGTGACGTTGTGCAAAAGTGCGCGCGCTAGCAGCTTCGATTAGAGCCTTCGTTGCCTCATTTATTTTGATCTCGGGCGAAGAAGCCGCAAGAATGTCAGGAACGATCTGCAGGTAGTCCTTTTCCAGCCTTTCAAGTTGCAGTTTGTCGCCGTTTTCAACCGCTTGCCGAAATGACAGCAAACCTAACAAGCGCTTCTGATCCTCACGATTCAATCTTTGGATTAAATTTGCCTTCGATCCGGGTCGCAGCTCGTCCTCCCGCAACGCTCGCACCGAAGAGTAGCGCACCATTATGCCGCCATCTTGTCGAATAGGTCGACCGCCTTTCAGCACAGGTTTTGGTGGAGAGAAGTTTGCAACGCCATCTCGCTCGCTTTGGCCGCATGGAATCAGGACCGATAGTTCTGTAACGGAGTCGTACATACCACGTGTCTCCTACAACCCCATTATACTACACTAGTAATGTTAGTAGTGGTGGTGATAGTACACCGCGAATGAAAGGAGCTAATGACCTTTATGGCAATAAACTACAAACCTTCCGATGTTGCCCGGAAATTGGGGGTCACCCTAGATCATGTCTACAAGCAACTCCGAGCGGGCAGGGTTGAAGGCGCGACCAAGATACGAGGTCAATGGGCGATTCCGGCCCAAACCATCAGGTTGAGGCTGGACCGGAAGGCCCGAGCAGAGGGGGCAGACAGGGCATGAATGCAATCGTCGAGACAGAGCCATTGGCGTACACAATTTCTGAGGCAGCTCACCTAACACGCCTGAGCACTCGGACTGTACGGAGAGCTATTCAATCGGGCAGATTGCAATCGGTTCACGTTGGCCGTGCCGTCCGAATTCCACGAGCATCACTGATTGCAATGTTCTCTCCAGCTAGGAAAACGGAAGTGAAGGTAGAGTAGGTGAGAGTAATGAGCATGAAACATAGAATTCGATCTTATCTCCGCACAGAATCCGGCAATGCGGAGCTGTTCGCAGCGGAGCGCGGCAAGGTGGTTAAGTTCGACCACAAGCGTGGACGCTGGCTAATTTGGGACGTGCGGAAGGGTAGATGGGTGCTGGATGAGGCCGGTAGGGTACGAATTCTGATGCGCGACACCCTGCGCCGACAACTGCGAATCGCCATCGACCTGCCCGAAAGCGAGGACCGCCAGAAGAGAATTAAATGGGGGCTCAAAAGCGAGAGCCGCTACGTGCTGGATGCTTCGCTGGAATTGGCTAAGTCAATTGCGCCGGTGCGCGACGACGGCGAGAAATGGAATTCGAATCCGTGGCTTCTCGGTGTTGCGAACGGCGTAGTGGACCTGAAAACTGGGAAATTGCGCCCGGCGAAACCTGAAGATCGGGTCACCCTCTACTCGCCAGTACCTTTCGATGCGGCGGCGGGTTGTCCACGGTTCGAGCAATTCCTGCTGGAAATATTTAAAGGCGACAGGGACTTAGTTCGTTTTATCCAGCGTGCTTTCGGCTATAGCCTTACCGGCTGCGGCGACGAGCAGTGCTTGTTTCTCTGCCATGGTAGCGGGGCCAACGGAAAGTCCACGTTACTGGGTATATTTCACTACATTCTTGGAGACTACGCGGTCAACGTACCCTTCAGCGCCTTAGAGAAGCAGGGCCGAAGCAGCATCCCCAACGATCTAGCAATGCTTGAGGGCCGCCGCTTCGCTACAGCACTGGAGACCGGCGAGGATGTGCGGCTTAACGAGGCACGCATAAAGGCCATTACCGGCGGCGATCCCATTACGGCACGCTACCTGTACCACGAGCACTTCACGTTCGAACCGACGCACAAACTGTGGCTTGCCGTGAATCACAAGCCCCGCATCCTCGACGAGTCCGAGGGAATGTGGCGGCGCGTGCGAATGGTCCCATTTGATTCGCAATTCAGCGGAAAGCACCGCGACAACAAACTGCTGGACAAACTCAAGGCTGAGGCTAAGGGCATCCTCGCGTGGGCCGTCAAAGGTGCGCTGGAATGGCAGAAGGAAGGTCTGGGAGAGCCACCGGCGGTGGCGAAGGCGACTGCGGCGTACCGGGTGGAGAGTGACCATTTCGCGCAGTTCCTCGACGAGTGTTGCATGCAGGCACCGCTAGTCGAAGTGCCGGTCACGACGCTATGGACCCGATACGCACAATGGACCGACGATAATGGCGAGCCGACGCTCTCACGTCGTGCCTTCTCGGATAGGATGCAGAAGGCAGGATACCGCAGGGGACGTAGCGGCCACCAAGGGTCGCGCGTCTGGTTGGGTCTAACCCTCGCTGACAGGCTGACACCTGCTGACATGATTTCCCATAATTCTGGGGTAGAGCAAGTTGTATAGCGGATTTAGGGAAAATGGCGTCAGCCATTGGCAGCACGTCAGCACAAAAAGAGGTTTCGCCCGAGAACTCGCCAGATCAACTGGGAGGTCGTCAGGCATGGAATAGCAAATGTCGCACAAAGGAATGACGTGGCAAAGACTGATCAAACTGGAACCAAAGCTGTTAGAGCTTTACAACCGGGCGCGAGCGATTCGCAAGTTCAAGCGTCCCTTCGACCCTCTGAAGGTCTGGATCGGCAGTCGGCACGGGATGAAGGATGAGATGGCCGCTCTAGTCGGCTGGAACCGAGCGGATGTTCCAGAACTGGGAACAAACGCGGCGTATGACATAGCTTACGACCGGATTTTTTATGAGGCGCTGTTAGGGGAGCCACTAGAAGAGGGATCAGAAAGCGATTGAACAAACTGGCCCTCGTTTGCCCGATTCGGCTAGTCGAACCCGTCGGGCGGACAAAGCCCGTTTTATAGGCGTATGGCGGATTTTGTCGCGTCTTGCTCGTTACGACGAAGCTAGACTGCGCCCGAGTCTGCCTTAGCCGAGCGACCTGTTCGTCATGATAACCATGAATGATTGCACCTTTCGAGCGGTGGATTGGCGTAAGGATAGGCTGATTTTCTCAAGTTCCTCGTTGGCGGTTCTTAGCTGCTTCCGATGGGCCACGAGACATCCCTCCGAACCCGCCACGTACCCGATCACTATTCCGCACCACAGAGCGCCCACTGAGGTGAACATAAGTAGAAGCCACACAACCGCCTCCCGATGGGGACAAAGCCCCCACGCCGGATCATAATCCGAAATGGACCAGGGCCATCCAGCGATGTACCACCGATTAAAATCTCTCCAGTACCTTCTGAGGGCAACCGAAAATTGTGCGCAGGATTTGCGGCTAAGAACACAGGCTGCTACGCCGCGCTGGGCAGCGGCAGGACAGGGTCACCGCGATCCTCGTCCTTGGGGGGAGAGGGGGAGCCTTGGGGGAAGGAGATGTCGTACCTTTTGATGTGACTCAGCATAATGACCTTCCCCTTAGCAACCGGTATCAAGAGCTGATGTCCGATGATTTCAATAGGACGTGCCGGAAACCCGTTCCAAGTCCCCGTAAGCTGGTTTGCTGGCACTTCCATTATTTTGAAATCGGAGGCGGTAAGGATCGTATTTGTGTTCAGGTCGTGGGTTGCGATAGTTATTTTTATTTTTTCAGTGGGATGCGCGGATTCTTGATCGATCAGAGATTCGATCTTGAAGTACTGATAGGCAGAAGCAGCAAGGGCCACGGCCAAAAGGAGGGAAACGGCTAGGCTCTTCATGGCCGGAACATCCTAGCACAGATCACGAAAAAATCGGCGAGCCGAGCGATCTTAGTACCTGTTTTCGTCGGAGAAGAGAGTAGAATTGACTCTCCTTTCAGGGGGTCTGCAATGCACGTTCGACTCTCTTGCGCCAGCCTACTGATATTCGTGGCTTGCATCACATTCGGACAACAAGCACCTCAAACAACTGGCTCGAAGTCGGACCGTGACAAAGCGGCCCTTCGGGGTCCAGTGAAGACAGTCCTAGAGGCGGAGACTTCGTCGTATGCCAACGGCCCGCAGGCCGTCACCAGAACAATGGCGTACGCACCAGATGGAAGGATTCTGGAAGAGCGGTTTAGAAACACGGATGGCTCGGAAGTGGTGAGGAGCTACCACTACTACCCAGATGGGCGTCTCATCGGGATTGTGAGCAGGAACGCGGCAACCGCCGAGAGCTCTGTGACGACTTATCCATACGACGATGCCCGAAGGCTTATTGAGGTGAAATCGTGTGACGACAAGGAAAGCCGCCAGTTTCGGTTCCTCAGAGAAGTATGGTCAAAGCTCAATTTAGAAGAGATCACTCCAATCGGCGCGCGTGATATGGCCTGCTCCTGCACTTACGATGAGCAGGGTCGGGTGAAGGTACGGCGCTTGAGTCTCAGGTTCGTCGAACAAGTGACGATCACAACGTATAACGATTACGGTGACAAGGCTTCGGAGCGAACGACCGCGGTCATGAACATCCCAGCCCCCCCTCGCGAATTCGAAATTATGTCCGACGGAATTATGTTCGACACCACCATAGTCGGAACCTCGATTCCCTTGGAGACGGCGCATCCATCCGAGCGATCACTCGAAATCTTAGAAGTCCGATATACGTACCATTACGATCAGTATGGCAATTGGACCGAGCAGACGAGTGCCGGGCGCTCGCAACCGGACGAGGCGTTTCGACCCGGCGCTGTCATTCGTCGTAAGCTGACTTACTACTAACGTCTGCCGTCTCCACCCGCCAAGATCAAGTTCGCGTTGTGTTGTCCGCAAATCGTGGATTTTGCGCGCACCTAAAATCGTGCGTGGGATTTCGTGGCATACGCCTGAAACACGGGCTGCTAGGCAGCGCGATGGTGGGCCTGAACAGTCGTGGTTACAATCTATAGCCATGCCCGATGCCCGTTCTCAAAGAAGGTGGGCAGATTACTTACAACACTCTGATGTGAATTTGAGCGAAATCGCATCTGTTTTCGACAGCTATGCTAAGGACGCAGGGATCGGCATAGAATGAAACCGTTTCGAAGTTAGAGGGAGATTCCCGTGAACACGGCCCTGCGCTGGCCCGTTCTCGGACTTGCGGTCGCCATCGCCGTTACTTCTGCGATGGATGCGACTGGACTCACCGTCTTCAGCGCCCTGCCGCTGGCCGCGCTTTTGGCGGCCTTTTGGTACGCGCAACGGCTCTCAGGACGGGAGGTGGGTTTCGTCTGGGGACGTTGGCAACACTATGCTGTCGCTGTGCTCTACCCGGTTGTCGTTATTGCCATGCTCACTGGTAGCGCTGCGGTAACTGGGGCTATCGATCTTTCGCACGCGAACTGGAGGAAGGCGGGTATCAATTTCGCGTTGACCACCGTTTCAACGGTTCTGGTAGCGCTCATCACGGAAGAAGGATTTTTCCGCGGCTGGCTGTGGGCGTCATTGAAACGGGCGCGAGTGAGGGAATCGGCGGTTCTGGTGTGGACCAGCATCGCGTTCGCATCATGGCACTGGTCGGAAGCAGTTCTCAAAACTGGTTTCGAGCCGCCACGCTCGCAAATACCAGTGTTCTTGCTTAACGTAGCCGTGATCGGAGCAACATGGGGCTTGATGCGCGAGCTGTCCGGTTCGGTGATCGTCTCCAGTGTGAGTCACGGCTTGTGGAATGGTCTGGCGTACGTGCTGTTTGGAATTGGAGCGAGAATTGGCACACTGGGCATCAAGAACTCAAGCTTGTTTGGAGCTGAAGTTGGTGTGCTTGGCCTGTTGTTCAACGCGGCGTTCTTGCTCGCGCTGTGGCGATACAGCCGTTGCGGCCTTCACGACTGAAAAATCGCCTCACATTCATCGTCCGAACGCGCCAATGTGAAGCGAATCGAAAGCAGTCGAAATTTGAGCGCTATGGCCTGTTTTCGACAATCCGCCAGAAGTAATACACTCATCCACAACCTATGGCCAGTGAAGCCCAACGAAAAAGAGCATTGGAGGACATTCGGGAAAACATCGCTCGATACGGACACCACGTTT
>Ga0126381_100003599_pt1 | contig 16803 bp, 13 predicted proteins | sample PanSoiMetPlot_28_FD_96465 | JGI IMG/M metagenome (GOLD analysis project Ga0126381, IMG submission 96465) | Tropical forest soil microbial communities from Panama - MetaG Plot_28 | ecosystem: Environmental > Terrestrial > Soil > Tropical forest > Bulk soil | place: Panama | collected 2016-02-17 | reverse complement strand
TAGACGCCGCGCTGACGGACGAGTCGGTGCGCGCGGTGGTAATTGCCTCGAGCACCGATACGCATGCCGAGCTGATTCAGAAATCAGCGGCCGCCGGAAAGTCGATCTTTTGTGAAAAGCCGGTCGACCTCGACGTGGTGCGGGCCCGCGCGTGCGCGCACACCATCGGTCGCACGGGTATGGTTTGTCTGATCGGCTTTCAGCGCCGCTACGATCCGACCTTCGCCGCGCTGAAAGCAAGACTCGATGCCGGGGAAATCGGTGACCCCGAAATGCTTATCATCACCAGTCGCGACCCCGGCGCCCCGCCCATCGATTACATCGGAAGATCGGGAGGCATCTTCAAGGATATGCTGATCCATGACTTCGACGTCTTCCGCTGGCTGCTGGAGGACGAAGCGGCGACCATCTACGCAACGGGGAGCTGCCTCACCGACCCGGCGATCGGCGGCGCCGGCGACATCGACTCCACCGCGGTGACGATTCGCACCCGCCGGCAGCGCCTGGTTCAGATCAGCACCAGCCGGCGTGCGGCCTACGGTTACGATCAGCGCTTCGAGGTGCTCGGCAGCAAGGGCATGCTGCAGGCCGGCAATCTCAAGCCGACCGAAGTCTATGCGCACACCGCAATGGCCGTCAGTCAGGACAAGCCGGAGCATTTTTTTCTCGAGCGCTACGCGCAAGCCTACGCGAACGAGATGGAGCACTTCTTCGAAGCGATCGACAAGGACACGCCGCCGCGCGCGACCATCAACGACGGCGTGAAGGCGCTGGAACTCGCCGATGCCGCGACCCACTCGTGGCGGGAAAAGCGCGTCATCGAGCTGTGACCGCTTCTTCCCGACTGCGCATCGGCATCGCGGGCCTGGGGCGCCTCGGCCGCCGCCACGCCGCAAATCTTGCCAATCGCGTATCCCGTGCCGAGCTCGTCGCGGCGTGCAGCCCCGTCGCCGAGGAGCTCGAGTGGGCCGCTCAGACCTTTGGCTTGGGCCGCTTGCACCGCGACTACCGAGCACTGCTTGCCGACGGCGAAGTCGACGCGGTGTTTCTAGTGACGCCGACCTCGCTGCACGCGCAGCAGATCATCGGGGCACTTCAAGCGGGCAAGCACGTATTCTGCGAAAAGCCGTTGTCGCTCGAGCTCTCCGATTGTCAACGCGTCGCCGCGGAGGCGGCGATGCACTCCGGGCTCAAGGTGGTGATCGGCTACGGACGTCGCTTCGACCCGAGCTACCGAGATGCGTGGGAGAAGATCCAGGGAGGACTGATCGGCGCGCCTTTCCTGGTGCGCTCGCAGAACCTCGATATGAACGATCCGTCGGGATTTTTTGTCCGCTTCGCCCCAACCAGTGGCGGCATTTTCCTCGACTGCACCGTGCACGACATCGACCTCGCCCGCTGGCTGCTCGGTAATCCCAAACCGGTCCGCGTTTTCGCGACCGGTGTGGTAGCGGTCCACCACGGCTTGCGCGAGTTCGGCGACGTAGACAACGGTGTGGCGACCTGCGAGTTCGCCGACGGCAAAATGGCCTGCTTCTATGCCTCGCGCACCATGGCGCACGGGCATGAGACGCTTACCGAGATCTTCGGCACGGCTGGCAGGTTGGCGGTCGGCCACAATCCCCGGCTCAATCGCGTCGACATTTCCGATGCGCACGGCGTGCGCAACGAATGCACGCCGACCTTCTACGAGCGCTTCGAGGAAGCATTCCTGCTGGAGACCACTCACTTCGTGAACTGCGTGCTCGACGATATCGCGCCCGCACTCACCTTGCACGACGCAACGGAGGCGACCCGAATCGCGCTTGCTCTTCGCGAATCGCTGCAGACTCGCCGCGCCGTCGAGCTGTAGTCGATGGATTGTCGTCCCCGCGAACGCGGGAACCGAGCGACTTATGGAAACGACTCTGGATTCCCGCCATAGCCTGCCCCCGAAAGGGGAGATCGGGGGCGGGAATGACGTCGATTGAAAGCGCATCTCTCGCCGCGCGACCTGGCGCTGACTCTCTTTGTCGTCGCGCTGTGGGGCTTCACTTTCGTACCGATCAAGGTGGGCTTGCGCGAGATGCCGCCATTCGCGATGGCGGCGGTGCGCTTTTTCTTAGCGGCAATTCCGCTGATGTTTTTCATCAGGAGGCCGCAGATGCCATGGCGCTATATCGCCGGCTACGGCTTCGCCATCGGGGTATGCCAGTTTGGTGTGCTTTTTCTCGGAATGAAGCTCGGCATGCCGGCGGGGCTTTCTTCGCTGGTAATCCAGTTGCAGGTGTTCTTCACCATCGGGCTGGGCGTCGTCTTTCTGAGCGAGCGCGTGCACCGGCACAATTTAATCGGGGCGACGATCTCGGCGGCCGGTTTGGTCTTGCTCGGGGCCTACAAGCTGGGTACAGGCGATAGGGGAACCTTGATCGGCTTCCTTCTGGTCATCGTGGCGTCAGCCGGGTGGGCAGCCGGCAACGTGATCGCCAAGCGCGCCGCCGGTGAGCACGACGAGGACATGTTCGCGCTGGTCGTCTGGTCGAGCATCGTGCCGCCGCTGCCGCTGGCAGCGCTTTCCTATGCCTTCGAAGGGGGCGCTGCAGCCTGGCAGGCGGTGATTTCGGCCAGCGCGCTATCGTGGGGGTGCGTGCTGTTCCTAGCCTGGGTCGCGACCCTGTTCGGCTTCGCACAGTGGGCGGGATTGCTGCATCGCTACCCAACCGCGCTCATTTCGCCGTTCGCGCTGTTGATTCCAGTATCGGGACTCGCGAGCGGCGCTCTGCTCCTCGGCGAAGCGCTGGCGCCGCTACAAGTTGCGGGCGTGCTTCTGGTGTTCGCGGGGCTGGTGGAGAACGTCTACGGCGCGCGGCTTCGCGCCAGACTGCGCCGCGCCCGCTGATGGAGCGAGCGCGTCGCTGGATCGATGCTGTGTGCTTAAGAGCGCCGCGCGGAGATTACTGGTTATCGGTGCCCTGCGTAAACCAGTAGATCATCTTGCGGGCGAAGTTGAGCGGCGGAAGCACTTTTTGCGCCCCCACAACGGAGCTTGCTCCTCCACCCTTCTGGACTGCCCCGATCAAAACCGTCTCCGTGTTGCCTCCGACGACGACGGTAGCTAATACGGGTGACGGCGGCAATCCACCACCCACGAATGTCGAAGACTGATCACCGCCGCAGGCGTCCGGGACACCAATGACCCCCGAGCCGCTGAAGAGGTTGACGAAGTAGCCTCGGGCCTCACCTAGGCTCGTGGTGCAAGTGCCCGACGATGGCGGTATCGGTCGATTGGTACTGAAGGTGATCATTCCACCCGCGATCGCGGCGGACGTGACCGTCTGCTCTCCGACACCGTGCTGGTTAAGCGTCAGGAACCATCCTTTCTGGGTCGAATTGGGCAGGATCGTTGTGCCTCCGCACGACGGATTGCTAGTGAAGTCGGCAAACTGTGATGAGTCGTCCAGATTCACCGCGACTGCCTTGCTCGCCGGCGACACGCTGGTATCGTCCAGATAAACATAGAAACGGTTGGTGACGGGTGTCGTGAAAGGGTATTGGGTCACCAATGGATGCTCGCGATCTCCGGAGCCAAGCGCAAGATATACCTTCCCCTGATTAGGCAGTACCGTCGGGGCATACTGAAACTTGCGTCCGCTGCCAGTCGTATAAGCGACGGTGTGGATAACCCAGCTGTCCTTCGCCAGCGGGTTCTTGTTCGCGTCTACGAAGTCGATGCGATAGATGCTTCCTCCAGTGTCGACCGCGTAGGCGTAATCGGGATAACCGTCGAAGTTGATATCGGCAAAAGCAATATCGGCGATAACACTGCGCTCGGTGTCGAAGGTCCGCAGCAAGTTGCCAGTGTCGGCGTCGATCAGGTAAACGTGACTTCCCTTCGCGCTCGAACACGCTGGTGTCGAGCTGTTCGCATCCTCGCAAGGATCGTAGCCGCCGCCGACCGCGACGATCGGTGTCGTCGTCGAGTAACCCTTGATGAAGGCAAGATTGGGAGTGGACCACGTCTGCCCGATCCCGCTCATGCCGCTGCAGCTCGAGTCACTGGTCAGGTTGGGACACCCGAGCTTCCATTTGAACGTCGGCGATCCGGGCGTGGTCACGTCCAGGCCGTAGATCATCCTTCCGCCACGACGCATGGTCGGATAGATCCAGACTCTGGAATTGTCGGCATTTTGATAGATCCCCATCGAGCCGTCGAAGAGGTAGTCGCGCGGCTGCGAGCCCGCAAGGGGCGTCGTACCGTATGAGACCAGCGGGCTGTTGTCCATCAGGCGCTGGAGCGGCGAGTTTCCGCTTGAAGTTGTCCGTGGCAGGAAGAACTCATTAGCGACGAACGACCAGATCTCCTTGCCGCTCGATCCCTGGACTGCTCTCAACGTACCGTCGTTGGCGCCGTAATATGCGACCACGCCGGTGGATCCGCCGTAGTCGATCGCCAGCGGCCGCGAGTGGATCACATCGCCGTGAAGTGAGGGCCGGGTCTCGGTGAGATTGGCGTTGCCGTTCTCGTCGTTGACGTCTTGGCCGCGAGTAAAGTTAACAAGGTTCGTCGAGAGACCCGACGAGCTCGTCGTGAAGGCCGCGATCGACGAACCCGAAAGCGTGTTCATGCTCCGGTTGACCGCCCATGTGGGTGTCGTGTTCGTCGTAGGCGGGTTGTTGCCCTTGCGGATCACTTCGGCGACCGAGCCCTTCTGCACTGCGGGGCCGTCGGGCGAATCGGACCATTTGCTCAAGGTCGTGGTCGTGCAGCCTCCGGCAGAGGTCGGATTGGTGGGCACAGTGGACCAGTACGTGCTCGAATCGGTCGTCCAGAAGCTGGTCGCGCATTCGGTGATGAATCCCGTCGTCGGATTCACGGCGGCGACGCTCGCGGAATCAGCCAGCGCAACGCCGGTGCTCGGGTCGAGGATGAGCTTGTATTGCTTCAAGTTGCCGAACCAGCGCGGCTTGAGATCTGGATCGGGACGGAACACACCGATGAAGACCTGGTTGTCGTTTACCGTCCGATTGCTTGCGCTGATCGGCAGATTTGCTGACGCGAAGGTCGAGTTGACAGACTGAATTTCGGAAAAGATATTCAGGAGATCAGTCTCGATCTGCCCCTGGTTCGACGCCGGGTAGTACTTGCCGCCACCGACGCGCGCCATGCTCATGAGCAAACCGGTCTGATCCGGATTCTGCTGCGCGTAGAACGCATCGATGGTATAGGTAGTGACGTTCTGTGGGCCGCTCGCAGCGTTCACATCGGTCGTGTAGAGGAAGCGCGCCCATTCGTCCGCGGCGCGGGCTTTGTTCGCGGGGGGTACGGAATACGTCGGCGGGTTTGTCGGCGTCACGCTTATCTTGGTGTATTGGCAGTCCACTCCCCACTGCGCTTGTCCTGCGGAGCAGACGTTAGGACTCAGCGACCGGCTCGTGTTCGCCACCGCCGTGGAAAAGGCATCGCATGTGTTGCCGACTACCGAGGCGCTGCTTTTCTTGGAGCATGTGCCGTAGCCGCCGTCGTAGGTGATGGTCTGTGTCGAGGTGATGAAGTTCGGTTCGGCGATCTCCGTCGTGTCGCCGCCGACGCCAGCGAGAAACGAATAGGTGTCGCTATTCGGGAAGCCATTACCGATGAAAATAATGAAGTTCCTGCTGCAGCCGCCGGCGGCAGTTGACGGCGGAGCAAAAGTCGTCAAGGAGCCATCCGTATAGCCGACGAGATCTGCGAACCCGTGGTAGTTCTGCTGCGTATCGTAGACGAGGGGACCGAAATGGGTGGCATCCTGAGGCGTGCCCGCGACGTCGTCGGCATAGTGCGCGGGACTGGTGTAGCCGCCGAAATATTTGAACGCATCGAACAGCACGTCGCCATAGTTCATGCTCGAGCTCGTCGTCTCGAGCGGATTGTTGAAGTCGTTGTATACCGTCGTGAGCAGATTCTGGAAGGCGATCTTGTTGGCCACGGTCATCGGTCGGATGGCAAAACGGATATAGCCACCGCGACGTCCGCTCCCAGCGTCGGTGAACATCATCAGTCCGACGTTGAGCGGCGCGTCGACGCTGGGACTGCCCCCCAGATTGCCGATGACTGTGCGCATCGCCAGGAGCTCGGCCTGGCCCTGTTTGTTGCCGTCGGGCCAGTGCTGGCTCGCGGTCGACCAATTGGAAGTGTTGTCCAAGATAATAAGGACGTTGGGATTACCCGCCACTCCGCTCGACGAGCCGGCGAAAATGTCCGTGTCGTCCGCAGTCGCGCGCAGCGGTGTAAGTGCTAGCGCCAATGAAAGTACGGCGGCAAGCTTTATTGGACGACGGGTTCGAATTTGCGCTTCCATCGGAGCCTCTCGAGGTTCGCGGTTCATGGACAGTAAGTGGCAACGACATCGGTGGAAACACGCACAGCAACGCCCTCGTTGACGGCAATGATGGTCTGAGTTGCGTTGTCGGTAGCCTGGGCACGAACCTGCCAGACCGTGTCGGAGCACAGGGAGTTGGCAACCTGCGCCCCCGCGATCCCGAAGGTCTGACTGGTCGAAAGAACGCATGCCTGGTCGTTCGGATCGTTGAGGTTCAGATTGACCGACGCGTTTTTAAATACCTGTGCCTTGACGCATGTCGGTTGAGGGGTCAGTGCGACCGTCACATCCGCTTTGCCGTCGCCCGTGACATCGACGCACTTGGTATTGGGGCCGGCGCATGGGGTCAGGTAGATCGCGCCCGGGCTCAGGAACAGCCGGGTCGTGCTAATCGCATCGTCGATTGCCTCTTGTGCTGCGGAGATGACCTGCTTACGCCATTGCATGTTGCCAACGATCTGCAAACTGCTTTTGCCAAGATTGAGCGTCGTCAGCGCGAGCATGGTCAGGACCATAAGCAGGATGAGCCCCATGACCATCACCACGCCACTCTGCCGATGCCGAGTTGGTGTCACGGTGTAATGCCTCGTTGTGCCGGGTTCGTGAGCCGGACTTCCTCGACATACATGTGACGCTTGTAGGCAAGACCAGCTCCGCTAGGGGTGTACGTGTTTGCGCTGCCATCGGCGTTATTGCCAAGCGCATAGACTTTGCCGTCGGTATACCCCGGCGTGGTCTGCGTATTACGGGCGAGCAAGTTGATTCTTGCTGCGACTACGTTGCGCCAGTTGCCCGCGACTCCGGCGGCTCCGGCTCCGACGTATGTATCAGGATTAGCAGTAAACACGTCCGGTGCACCGTCCGGTATTGCGCTTGTGTCGATGCCGTATTCGAGCTGGATGTTCTCGATGCCTTCCACGAGGGGAACGATCGTGAAGGCACCCGCGCCGAGTTCGGCGCGCTTCAATGTAGGTATGCCGTCCCCAACGATGTCATTGTTGGCGACAAAGTAGATTCGGGTGATATAGCGCCGGTAGTCTGCCAGCGCCGCGCAATCCTTCTTGTGTTTGATCAATGTAGTTCCCACGCCGGTCGTCGTGTCCATCGCGAAGTAGTCGCTTACGCTGGCCGAGCCGAGTTCGGTGGCGCCGCCGCAAAGCGATGCCTGAAAGTAGGGCGTTCCCGCGGAGAGGGCGTCGCAGCCGGCGCTGCCGGCCACACATGTGCTAGTGCGTCGTAGCACCACAATATCGGTGCCCGCGCGTACATCACTTACGCAGGTAAGCGCTGCAATCGTTGCGGCGCTCGGATTGTCGTAACCCTGCAGGGCAAGTGGCATCGCTGCCTTAAGCGACGCAACGTCTGTTGCGCAGGGATCAGGCTTGGCTGCTGGGGTCGCCAGCGGACGCGGGTCGAACTCCGAGTAGTAACCTGCGAGTTGCAAGTCTTCGCTGAGGAGCTGCATGGCGTAACGGCCGTTCTCGACCTGCTGGCTCGCCTGGTCGGTCGACCGACGCGCATTGCTGCTGCCGACGAAGGCCATCGTGATCACTGTCATGACAATCATGCCCAGCGCAATAGCGACCATCAGCTCGATCAGCGAGAACCCACCATGGCCGCGCGTTGCCGCGCGCCCTGAGTTGCCGGCGTTTCCTGTCGTGAAACGTTCGCGGGATATGCTTGTCATACGCGGTCACTTGCAGAGAGGCAGTGGCACCGAGACGCGTGTGGCAACTACTCGTCGCAGCGTCTCACTCCCGTACAGACCTGTGCCGCATCCGATGTCCGGGGCGGCGGTGGGATTCAGTCCCTGCCAAACTGCGCTCACCCTGTAGATACCAGGAGTGCACACTCCTGCGCTGGCATCGGGCGCCTGGATTACCTCGATGCAGCCTCGGGCGCCGGTCATGGCGCCAACGTCGCCAGACGCGTTGGTTTCCGATACTCCTTTGAGAGCATTGCTCCATTGGCACTCGTCAAGCGCGGCGCCGGCGGCGAGATTGCTGCAGTCGGAGGGTTGTGTGTCACCTGTGCCAAGCGGTCCGGATGTCACGTACGCCTGTAGCCGCACGGCCATGCATTGGCTCTTCTGCGGGATGGTCGAAGCTCCGGCGCTGCACGCCGCGAACGGGCTCGACCGCATCCTGTCGGCCATGTCGGATACCAGAAGCGTCGCCTGCGCACGCTGATACGCCTCGACCTCGGCGAGCTCCATCTTGCCCTGCATGCCGAGCAAGCCGAGCAGTCCGAAGGCGACGATCACGATGGTGATCAGCACCTCGAGCAGCGCGAAGCCATATGCGTGATTCGTCATCGCTCTCATCCGCAGGTCGACGTTCTCACCAATGGACGGCCGCTCAAGTCGACGGTGACCCAACGCTGAACGACGCTCGATCCCTGAGTCGCCGTGACGGCGAAGCACGGAGGTACATTGCCTTGCACGCGCCCAGAGCTTTGATAGACCACCACATCAGGACCGGTGATTGCCATCCCGGTGATCGCAGGATGATCCTCGATGACGATCGTCGCGGCCGCGTTGTTCGGGTCCTGCACGCTGGTTTGCCACCCGCCTTGCCACGCTCCTGCCTTGGGAGCCGTGGTCGAGTCCACATTGCGCTTGATCGCTTCGCTGCGCGAGTCGATCAGCGCGACAAACAGATCGGTCGCAATTGCGCTGGCGCGCTGGTTGGCGATCAACTGTGAAAACGACGGTGCTGCAATCATCGCCAGGACGCCGAATATGGCAACCACTGCCAGCATTTCCACCACCGTGAAACCGGCGATATGTCTGCGCTGTCCGGCGTGATCACGGCGTCTGCCGCATGTCGAGTTGTTCGAGCGATTCATGTGCGTCTCCCTACCAGGCTCCGGAGGGCCCCTTGGCGCCAGTGTTGGTGATGGTGAGCGGTTGCCCGGACAGGTCCCCAACTTGAGACCCGATCGGCGTTGCACTCGCGGTGAACGCCGGCGGCGGTCCCGCGCTGGTTCCGACGGCGATGGTGTAGAACGGCGCCACCGAAGAAGGTGTCGTCAGCCCGAGCGCCGCCTCGGTGGTTGCATAAGCGCGCTGATCGAGCAGGTACTGCTGCTGGCGCTGCGCGATGTCCGATAGATACGACTCCGCCGCGCCGCGATTGCCCTTGCGCACTGCGTTCTGATACGACGGGAGGGCGATCGCGGCCAGGATGCCGACGATCGCCACCGCGATCAGCACATCGATGAGCGAAAAGCCGCGTGCTTTTCTCCGAGCACTCTGCGATCGCTTCATTTTCACAGTCCTGTCCTGTTTCGCGCGGTCGGCCAACATGTAAGTTACAAATTGCTGGGTCAGAGCGTTTGGCGGTGTCCAGCGCTGTGGCGGCGCCCATGACAACAGCAGGAACACACGGAGCAATTGCTATGCCGATGTGCACGACAGGAAAGGAAGTGCGGATGGACGGTGGAAGCCAGCGGATTCGCGTATCCAGCCGTCCGAAAAATGGCGAAATGCTTGATTTGGCTGGCTGGTCGAGAATTGCCCCGGACCGACCAGATATAACGCAATCCGTCACGCCACAGCGCTACGGCGCGGCATTTCGCGCACGTAATGCTGTTGTGTTAGCTACAAAACGGCGCCGAAGCGCCTACCGGCAAAGCCATGTTTCTCGCTGTTTTAGAGCCCCGAATGGTCCTCGTCCGTCGGGAGATACACGAGCACGCAGCGAGTCCCCAGCTTCGCTAGGATCCACACGTTCATCGGAGAGCAAGCGTTGTGCCATGGACGACCGCCGGCAAGCGTGTCGGGTCGATGCCATGAGCAAGGCCGGTCTCGCGCTGATGAGAAGACGATGGTGGACGCTCACGGCATTTCTTATGCTTTGCGCTGTGACAGCACAACCAAACAAAAGAGAACCGCCGGCCAGGCCGGCGGTTGCTGAATCAACAAAGAACCCTGCAGCCTCGAACTGATCGTGCCTGCCTACGTTTCGAGACGATGGTGATGCTCTGACTATTTCCCGGTGAGGTCGCTACCGGGTTCGGTCGATGTTCCGCTGGGAACTCCTGGTCCCCTTTCGTACGAACTCGAGTTGTCGGTACCCGGCTTCAGGTCCTGCAAGGTGCTGTTGCCGCTTTGGTCCAGTGCGCGAATGTAGTCTTCCTGCGCGTTACGCAGGCACTCGTCGCGATCTGTGATGGTCTTTGCGTTGCACGCCCGCTGGGCCGCGCGAAAGTCGGCATCGGCATTGGCCTTTGCTGCCGCATCGGACGAATCCGGCGTGGACAACATCGTCGCATCGGGTGCCGAAGTCATCGATCCCGGCGCCATGGGCGAGCTCGCGTCAGCCGGAGCTGCCGACCCGGGCGCAGCCGCAGTCGATGAAGCCGATGGAGCGGAAGGTGCGCTGTACTGCGCTTGTGCGCTCGCAGCGAGAACACCGACTGCAGCCGCGCAGGCCAGCTGTAAAAAGGAACGCTTCATGTTTCATCCTTTCGTTTGCGTGAACAAAGAATAACCGCGAAGTTGGAGGACCCCCCGGCCTAGAGTTGACCCGCGGGCGTTGCGAAGATTCCGCGACCGCAACCTCGCTTTCCGATCGGGATCGCTTTCCTACATTCGAATCAGATTGCGGCCGATAGCAAAGGAGCTTCCGATCACCAAGAATCTCCTGATGGCAATCCATTCCTATGCTAGGAGTTCCGAGATGAGAAAGTATCTGACCGCATATCTGGCGATCGCCGTCGCCGCGCCATTCACCGCCTCTGCCGAACAAGCATTCACGGCGCGCGACGTCGAAGTCTTCGCCGGGCCCAGCAGCGAATACCCGCCGATCGCACAGCTGCCGCCGAACACCGCCGTGAACGTGGCAGGTTGCCTGAGCGATTGGAGCTGGTGCGACGTTTTCTTTGCCAACGATCGCGGTTGGCTTTATGCAGGGGACCTGGCGGTTCCGTTCCAGGGCTCGCGCGTCGCCATCATCGAATACGGTCCGCGCATTCACCTTCCGGTAGTGAGCTTTTCATTGGCGACCTATTGGCAACAACATTACCGCTCGCGCCCGTTCTTTCGCGAGCGCGAGCAGTGGGTGAGCCGCGTGCATATCGAGGGTAGCCACGGCGGCCCTGCCCCGGCGGATCATGACCGCAGCGCACGCCCGTCCGCTCCGTCGCAATCGCAACAGGCGCAGCCCCGACAGAACCTTGGGCAATCGCAGCAACGCCAGATGCAGCCGCAACAAGCGGCTCCGACGACGAGCCCGGCTGAAAGAAATGCGCCCCAAGGCGAACGGGCACGCTCCGCGGAAAGCGCGCGTGCAAACGCCGAAGCGCTACAGCCTCAGGGCGAGCGACGTGAGGCGGCACAACCGCCGCAATCCACTCAAGCACAATCTCGCACTCAGGCGGGCGCCTACCACGCACAACCATCACCGCGCAGCGAGCAACCGCGGCCACCGCGCGAATCGCCTGAAGCGCAACAATCGCAGCGGACGGAACAGCGCGCTGCACAAGCGCCGAGGAGCGAGCCTGCTCGTGGCACGGAAAGCGAGCGCCAAGCTCAGCAACCTTCGAGAACGGAATCGCGGCCGCAAACGAATCGTGCCCAGGAAGCACAGCAGCGTGATGGCGAGCCTTCCAAACGGGAGCGACAAGCAGAGGGTCAGCAATAATCCGGCGCGAGAGACCAGCAACTGCGCGGGGCCGACGCCGTAAAGCGAAGGCCCTGCCATTTCCCTCGACTTCGCTAAGAAGAAGTTACCAGTCGCGATTCGGCCTGCGCGAGCATCGTCTTGAACCGCGGCTCATCCCGGATGGGATCGAGGTCGGGATCGATCTTCCACCAGTGCATGCTTTGAATCTGGGCAGCTTTGAAAATGGGCTCAAGCAGCTTGAGCGCGATGTCGGTTTCCCCTAGAGCGATCATGCTGCAGGCAACGTTGTACATCAGGTTGTAGTTATTAGGATCTAGAAGCATCGCACGCTCGGCCCATTCCTTGGCGCGATTGACTTCACCAAGCGTGGCGAGCGCCATGACGCCAAAGCCGAGCGCAACGCCGTGGTCCGGCTCGGCTACGATCATCTTTTCCACCCGCTTGAGCGTACGCCGGGCCGCGTCGATCTCACCGGCCTTGTCACCGACGGAGCGGTAACACGAAGTACTCATGCCCAGCGCCCAGAAATCCGCTTCGATCGCTGTGGCAGCCTTTTCGAAGCATTGAATGGCTTCTTGGTAACGCCGCATGCCCATGAAACAGCGCGCTGCCGCCGCGTTGACTTCGTAGGCTTCCGGATCGAGCTTGAGCGCGATGCGGTGTTCGGCCAGCGATTCCTCATACCGGCCCGCATCCCCGAGAACGCGTCCCTTGGCGGCGTGCGCCTCGGCTAGATCCGGCTCCAGCGCGAGGGCGCGCTCCGCGGCGTCCCAACCCGCGTCGGCCCCCAACGTCGACAACAGGACCATGTTCGACTGGCAAATCGAAAGCAGGGCCCAGACGCGGGCATAGTTGGGATCGATCTCCAAGGCCCGCTTGCAAAGACGCACCGTGACTTCGCGGTGGCGGGTATTTCCCGTAGCGTTGTATTGCCGAGCCATCAGGTACAGTTTGTACGCCTCGGGGTTGGTCGTGGAACGCTGCTCGATTGCCTTCTTTTCTTCGGGCAGCAGGGTCAGCTTCAACGCCTTGACGATGGCTTGGGAGATGTCGTCCTGGAGCGCGAAGATGTCGTCGATGTTTCGATCATAGCGGTCGGCCCACAGATGGCTGTCGCTCGATCCTTCGATCAACTGCGCCGTGATGCGCACGCGGTTGCCCGCCTTGCGCACGCTGCCTTCGAGCACGTGGCTGACTTTGAGTTGACCCGCTACCCGCGCGACGTCGACTGGCTTCCCCTTGAAGCTGAAGGCGGTGACGCGCGAAACAACGGAAAGGGCGGAGACCTTGGAGAGATCGGTGATGATGTCCTCGGTGATGCCGTCGCTGAAGTACTCCTGCTCGGGATCGCCGCTCATGTTGGCGAAAGGCAGGACACAGATCGCCAGCCGCTGTTTCGCTTGGGCCGCGGCGGGCGGCGCCTTGGACGCACTCGCGCGCATCGCAAAGACCTGCACCGGTCGCTCCATGTTCTTGACCACGTGCTCGCCGAGATCGTCGAAATCCACCGCCGCTTTGCCCACCACCTGATCGCGCACGCTACGCGACACCGCCACCCCACCCGGGGGAGCAAGCATCTGCAGCCGCGCCGCCATGTTCACCCCGTCGCCGTAGATGTCCTCCCCTTCGACGATGACTTCGCCCAGCGTGATGCCGATGCGGTAGCGGATCCGCTGCGGCTCGGCGCTGCTCCGATCGGCTTCGGTGGCCTCTTGGATCTGCTGCGCGCAGTCGACCGCCGCGACCACGCTCCCGAATTCGACCAGCGCGCCGTCGCCCATCGTCTTCACCGTGCGTCCGCCGTGTGCGGCGACGTAGGGATCGAAGACCGTCTTGCGGTTGGCCTTGAGGCGTTCGAGCGTGCCTGCTTCGTCGCGCTCCATGAGCCCGCTGTAGCCGACCACGTCGGCGGAGAAAATCACGGTCAGCTTGCGCTGCACGATGGGCGAGATTCAGAAGTCGATGCGGGAACCCAAGGCCCCTATCGCTCGTTGTGCGACTCAAATCACAGCTTGCCCGCGTAATCCTTTTGCACCTGCTTGATGCGCTCGTGCGAACCCAGGAAAGCGTGCTTGGACATGTCCGCGGAGTACCTGCTTGCAGGAGGATGCTTGCCGACGGCTTCGGCGAGCGCTCGAATGTGATGCGGTCCGGCGCCGCAGCACACGCCCAGATAGCGGATGTTCATCTCGAGCGCGGCTCGGCCGAACTCGCCGATCTCGAAGCGGTTGCACACAAAGGGGTCGAGCGCCGTGGGAAAGGGCCTGGCACCCCAGTCACCGTGCCAGTGCGGATCGCGCAGCGACTGAAAAGACGGCTGCTCGCTCGTCGTGCGGTAGGGTACCGGCAGTGCAGCCATATGCGTCTTCACCGCCCCACGGATCTGCTTCAAAAGGGGCAGCATGGTCTCGGGCCCGCGGATGCAATTCAGTCCGACAACATCGGCGCCGGCATCGGCGAGACGCTTGCACGCCTCAGGCGCATTCCACTCCTCCCGCGTGACATCGGCCTGGTGCATGGCAAGGGTGATCACCGCGGTTTGTCTCGCCTGCTTGATTACTTCCAGCGCGATCAGAGCTTCTTGCCCCCAGGAAAACGTTTCGCCGACGATGTAATCGACGCCAGCGTCGACCGCCCACCCGACCTGCTCCTCGAACATGGCACGCACCGCTTTGCGCGAGGAAGGATCCGCCGGGTCGAAGACGTTGGTATTGCAGACATCGCCGGCAAAAAGCGCTTCGTTTTCCTGCGCGACCGCTTTCGCCAGCTCGAGCGCGCGGCGGTTGATTGGCTCCAGATCGCCCTCGCGACCGATCACCCGCAGCTTTTCGCGGTGGGCGTAGTAGGTGAGCGCCTCGACCACATCCGAGCCGGCATGAACAAAGTCGCGATGGAGCTGGGTGACGACCTCCGGATGCTCGAGCACGACCTCGGGCACGAACGCGCCGGCCTGCAGATAGCCGCGGCGCTCGAGCTCGAAAACGTAGCCCTCGGCGCAGATGACCGGCCCCGAGTCGAGCCGTTGCAGCAAGGAAAGAGGTTTCGCAGCGGAAGAAGCCATGGAATATGCCAGGTACAAAGTAGACCGGCTCCAAATATCGCACGTTTTCGGTCCCCTTGGCTCAACCGAGCAAGATGTCGCGCGGCAAGTTGTGCCCTGATTGACCAGCCCGGCCTCATTTGAAACACTCTCGCGCGGCGCGACGCTTTGCGCGACCGCAAGACGCGGCCACCGCCGCATCCGGAGACAGTGGTGGAAACGCTGGCGTTCATCCTGCACAACCTGCCCGCGATCGGCGAGCGCACGGTCGAGCACCTGTCGATCGTCAGCGTTGCGGTCGGGATAGCGATCGTCACCGGGGTGCCGCTCGGCATTGCGATCACCCAGAGCCGCCGCGCCGCCGACACGGTGCTCTATCTGGGCTCGATCGTGATGACCATCCCGTCGATCGCGCTGTTCGGCATTCTGATTCCCATCCTGTCGAAGATTGGCCATGGGATCGGTTGGTTGCCTGCGGTGATCGCCGCCATGCTCTACGCGCAGTTGCCGATCATCCGCAACACCTACACTGCCATACGCAACGTCGATCCGGCGCTGCGGTCCGCGGCCATCGGTATGGGCATGTCGGTGTCGCAGCGACTCGCGAGGGTGGAGATCCCGATCGCGCTGCCGGTGATCATCGCTGGAATTCGCGTCGCGGTGGTCATCAACATCGGCGTCACCGCGATCGCTGCTTACATCGGCGCCGGCGGCCTGGGCACGTTCATCAGCCGCGGTATCTCGCAGTCGGACATCCGCCAGCTCATCACCGGCGCGCTCACGCTGGGTCTGCTGGCGATCGCCGCCGACTACGCGCTGCTCTGGCTGCAGCGGCGGCTGACCCCCAAGGGCATGGTGCCTCGCGCGGACTAGGGCCTCACGATGATTCGTCTCGAAACCCTGACCAAGATCTACGCTACGCCCAAGGGCAGCGTCACCGCGGTCGACGGCGTGAGCTTCGAGGTGCACGAAGGCGAGATCTGCGTGCTGTTGGGTCCCTCGGGCTGCGGCAAGACGACGACGCTGCGCATGATCAACCGGCTGGTTATACCGACCTCCGGCAAGATCTATCTCAAAGGCCGCGACACCGATAGCGTCGACCCGGTCGAGCTGCGACGCGGCATCGGCTACGTGATCCAGCAGATCGGTTTGTTCCCCAACATGACCGTCGCGGAGAACATCGGCGTCGTACCGCGGCTCCTGGGCTGGGATGCAGCGCGCCGTCGGCGCCGCGCCGAAGAGCTGCTCTCGCTGCTGGCGCTTCCTCCCTCGGAGTTCGCCGACCGCTATCCCAGCGAGCTGTCGGGCGGACAGGCGCAGCGCATCGGCGTGGCGCGCGCGCTGGCGGTCGATCCGCCGGTGCTGCTGATGGACGAGCCGTTCGCGGCGCTCGATCCGGTCAATCGCGAAGCGATCCAGAATGAGTTCCTGCGCATGCAGAAGAAGCTCCGCAAAACGATCATGTTCGTCAGTCACGACATCGATGAGGCGGTCAAAATGGCGGATCGCATCGCCATTTTTCATTCGGGACGGCTGGTGCAGTTCGCCGCTCCCGATGAAATGCTCGCCAAACCGGCGGACCCATTCGTGGCGAGCTTCGTTGGCAGCGATCGCACCCTGAAGCGCCTGCGCCTGATCCGCGTGCGCGACGTGATGGCGAGCGCCGACGGGCCGATCGACGCGAATCTTCCCGCCGTGTCCCCGGACGATGATTTGCGCCGAGTAGCGGCACTCTTTCTCAAGCATGGCGTGGAGTCGCTCGCCTGCGTCGACGCCGCAGGCCGCGCGCTCGGCATGG
>Ga0126381_100003598_pt1 | contig 16810 bp, 15 predicted proteins | sample PanSoiMetPlot_28_FD_96465 | JGI IMG/M metagenome (GOLD analysis project Ga0126381, IMG submission 96465) | Tropical forest soil microbial communities from Panama - MetaG Plot_28 | ecosystem: Environmental > Terrestrial > Soil > Tropical forest > Bulk soil | place: Panama | collected 2016-02-17 | reverse complement strand
GATCTCGCTGCCTCTTTCCCAGTTCGCTGAGGTCGCTTCGCGTACTCCAGTGATCGCGGACATCGCGCCTGCCGGGACTGGCCTGGCGCCCGACCTTGCGGCGGCAGGCGGGGTTCCGGCCCTGCTCGATGTGCTGTTCTCCGGGGCTGCCCCGAACTGGCCGCTGCGGTCACCGGCTGATCCGGTCACTTCGGCGCGGGCGTTCACGGTGGTGCGCGGGAACATCGCGCCGGACGGAGGCGTGATCAAGACCGCTGCCGCCAGTCCCTCGCTACTCCGGCACTCCGGACCAGCTATCGTGTTCCACTCCTATGAGGAGATGCGCCGCCGGGTGGACGACCCTGGACTGGACGTCACCGCCGACTCGGTGCTGGTCCTGGCGGGGTGCGGGCCGGTCGGCGCGTTCATGGCGGAGTGGGGCAACATCCCGATTCCGAGGAAGCTGCTCGCCGAGGGTGTCACCGACATGGTGCGCATCACCGACGGCAGGATGAGCGGCACCGGCTACGGCACAGTGATCCTGCACGTCGCCCCGGAGTCCGCCGTCGGGGGCCCGCTGTCCCGGCTGCGCGACGGCGACGTCGTCACGCTCGACGCCGGCGCGGGCACTCTGACGGCAGACGTCTCGGATGAGGTGCTCGCGGCGCGCGACCCGGTGCTGCCCGCGCTTGCCGACCGGCGCGGCTGGCCGGCCCTGCACCGCGCGCACGTATTGCAGGCGCCCGACGGATGCGATTACGACTTCCTCCGCGTCACGTCGGAGGATCAGCTGCAGTTTGTGGAACCCGTCATCGGCCGCTCCTGACGGGCACATGCGCGGGCCGTCGCACACCTCAGCCGGTTACGTCAGCTGGCGGTGAGCTCAGCGAAAGCCGGGCCGCCGAGCAGTCCGGACATCTCGTCCGCGTGGGTGCGCACGACCTGGCCGATCTCGGCGACCTTCCAGCTAGGCAGGTCGTGCTTGATGCCGGTCACGCTGATTGCCCCGGCGCAGTTGCCGTTGTGGTCGAAGACCGGGGCCCCGACGCAGAAGACGCCCATGACTTCCTCCTCGTCATCGACGGAGTAGCCGCGGCGTCTGACGGTGTCCAGCTCGGTCTGGAGAGTGTCCTTCTCAGTGATGGTGTGCTCGGTGAAGCGAGTCAGGCCCGTTTCCTTGCAGATCTGCTCCACCCGATCGCGCGGGAGCATCGCGAGAATGGACTTGCCCGCGGCGGTGGCGTGGGGCGGTTCCCGGTGACCCAGCGGGGCATGGAACCTTACGTTGCCCTGGCCGTCGATGCGCTCGACGCCCACCGGATGGCCATCGTCATTCACGGCGAGCCTTGCGGTCATCCCGGTCTTCGCGCTGACCGAGCGCAGGATCGGCAGGCTGAGCTCGCCGAGGGCGTTGGCTTCGGACGCGAGTTCCCCATAGCGGAGCAGGGCGGTTCCGAGTTTGTAGCGGGGTCCGGGCTCGATGGAGCGCAGGATGCCATGGGCGGTCAGCGTGCGCGCCGTTGCCAGGGCCGTCGACTTGCTGACGCCGAGCGTCCTGGCGATCTCGGTCAGGGAATGCCCGTTCTGCGGCTCGCTGGCCACGATCTCGAGAAGCTCCAGGGCGCGCTGTACCGAGCGGACCGTGTAACGGTCATCTCTCGAACTGGCCTGGGTGACCACTGCCGTGTCGTCATCGGTTTGCGTCAGCTCGGCCACTACGCCCACCTCCGCTTCCTCTCTTCTGTGCTAACGCCATGATCCCGGCATCGGGTTCCGCGAAGTTCGGCTCCTCCCGCCTGCCGTTGTGCCGCGAAACGTCTATGCCCTAAGTGACCATCGCGGCCTGTGCCCGAAACGTGACCCTACAGAACCGGGATGAAAATCCCATCGCGTTAGCCGGGTCCTTGCGCTCACTTATCCGAGCGGTTTACATTGATGCAGAATAGCACAACGGAGTTCGGCACTGCCGAACATATTGTTGAAACCTGGTGGCGAGGTTGGGCCCCGCCCCGGTTCAGGCTCTCAGCCACGCACGTGAAGAGGTTAAGGATGCAGGTAACTACAAGCATCAGGCGCAAGGGCCTCGGGCTAGGGGTCGCGGTGATGGCCGCGGTGCTTGGCCTGGCGGCCTGCGGCGGCGGCGGCTCGTCGGCCGCGGGAGGCAAGACCAAGCTCACGCTGTGGGTCGACGGGTCAATCTCGGGCTCTCCCGAGGTGCCAGTGCAGATCAAAACCTTCGAGAAGGCCCACCCCGGCGTCACCATCCAGGCCGTCATCAAGCCGTCGGCCAACTACTTCGCGACGCTACAGGCGGCGCTCATCTCCGGCAAGGCCCCCGATCTTGTCTCCCTGTATGCGGGGTCCTATCTGAACACGCTTGAGCCGTACCTGGTGGACCTGCACGCGCCGGGAGATGTGATCAGCAATTCGACCCTGAACAACATCCCCGATGAGGCAGTCTGGACCAAGTCCGGAAAGGTGAGCTCGGGCACCTACGCCATCCCCGAGAGCGAGCAGTTCTACAACGGCTATTACAACAAGGCGCTGTTCGCGAGGGCCGGGATCACCTCGCTGCCACAGACCTGGTCGCAGCTGTATGCGACGTGCCCCAAGCTGAAGGCGATCGGCGTGACTCCGATCGTCTACGGGAACGACGGCAACGGCGGCGAGTTCTGGTCCCTGGCCGAGTGGAGCTATCTGCTCGCCGGGGCCACTCCGGCGTCAGCCTGGAACGGGTTCCTGACCGGCAAGCTGAGCTATGACAGCCCGGCGATGATCGCTCAGATCACCAACTGGGCCAAGCTCTACACGGACGGCTGCACCAACGCCAACGCACTGACAGACGCCAACAACCAGCCAGAGTTCGAGCATGGCAAGGCCGCGATGATCATCGAAGGAAGCTGGGATACTCCGGTCTTCCAGCCCTACCTCAAGGACAACCTGGGTGTATTCGAGCCGCCATACAGCACGTCGGGCAAGCACATGATCGTCGAGCTGGCCGGGCAGGGCTTCGGCGTCACCAAGTCATCGCCGAACAAGGCAATCGCGGAGCAGTTCCTCGCATCCATCCTCACCAAGTCCGGGCAGACCGCGCTGGTGAAGACCGGCCAGATTCCCATCTACACCGGCTACCCGATGCCGCCGGCCAACCAGCAGCTGCTGCAGACCGCGGGCGGCGCGGGCGAGCAGGTGTACCCGATGTTCGACAACTACATGCAGCAGTCGGTAACGACCGTTGCTCTCAAGGTGCTCGACCAAGCCTTCGTCGGCCAGATCACGCCGACGGCCGCCCTGCAGCAGATCGAGGCAGCGCTGCAGGACCTGCCGGCCTCGCAGAAGTCAGCCATATACCCGATCTAGGAACGCGGTGACGCAACCTTTCAGCGGGTCCTCCGGCGCGGCGACATTCACCGATGTTGCCGCGCCGGAGGATCGTGGGCCAGCAGCGGAAGTTCAGCGCGTACCGCGGCGTGTCGGTGCCCGTTCCGGCTCGTCGGCCACCTTCCGGCGGCGGGCGCAGACAGGCATTCTGTTCGCCCTCCCGGCGACAGTGCTCGTCGCCGGGATCATGCTGCTGCCGCTCTTCCAGGCTGCCTACTACAGCTTCACCACCTGGAACGGGCTGACCTCCACCTACGTGGGCTTCTCCTCCTATACGCAACTCTTCTTCCACACGGTCAGCATCGGCCAGATCGTGGAGAACAACGCCTGGGTGGTGCTGTCGATCCCGGTCGGCCTCGCCCTGGCGCTGGTGGCGGCCTTCCTCACCGCGACGAGGGCGGTGGGCTGGAAGCTGTTCCGGAAGCTGGTCTTCTTTCCGGTGGCGCTGTCCTGGGTTGTCATCGGCATCGTGTTCGGCGCATTCCTGGCGCAGGACGGCGGGCTGAACGCGGTGATGCGCGGTAGCGGTCTCGCCCGCCTCACCCAGGACTGGCTGGGCAGCCCGGCGCTGGCGATGCCGGCCCTGCTCGTCACTTTCGGCTGGGCGATGTTCGGCATCAACACGATCATCTTCATCTCCGGGCTGGCCACTATCCCACCGGACCTGTTCGACGCCGCACGTGTCGACGGGGCCGGCACGTTCCGGGTTCTTCTGCACGTGGTCCTGCCGCTCATGCGGCGTTTCGTCGGACTCGCCTTCGTGGTCACGCTCATCAGCGGCTTCACCGGCATCTTCGGGCTCATCTACGTGATGACCTCCGGCGGCCCCGGCTTCTCGACCACCACGCTGGAGTTTCAGGTCTATCAGGAGGCCTTCTCGCTCGGGAACTTCGGCACGGCCGCGGCGCTCGGCATGGTCCTGTTCGCGATGATGGTCGTCGTGACCGGCGTAGTAGGAGTGATCAGTGGCCGTTCAAGCAGCATCTAGCGGCCCGCCGACCCCGGCTGTAGTCGCGTCGCGACGTCCGGGCACTGCGCGCGCCCGGCTGCGCGGACTAGGCCCGTCCGTGGTCCTGCTCGTCATCAGCATCGTTTTGCTGTATCCGGTGATTGATGCCGCGGTGGGAACCTTCCTGACCCAGGGCACGGGCCGGCCCACGCTCGGCTACTGGCGGCAGGCGTTCGCGGCCATCCCGGTCTTCAAGGACATGGGCGTCTCGGCGCTGCTGGCCATAGTCGTGGTCGCATTCGTGCTCCTGGTCGCCACTCCCTGCGGCTACGCGCTTGCCAAGCTCCGCTTCCGCGGCTCGGGCGTTGTGTTCCTGGTGGCGGTTGCCTGCATGATGATCCCGATCGAGTCCATCCTCATCCCCGAGTACATTAACTTCGTCCGCCTCGGGCTGGTGGGGACCCTGTGGGGCACCGCCCTCGTCTACATCGGCATGGGGATCCCGTTCGGCGTCTTTCTGACCACCAACTACTTCCGCAACATCCCCGACAGCCTCATCGAGGCCGCCCTCGTGGACGGGGCGGGCAACGTGGCCGGATTCTGGCGTGTGATGCTGCCGCTGGCCCGCCCGGCGCTGGCGATCGTCGCCGTCATGCAGTTCCTCGGAGTCTGGAACGACCTGCTGACCGCCTTGCTATTCATGCCGCAGAGCGTGCAGACGATCGGCGTAGGCCTGGCCGGCCTGCCGGGCACCCACGTCGCCAACACCAATGCCCTGGTCGCGGGCTCGGTCCTGTCCGCGGTCCCGCCGGTGCTGGTGTATCTGGTGTTCCAGCGCTACCTCATCAGCGGCCTTACCCTCGGTGCAGAGAAGTGAATTGCAGAGAAGTGAGTGCGGAGACGTGACCAACGACAGCGGACCGGCCCTCCAGCCACAGCTGTTCATGCGCCAGCCCGACCTGTCCGCCCTGCCGCCCGCCCCGCCGCTCGAACTCGGCTACGTGCTCCGGGAAGCAGGGCCAGCCGATCACGAGCAGATGGCCGGCATTCTGGCTGAGGGGTTCGCCGACTCCTGGGAGACCGGCCGGGTCGCAGGGGAGTTCTCGCCCGGCAACGGCGTCGAGACAACCTACGTGGTCGCGGCACCGGCGGGCGTGGTCGCCATGGCAGCCGCCCGCCGGCTGCCTGCACGCTTCCCAGATGCGGGTTACGTGCATTACGTAGGCGCCCGGTCCAGCGAGCGGGGCAAACGCCTCGGGGAGGTGGTCACCCGGCAGGTACTCGCCCACTTTGCCGGTGGGGGCCTGCACCAGGCGGTGCTCGAGACCGACGACTTCAGGCTGCCGGCGATCTGGACCTACCTGCGCCTCGGTTTCGTCCCCGAGCCGCGCGAGAGTGGCGACGTCGCCCGCTGGTCGCGAGTGCTCGCCAATCTCACGGCGCCGCGGACCGCACGCGCCGGAGCGCGCGCGTGACCGGTTCCCGTGCGGACGCGATCCGACGCGCGTTCGCGCTCCTGGACGAGCGCAGCCTGCTGGAGGAGACCTACCGGTTCGTGTCGGTCCCCAGCCCGACCGGCCAGGAGGCCGCCTTCGCCTGCAGCTATGCCGAGGTTCTGGAGAAGGCCGGCCTGCAAGTCGAGCTGGACGAGGAATGGCCGGACAGCCCGACTGTAATCGCCCGCTGGCAGGGAACTGACGCCGGTCCGGTGCTGCAATTCGACGGCCACCTCGACGCGATCGTCGTTCCCCATTCCGCGCCGGTGCTTGACCTTGAGGCGGGCATCGTCCGGGGGCGTGGGAGCGCTGACATGAAGGGCGGCCTCGCGGCGATCGCGCACGTCGTGCGCGCGCTCATCCAGGCGGAGGTGCCTCTCGCAGGCGGGCTCCTGGTCACTGCTCACGGCCTGCACGAGGCGCCCGGCGGTGACCAGCGCACCATCCGCTCCGTGCTGGCCAAGGGCGTACGGGGCGATGCCGCGATCGTCGCGGAGCTCAGCCACGGCGACCTGCCGGTCGCGGCCAAGGGGATGAGCATCTTCACCATCAAGCTGAGCCGGGACGGCGGGGTGATGCACGAGGTCGAGCTCGATCGCCGGGAAACCAACCCGATAAACGGGGTACGGCTGCTGCTGAACGGCCTCGACGATATGACGAGCCGGCTAGCGGAGCGAGTGCACCCGCTCGTGGCCGCGGAAAGTCTGTTCGTCGGTGAGATCCGCGGCGGCGACTTCTACAACCGTGTTCCCGTCGAGGCCGAAGTCGTCGGAACCCGCCGCTACGCACTGCCTGGCAGCAAGGAAACGGTCGCCGCCGAACTCGAGGAACTGTGCGTGCAGGTGTCCGCGCAGACCGGCCTCAGGCTAAGTGTCGAGCTGTTCGAGGTGGGGAGGCCCTACGCCCTCGACGCGAGCGAACCGGTGATTGCGGCGGTCCGCCGGGGGTTCACCCGTGCCACCGGTGGTGAACTCCCGCTCGCCGGAGCGGGCGCCGTGGGCAACGCGGTCGACTTCGTCGCGGCGGCAGTCCCGGCCGTCTACCACGGGGTGAACCAGTCGACCGCCCACTCCGACGACGAGCACGTGTCTGGTGCTGACCTGCTGCGCGCCGCCCGTGTATATGCGGCCAGCGCCGTCGAGTTCTGCGGTTTGACCGAAGGCGACGGTCGTCGTGAGGCATGACCTTGCCGGACGGGTGTTTGTCGTCACCGGGGCGGGCGGGGACATCGGCAGGGCGCTGTTGTCCGGGCTGACCGCTCGCGGCGCCGCCGTTGTCGCCAGCGACAAGCTGACCCAGGCCGACGGCGACGCGCTCTTCCCAGGGACCGCCGGCAACCCGACCGCCGCCTCCTCCACCCCTCGTGTTTCCTATGTCCGGGCCGACGTGCGCAGGCCGGACGATATGGACGCCGTGCTGGCCGCTGCGATCAGCCGGCATGGTCACATCGACGGGCTGGTGGCAGCCGCCGGCGTCGCCCACTGGGCGACGGCTCTGGACCAGACCTACGAGCAGTGGCGGCGTGTCCTCGACGTCAACCTCGAAGGCTCCTTTCTTGCCGCCATGGCCGTGAGCCGTGAGCTGATCCGCACGCAGCGGAGTGGGTCGATCGTCTTCATCGGTTCGTGGATCGGCTCGGCGCCGGCTCGGGGCCTGCTGCCCTACTGCGTCTCGAAAGCGGGGCTCGACATGCTCGGCCAGTGTCTTGCCCTCGAACTCGCCCCGCATTCGATCCGGGTGAATGTAGTGGCGCCGGGAGTGGTCGATGCCGGCGTGTCAGCCCAGATCTTCCGTGAGATCCCGGCCCGCCGCGAGGCGATGGAGGCCGTGATTCCCTTGGGCAGTCTCGGCACGCCGAGGCAGGTTACCGATGCCGTCGCCTGGCTGCTCTGCGACAGTGCCGAATACGTGACCGGGACCACGCTCGTCGTGGACGGGGGCATCCGGCTCGCCCACGCGGGCGGGTGAGCATGCCCGGCCATCGGAGATCAGCAGGGAGAACCGCGAGCCAGTGAGCATCGCCAGCACAATACGGATCGGTGTTGCCGGAGCGCCCAGGGGCAGGTCGTTCCTGGACGGGCTCGCCGCTTACTCCGACCGCGCGCAGATCCGCGCCGTCTACGAGCCGGATCCCGTCGCACGACAGAAGTTTGCCGACGACACCGGCGTGGATACGCCCGCCAGTTTCGAGGACCTGCTCGCGGCGGTGGACGCGGTGATCCTTGCCTCTCCGCAGCACCACCATGCGCCGCAGGCGATCCTGGCGCTCGACAAGGATGTGCACGTGCTGTCCGAGGTCCCGGCAGCGGTCAGCCTGGAGCAGGCGCAGGACCTGCTGGCTGCGGTTCGCCGCAGCAGCGCCCAGTACATGATCGCCGAGAATTATTGTTTCAGCCCCGCCAACCTGACGATCAAGGAGATGGCACGCGCCGGGCTGTTCGGAGACCTGTACTTCGGTGAGGGCGAGTACCTGCACGAAATGAAGTCCTGGCATGCCGATGCCAGCGGCGCTCCGACCTGGCGCTACCACTGGCAAGTGGGACGGGCGGGGATCACCTATCCGACGCACAGCCTGGGTCCGCTGCTGTGGTGGCTCGCCGACCGCGTGGTCGCGGTGTCCTGCTCGGGAACGGGCCGGCACACCGACCCGGCGCACGAGATCGACGACACGGTGCTGATGCTGGGCCGCACTTCCCGCGGCGCGCTGCTAAAGATCCGCCTCGACCTGCTCTCCAACCGGCCGCACTTGATGAACTACTACAGCCTCCAGGGAACCAGCGGTGCCTATGAGGCGGCCCGAGTCAAAGGGGCGCCAGACTACGTCTACCTCGAGGGTCAGAGCCCGGCCGGACAGTGGGAGCTCCTCGGCAAGTACACGGAGAATTTCCTGCCGGCCCGCTACCGGCATGTGGCCGCAGGCGCCGGGCATGGCGGGACAGATACCTGGCCGGTGCGCGACTTCCTCGACGCCGTCCTCGCCGACACCACACCCGAGCTCGACATCTACGCGGCGCTGGACATGACACTGCCGGGGCTGGTGTCGGAGTCGTCGTTCTATGAGCACGGCGCGTGGCGAGCGGTGCCGGACCCGCGCCTGTGGGCCGCCGGTATCGGACCGCAGCCCGGCCGAGAAGCTCCACTCGCGTGAGGGGTCCGAACGGTGAAAAGACAGGGCGGAACTGTCTCCGTCGCCCCAGCTCAGCGGCGTTTTCCAGTCTTTCAGGCACCGTTCGACGAGTCTTACGCTATTGACTTGGGCGAGCTAGAAAATCAGATCGAATGGCTCTTCGACAACGGCGCTGAGGGCGTGGTGTTCGAGATGGTGTCGGAGGTGCTGCGCCTGTGGACCAGCGAGCGCGAGGAGCTCGCCGGGAAGGCCTGCTCGCTGGTCGCCGACCGGGGCCTAGTTGTGGTGAGCGCGACGGCCGAATCGACTCAAGCCGCTGTCGCGCTCGCGCGGCAGGCGGAAGACGTCAGCGCGAGCGCGGAAATCTGCACGCTGCCGGTGTCTTCTCCTCCCCTCGACGACGATTCGCTGCGGCACTTCGAGCAGATCGTGACCAGGACGTCCATCTCCGTCGTGGTGCAGCTCTGTGGGCTGCGCTGTCCGGGGGTGACGAGGCGGCCGGCCGGCGCATTCGCGAACCGATGACCGCGCTCATCGCCCTGCAGAACGACCTTGACGCCTTAGTGGCACTGGAGAAACACCTTCTGGTGGTGCAGCAGGTCATCGGCTCGGCCCGGACCCGGGGAGGTGCGTAGAACATCCCGTCCACGAGAGGCGCAAGTAGCCGGCACTGCGCGGTGCGGCCCATTCTGACGGATTATGGTTTGAAGGCCGTGCGGTATTGGCGCGGGCTCATTCCGAATCGTTCGCGGAAGCGCCGGTTGAAGTTGGCGATGTTCTGGAACCCGCAGCTTTCAGCCACGCTCGTCACGGTCTCGTCGGTGTCGGCGAGCCTCCGGGAGGCGGCCGCGCATCGGATGTCGCTCACATAGTCGGAGAACCTGCGTCCCGTGTGCGCGCGGAAGTAGCGGCTCAGTGAGCTCGGGGTCATCGCGACAACCGAGGCGGCCTCCTGCAGGGTCACCTCACCGGCATAAGCCCGGTCTATGTAGGCGATTACTGCCTCGACGCGCTCGCGGCTCACCGCGTCCGTCCTGTTCATTTGGGGATTGACCGACAGCGTGGACTGGCCGCGCCGTGTCAGGCTCTGCAGCACGGCCAAGAGCTCCAGGGTCCGGCCGGGACCGTCGAGGGAGTGCATGTGCTGGACCCGCTTTGCCTCGGCCGCCGCGTCGCCGCCGAAGGATACGCCCGAGGCTGCCACCTCCAATAGTCTTCGGATGTCGGCGAACTCGGGTGCCGAGAGCAGGCCGTCCCCGAGAAAGCCCGGGCGGAACTGGCACACCACAGCCACCTGCTCGTCGTTCTCGCCATCAGAGCGCCAGGTATGGGGCAAGTTCGGGCCGACCAGGACGAAGTCACCGGGCTCGTACCGGCTTACCGAGTCGGCGACGAAGCGCTGCCCGGCTCCGGAGATGATCAGCGTTAGTTCCGCCTCGTCGTGGTAGTGCCACTCGAACGGAAACTGTGCTGCCCGGCGCACATGGAAGTGCCATGACACATCCGGTCGGCCGGGCACCTTCTCGAACGCGGCCCGCATGGGCTGAACGATATCTGATCGTCCTGAATCAGAATCGGCAATCCGAAAGAAGACAACACAGTACAGAAACCGGGGGACAGGAGCGTAGCCCATGCAGGCTCTTCCTGGTTCCATCGCAGGTACATCAGGTACATACAGCCCTCTCCCCGAAGGACCAGACGATGACAACCACCATTACCCCGCCCGACGAGCTGGACAAGCCTTTCCCTCTGTCCGGCACCCAGATACGGCAGTACGCCACGGACGGCTACATCAAGTTGCCTAGCGTCTTGAACCGGGAAGTGATCGCCGTATATGAGCCGCAGATCAGCGGCAAGGTGATCGAGCTCGGCACTCAGCACCTGCCGCTCGCCGAGCGTGACACCTATGGCAAGGCGTTCTTGCAGGTCGAGAACCTGTGGCGACACAGCAGGGTGGTCGAGGACTTTGTGCGCTCGACCCGGCTGGCCCGCATCGCCGCCGAACTGCTGCAGGTTCGTGCCGTTCGCCTTTACCACGACCAGGCGCTGTATAAGGAGGCTAGTGGCGGCATCACCCCCTGGCACCGTGACCAGTACTACTGGCCGCTGTCCACCGACAAGACCATTACGGCCTGGATCCCGCTTCAGGACACCCCTGCCCAAATGGGTCCCCTCACGTTTGCCGCCGGAAGCCACCGTTCCACCCACGGGCGCGAGCTGCGCATCAGCGACGATTCCGAGCAGGCGCTCGCCGATTTCGTCGCCAGCACGGGCTACCGCGTGGACGATGCGCCTTATTCCCTCGGCGACCTCAGCTTCCATGCAGGGTGGACCGCCCACCGGGCCGGGCCGAACACGACGCCAACTGCCCGCCGCGTGATGACCATCATTTACATGGATGCGGACATCCGGATCACCGAACCCGACAACGAGTGGCGAGAAGCGGACTGGCACAACTGGCTCAGCGACGAACCGGTCGGCGGCCGGCCGGAGGGCCCGCTCAACCCGGTGCTCTACGACTGTGCCAGCGCCGGCAGTAACGAACTCAGAACGTAATCACAGCCGAGCCCACCGGACGCGGGACCCTTTCCGAACCGCCGTCCGGGCGATCGCCGCTGCGCCGTGCCGACCGCCTTTGGGCGCGGCCGCCACGTTCAGTACCCGTGTGGCCAGGCGCGGGCCTGGACACCTGCATGGATCCCTCCTCTTCCGCCTACTGCAGCCGCGGCCGAGGCGCACGCGATCGGCTACCGCCAGGATTTGCTCAACGGAGTGGGCCTGGATTGATCTCGTCCGTGCGGGAGCTAGCGCAGGATCTACGAGTCCGCGCGAGTCCAGTCTTTGCTGCCCGCGAACGGGAAATCACGCCCGGGAAGAAACGTCGGCCACGGTTGGTACATATTGACCCCGAGTTCACCACGCAGATGGAAGGCCGATGCGAACGGCTGCTGCTCGCAGATGATGCGCGTCGAGGTCGGAATGTAGCGAATCGTCAGGCCGCATCGACGCCGGGGCGATTCGTTCGCCAACGACCCGTGGACGATGTTGGCGTGATGTACCTCGACGTCCCCTGGTGCGAGTTCGAGGTCGACGGCTCTCGATTCATCGACCTCGATCGCGGACTCAGAACCGAGTACGTTGTCGATGTCGTCGCGCGCCCGAATGTCCTGTAGTTCGAGGCGGTGCGAACCAGGGATGACACGCAGGCAGCCGTTCACACTGGTCGAGTGGTCCACTGCGAGCCAGAGCGTTACCACCTGCATGGGTTCCAAGGGCCAGTATGCGCCGTCCTGGTGCCACAGAACCGGCTTGCCCGAAAACGGTTCCTTGGAAATGTAGTGTGATGCAAACAGTGCGATGTCAGCTCCGACGAACAGCCCGGCGATGTCGAGCAGCCGTGGATCGCTGATGAGCCGCACCCAGAACGGGTCTGATGCGACCAGATCATGCCCGAGGTCCTCACCCCTGCGGTCTGGGTGCCTTTGCTTGAGCCAATCGACGTGCGCGCTCGCTTCGGTCACCAAGTCGGTGCCGATGGCCCCGCGGAATATCGCGTACCCGTCGCGCTCGTACGAGGCGAGCTGTTCAGCGTGTGCGTCTGTTATGGTCTCGATGTCCATGGAACTTTCGTCTCCTGCGGTTGCGATTCTTCTAGACGTACGCAATTTCCGGGGTCCAGCTGACAAGGTCGTCGGTATTGCTGTATGAGCCGCCATTCCAGCCGCCGTCATTCACCGCGAACTGGATCTGCTCGCCAGCTGTGACGGGCACATTCGATAGGTCGGTGGACTGGCCGATGCTGTCCGACCCGCTTACCTGCGTGTTCCACAGCCACGTGGAACCGTTGCTGATCGCGGCCCAGACCCCGTCACCACCCGTCTCGGCCATCGCGATTGATCCGCGGATGTCGATCGTTCCGTCGGCGGGCGCGGTCCACACCCGTTCTGCCCAGTCCAGGCTGTTGCTGGGCGGCACCATGTTGAGTTGACTGATCACACCTCCCGCTCCGTCAGTCCAGCACGGCTCCGGGGATGTGGAGTAGGTCGGCATCTGCGAGAACGATCCCGCGTTGGTCGTTCCGTTGGAGACGTAGGACCAGCCACCCGCTCCCTGCGTTCCGCTGAAGTCCACAGCACCATCGGACAGGTCTGAGGTGGAAGCAGCGGCGACGTTGTTGCTCACTGTGTAGTCAGTGACGTTATGGGCGAACGCGTTGTAGGGCTGGGAGTTGTCGTTGTAGAGGTTGTTCGTTATGGAACCTGTCGAGTCGGGGCTGTAGGTGGCGTCGATGTCGCCGTAGTAGAGCGAGCTGTCTTCGAGGGAGTTGTTGATGAACACGTTCGAGTCGACCGTGGCGTCCGTGTTGCTTGTCGACGTGCAGGTGTCAAAGCACGGGTTCTCGGTCCACTCCAGCCCCGAGCCGTAATTTCCAGCGATGTAGTCGCCCCGCCATGTCATTCCTGACAGGTGGTTGTCGAGGTTGAACGCGGAGTTGTCCGTGGCTCCGGTCCATGGCGTGCCCGAGAAGATGGAGTTCGTGAAGGTGGCCCCGTTGACTGCGACGAAGTAGTTCGCAGTTTCCGCCGCACCTGTCGTGTCGTTGTTCTGATCGACATCGCTGAGCAGGGCGATGGCGGACGCGTTCGCGGCCGCGAAACCACCGCCGCCGAGATTTTCCATGAAGCTGTTCTTGACGGTGATGTTCTGCTGGGCGTTCGGGCAGCATGCGCCTTCTTGCTGGCCTGCGTATCCGGCCTGCAGGACTATCCCGTCGAGTCCCGCATTGACCACGGCGACGTTGTCGATCATGACGTCCGAGTAGATGCTGTCGCCGGCCGGCACCGTGTACTGCGGCGATGAATTGAAGCCGTCGAAGTCGACTCCTGAGCCACTGATGTTGTAGATGTAGAGGTTCCGGAGCGTGATGCCGGCGTTGTTCAGTGTCGAGTATGTGACGTGCACCCCGTTGTTGGCGCCCGTCAGAGCGAGGTTGGAAATCGTCCAGTAGGACTGGTTCGCCAGGTCGATGGCGTCTGAGCCTGAGTTAGACCCGTGGACTTCCGCATAGACGGTCGAGCAGCTGGCTCCGTAGCAGCCGACTGTCACCGGGTGTCCCGGGCTACCGGAGCCGAGCGGTGCCAATGTCTGCTGCCAGAGGTCTCCGGACTTGAGGAGGATCGTGTCGTCCGGAGCGAACACCTGCCCGTTGATGTTGTCGAAAGTGCACCACGGCTGCGCCGGATCGGTGCCCGGATTTGAGTCGCTGCAGCCAGGTGAATTGTCGACGTAGAACGTTTGTCCGCTGCTGTATGCCGCGCTTGCCGTGGCGGGCGCGATGACGGCCACCGCGGTCATGGCGGATCCGATGAGGGCTAAGCGTGCTCGGCATTTCACGATATGACTCCTTGCTCGGCTGGACGCACCCGGGATGTCTGTCGAGTTCTCCGAGTAGTTGTGTGCGAGGTGCTGCCAGGCGCGCACGACCCTGTTCCGGTCACACCGAGACGTACCCTCTCCACGCAGCGACCCTCCAATCCTCCGGGGTCAGGCTGGAGCGGTGTCGACGGTGTCGAGCAGGGGTGACGCGGCGCCGAGGGCGTGGGAGATGTGTGCCGCCTCGGTGGTGATGACCTGTATCATGCGCCGCCGGGTTGTGTCGTTGACGCGAACGTCTGGGATGGAGACGCTGATCGCTGCAACGGTCTCGGTGCGGTCATTGATTGGAGCGGCGACGCAGTAGACGCCCTCGGTGTATTCACCTCGATCGGTCGCGTAGCCGCGCCGCCGGACGTCAGCGAGCGCGTCGAGCAGCGCCGCGTGATTAGTGATGGTGTGCGAGGTGTACGAGCGCATGTCAACGCCGTTGAGGCGCCGAATGACCTCGGCGTCGCTCAGGCCGGCGAGCAGAGCTTTGCCGAGTCCCGTCGCGTAGGCCGGCAGCCGCGAACCGAGTCGGCTGACCAGCTGCAGGGGATGATCCGATTCGATCTTGCCGACGTAGACGTTTTCGATGCCGTCGAGAACGGCGAGCTGGACCGTCTCGCGCAGTTCGTCGCGTGCGCGTTGCATGTACGGCATAGCCAGCTGCGGGATATCCAGGTCCCGAAGGTAAGCCTGGCCGGCTTCCCAGACGCGAGGGCCGAGAGTGTATCGGCGGCTCCGTTCGTCAAGCCGAACGAAGCCCATCGCCCGCATGGTTGACAGCAGGGAGTGTGCGCTGCTCTTCGGGATGCCGAGTTCGGCACACACGTCGGGGAAGTCGAGCTCGCCGAGGTCAGTCAGCAGCTCAATGATGCGAAGGGCCCGCTCCGCGGACTTGACCGGCTCAGGCACGCCCCCGACCTCCATCGCTCCGGTGTCTTATCGGTGCAACATACCTGGCAGAACTGCGGTTCACAAGACCGAACATCGTCCTTTGCGACGGGCGTCGACATGTGACCTGAAGAAGCCCGCCTGGTTCGTATGCATGAACTTCTTGACAGGATGCTGGACGCGCGCCCATTATTCCGGCAAGGAACCGGCGTTTGCCGACCGGAGGACATCCGCGGAGCCACGAGGAGCTCCGACCCTATCGCGGAGAGGTCACATGGCAATCCAGACTCACCCCGGCGGGCCGGGGCGATGGCATTGGCCAGTCTGCTGGCAACCACGCTTGCCGCGTGCAGCAGTGCCGGTGGCAGCGGCAGCAGCGGCAGCGGATCAGGTGGCGGGACCGTGTCCAGCCCGTGCTCGAGCTAAGGAGACGCCCGTTGACCGGCGCCTGAGTTCCAATGTGCCATCGAGCTATACGACTGTTTCAAAGATCCGAGCTTGTGTGAGCAAGATGGGACTCGGACCGGCCCCCGAAAGGAAGCAGGCAGTGCGATCGCTCGGGCGCAGGACCGCGGTCGTGTTGTGCAGCGCAGCACTTGTTGCTACCGCTGCGGCGTGTTCCTCAAGCACAAACAGCGGCGGCAGCAGTTCGTCGGGCTCAGGTGCCAACTCGGCCTCGGGCGCGACCTACACAGCTGCCGAGGTCGCAGGCGGGTCGGGCGTGAACAAGGTCGTTCCCCTGTTCGCCGTCCCGAAGTCGCTTCCGTCGCTTCGGCTGGCATTCATCAATCCTGGCCTGAACGAGCCCTTCTTTGCCGCGTGGAACCAGGGCATGCAGGCCGCGGCAAAGTTCTACAAAGTGCAGCTAGACATTGCTGATGACAACCTCACGTACGACGACACGCTGTCCAAATGGCAGCAGCTCGCGGTGAAGTCCCCTGACGTGCTGGGCGGCGGCGCAGGTGCCATGAACGCACCAACCGTCAGCGGGGCGAGCGCAGCTAAGGTCCCGGTCGTCCTGATCGACCAGACTCAGGCCGGCACCAAGAGCTTCGGCGTCCCGGACCAGCAGGCCGGCCAGCTGGCCATGCAGACGCTCACCAACCCGATCAAGCAGAAGATGGCCGGCCCATGGAAGGGCAAGACGCTTTACGTCGTCGGAATCACCGCGCCGCAGTGCACTCCATGTGTTGCACGGATCGAAGCGTCCTTCGCCCTCGCCAGGTCGACCTTCAACATTCCTGCGTCCCAGACAGTGCAAATCTCCCAGCAGGCCACCGATCCCACGGTCGGGTCGCAGCAGGTCTTCACCGACTTCCTGACGGCGCACCCGAATGACGTCGTGGCCGTGGTGAGTTACGGCGACGAGACCGTAGTGGGCGCAGTTCACGGTGCGAAGGCGGCCGGCAGATCCGCCGACGTGCTGGCCGTGTCCGACGGTGGTGACCTCGCCGCCCGCCAGGCGCTCCGAGACCCGACGCTGAACACCATGTTCATCGCCTCGGTTGACTTCCAGCCATATGCCGAGGGATGGAACTGGGTCGAGGCGGCAATTGCCACCCATCT
>Ga0126381_100003597_pt1 | contig 16812 bp, 16 predicted proteins | sample PanSoiMetPlot_28_FD_96465 | JGI IMG/M metagenome (GOLD analysis project Ga0126381, IMG submission 96465) | Tropical forest soil microbial communities from Panama - MetaG Plot_28 | ecosystem: Environmental > Terrestrial > Soil > Tropical forest > Bulk soil | place: Panama | collected 2016-02-17 | reverse complement strand
TGGAAGGCGGGTCCGAAGCATGAGCCTGGGAAACAGTATCTTTATTCCAATGCTGCCATGGTTCTATTGCGCGTCGCGCTGGAACGCCGATTCAACACCCAGTTTGCCGCCTTGATGCATCAGCGGATCACTGGCCCGCTAGGCATGAGTTCGACCGCGCTGCCTGCGCGGCGTGATTTACTCGGGCGCACCGTGCAAGGGTACGGCCCAAGGGGGCAGCCAATCGGTCGACCGGGTGAGCAGCAGAGCACTTTCAAATGGCCCGGCGCCGGCCAGATTTATTCGTCGTCACGCGACATGGCCACGTTCCTGGCCGCCAACATGGGAGAGCTACCCGCGCATCGTCCGCTGGAGAATGCCATGGCCTTCGCTCAGCAACCAGTGTTCACGGTGAGCGCGCGTCTCAAGCTAGGCCTTGCGTGGCAGAACGTGAGCAGCGGAAACCTGAGAATCCTCGACAAGAACGGTGGACTGAACAACACTTCGACCTACATCGGATTTGCTCCGCAACGAAAATTAGGCGTCGTCATTCTCGTTAACCGAGGTAAACAACACGCGACCGGGATTGGCCGGCAAATCCTCCACGCGATCGCGCGAGATCAATCACAACTATCGACCGAAGGCGAACCTGATCCCGACGTGAATTGACTCACCACGTCAACTCGCGTTTTCCGCTCCGGACGGCGTCGACAACCTCGCGGATTGCATCGACCACGAGTTGCGGTTGCTCCTTGTGTATCTCGTGGCCGCTATTCGTGTTAGTAATATGCTTTTCATTCGGCACAAGTTTGGCCAGCCGTTCTTGTGCTTTTTTCTGCGCGGTATCGACCACATAGCCGAAGTCTGGCGGCACATCGGTTGGCAGTTTACCAGCCGCGATCATTGATCGGACTTGAGGGCCCCACGGACGGTCCGCAGACAAAACAACAATAGGCATCGGATCGAGCGCGGGGGCAGCGCGAATTTGATCGCAGCTACGGTCCACGTTGACCCTTTCAAGAGCCGGATACAATGCAACGCTTTCGCGTACGTCGCCCTCAATCAGCTTCCGCTGTATGGTCCATTGTTCGGGGGTTTCTGCGTCCTGAAGCCCTTCGCTGAGAGCGTCGACGAGGACCAGACCTGATACTTCCTTCGGGTGGGCGCTCGCGTAAAGTCTAACGATTAAACCGCCGTAAGAGTGTCCTACGATTACATACGGTCCTGCTTCACCAGCGGCAGTAAGTAGAGCATGCAGATCGGTAACCGCATCTTTCGCTGTTGTCGGCTGGGGGACTGCATCGCTGCGGCTTGGCTTTTCACCAACGGGGGTTCCCGGCCGGTCGCAGGCGCACACGCGCGTGATCTTTCCAATCTCCGCGAAAACCGTTGGCTGCGATTTATCGGAAATGCTCCAATCCTCAGCAGAAGCCCTGAGGCCTCCAACTAAGACCACAGTAGGCGATCCTTTGCCGGTACATTTCAAGTACATCTTGCGGCCGCTACCGATATCAACCAACCCGGCAGAGCTGCCGTTTTCCGCAGCGTGGACGACGGCCGGACTGAAAGACTGTATGAGGGATACAACAACGATCAGTAAGACGTCGAATCGAAATATTCGTTTCATTGGCTCGTTAGGCAGTCTGCAGCCTTTTCGACATGATGTCACCGGGCCGCTCGTGCCAAACACATGGTGCAAGTACTGTCCAGCCTTGGCGTAAATACCACGCCTGCTTGTCGAGGGTAAATAGATAAAGAATGTGTACTCCGCGTAACCGTGCTGCGTTCTCGACAGTGACACACAGCGCCTCGCCAATACCGTGACGTCGAAATTGCGAGCCGACAAATAATCCGCCGAGCCAGGGAGTCAGGTCTTCGCGTCCCTCGAGATCATGCACGCGCAGCGCTGCAGTTCCGAGAAGTTGCCCATTAGCATGTGCAACCCACGCAATAGGCAATCGATCCCGATTCAAGTGCGCGTTCAGCTTTTTGATTCGAGCGTCAGGCGTTTTCTCACCAAGAATCGGACCCCACTCCTCAAAGAGCCACTGCGTCAATTCCGGGATGTATTGCGGATACTCAATCAGATAGCTGATCTGAACGCCGTGCATGGCGCTACCTTATCATGCACACTTCCCGGAAGGCACTGCCAAGGTTAGATTATCGGCTGACGTGAGTTCAGCACTGCGGTGAAGACCTCACCAGTGCTTCGTCGGCATTGGCTACCAGCCCATGCGGGAATTCATAAACCTACGATTGCTGCGGGCAAACCTGATTTGGCGAACCTCTCTTCGAGCGCTTTTTCAAAAGGCGATACGCGAGTTTTCGGCGATCGGCGGTAACTCGGTGTCTCTTTTGTTGTGCCCCGCCTGATGGCTCCCGCTCCGAACTGCCTCGACGACCTCCCGGATTGCATCGACCACCAGTTGTGGCTGCTCCATCTGTATGGCGTGGCCGCTATGCGTGTCCCTGATATGTTTCGCGTTGAGAAGCTTTGCGAGACGATCGTGAGCGGATCGCCACGCCCCCCACGTCTCAGGCCCGCCGGCGCCAAAGTCAAATCGCTTGTCTGAGGTAAGCACGACAATTGGCATTGGGGGTACCCCCGGGGTGCCATAAAGCAGATCAAGGGTGCGCGTGTGGTCGGGTGCTTCCAGGCTTTTGGATTCGATCAACTTCTTCGTAGCTTTGATGTACGTCGCCCACTGCTCAGGCGTCAGCGAGGTCTTTAGAAATTCGGAGGCAGGGTCAACCAGCACCAGGCCAACCACCTCATCGGGGTACGTGCTTGCGAAGAGCCTGGCAATCAGACCACCCCAGGAGTGTCCGACAAGAACGTATGGCCTCGGTTCCTTGGCTGCATTTAGCAGTGCATGCAGGTCCGCAACTCCTTGTTGTGCTGTAGTCGGCTGTACCACAGGCGTGGAATCGGTCACTGTGTTATCGTTCCGGACAGTTCCGGGGCGGTCGTAGGCACAGACCCGGGTAAACTTGCTAACTTGCGGGAACACAGCTAACTCGCCAGGCTTCATCGCGTCAGCCGGATTTTTGGGATCAATCAGATCGGTCCAATCATCATGAGCCCCTCGCGTTCCCGATATGAGCACGACCGTAGGAGAACCGGTGCCTTTGCATCCGAGGTATATTTTACGGTCACCACCGATGTCGACCAGTTCAGCGAATTCCTTGTTTCCTCCAGCATGAGCGGTTACGGGCTGAAACAGATTAACAAAACTAACACAGAGCACAAGGGCTCGAGCAGCGAACGACATAATACTGCTGATCGCTAACAGGAAACGCCCGTGATCCAAAGCGACAGGCGCTGTGACTTGCTTCGGTTCAAGCACTCATTCACGATGAAATTCATAAGCCTGACCGTCTTGAGTGGAAAGACGCAGTAAATTTAGTTTGCCGTCCTTATCCATTTGAAACTGGGCAAATCCCTTTGTCATGTAATCCAAACCGACTATAGGCCCGAACTGGCCAGTCGGCATAAGGGTGGCCATGAAAATGTCGCCGTCCCAAGGTACAAGCTTAACCTTAGCGCCGGATGCCCGGACTTCGATGACGAGTGCGTCATCCTCCAAACTCAACACCGCTTTGCCGAAGCTCGGATTGACGAAATTACCGGTAAGCGGCGCGAGCGGCGGAAACGGTCGAGGATTCGCAGGCTTGGTAAACAACTTGGCCGTCGCTTCAAACTTGGCTTTAGCGTTTTTAAGACTCTCCGCAACCGGATCGTGTTTCGCATTGCCAAGAATCCGATCCAATAGCCACACCCCTAATGAATTGGGGGCTGTCACGTTCGTTTCGTTGGTGAGAATGATGATGCCGAAATTCTTATCCGGGACCAAGCCGACGAAAGAGCCGAAACTGAGCGCATCTCCATCATGCCAGAGGATGTTCCCATTCGGGGTTAGATAGTTATACCAACCAAGAGCATACGATAGCTTATCATTGAGTGCCACCTTCGGCATGCGCGTATAAGCGAGATTTTCGGACGAGACGATGCGGCGTTCATTGAAGGTGCCATTGTTAAGCTGCATGCGGACCCAGTGCGCCATGTCTTCGACGTTGGAGTTGATGTCGCCGGTGCCGGCTAGAGGATATGGGAAAATGCGGGTGAAAGGCACCTCCACAGTGCCTTCCGGTGTCCAGCGATGTCCGTTAGCGTGATTAGCTGCCGCTTCTATCGCTTCTACTGTGTAGGTCGACTCCTTCATGCCTAAGGGATCGAGTAGGTCTTTCTGAAGCACCATATTCCAATCCGGAGCGCCCGCGGCTCTTGCCACGATGCGGCTCGCCAACAGATGCGTGATGTTGGTATAGGCGAAGGTTGTGCGGAAACTCGATACTGGTTCGACGTAGCGGAGCGAGTGAATCAGCGCCGCCTCCTTGTAATCGAGCATGACCAGAATGTCGTTGACCAACGGCGGGAGCCCAGAGCGCTGCGCGGGAAGGTCAAACACACGGAACTCGCGCGTAACCCAGGGATCCTTCACCCGGAACTCGGGATAGAGATCGACTACGCGATCGGCCCACTGCAACTTGCCGCGATCAACCATGATAGCCATGGTCGCGGTAAGGAACGCCTTGGTGGTCGAGCCGATCTGGAAAATCGTTCGCGTATCAACCGGCAGTCGGTTGCTCTTGCTGCGCACCCCGAAACCCTTGGCGTAGATAAGGCTGTTGTTGGCAACGATTCCAATGGCAAGGCCCGGTATGTCGAATCCCTTCATCCCGCTGGTAATGTAGGCTTCGATTTCCGGAATCAGTTCCTGCACCCGGCCCTCGATAGTCGCTTTGGTGTCGGATGGTTCAGCCCCTTTCGCGGTAGGGGCAAGCGGGACGACGATTATCAGAGACGAAAGGATGACCACCAAAACACGGCAATAAACTTTGGCCCTCGATATCGCCGTTACACCTTGCGAGACTCCTGATGCGACAGAGGGAGCGACCGTAAAAGGCTCCATGGAGGGCGAAAATACAAATCCGTTGTGAAACGGACAATGCAAAACTGCTTGAAAGAACAAGGTGTCTTTCGGCGAAGGGACGTCGAGACATTTCATTCGCCTACCATCCGTTCGCTCAACTCCGTCTTGCCGTCGACGTCGCGGGCTTCCCGAGCCACACCATTCTCGAAGTCGCTCGGAATGAGAGGAAGGGATCAAAATGCCGGCTCGACTTTACTGCGGGTGATTTTAGTCTCGTAACGAGCTCATATTCCGATGGAAGAATTTCCAAAGAAAGAATTGGAGACACTCTGGGCTCCGTGGCGTGTCGAGTACTTCGAGAAGGAACCGCGCGACCGCGATTTTCTCGCAACGGCGGGGCGAGCGAGCGATGACGCCGAGCATCTTGTCATTACGCGCCGGAAAAATGCGTTCCTGATGATGAACCGGTATCCTTACACGGTTGGGCATCTGATGGCCGTGCCGTATCGAAAAGTCGCGGAGCTTTCAGCTCTCGGCGAGAATGAGGTCGTTGAGCTGTGGAACCTGGTCGTCCACGCGCAAGCGCTGTTGCGCGCCGCGGTAAAGGCGCAGGGATTTAACATCGGATTGAATCTCGGCGAGTGCGCGGGCGCAGGTGTGCCCGATCACTTGCACATCCACATTGTGCCACGCTGGACGGGCGATACGAATTTCATGCCGATCATCGGCGGGGCGCGTGTGCTCTCGGATGGCTTGCGTCCATTGTACGACAAGTTAATCGAAGCGCAGGCGAAGATGGCTTCGCCAGGCTAAGAGGCTAAATCGTAAATCGTCACTCGTTAATCCGATGTAACGCCGTAACGAATCAAATACTTTTGATATTAGGAACGGCGTCTGACACAGACGCCCTACAGTCATGAATACGTGGGTGGAAGCGCCGCCGCGAAGAGGTCTCGGCTGTTTCGGGCGGGGCTGCCTGATTCTGTCGGTATTTGTGATCGTGCTTGTGATTGCTGGTTTTGGCGGAATGTATTGGGGTCTTCACCGCCACTCGGCGTTGTTCTATGGCAATTATTGGCTGGCCAAAACACGTTCGATTGCTGAAGCGCCAACGCCGGTTCCTGAATTCAGCGGTTCGGACCAACAGATTCAACGCGTGCGAGAACGCTGGCAGGAATTCGAACAGAAAACGCGCGCGGGCCAGGCGGCGGAAATTGAGCTGAGCGCGGATGATATCAATGCCTTGATCGCTACGACTGAGGGGCTCCGCGGGAAAGTTTTCACCTCGATCGATGGGAATCAACTCCGCTTGCAGGTGAGTGTGCCGATCGGGGAATTCCTCGGCAGACCCGGCCATTATTTTAATGGCGACGTCGTCATCGAATTTGGGGAGATGCAATCACCGGATAGCCCGCGGTTCAAACGATTGACCATTAATGGCGATCAAGTGCCGACGGATTTCTTAGATTGGAAGTACCGTTCCAGACAACTGCGTGAGTACCTGACTGAACAACGCAACGCGTACGACATCGGCACGATTGAGATACGTGACGGCAAAGTGCTTTTACGCTCGCGCACCGAGTAAAGCCGCAGCTAAGAACATCGTGCTGCGATGTTTGGACGGCGCAGAGGACCGTCCTACCTAATTCGGCTGCATGATCTCGCGGACGAAAACGTTCAGTTGTCCGTCTTCTTGTTTTCGCACTTCGGTGACCTCATAGGGCCGCATCTCGTCCCGATTGATGACGGCGCCCTGGGGTGGAGGAGTGTAACCACGGGGAAATTCCACAATGATGCGCGTCGACGAACCGCCACCTAAGTGCAGCACTTTGCTCGTTAGAGTCGTGCGGGGACGCAGGACCGCTTTGTTGGCGTCGGAGAAATTCACCACAAACTGACCCTTTAAGTAAACGCGTTCGCCGGCGACTCCGTGATCCGCTACGTCGTTCAAATCGCCGGTCGCGATCAGCCTTCCCAGCGGCATCTTACCTGGCGAAAAGGTTTTCCAATTGCCGCCGCCTGCATTGGAAGCCAGAGCGACATTGGAACCAGTGGGCGGAGCAGGTTGAGCAGGCAATACAGGTACGGGCGTGGCCGCAGCGACTGGTGACGTCTGTGCTACCGATCCAGCGTCTGGAGGTTTTGACGCTGGCGCTGGCGTCGCTCCAGGAAGGTTCAATGCAGTCGGAGGAGCAAGCGCGGACGCAACCGTGATGGGTGTGCCGGCTGGTGGCGGTTTGTTCTGAGCGACTACTGCCTGCGACGGAGTCGCTGCCGGCGCCGGAGATTCCAGCTTTTGTTTTTTGCCTTTTTTCCCTTTCGCTGCCGGCGTCGGTTTCGCGAGCTTGTCATTGCTTGCGACGACTGGCGGGGTCATGGCCAGTGGCGCAACAGGCCTGGCTTGCTCGATGCGCACGAGTTCATTCTTCACCGGCGGCGGAGTAGCGCTTGCACCGGGTATAGGGATTGGGCCCGTTTGAGCTGCTGCTGCCATCTTTTGGCGGTATTCAACCAGGTGTTGTTCGATAGAAGCGCGTTCCTGCGATTTAAACAACGGCCAACCTGCGACGAGATTTAGACTAGGCGGTGGTTCAAGGCGAAAGGTGCCAAGACCGCGCGTAACCGTATAGCTCCCATACAGCAAAGGGATGGCCGTGACCAGCATTCGGCCATCAATTAATCGCTCGGCGTGAATCACCGCGGAAACATCGTGCGTTCGCTCCAATTTAACTTCCAGTCCCACGGTGAGCGTCTGCTTCATTAAGGGCAGCGCTTCGGGCTTGGCCGGATAGACGTGCTCCATTAGCAACTCACCGCTATCGACGGCAGTGGTCAGCGCTGCCATACCGGAGGGAAAGACATCTCCCGGTCCGAGTTCGCGCACCGCTATGATGGTGTACCTGCCCACGACGTACGGAACCAGGCCGCGAGTCTGCTGGTAGTTTCGAATGTAATTGCGCAGCAACTCAGCGTTATTTTTCGCAAGTTCCGCGGCACCCATTCCAACGTAGCGCTCGTAAAGCTGACTTGCGTTAAGAAACTCGCCCGGGGGCGCGGCCGTTAATTCGAATCGTTTCGGCGGCTCAATCTTGTGCAGCTTTTGCAGGATTCGATAACTGTCAGGCCGCTCCGGTTGATTGAAGATGTAAAAACTTCCGAGCCAGGCAGCGAGCGCAAACCCAATTAAAAGCAAAACCGCAACCGTCCACGCGAAATAATTGATCCGCTGAGGCGGGCGTGTGTACGGCTCCTCGTACGGATTGTACGATTGAGTGCCATAGTCCATCAGTTCAGCGAGCGACGATTCCCGGTTTCAAGCTGAGTGCGTCGCTTCGAACGACGAACCGCATCCGCAGGTACGCGATGCGTTTGGATTAACGATTCGAAAACCGGTGCCGGTCAAACCGTCGGTGAAATCCAGGGTTGCGCCCCGCAAGAAGGAGACGCTGTCGTCGTCGATAAAAAATTGCACGCCATCGCGCTCGACTATTGCGTCGCCTTCTTTTCGTTCGCCAAGCGTCATCTCGTAATGCAAACCGGAACAGCCGCCTTTGGCCACTTCTACTCGCAAGCCTCCTCGCGAGCTTTCCGGTCGCTGTGAAAGCAGACTTTGAAGCTGTCGAACAGCATTGTCGGTGACGTTAATCATCGCCGTCAAAAATACGGCTGCGACGTATCCAAGTCAAAGCCGCCCTGTGATCACCAGATTTCGACGACCAAACTCCAGAGAAAGCTCAACATAAAAGACCGTGCTCGCGATCATGTCGTATTGAGCGGCGCGAACCGCTCGAATTGGATTTGAAAGAGTAAACCAGGTGCTTCGCTTCGCTCAGGATGACAATTGCCTTGTTTGATGTTGGAATTTGAGATTTTCGTAGATCTTGAACCTTGTTGCTTGGAGCTTTGGCGGGCAATCAAGTACAATAAAATCGCATGGGCCGGATCCGATTGCTTTCTGAGACCGTGGCCAGCCAGGTGGCGGCTGGCGAAGTGGTAGAGCGCCCGGCATCAGTCGTCAAGGAATTGGTTGAAAATAGTCTCGACGCAGGCGCCCGCAATATTGATGTCGTCATTCGGCGCGGTGGAATCTCGCTGGTTCGCGTAATTGATGACGGCTGCGGCATGGACCGAGATGATTCGCTGCTTTCACTGGAGCGACATGCCACCAGCAAAATTCGTTCTGCTACCGACCTTCAAGCAGTTGCTACGCTGGGCTTTCGCGGCGAAGCGTTGCCAAGTATCGCCAGTGTGTCGCGATTCCGCCTGACTACGCGTGAGACGGGCGCGCTAGCGGGTACGGAGATTCTCGTCAATGGCGGCAAAATCGACGTTGTGCGGGACGGCGGTGAAGCACCAGGCACGCAAATCGAAGTGCGTTCGCTTTTTTACAACCTGCCAGCGCGCCGGAAATTTCTTCGTTCGGAGAACACCGAAAGCCGCAACATTGAACATCAGATTCATTTGCAAGCGATCGGTCATCCTGAGATCGGCTTTTCGTTGATGCGCGATGATCGGATCTTGTTCCAGTTGCCGGCTACCGCAACGCTCGGCGATAGGATTCGGGATTTATACAGCGTCGACCTGTTGCAGCGGCTGGTTGAAGTGGACAGCGCTACGTCCCCCAAAATCAAAATCAGAATCAGTGGTTTTATCGGTCAGGCAGGTCTAAGCCGACAAAACCGCAGCCAGCAACTCGTGTTCGTAAACGGGCGAGCGATCGAAAGCAGTCTTGTCACCGGGGCCGTCCGCGAAGGCTACCACACGGCTCTTATGAAAGGGCAATATCCAGTTACCTTCCTCTTTCTTGAGCTCGACCCTGGTGCCGTAGATGTAAACGTGCACCCCGCGAAACGCGAAGTCCGGTTTCGCGATCCGAACAGCGTGCGCGAGGCTGTGGTCCGGTGCGTTCAGCTAACACTTGTACAAGCTCGGGCTGACTGGCAGGAAAAATTTCGTCCACCAGTCCGGCCGGATTTGACCGCTGTGCCTTCAGCTAAAACGGCCCCCGATCTGAGCCTGCGTTCCGAGGTAACGGCTCCCGAAACGACGCATCGCGAATTGCCGCATCTCGGCACTGTAGCCGGGGTCGGCTTGTCCGCCGAAGCCTTGGCGAAATCGGATGACTCCGGTCGGGGACAACGGTCCGACTTTGTAGGGCAGGCACCCCGCCTGCCAGAACACCGCTTTGATCCAAAAGGCGTTGCTCCCTCCCTGGAACCACAGCCGCGAGATACAAAACCCGCTCAGCAGCAATTCGAGATCATCGGCGTGCTCAGCAAGCTGTATGTCCTGATGGAAAATGCGAACGGCCTTGTACTGGTGGATCAACACGCCGCCCACGAGCGGGTCTTGTTCGAAGAATTGCGGCGCAGAATGGAACAGCAGGGCGTGCCCACACAGAAGTTGCTCCTGCCGCAAACATTCGACGTGCCGCCGCGTGATGCCGATTGGATCGAGCGCAATCTCTCGGTTTTGCAGAGAATGGGAATCGGTATTGAGAGTTTCGGTCCCAACACGTTCAAGATCGACAGTCTTCCCAGTTTTCTGGATGTGTCGGACCCAGCACAGTTCATGCGTGAAGTGATCGACGATTTGAAGAGTGCCGGCAGCAGCGCTTCAGCGATGCGACTGGGGGAAGAAATGATCGCGACAAGCGTTTGCAGACACGCCGTCAAAGCCAACGATCCGTTGCGATATCCTGAGGTAGAAAAATTGATCCGCGATTTGCTCGACTGCGATCTCCCTTACTGCTGTCCACACGGCCGACCGACAATGATCCAGATTTCGCTAGCCGAATTGGAAAAAAAATTTGGACGGAAAGTCTGATTGCCCGTCGAAAGAAGAGGACGCGGTCTCAAATCCGCCGTTCTGGGTCGCGCCAGAATGCCGCGTGCGAAAATCTTCGAAAGTTGGACTAGAAATCGCCCTTCAGAGATTCGTGATTTCTATGGAACTTGGGCAACCTGCACCGTGGGTCTGCTCGTTTCGACTTGCGCGTTGATCTTCTCGATTCTTGCCTCTTGTTTCTTCAAGCGCTGGTTTACGGAATCGAGTGCTGCTTCGAGTCTCTGCACTTTACGTTGCTCTTCGACAAAGGCCTTGTGCTCCTTCAAAAACTCGTTGAGCAACATCGCGTTGATTTGCTCGTAGCGAACCGATTCAGGTTGGCCCTCGGGGTTGCGTCCCACGAGGTCGGGATATACCTCGGCCACTTCCTCGGCGATTAGGCCAAAGGCGAGCGTCTGTGTGGCGTCATACTTTTTGTTGTACCGGAAACTGACCGGCTTCAGCGCGTAAAGCGCTTCGCTGGCTCTATCCATTGACTGGATGTCGTGTTTATATCGTCGCGAGGAGACATTACCGCGCCCAAGTCTGCCGTTGCTGGTTATGGTGACCGAATCCGGATCAGTCCCAACAATGGGCTGCACGTTGAGGTAGACATTACCTATAAAGACGCCGCCACTCACGTCGTCACCCGGCGCACCGATGCAGATTACGTTAGTAGCCGTCTTGACGTTGCTGCCTGCGCTAGCGCCCAAGGCGATATTGCCGTTTCCAGTGCTATTGGAGAGTGCATCACTTCCGACTGCAGTATTGAAGCCGCCAGCGGTATTGGCAGAGAGCGCGCCGCTACCAACGGCCGTATTGTCCTCTCCAGTAGTGCTCAGGAGTGCCCCACTGCCGATTGCCGTGTTGTCGTCTCCGGACCGGTTTGTAACCAAGGCACCGAAACCAATAGCTGTGTTGTCGATACCACTAGTATTGTCAAAGAGCGCGTTGAATCCCACAGCCGTGTTGAAGTCGCCGCCTACGTTCTCGTGAAGGGCAGAAGAACCAACAGCGGTATTCTGGCCACCGGTTGTGTTGTTGATAAGAGCCGTCACTCCGACCGCCGTGTTGTCGTCCCCTGTGGCGTTCAATAACATGGCTGCAGCGCCGACGGCGGTATTGGTATTGCCATTATTGAGGATCAATGCTCCACCGCCGACACCAGTGTTGAAGCTGCCGGTGCTATCAGTAAAGAGCGAAAACCAGCCAACTGCTGTGTTTGCGGCCCGGTGGTGAGATTCTGAAGGGCCTTGGTGCCTTCGGCCGTGGTGAAGTCGGGATACCCTCCGTCCGGCGGCGGAACGACCGCTTGCATTTGTGGCAAAAGCCCAAAGCAGGCAAGCAGGAATGAAGCGAGAAAAACTGGGATCGTCTGTTTTAGCTGAACGTTTGGATTCATGGTTCTTCCTTCGTTTTCCCCGCCGTGTTGATTTGATCAGGTCCGGTCTGAGAGGAGCGAAGAACCGGGCGGGGAGGAGTCCTCGACCCGAGTCAGATCCGGCTGATGCAGAGTTTCGAGAAAATATCCGCAGCTTGTCGAGAACAAAGATGTGGCACGGTTCAAGTCATTCGAATCAGCCGGCTTGCCATTTCGAATGCAGGCGGGTTTAATTTGCGGCGGTGAAAAAAATCGAGGCCGTTATTAAGCCCTTCAAAGCCGAGCCGGTGCGAGAAGCCTTGATGGCGGCAGGCGTCGAAGGAATGACTCTTAGCGAGGTAAAAGGATTTGGTCGGCAAAAGGGACATAGCGAGATCTACCGCGGCACCGAGTACACGGTGGATTTCCTTCCAAAGATTAAGTTCGAGATTGTGATCGCCGACGATCGCGCGCAGCGTGCGGTCGAGGCGATTCTGGAAAAGGCCAAAACCGGAAAAATCGGCGACGGCAAAATTTTTGTTACCGAGGTCGAAGAAGCGGTCCGCATCCGAACCGGTGAGCGGGGAATGGAAGCGCTGTGAGCGCGCGACCGAGAAGCGCTCCCGCGGTTAAATGGTTAAACATTTAATGGGTTAAAGTGGTAAAATCTGTTGGCTAACTAAATCAGGCTTCAAAGTATCCGTCGATTTAACTATTTGGCTTTTCAACTTTTCAACTTTTCCGCCTATGTACGATTACTTGCTTTCCGTCTTCCTCGGAGTTGTCGAAGGACTGACCGAATTTCTTCCCGTGAGTTCTACTGCGCATTTACGCATCTGCGAAGCGTTGCTCCATATCAATCTGCAGGATGGGTTCTGGAAAATGTACACGATCGTGATCCAACTCGGAGCCATTCTCGCTTTACCGGTTTATTTTTGGAGTCGCATTGTAAAATTTATGAGCACATTTCCGAAGGGCGAACGCGGTAATCGCACCATCTTCACGCATCCATTGAGCCTCACGCTTATCGCATTTGTCGTCACTGCGGTACCCGCCTGGGCTCTCACCAAAGTTATTGGCAAGAACCTGGAAAATCTCTGGGTTATGGCTTGGGCGCTGCTCATCGGTGGCATCGTCATGTGGATCGTTGACGCCGTTTTCACCCGGCCACGCACGATGCACATGGAGGAAATGACGCTGCCGCAGGCGGTCTGGATCGGGGCCGCGCAAATTCTTTCCGCTGTTTTCCCCGGCACGTCGCGCTCGATGTCCACGATTTCTGCCGGACAAATCGCAGGAATGTCGCGTCCGGCCGCACTTGAATTTTCATTTTTCTTGTCGATGCCGACAATGGCGGTCGCCGTAGGATACGAATTTTTGAAAAGCGTAATACCGCATCATCACGAAGCAGAGATTGCGCCGCTCACGATTACTCCGCATCAATGGGTCGTAGTCGCAATCGGGTTTATTGTTTCATTCTTCGTCGCGCTCGCAGTCGTCGCATGGTTCATGAACTGGGTGCGCGCACGGGGGTTTATGCCGTTTGCAGTTTACCGGATTCTGGTCGGTCTCGGATTGTTGACGCTGTTAATGCGTGGAATGATGTGATCACCTAAAATGGAAGCCAACCTCATTCTTCCTGACCTGCAAAGCGCGGTCATTTGCGAGGACGTCCGCTGTGAAGTCAATGGCATGCAAACCCTGGTGGGCGTGCTGAGTGTGATCCCGGCGCCGTCATTGCCGATCAATTATTTTCGGCTCTGCATCTGGACCCGCTGGTGCAGCGGTTCCGGCAAATTTCGCCAAAGATCCCGCATCGTAGGTGTGGACGAACAGCAGGTGGTCGCGCAGGCGGAGGTCGAGTTCGTGCTTAAAGAGATGGAAGGACATGCCACGAACGTCCATTATTTTGGCGGTGTTCAGTTTCAACAGTACGGCACGCATCACATAGAGATTTACCTGGAAAACGAATTGCGGCTGCGTTTTCCGTTGCCGGTGATTCAGATGCAGCAGCGCCCGCCTGGTTGAATTCGGCAACATCTCATGAACGAGGGGTGAATGGGCTAAATCGTTTGTCAGGCGGCATTATGCTGAAACGATATTTGCCCGCGGTATTCTGCAGCTTCGTTCTGATCGGGCAAATAAATGCGCAGGAAGTCATCGTTGCCCGCGAAAAGAAACCTGAGCATTCCGCAGAAACGCCGACGCCTTCCGAACAGCTTCCTTCAGAATCTCCGACTCCAGCGCCACACAAGTCCAAGGCACGCGAGAAAAACTCCGTCCCTGCAACACTCACGCTTGAGGAAATGCGAGCGGCCGGCGCACGCGCTGCCGAAGGAGCGAACGAGGGATCTGGTTCGCCATCGACGAAGACACGTGAGCCGGATGTCGAGAGCGTTCCGGTGCCAAGTCCCACTGTTGCTGAAACCCGCGGGCCCGTGAAACGAGAAACACCAGTTGAGCAAAGGGAATCGTCTCGTCCCTCCAGATCGCGAGGTACAAACATCGAGGGGATGGGCCCGATTCGGCCCACACTCATGGAATCAGGACGAGAGGCCCCGAGCCCTTCACCCTCTGGAAGGTAAGCGCGGCAACCTAGGGTAGGGCGGGCAGTCCTCTGCACGCCGAACTGGAAGAGTCAAAGCCGCGCGCACTCACCAGGGCGAGCAAACTGCATGACGCGCCGTACCGCTCCAACTAGGGGAAGTACGAAACGCATCAATTTCAAAATCTGTTGCGCGGCGATGACGCTAACCTATTATCTGTGGGCAAGTCCCGACTGTGTCCCGCAGGATGCGTCGGGAAAATTTTTTGCCCACCCGCAGTGCTTCGCCCGGCGATGCAAGCGGGGGTGTTTTCGAGTTATATGGCGAATACAATTTTAGTTGGAATGCAGTGGGGCGATGAGGGCAAAGGCAAGATTATCGATGTGCTTACTGCACGCGCGGACATAGTTGTCCGCAGTCAGGGCGGCAACAATGCCGGGCATACCGTCATTCACCGCGGCGTCAAATATGTGCTGCATTTGATCCCTTCGGGGATTCTGCGGTACCGCAAAATTTGTGTGATTGGAAACGGAGTGGTTATCGATCCAGTCGCGCTCGTGGCCGAGATGGATGGTTTGCATCAATTGGGAGTCAACATTGACAAAAACTTGCTCATCAGTGATTGCGCGCATCTGGTTTTACCTTATCACCGCGTCCTCGACGAGCAGCGCGAGCTGCGCCGAGGCCGAATCGGCACCACCAAACGGGGAATTGGTCCAGCCTACGGAGATAAGGCAGCGCGAACGGGGCTGCGTATGTCTGACCTGATGCAGCCGATTGTGTTCTCAAAAAAATTGCAGGCCAAGATCATCGAAAACAACAGAATTCTTCAGGCGCTCGGCGCGAAGCCGATCAGTTTTCGCGACGTGAACGAAACGTATCTTGCTGCCGGCGAAAAATTGCGACCTTACGTAACGAACACGGTGGTCTATCTGCACTGTGCGATGGATAAGGGTAAGCAAATTCTGTTCGAAGGTGCGCAGGGAACGTTCCTCGATATCGACCATGGCACGTATCCGTATGTGACTTCCTCAAACACGACAGCGGGCGGCGCGTGCACTGGCACGGGCGTGCCGCCGCATCGCATGGATCGCGTTGTCGGCGTAATGAAGGCGTACTCGACGCGAGTAGGGGATGGCGCACTGCCTACAGAGGACGCGCAATTGGCGCAAATGCTTCACAATCTCGGTCGCGAATTTGGCGCGACAACCGGACGCAAGCGCCGCTGCGGCTGGTTCGATGCAGTGGCGACTCGTTACGCCGGCATGATCAACGGCATCGACGAGATCGCGATTACCAATCTGGATGGACTGGATCAGGTCGACCCGATTCGCGTTTGTGTTGGATACCACCTACATGGAAAGCGGTTGGATGTTCCGCCGTGTGACGCAACTCAATTGGCGAACTGCGAACCGATCTACGAAGAAGTCGCTGGCTGGAACACGTCGATACACACTGCACGCAAATTTTCGCAGCTTCCTTCGGCCGCGAGAAAATATGTCAGATACATCTCGGAGCTCGCCGGTGCGAAACTCTCCATGGTAAGCGTCGGCCCCACGCGCGGAGAGACGATCGTGTTGTGACTCGCCGCTTGCTTCGGGCTACCGGGGAATGAGTTTGTCATTCGTCATCCTTTCGAACTTTGTTCTTCGGATTTCGGATTTGCCGCGGCCACAATTTGCTTACGACTAGGAAACTCCAGAAGTTAAGCGACCCCGATGTCTTCGAGCATTAAAACTGTTCCCCGCCACATCGCCATAATCATGGATGGCAACGGTCGCTGGGCGAAGTCGCGAGGGCTCCCTCGCATCAAAGGCCACGAATCCGGCGCCCAAGCCGTGCGAGAGTGTGTCGAAGGTTGCGGAGAGTTGAAGGTGGAATATCTCACGCTGTACGCGTTTTCGGCTGAAAACTGGCAGCGCCCCAGAACTGAAATTATCGCCTTGATGCGTTTGCTGGAAAAATTTTTGAAAGAGAAAACGCCGGAATTGCTCGAGAAGAATGTACGCCTGCAGGCGATTGGCCGGTTAACTGATCTCCCCCAGAGCGCGCAGGAACAACTTCACCGGACGATCGAGCAAACCGCCGGTAACACTGGTCTCACGCTGATCCTGGCACTTAGCTATGGCGGCCGACTCGAGATTATTGACGGCATCAAAAGTTTGCT
>Ga0126381_100003596_pt1 | contig 16816 bp, 11 predicted proteins | sample PanSoiMetPlot_28_FD_96465 | JGI IMG/M metagenome (GOLD analysis project Ga0126381, IMG submission 96465) | Tropical forest soil microbial communities from Panama - MetaG Plot_28 | ecosystem: Environmental > Terrestrial > Soil > Tropical forest > Bulk soil | place: Panama | collected 2016-02-17 | reverse complement strand
TGAAACCGAATTTCAGCATTGGCATCGCAACATCAGAGGCCCGGTCGAAATCAGAATGTGGTCGACCGATGCGCGCGATGCGCTCACCCACGACGCCGAAGCGGTCAAGGACGGCCGGCAGACCAAGCTGCGCTATTACGTTTCCTCGCGCACGCGCGGTTGGGAGAAAGCCAAAAATTTCGGCTTGCCGAAGGACGTAGCGCCCGGCGAAGGCCACCGCGAAAACCTCGAGCGGCAAATCGCCGGCGAGAAAGAATTTATCGAGGTGTTGAAAAAAGATCCGCAATTCGGAGACCGACCATGATGACGCGCTCGAAATTTGTCGTAGCTGCCGCGCTGGCGTTGGCGCTGTGGTTTGCGCCCGAGCTCGCTTCCGCCGCGGCCTCGACGCAAACCCTGCATGCCATGCTGTGCGCGCCGGAACCGTCCGGCGGCTCGACCGGCCCGCGCCAGGTCACTAATCCGAACACCGGCGCCAGCTACGGGCTCAATTCCGCCGGCTGCGGCATCGTCGCCCAGGCCGATGTCGGCTTTTTTCTGACGCAAGGCTACACCTTTGGCGCCAACACCAACGTCGCCACCGGCGTCGGCATCACCGGATCCGGCACCGCGTCGGTTTCGACCGGGATCACGCTGCCGCCCTATGCGCAGATTATCGCGGTGGTACTCGAGGAAACCGCCGGCAACGCCGTCACCGGCGGCCTGAACATTTCCAACGCCGGCGGCGCCACCGGCATCGGCTCGGCGATCGCGCTCGGCGCCAATGCCACCGTCACGATGTCGGATGCGCAACTCAATGCCGGCCGCATCTATTCGCCGGCCGGCGTGCCGTCCGCAACGCCGGTCAACCTGGCGGCGGTCACAAGCTGGAACAGCGCCGTGGTCAATATCAGCATCGTCTATTCGATTTACTGAAAGGAACCTCCCCGCGCCTGACACGATCGGACCGGGACACTAGAAGCCGCCGTGAACAAGCGGCGGCTTTTTTCTAAGGACCAACAATGGACGTTATCGATCTACTCGTCGCCTTCGTTGCCATCGCCAAGGATCCGGCCGCCTGGGAGGGCCGCATTGCGGATGCCAATAAGGCCGCCGGCAATCTCAACGAGGCGCGCAAACTCAAAAAAGATACCGACGACGCGCGGCAAGCGGCCGAAAAGGATCTCGAAGCCGCGCGCTACGAGCGCGGCCAGGCCGAGCGCGCGAGCCGCGACATCACCCAACAGGCCGCCGCCAACGCCAATCGCGCCGCCGAGCTCGACAAGCGCGAGCACGCGCTCGAGGCGAACGAGCGCGCCGCCAAGCTGGCGGCCGACAATCTCAAGGCCAATCAGGACGCGCGCGAGGCCGATCTCGACGCCCGTGAGAAAATCGCCGCCAAAAAACTCAATGACGCGCAAAAGCTGTTGGCAAGTTACGACGAGGCCAAACACAAAGCGGCACAAGCATTGGCAAACTGATGAATGGCAAAACTCTATGTAAGCGAATATGCGACGATTTCGAACATGCCGACTGTCGTGGGCCAGGTGCCGCTCGAGCCGCCGCTCACCGAATACGTGCTCGACTACACCGCCGGCATGGTCACGTCGCCGCCGTTCCAACAAGGCACGCGCATGGTGCGCATGAATACCGACGCCGTGTGTTCGCTCGTGATCGGTTCCAATCCGGCCGCCACCACACAGAACGGCCGATGGGCCAAAGATCAAACCGAATGCCGCGGCGTGCCCGAAGGGCAAGGCTTCAAGGTTTCGGTGATCTCAAACGTATGAGCGCAACATGGCCGGCCTAGCAGACTACTACGCGCAATTGAACATCGATTTTGCCACCGGGCGGGCGGGCATGCCGGCGATCGGCAACCGCTTCCTGGCTTTGTTCACCACCGCGCCAACGTCGGACGCCGGCACCGGCGGCACCGAGGTCTCGGGCGGCGCCTATGCGCGCATCCAGATCGCCGGCGCGGTTGCCGCCACCGCCTCGTTCACCACCGCCTCGCCCAACATCACCATGACGACGAACCCCGGATGGGTGGTGCCGGGCATGAACGTGTGGGATCTCACCACAGTGCCGCCGACACAGATCGGCACCGTGTCAACCTATGTCGGCACCGCGCTGGTTCTCACAGCGAACGCCGCGCACGCCTCGCAGGGCACCACCGACAGCTTGCAATTCTCGGCGTTCCCCGCCTCGTCGGCGAGCTCGGGCAACGAGCCGTCGACCACGCCGGCGCAAGGCGTCAACGGCGCCGTGATCACGTTTGCCCAGGCGACACTCTCCTGGGGCACGGTGACGTCGTGGGCGATTTACGATGCGGTCACGTCGGGCAACATGTTCTGGTGGGACTATCTCGGCAATTTCAAATGGATCCCGTTCTCGTGCACGTCCGCCTCGCCCGGCGTGTTGACGACCGACCTGGCGGCCGACGCGCCGGCCAACGGATCCTCGTGCGTGGTGACGACCAAATTCGGCGGCACCTTGCCGACCACGGCCGGCTCGTGGGCCGGCATTCTGACGTCGGCCGGCTTGTCCGGCGCGACATTCAACCTGGGCGTTAACACCACGTCGATCGGCGGCGGCCAATTCCGCCAGGTGACGCAACAGCCGATCGCCGCCAACGTCACCGCATCGTTTGCGGCGAGCTCCTTCACGCTATCGTCGGCATAAGGCATGGATGAATTGGTCGCCACAATGGACCCGGCGCAATCCGCTTCGTCACATCGGCGACGACGAGCTCGTTTTTATTGAGCAAAAAACCGCTTTCGGTTTTGAGCGGCGATGGTTTCGGAAAATTTGGTTTGGCCGGCGCGCGATCATCGTCCCTGCGCTGGTGCAATCGTTTCTCACCACCGGCCCCGGCAGCAATCAGACTTGGACAAAGCCGGCCGATTGGAACGACGGCAATAATTCCATCGAATGTGTTGGCGGCGGCGGCAGCGGCCCCGCCACCGTCGGCTCGAGCGCGGCGGCGGGCGCCGGCGGCGGGCAATACGCCAAGATCGTCAATCTCGCCGGCTCGTCGTTGACGACGCCTGGCGTGTCGGCAACCTACAATATCGGCAGCGGCGCCGCGGCCGTCGGCCCGGTTACGTCTGGCGCCACACAGGGCAGCGCCGGCACCGTGACCTATTTCAACACCGCATCCGATCCCGGCGCCGGGGCCGACAACAGCAAGTGCAGCGCCAAGCCGGGCGCCGGCGGCGCCACCGGCGGTTCAACCGCTACCGGCGGCGCCGGCGGCACCGGGGGATGGGGTACGACGCTGGCGAACGGCGGCGCCGGCGGCAATTGCACCAGCAGCGGCTCTTCGAGCGGCGGCGGCGGCGCCGGCGGAACGCATGGCGCCGGCAATGCTGGCGCCGCCGTATCAACATCAGTCGGGGGCGCCGGCGGCAGCGGCGATGCCGGCAGCGGCGGCGCCGCCGGCACCGGCGGCGGTGCATCCGGCAACGGCGGCGCCGGCGGCAACGGCACCGAATGGGATGGCACGCATGGATCCGGCGGCGGCGGCGGCGGCGCGCGGCCGACCAGCGGCAGCGCCGGCAGCGGCGGCAATTACGGCGGCGGCGGCGGCGCCTGTCGCGCCTCGACATCGGCAACCAGCGGCGCCGGCATCCAGGGCATCATCGTCATCAATTACGTGCCGCTCGTCGGCTTCGGGCAAATCGTCAACATCAACCAGGCGAAAACGCGCGCCGCATTTTGGTGAGGTAGCAACATGGCTCTTTATTTGATCGGCAACGGCCACATGCAAACCACTGCGGCCTTTGTCAAAGTCACAACCGGCACCGCGATCAAAACCATGCTGCAAGTCGTGCCGGGCGCGACCGTCAGTCACCAAATAATAGAGTGGGGGATCTCGTTCGACGGCTCGGCGGCGGCGACGCCAATCGAGGTTGAACTGATCGAGACTGATGTTGGGGCGACGATCACGCAAACCGTAACTGCCGACATCACCAAATTAGATGTTGATGCCTTAAGTCAGGGCGATCCGGTGACTGCGCTCTTTGATTGTAGCTCGACCACAAAAACCGGCTTCACGGCGACGGCTGAAGGCACCATAACGGCGGTGCGCAACCTGGCCGGGCCGCAACTGATCGCGCCGACCAATCAGTTCATCCAGCAGTTTCCGCTCGGGCGCGAGCCGACGATCCAGACCGGCAAATTCGGCCGCATTCGCGTCACCGCCGCCGCCGCGGTCAACGCTTATTGCTACATGATCGTGGCCGTCTAAACAGGAGTGTTGATCCGTGGCCCGGCTCGGCAGGGCATTTCCGGCCCACGTTATAATTCTTGGGCCGGTTCGAGCGGGGATCACTGTCAATCTGTCCGCTCGAGGGACATCAGGCGGCAGCGGCCGCGCGGCGCCGGCCGGCGCTGCGGCGTTGTCAGCGCGCGGCGCCGCGCAAGGCAGCGCCATTGCCGGCGGCAAAATTCGCGCCGCCGCGGCATTAAGCGCGCGCGGATCCGCGCAATGCCAGGGGCCGGCGCGCTTGAGCGCCACCGCCGCGCTCGCCGCTCGAGGATCCGCGCAAGGCAAAGGCGCGCTCGGCGGCTTTAGTGGAGCTCTGGCGCTATCGGCGCGCGGCGCCGCGCAGGCCAAGGGGCAAAATCGCGCAACCGGCACCGTGCCGCTCACCGGCCGCGGATCCGCGCAGGCAATCGCGCGCGCCGCCGGCACGTTTGTCGCCGGGCTCCTGGCGCGCGGAACCGCGCAGGCTCAAGGCCGCGCCATCTTGCTCGGCAGCGCGGCGCTCACCGCGCGCGGCACCGCACAGGGCAAGGGCGCGCTCGGCGGCTTTAGCGGCCAGGCGGCATTAAGCGCGCGCGGATCCGCGCAGGCACCGGGCCGCGCGGCGTTCTCGGGCCTGGCCGCCTTGTTTGCCAAGGCGGCGGCACAAGGCAAAGGCGCCGCCGTTTTAACGCCGACGATCTTCCTGTCGGCCCGCGGCGCCGCGCAGGCGAAGGCCTTGGCGGCAATGGTCGGCGCCGCCGCGATCGCGGCGCGCGGCACGAGCCAGGCCAAGGCCGGCGCCAACATGAAGGCCGCCGCGGCGCTCGCCGCGACCGGCCAGGCGCAAGCCAAAGGCCAGGGCCGGATCACCGGCGCTGCGGCGATGGCGGCCCGCGGCATGGCGGAGGCAAACGGCCGCGCCGCATTGACCGGCACGGTTCCGCTGTTCGCCCGCGGCATGGCCGAGGCCTTCGGCCGGGCGGCACTGACCGGCACCGTGCCGCTCCTGGCGCGCGGCCAATCGATCGTCAACGGCCGCGGCACGATCGTTTTCGGGATCCTGTCGTTGTTTGCGCGCGGCGGTGCCCAGGCCAACGGCCGCGCCCTGGGATCCTTCGCCGCCGCGCTTTCCGCCCGCGGCCAGGCGCAGGCCAAGGCGGCCGAGCAATTGAGCCTCGCCGCGGCGCTCGCCGCCCGCGGCATGAGCATGGGCAACGGCCGCAATGCCCTGAGCTCGGCCGCCATCCTTGCTTTGTTTGCCGCCTCGATCGCGCAGGCCAAAGGCCGCAATGCGCTCGCCGGCGCCGCGGCACTGTCGGCCCGCGGCCAATCGATCGCCAACGGCCTGCTGTCCAGCGCAGCGCTGTTTGCAATGCTGTTTGCGCGCTCGAGCGCACAGGCCCGCGGCCGCAATGCGCTGTTGGGCACGACCATGCTAACGGCCCGCGGCAGCGCAATGGCGGAGGGTTCACTGCGCTATGGCGCGGCGCCGATCATCACCGGCCTGCCGCACAACCAGCCGTTCATTAACGCATCCGTCGGCCGCATGTTTATCCGTTAGCGGTGCGTTGCCGGCTGTCGCCGCCAGGCCGAAGGTCCGCGGCATGTTCCAGTGGCCGCTTGCCAAGCTCGACGTGATCCAATCGGCGTGCGCGATAACGGGGGATGATCCTCCCGCCACTGCCAGTGACGGCTCGGACATCTGGAACACGGCCTCGCCGGTTTATGAGCGCTGGATTGCCTATGTGATGGCAACTCATTCCTGGGGCTTTGCCACGCAAACCATTGTGCTGCAGCCGTCATCGACGCCGCCCCAGGACACCGATTTTGACACCGCCTACCCGATCCCATCCGATTGCGTGCAAGTGATCTGGGTCAAGCTCAACAACAATTCGCCAAACACATCGAACAGCCCGACATTGACGTTATGGAAAATTGCCGGCACGCCGAACGGCCCGATGATCGTGCTCAATTCCAAGGGCGGGCCGCCGCCGCCGCTTACGCCGGTGACGCCGGCGCAAGTCACCATGTATTACATTTCCAATGCCGGCCCGCTGTGCGACATCAGCAACGGCTCGCCGATCCTCGTCAATGCGCTGGTCGGCTTTGTCGCCGGCGGCATTTACCAGGGCTATCACGAGGATCTGCAGACCGCCAACATCGAATACCAGGCGGCCAAGGCGTTGTTGCAGGAAGCGCGCACGCGCTACGACCAACAAAAACCGAAACGACAGTTTTTCAACAGCCGCATCGGCGCGGTGCGGCGGATCCGTCGACCCTGGCCGCAAGTTGGCATCAACAATTGGGGATCCGGCTCGGGCGGCAGCGGCACACCGGGCTGATAGGGGCCGCGCATGCCGATCCCGAAAATCATTGATGCACAGCGCGACTTTTCCGCCGGCGAGCTCGACCTGTCGGGCAAGCGCGGCGACGAGCTCCCGAGCATGAAAGTCAGCGCGCGGCAGATGGCAAACTGGCGCATCCTCTCGACCAAGGCGCTTGCCAATCGACCGGGCCGATCGGCGCTGTTCCCGGCCGCCGGCCGCACCGAAGAATTTGTCATGCCCGGCGGCGCCGTTTTCTTTCTCAATTTTGCCGCCGGCGCACTCACGGTTTTTAATGCCGCCGGCGCCCAGGTCTTTACCGCAACGACGATCCATCGCGTGCCGACCGACGCCGGCTTTGCTATTCCGTGGACGAGCCTCACGCTTGGCGGCATCACCTGGGCGCAAACAGGTCGCATAATCTTTATCGCTTACCCTGACGGCGCCCCGAACAATGTGCCCCAGGTCTTGAGCTTTGACGGCGTGTCGACATGGACGCTGGCGCCGTTCGTCGAGACCGTCGACTACAGCGGCAAAAAGCGCACACCGTTTTATCGGATCTCGGCGCCAGCCATCACACTCGATCCGTCAGCAACGAGCGGCAACATCAACATCACGTTTTCGCAAGCGGTGCTCGTTGCCGGCATGATTGGCACGCGCATTCAATATTGCGGCCGGCAATTGACGATAACCGGCGTGACCAACGCGACGACCGGCACCGCAACGGCGAACGAGCCATTGCCGCCGGGGGAAACTCTTGGCTACAGCGGCGGCTCGCTCAACGGACAGATAAACGTCGGCGATGTGGTGATCGGCAGCGTGACCGGCGCAACCGGGATTGTCACCGCGGCCGGCGGCTCGCAAACTTTGCTGTTTGCCAGTGGCGGCGGCTATATCACGCCTGGCGGCGTCGGCAGCACCTTCACCGGCGGCACATCGGGCACGATCGGGATTGTCACCGGCTCGAGCTATTATTTTGATCAGAGCACCTACCGGATTTGGGACACGGTGACGATCACCAGCGGCACCGGCTTTGTCAGTGGCGAAGCCGTCACCGGGCCAAGCGGTACATTCAACAACAGCGGTGTTTCAAACAATCAGAGCAACAGCATCGTTGTGCAACTCATTCCGGCCGGTACGTCGGACAACGTGATCCAGTTCACCACCAGCGACACGGCCGTTGGTCCGTCCGGCAGCTTCAAAGTAACGTCCGTAACAGTTGCAAACCCGCAGGCCGTCGCCGATTGGGACGACGAGGTAATGAACCTGTTTCGCGGCTATCCGGCCTCCGTCTTTGCCGATCAGTCGCGCCTTGGCTTCACTAATTTTCCGTCGGTGCCGGCCGGCATCGCCTGGTCGGCAATCGCCTTGTATTACGATTTCCGTGTTGCGGCGCTCGCCGACAATGCGATCTTCGAGCTCGCGCCAGGCAATGCCCAGGTGTTCTACGTGATCCCCGGCATGGAAAGTTCGGAGTTCGTCTTTACCGATCGCTCCGTCTATTACATTCCGATCACGCCGGCGGTGCCGCTCGAGCCCGGCAGTGTTGCATTCAACAAGCTGTCTGATTTTGGTTGTTTGCCAAACGTGCAGCCGCGCCGGGCCGAGCAATCAATCGTGTACGTCAAGGCCGGCGGCACCGAGATTGGCGCGGTGCAGGCGCCGGGCGCGTATTACCGCCCTTATGTGATCGAGGACATTTCGGAAATGCACTCGCATTTGTTCGTCGGCCTCAATCCGACGGCGATTGCCATTCCATCGGGACCGCAGCAATTTTCCGAGACTTACATTTACATTTCGCTCGCTGGCGGAACGCTCGTCGTCGGGCACTTTGCCATGCGGCAAGGCCTGATCGAGCCCGGCCCCGAGGGCAAGCCGCATATTGGCTGGCTGCCGTGGAGCGGCGCCGGCACCGTGCAATGGGCCGCGGCCCGCCAGGGCGATGTGATTTTCACCACGCAATACGGCAGCACCGTTGTGGTCGAACAAATCAACACGACGCACTATCTCGATGGTGCGCTGTTTGTGAACAATCTGCCGGCGCCATTCACGCCGCCTGGCGGCAAAGGGCCGCTGTTCAAATTTCCCGGTCCGAATACGACGGTCACACTGATCGATCTCGGCACCCGGTTCATGGACACCTATCAGGTCGACGCTAACGGCTTCATCATCCCGCAATTTATCGGCGGCGAGAATTTGGCATCGCTGCAGCTTGTTGCCGGGCAACCGTGGACCGCAACGCTCGAACCGTGGCTCGAGGGCACGCAACCGGGGCAAAGCATCGGGCAGCGCTTGCGCCGCCGGCGGGTGACGCACATGGGCGTCAACGTATCGCTGTCGTCCGGCTTCGTGATGGCGCGGCTGTTTGCCGGGCCGCTTACGCCAACGTCGCCGGCGCTTGGCACAATCATCAACAGCAAGCGAATACCGACATGGAATTTGGGCGATGATCCAACACAGCCACCGCCGTTGCGCGAGGAAGTCAGACGGTGGCGCCCGCTCGGACGCGCCTTCGATCCGCGCATTGCGGTGATCAAGGACACGCCAGGGCCGCTGTTAATTCACGAGCTCGGTGTGGAGGTGACGACCTGATGGGACAGGCAGCAGCAGGCGGATTGTCGCTCGCCGCCACCGGCTTCAAAATGTACGGCGATTATTTGAGCTCGCGCGGTGCCGCGCAGGGCGACGTGTTCAAGGCCGAGGAACTTGAGCAACAGGCGCAATATGGCGAGCTCAAAGCCACGCAGACCAATGCGCAAATGACCAAGAACCTCGCCATCACGCTCGGCCACGTCGACGCGGTGCGCGCGGCCGCGCATACCGATCCGACATCGCCGACCGGCGCCGCGGTGCGCGGCGAGATCGAGGCGACCGGGCAGATGAAAAAGGAAATCACGGTCGAGAACATCATGCAGCAAGTTCGCATGGACGAAGCCAACGCCGCCTATCTGCGCACGTCGGCGAGCAACGCGCTGTTGGCCGGCGATGTCGCTATGGCCGGCGATTTGTTTTCCGGCCTGTCCGGCACGATGGCCGGCGCCGGCGGCGGCGCCGGCGGCGGCGGTTTCAGCGTCGGCGGCGGTCCCACTCCATTCTTTTCACCGTTTGGCGGGACGGCGCCTGCATAAATGCCCGAGAGCCCCGATCTCACCATTAAACCGTCGCCGGTTGTCACCAGCGAAGCGCCGACATCGCACGTATCCGGCGCCGAGGTCGCGCAGCCCTATGAAATGCTGGCGCGCTCGCTCGACAAGCTCGGCCAGGGCCTCGAGCAAGCGGCGACGCCGCTCGCCGAACAGGCCGGCTACAAGGCGGTGACGCGCGACGCCCAGGGCAATATCCAGGTCGACCGCTTGCCGATCTTCGGCGCCGCCGGCCACGCCTATGCGCACGCCGTCAAAATGGGCGCGCTGGCGCAGGGCGAAGGCGATGCCAAGCGCGCCGACATCGATCTGCGCGAGCAATATCGCGACAACCCCGAAGGCTATCAGGAAGCGGCGCGCGCCTTCAAAGACAAGACGGTGCAGCAATACACCGCGGCGGCCGGCCCCGAGGTCGGCTCGGCGCTCGGCCAGGCGATCGACAACACCACGACCTACACCTACCGCGGACTGTTGAACGAAAAGGAACGGCTCGATCTGCAGCGCGCCGAAAGCCAGATCAATTCCGGCCTGACCGATGCGCGCGACGACGCGATGGCATTGGCGCGTCAGGGCGCCTCGTTTGATCAAGGCACGCCGGGCGGGGCCGCGGTCGACAAATACACCACCTTGCTCGAGAGCAAGGCGGCCAATCCGCGGCTGGCTTATTCGCAGGAACAGCGCGCGCTCGATCTGCAAAAATTCCAGGGCGAGCTCGGCGGCCAACGCCACCTTTATCACATCGATCAAACCTACAAGGACAAAGGCGCCGACGCCGCGCTCGAGGATGCCAAGGACATTCTGACCAACCCCGACTACAAATTAACGCCGGCGCAGCGCCAGGCCTATTACCACCAGGCGGTCGCCGAGGTCCGTGGTAACGAGGCGATCCGCACCGGCGATTATCAAATAGCGCAAGAGAATTTTCGCGATCTGAAATCGCGGCTGGCGCTCGGCGAGCGCATTGAGCCGGCCGAGATTGACGCGCAGCGCGCGCAATTCCAGGCGGTCGGCGGCGTCAAGGGCGCCGGCGGCGTTGCCGCGGTCGACGCTTACTTTGCGCACAAGGATCTGCACGACAGTTACGGCAATGCGCCAATCCATGCGCAGTTGACCGAGCTCAACACCATTCGCGGCGCCGCGGCGGCGCGCGACGTGTATCAAGGCCTGCGCCAGCGCGGTTATAGCGAAGCGGCGGCCGCCGGCATTGCCGGCAATCTCGTATGGGAAAGCGGGCTGCGGCCAGGCGTGTTTGGCGATCAAGGTACGTCGGCCGGCCTGGCGCAGTGGCATGCCGAACGCCTCGAGGCGCTTAAATCGTTTGCCGCCTCGCGCGGCGCGTCATGGCAAGACCCAAACACGCAATTGGATTTTTTGCATCGCGAATTGCAGACGACCGAAAGCATCACCGGCGGGCTGTTGCGCACGGCAACGACGCCCGAGCAAGCGGCGCAGATCTTTGCCGCCGGTTTTGAACGGCCGGCCGGCACCGATTACGCCGGGCGGCAGCGGCTCGCGCGCTCGATCTTTGAAGGCAAAGACGTCGATGGCTCGGCCGGACCTGGCGCTAACTCGTGGCTGATTGCCAATCGCGCGGCGACGCTCAAAACCAGCGCGACCGAGACCTGGAAACAAGCCAAGGCCGATTGGCACAATGGCGAGGGCGCGGTGCCATCGCAAGACACGATCAACGATGTGCTCGAGGCGGCGCGCGTCACCAACAATATCGACCTGATGGCGACGGTGCAGAACGACGCCGAAATGATGGATTACGTCGAGCGCATCAAGCAGGAACCGCTCAACCGGCAAGAAGCGCTCGAGACCGAATTGCGCCGGCGCATTGCCGCCGGTGAAACCCGCCAGGCCGACGTGCCGGCGGCGATGCAAACGCCAGGCGCGGATCTTGTGCTCAAACAATTGCAGGAACGCACCAAGGCGATCCGCGAGGGCCTGGACAAAAATCCGATCGCCACGACGATCGCCGGCGATCCGCAACGGTTCAAAACGCCCGAGCCGCTTGACCCAGGCAATCCGCAGCAATTTGTCGGCGGCCTGGCAATGCGGGCGCAGATCGCGCGCGCCGGCGCGAACAAATGGCAAGTGCCGCCGCTGTCCGCGCTCGACGATGGCGACGTGGCACAGGTCAAGGCCGCGCTGGCAACGCCGGACCTGGCAAAGCGCGCGCAAGTGTGGGGCATGCTGGCGACGCTGCCCGAGGATGTGCGTGGCCCGACCTTTGAAAAGATTGCCAAGAATGATCCGAACACGCTCGCCGAGGCCGGCGCCGGCTCGATGATGGCAACCGATCCCGACATGGCAAAATCGATCATGGCCGGGCTCGACATTATGCGCCGCGACGACAAAGGCATTCTCAAAGTGTTTGAGCCGAAGGCCGGCGGCGATGCCGGCTATGACGCCGATTTTTTAAAGGCGCTGCCGCCGACGGCGTATGGATCAGAAACCCGGCTGGATCCGACCGGCAATTACGCCAAGATCGATCAGATGGTGAAGGCGCGTTACGCCTATCTGGCGGCGAACGATCCGAAGGGCGCCAGCTATTCGACCGCGCGGCTCAACCAGGCGGTCAACGATGTCACCGGCGGCATCGTCAAACTAAACGGCGCCAAGACGATCGCGCCCGAGCGCGGCATGCCGCAAGCGCAATTTGACGGCATCCTCGCCGGCATCACCGATCGCGATCTCGCCGGCGCCAGTAATTTGAACGGCGTGCCGCTCACCGCAAATCTGTTGCGGCAAATGGGACACCTCGAGGCGGTCGGACCAGGGCAGTACATGGTCAACCTGGCCGGCCCAGGCGATAAGCCGATCTATGCCTATACCGGATGGGGCGACACGCCGGGCGGCATCAATCGGTTCGTGCTCGATTTGCGCAATCGGCAACCGGCGCCGCCGCTGATGGCGCAGCCGATCCCGCTTGGCGCCATCATGCAGCGACTATTTGCGCGCCCGCCGGCACAGCCCGGCTATGACGAGCACATGAACCCGCCGACGATTGGCGTGCGGGGTTAACGAATGCTTTGGGACGATCTGCAGCGCAACACGTCGCCGGCGCTCGACACCGGCGGCCGTGATTGGCCGACGACCTTCGGCGAAACATTCGGCGCGGCCTGGTCGCGCAATACGCTTTTTTCGCAGGATTACTTTGGCGAAAACGATCGCATGTCGGCGCTGTCCGACTATCTCGGCAAGGTCAAAGCGATGACCGGCGAGGACATCGCGCCGCAGCTTGATTGGCGAACCGGCGAAACCGGCGCCGCGCCGGCGGCCCAAGATTTGTTGCGCCAGGCCAACGACAAGGTGAACGAGCTCAAAAGGAAAAACCCGGCGCTCGAGCTCGAGCCGATGACGCCTGACGAGCTCTCGGCCAATGCCGTCGCCAAGCGGCGCAAGGCCGACGCTGATTTCGAGGAAACGATCGATCGGCCGCGCGGACCTGGCGCCACGGTCGGCCGCTGGCTCGGCGGCGGCGCCGCCGGTTTTGCGGATCCGATCAACCTGGCGGCGCTGCCGATCGCGCCCGAGGCCGAGCTCGGCGTTGTGGCAAGCGCGGTGCGGTGGGGCGCAATTGCCGGCGGCGCCGGCGTTGCCGGCACCGCAGTCGCGGCGCCATACCGCGAGCAAGTGCAGCCTGGTTACATTGCATCGGGCGCACCGCTTCTGGAGATCGGCGAACAGGCGGCGATCGGCGCCGTCGGTGGCGCCGCGTTTCCGGCGGCGCGCGCCATTGCTCGCCCGACCGCGACCGTGCTGGCAAATGCGTGGGATCGCGTGCGATCGAATGCCTGGCCGACGTCAGTGAAAGACGCCGGCAACATTGTCTCGAGCACGGCGAATATCGAGCAATCGAATATCTATCCAGGCCTCGCCGGCAGCGCCGCGCACGAGCAAGCGCTGGCAAAAACCACTAACGACATTCTCGCCCGCCGCCCGGTCGACGTGTCTGGTCACATCACGCCCGAGCTCGAGGCCAGCACCCGATCGCCCGCCGCCGAAACCAATCGCCTGCAGGCGCAGGCCGCCGCCGCCAACGCGGTGCGCCCGGTGCCGGTCGAGGAACGGCCCGAGCTCCCGTTCGAGCAAACCGCGGCCGAGGGCGAGGCCGCAGCGCGAAAGCAAGACCTGATCCTCGACGTGTACGACGCGGCGCGCGAGGGCGGCTACGACGACATACCGATGGCGGAAGCCGGGCAGATCGCCGACAAGCTGATCGATGCGACGCCCGAGGAAGCCGACAAGATCCTGCGCGATCTGAAAATGTCGCCGCGCCAGGTCGCCGAGGCGCCGGCGCGGATCGAGCCGCCGGCCGAGCCGGTGCCGACGCCGGTGACGCCGGTTGCCGATATTCATGCGCCGGATTTTCAGACCGCAGTGCGCGCGGATCTCGATCGCGAGCTCGCCGCGCAGCCGCCGCTTGGTGCGGTGCCGACGGCGCCGCGGACGCTCGCCGAGATTGACGCCGGCCACACGCCGGCGGCGCTGCCCGAGGAACACGAGCGCTATTTCAAAATCGATGCCAACACCCAAACGGTGCCGATCGCGGATCTGGTCTCAAGCAAGTCAGCCGAGGACAACATCAAAGGCGCAACCAACGGCGCAAAGCGCATGGCGGCGTCAGCGCGCGGCGAGCTCGGCAAGCGCGCGCCGATCACGGTGCGGCAATTGCCGGATGGCAAATATTTGGTGCTCGATGGCAACGGCACACTGACAGCCGCAAGCAATTACGGCTGGAAAGCCATGCCGGTGAAAGTGGAAGGTCAGCTAAGTTCGGACGTGGGCATTCCGACCCTGGCGGCATCGCGCGCCGAAGCGGGCCGGGACGCGCCGGGCATCATTTCGTCAGGCGTGATGGAGCCAGGCGCCGCCGCGGTCCAGCCGGCGCCCTTCGTCCAAACCTCGATGCGGCCGGAACCGTTGGGATCTTTGATCAATCGCGCCACGGTGCCGTCAACGACGACCGGGCCGACCAGAACATTTGCGGAATTGGATTTGGGAAGCATCGATAGCGCCTCCAATAAGCATATATTGCAAGGAAGCAATGATTACAATGCGTTGCATGAGCGGGCGAAACTAAACAAGCCGCTGGTCGACGCCAGGCTTAACGAGATCGTCGCCAAGGTTCCGGGCACGCACTATCACACCGAGGGCAGAGGCAAGGGCGCCAGGGTCAAGGATCTGGCGGGGATCGAAGGCAAGATCGCCAAGGGCCGGCCCGGCAGCACGATTTCCGATTATCTCGGCGCGCGCATCATTGCCGACACGCCGGATGCCTTGAGCGAATTTGCGCAACGGCTGCACGACACCGGCGCAGTGCTCGAGGACGAGGATTTTCTCGCCGACAGCAAGCAGGGCTATCGCGCGCGGCACATGCAAGTCGCGCTCGGCGACGGCACGTCGGTCGAAATCCAATTGGTGCCGAAGCCGATCGCCGACGTTCAAGAGATCGCCCATGAAATGCGCCAGCCGGTGAAGCGCCTCGACCTGTCGGATCCGGCGCAGTTGGAACGGTGGGAAAGCGTGATGAACGATGCGCGCAAAGTGTTTGACCAGGTTTGGGCCAAGGCGGCGCATTGGGTTGTCGGCCGGCCGCCGGAACGGATCGACGGCGTTGCCATCCGCGACCGCGAGACCGGCCAGGTTTATTCGGCGCCGAATGTCATGCACGTCGATATGTACGATCGCGCCGCCAAAGATCTCGGCATGAGTTACGAGCAGGCCTACAACGCCAGGACAACGAGCGGCCGCGGCCGGTTCGACGAAGGTTTTACCACCAACAGCGGGCGCTATGTCGGTCGCCAGGAAGCGGCATCAATCGCGCAGCGCCAGGGCCAGGCGATCGAGGTACGGCCGAAAGGGCTCGACGCCGGCGATCTCAAGCCGATCGAGAGCCCGATCCCCAATGGCATCCAATCGTTCTCGCCTTACGAGCTCGGCGTCGATCCCGAGCGGTTTCAATTCAAGGCCGGCGGCGACGAGGCCGGCGTGACCGATCGGCTCAAAGACGTAAAAACCTGGGATCCGATCAAGGCCGGCATGTTGCTGGTTTGGGTCGACAAGGCCGGCAAGCCGTGGATCATCGATGGACACCAGCGGCTCGGCCTGGCGCGGCGCATCGCCGCCGAAGATCCGGCGCAGCAGCCGCAAATTCTAGCGCGCACATTACGCGAGGACGAGGGCATAACGCCGTCCGACGCGCGCACCGCGGCGGCTTTGAAAAACATTGCCGAAGGCACCGGCACCGCGGTCGACGCCGCCAAGGTCATTCGCGACCATCCCGAGCGCATCGATGAATTGCCGCCGCGTTCCGAGCTCACCAAACAAGCGCGCGGCCTGGCGAACCTGTCGCCCGATGCCTTCGGCCTCGTTGTCAACGACGTAGTGCCGCCGAGCTATGCGGCGATCGTCGGCCGCCTGGTGCCGGGCGATCCCGAAATGCAGACCGCGTTGCTGCACTTGCTCGCCAAGACCGATCCGGCGAACGCGGTGCAGGCCGAGGCAATCGCGCGCCAGGGCATCGAGGCCGGGCTCGCCAAAAAGGAAGCCGGCGCGCAAGGCTCGATGTTTGGCGATCTCGAGGTTGCCGAAAGCCTGTTCACCGAACGCGCCAAGGTGCTCGATCGAGCGCTCAAAACCTTGCGCCGCGACAAGACGGTTTTTAGTACGCTGGTGAAGGAAGCCGAGACTGTGGAAACCGCCGGCAACGTGCTGGCAAAGGACATCAACGAGCAAAGGGCAATTGCCGATGGTCAAGCGCTCCAAATCCTCCAAACCCTCGCCAATCGCGCCGGGCCAATCTCCGACGCCCTCCGCACCGCCGCCGCCGCAGCCAGGACCGACGGCTACCTCGCGGCAACTCGACAGTTTGTCGCCACTGTCCGCGACAAGGTTTCGTCAGGTGAGCTCGCTCGCCTCGCAAATGGCCTCGAGCGAGGCGCAACTCATGTTGGAGATGAAGCTACGGCAGACACAATCCCCCACGGATTTGCCGCCGAGCCTAGTCAGCCCGCCGCCATTGCCGACGCCGAGCAACAGATAGAATACCAAATCGCGGCGGCCCGACAGAAACGAGGGCCGAGCATCAGCGCCGAGGTCGGTGCGTTTGAGCC